>Ga0209426_1000389_pt1 | contig 49236 bp, 39 predicted proteins | sample Deesub1362B_J571_FD_187697 | JGI IMG/M metagenome (GOLD analysis project Ga0209426, IMG submission 187697) | Deep oceanic, basalt-hosted subsurface ecosystem from Juan de Fuca Ridge flank, Pacific Ocean, CORK Borehole 1362B_J2.571 (SPAdes)... ... | reverse complement strand
TGTTCAAACATATTACATAATCACTCATAAATTTTACTAGTAATTTGGTGCGGGGGGTGGGATTCGAACCCACGAACCGCTGACGGACGGGACCCTAAATCCCGCGCCTTTGACCGGGCTCGGCAACCCCCGCCCCCGTGCCCATGGAATATGGCAGATATTAACGTTGCTCCCCGCTCACACGAAGTCAAAGAGCGTTTTTCCCTTCTTCTTACTCTTCTTCTCCCCGGTGAAGCCCCCCAGCGTCATCTGCTTCGCGCCTGTCAGGAGGTACGTCCTGTCCACCCTCAGCGCCTCCAGAACACGGGAGAGCGTCTCCGCCACGCGACGCGCGTAGTACTCGTAGTCAGGTCGTCTCCTGAATTCCTCGCCGGGAATGTAAGGCTCAACCTCCTGCGGTGTCCTCCGGCTGTTCACCACGATCCACGACACCTTCATGCCGGGGACGAACTGATGACCCCTCGCTATCAGCTTCTTCGCCGCCTGGACATGCGGGAGGGAGTTGGGATTCTTGTATGAGTCAAAGCTCGCAACGCTGCGGGATATCACGAGTTTCTCAATGGGCACCTCGCCCTTCTTGACTTTCTCCACGATCTCCTTTGCGTACCTCTCAGCCCCTTCCAGATCCCCGTCCAGCACCATCCTGAAGACCTCCATCAGCGCCTCGCTCTGGAGGTCAAAGGCATCCGTCCTCCGTGTCTCGTAGCCGCGGACCACGAGTTTACCCCGCTCTTCGGGCGGGTACGCAACCTTGCCAACATACCTCTTCTTCGCGCCGTGGGAGAAGAAGGAATCAAAAACCTTCTCGAACTCCAGCACCAGGCCCATCTTCTCGCTGAACTCCTTCGCGAGGTTCCGCCCCCACTTCACCGCGCCCTCCAAACTCTTCTCCGGGCTCTCAAAGAACACGCTGTCCGTGTCGCCGTACACGACCCGGATGCCCTTCGCCTCCAGCTCCCTTATTATGCTCTTGGTGGTCTCCCGCGCGAAGGCGGTTATGCTAGCCCCTATGTCCTTGTTCGTGAAGCGGTAGAAGGACGATGCGAAGACGCCGTAGAAGGAGTTCATGAGAACCTTCACGGCTCTCTGGAGGCCGTCGTAGTAGTCCCTCTCCTCCTCGGTCTTCGCCTCCTTCATCCTCCTCTTCAATTCGTCCCTCTTCTTCATCAGCTCTTCCAGTATGCGGGGAACGAGACCTCGTCTCCTCTCCGGCGAGACAAAGCGCACGCCGATTGGGCTCTCTATCTCACCGTCCTCGCTTATGGTGGTGAAGCAGATGTTGTACTTTATTATGATGCTCGGGTACATGCTCTTGAAGTCCATCACCACGACCCACCGGTACAGGCCGGGCTCTATGCTGTGCACATAGCCGCCCTCTATCTTACCGCCTCCCTGCCTCCCATGCTTCATAAGGGGCACTCCTATGCCCTCCCGGTCGGCCCTTCGTATGAGTATGGAGTCGATGAGCGTGGAGGAGCCGCTTATGTGAACGTCATCCATGGGGAGGAGCGATACGCCAGCGAGGTCCACAACCTTGTCCAGATATCTCAGTTTGAGTAAAATTCTCAACGCGAGTTCCGCGTCCCTCACGCAGTACTCCGTGACCTTCTTCCGGTCTCTCTCCCACTCCTCCCTGATGCGGTGCGCCTCCACGTCCATCTTGCTCTCGCCCAGGAGTTCCATGGAGACCGCGTTTAGCGTCTCCTGTTTTGGCTTGAGCTCCTTTTTCACGGCCCACCAAGCGTCCACCACAACTCTCCCATGTGCGCGCCACGCCCTCTCCATGACACGCGTGGGCGACTCCCAGTCTCGCGCCAGCGCGAATTCAACCCCATTCACCTTCGCCCTCCTCTGAAGGAGCGGTATGTCGTAGCCGTCTATGTTGTAGCCCGTTATGACGTCCGGGTCCTCCTCCCTTATGAGCGCTAGGAGCTTGGTTATGATCTCCCTCTCGCTCTCGCCCTCCACGGCCATCGTTCTGATTCCGTCCCCCTCGGTTATCGCCACCCCGGCCACCAGTATCCTCTCGTCCTCTATCAGATTCTCCAGGTCAAAGCTCAGAATCTTCAGTCGCGGCCTGAAGTGGTCTATCCTCTCCACGCTATTGGCGAGAAGGACGATGTCGGTCGTGTATCTATCCCTGTACTCCTCCGTCACGTCCTCGCCCTCAACCCTTATGGCGGGGCCCAGGTCCATGTCGTAGAAGAACCTGTGGTGGAAGGGTATGTCCGCCGCGAGAACCTCATGGCCCATGGACTGGAGGTGTCTCCTGTACTGCGGCACTTTCCAGGGGGATTTCAGCGTCACCTTCACGGCGTCCATCTCGCTCCCTTTGTGCCAGAGTTTGATGTCCTCTATGGAGATTATCTCCGGGTCACCCTTCAGCCACTCTATGGCCTCCCGCGATGGTTTGACGACATGAAAATACGGTTTGAAACCCTTCCACAGCACCGTTATGCTCCTCCCCTCGCGCGTGCGCCCGAACATCTCCACAACGACGTCCCCACCGCCCCGGTCATAGGAGGCGGAGACGACGAACACATCGTGGCTTACCATGGTATCAACATGGGCATCGGACAGATAAACCCTTTTGCCCCGTGTGGAAATAAAAAAGAAAAGGGGGCGGGAGTGATCTTCAGTCCACTATCTCCGCGAGGAAGGCAGAGAGGTCTATGCCGCCATCGCCTATTATGACGCTCAGCAGTTCCGTCAGGAAAGCGCCCTGCAGTGCTCCCATGGTAAACTGGACGTCCGCGAGTTTGCAGCCGTTGACCACATAGGTCGTCACGAGGTCGTACACTATGCTGAGGAGACTGCCTATCGTCGGGTTCTGAAGCGAATCCACTATCTCAGCCAAGAAGGCCGTTATGCTCACGTCCTCGTTGACGCTGCCCGTGAGGGTCAGGTCTATGGCCTTCGTGTTCGGGTCTCCGTTGAGGTCCTCAACGGTTGCATAGCCGGTCAGCACCTCCGTGCCGTCCCAGTCGGTCACCTGAGCCGCGAATATCACCAGCGCCTTCCCCGGCAGGAGGTCAATCCACGTCATCACGACATCTGCCTGAATCTCGTTCACCACGTTTCCTGCCTCGTCCACCACGTCCGCGCTAACGCTCAGGATTCCTCCCCGCCACGCGGAGGCGCCATACGCGCCCGAAAAAACCGCGGCGAGGAGAAAACCTGCCACAGCCAGTCCGAATATCCTACCCACCCTCATGTCTATCGTGATTTCTTCTGATAAATAGTTATTTAGTTTTTCGCTCTATTGTACAATATTTTTTCAAAAATCGGAAGTATCGCCCTGTTTCCCTCTTTTTGAATGTAATCATATTTAAATTTTTTTACAAAAATGAGGGAGGATGGCTCAGACGCTCCGCGCAGCGCAGGGAAACCAAAATTTTTATACTCTTCCCGCATTCCACCACCGCCGGGAGATGTTCCGGAAGGGAGAATCCCGGAGAGGTGGTGTAAATGCCGTACAGGTTGCCGGAGAAGAGAAGAGCGCGAAACATGTATGGATACATAAAGGTGGCGTGGTACAGGCCCAAGGACACGTATGTCCGGGAGATAATGTGGGAGAGGAAGATCCAGTGGAGAAGAGAGCCCGCCGTGGTGAGGGTGGAACGCCCCACGCGTCTGGACAGGGCGCGCGAACTCGGTTACAGGGCCAAGCAGGGAATAATCGTGGTCCGGGTGCGTGTGAGACGCGGCGGCCGCCGGAGAATGAAGATCAAGGGCGGCAGGCGGCCGAAAAGGATGGCCTACGAGAAGATCACCATGGAGAAGAGCATACAGAGGATGGCAGAGGAGAGGGCAAACAGGAAGTACCCCAACATGGAGGTGCTCAATTCCTATTACGTCGGCGAGGACGGCATGTACAAATGGTACGAGGTCATCCTTGTGGACCCACACCATCCCGCGATAAGGAACGACCCCAAGTACGCGTGGGTGGCAAATCCTGCCAACCGCGGCCGTGCCTTCCGCGGTCTCACGAGCGCGGGCAAGAAGGGTCGCGGCCTGAGAAACAGGGGCAAGGGCGCGGAGAAGGCCCGGCCGTCAAAGAGGGCGAACCTGCGGCGCAAGGATTAGAGAACGAAATGCAGGCGCGCGCCGCACTTCGCGCATCTATCCCCCCTCAGCCCTTTTATTCTCACGATGTATCCGTGCCTCTCTATGACCATGGCACCGCATGAGGGGCAGTAGGTGCTCTCGTACTTCGGGTCCCAGAAGTTCCCGAGATAAACGTACTTCAATCCCTCTTCCTTCGCGATTTCATAGGCCCTGAGCATTCTCTTCGTGGGGGTCGGCGGGATGTCTGTGAGCTTGTAGTCCGGGTGGAAGCGTGACAGGTGCACCGGGATCTCCGGGGAAATGTCGCAGACCCATCTAACAAAATCCCGTATCTCCTCATCCGAGTCGTTGAGCGTGGGGATTATCAGATACGTCAGCTCCACGTGTATCCCGAGTTCGTGCGCCCTCTCCACCGTCTCCAGCACCGGCTGGAGCCTAGCACCGACGATCTTCCTGTAGAACTCATCCCTGAACGCCTTCACGTCTATGTTCATCCCGTCCAGATAGGGCGCGTGCTCCTTCAGCGCGTCCTCCGCGATGTAGCCGTTTGTGACGTAGACGGATGCGATACCTCTCTTTTTGAGGATCTTTGAACACTCAAGCGTGAACTCGTACCACACCGTCGGCTCGTTGTACGTCCACGAGACCGTCGGCAGGCCATGGCCGCGGGCCATTTTCAGCACATCCGCGGGGTCATATCGCCGGAGATAGGGGAAGGTAGAGGGGTCCGCCTGGCTGATCTCCCAGTTCTGGCAGTGAACGCACCTGAAGTTGCAGCCCACGGTCCCCATGCTGAGAGCATACGTCCCCGGTTTGAAGTGGAAGAAGGGCTTCTTCTCTATGGGGTCTATGGCAGCCGAGGATGCCAGCCCGTATATGAGCGTGTGCAGCACCCCTCCCTTATTCTCCCTCACCCTGCATATCCCCCTGCCTCCATCGGGAATCACACACCCGTGCGCGCATAGGCGGCACTTGACCCTGCCACCGTCCATCCTCTCCCAGAACATCGCCTCATGAGAAGTGCTGGTATCCCCGTTCCGGAAAAGCAAACCTTTCACCTCCTTTCAGCACGGCGCTATCACCCCTCACAACCTCGCCTATTTTGGTGACAGCCCCGCCCATGGCGCGGAGGAAATCCCCCTCCTTCTCAGACGGCACGGTGAGGAACAGTTCGTAATCGCCTCCGAATGTCAGCGCGATGAAGAAGGGGTCCGCACCGTCCTCTATTGCCTCCACGGCGAGGGGGTGAAGCGGGATGCTATCGTAGTCAATGACTATGCCGACGCGGTTAACCTGGGAGAGGCACGCCACCGCCTCCGCGATTCCGTCGGAGAGGTCCATACCCGCGGAGACGTAGCGCGACGCGGCCCTTCCCTCACGGAGGCGCGGTTCCACCTTCAGCATGGGGTGGGGGTCCTCCCCCCGGCTCTTCCAGAGGTGGTACGATGCCGCCGCCCTACCTATCTTCCCCGTCACGTAGACGAGGTCGCCGGGCTCTGCGCCCCTCCTCAGTATGATCCTCTCCGCCTCCACCTCGCCGTAAAGCGCTCCCGCGGCGGTGAAGCCACACCCCTCCTTCAGGTCACCGCCGCCGAACTCCACGCCGTGGGCATCCAGAACCTCCACGAGCCCCGCCTCAAACTCCTCCACGTGCTCCACGGGTGTTTCGGGGGAAACGCTGAGGGCGAGGAGGAAGGTGCGCGGGATGCCGCCCATGGCGGCTATGTCGCTGAGGTTTATGGCGGCGAAGAAGCGCCCGGCCGTCGCGTAATCCACGCCCCCCGGGATGTGCGTGCGCCCGTAGATGACATCCGTCGTCAGGAGGGCATAGCGGTCCCCCATGTGCCAGTAGTGAGCGTCGTCGCTGAGCGATTCGCGTCCCAGCCGTCGCCACACGGCCTCTATGGCCTCTCTTTCCCCGGCATCGCGGAGAAGCATACTGTGGAGATTAGGGGAACCCTAATATTTACCTTTTCCCATAGCAGGTCCGGATGCGGGAGATTGAGGTGGAGAGAGGCATCCTCGCCACGGAGTACTTCGCCCTCTACGTGGAGAATCTATCCGCGGTGGTCGTGGCGGACCTCCACCTGGGCTTTGAGGATGCCATGGCGGATAAGGGGCTCTTCCTCCCGAAGATGCAGAGGGATCACATATTCCGCCTGCTGGATGCCTGCATCTCGCGCTACTCCCCGCGCAAACTCATAGTGGTGGGCGACCTGAAGCACGAATTCTCCCGCAACGTCAGGGGCGAGTGGAGGGACGTGGAGGAGTTTCTGGATAGATACGGCCATATGGAGATCTTGGTGATAAGGGGCAACCACGACAACTTTCTGAAGACGATACTCTCGCGGCACGGCATTGACCTTCTCACGGAGTACGAGGAGGGGGGAATAACCTTCGCCCACGGACACAAAACGGTGGAGTGGGACGGGCTCCTCGTCATGGGCCATGAACACCCGTCGGTGGCGCTCAGAGACCACGTGGGGGGGAGTATCAAACTGCCGGCGTATCTGCACCTGCCCTCGCGCATTGTCGTTCTGCCCTCCATGAGCTTCTACTCGTCCGGGAGCGACATAGTTTACGGCGAGATACTCTCGCCGGTGCTCCGCAGGGTGGACGTGGAGAGCATGGATGCCTACCCCATCTCCGAGGAACTCGGGGTCTTTCATCTGGGGACCGTGAGGGATATAAGGGCCGCATCGCTTCCCTGAATCATCTCATGACCCCGAGCTCCGTGAGCTTCTCAGGGAGGTACACCTCTGTCACGTAGTCCAGACCGTACTTCGCGAGGGCCTGCTGCTCCGCCTTCTTCTTTATCTCAAGCATCAACTCTATCTCGGAGCGCCAGAAGGGCGTGTTGAACCGCGGGTCCGTGAGCTCCGCCTTCAGCGCCTCAATATCGCGGTCCGTCAGCTTGTCCGTGGGCAACTCGTAGTTGAGAATGTCGCTCGCGGTTATGCCCACAAACTCGGCGGTGGGCGTGGCGAGGTACTCGGAGATGTGCGCCGTCTTTATCGCCCCGTAGGCGATGGAGGCGAATATGCGGAAGGACCACGGGTCGCCGTCGGTGAAGACCACCACCGGCAGGCCGAGTTCCTCGTTGAGCCTCTTGATGAACCGACGCGTGCTCCGGGCCGGCTGCCCCTTGAGATGCACAAGTATGGCCCTCGCCTTCTCGTCGAAGGCGTTCTCCACCAGGCGGTCAAACATACCGCCCGTCTCTATGGCTATGACGAAGTCCGCGTCCACGTCCACGAAGCGCACCTTCTCCTTCTCAACGTTGTAGGGTATGCTGTAACCGCTGTCGCCCACGTCGTCGCGGCAGTTTATGCGCTTCGGCACACCCTTTCTGTTCACCTCCTCAATCGTTATGTTGCCTATGACGCTCGCCCCGTCCTCCTCGGGGCGCAGGTGGAAGTCCTCCCGGAGGTGCCCCGTGATTATCTCCAGGTCCTCAGCGAGCCGGTTGCTCTCGTCCTGGCTGCCGAACTTCGCCAGCCCCCAGCCCTCGGAGATGTAGTAGAGTTCTCTCAGGGTGGACGACTTGCCCTTCTCCACCATCTCCTTGATAAACTCCATGACGTAGAGCGTGCGGAGGATCATGTACGCCCCGCTGAGCTTCTTCGCGCTCCTCACCGCGTACCTCGCGCCGTACTTCCACACGCTGTGCTCCTGCGAGAACTCTATGTTGTACTTGGTGCGCGAGGGGATCTGCATGCGGGGTATCTCACCCCTCTCAATCTGCCCGTATATCTCCTCCGCTATCTCCATGAACTTCTTCAGCACGTCGCTCATTCCTCCACCTCCTCCTCGGCCTCCTCAACCTCCTCGGACTCCAGCACCTCCAAGTCCTTTATGCCCCAGTCGCCCGGCAGGGGCTCGGCCCCTATGACCATGGCGGGGTTTATGCCCTCAACGTAGAAAGTGGTCTCACCGTAGCCGCCCTTCACATCCTCCACGCGGAAGGCCAGCGTGAGTTCGCCCGCGGGGGGAATCTCGGGGAGGTCCCATTTTATGACCTCGTCCTCGCTCACCTCGCCCGGCGGTGAGACGGACTCCCTCATCACGCGGCCTGCGGGGACATCCGCGTAGAGGCGGAACGACCTCGGCGCGGTCGTGAGATTTGCAACCCTCACATTCACGCTGAAATCGCCCTTTCCGCGCTCCACTTTCTCCTCAACCCACACGACGTTCATCACCTTGGAGAGAACGGGCTCCAGAGGGGGCACGGGCTTTCCGACGATCTCCGCCGCCTTCCTCGCTATCTCGGGTATCACCTTCTGGACGATGAAGAACTTCTCGCTCACCTTGCTCTTCCTCTTCTTCTTCGCCACGTACATGCGTATCTGCCGGGCCACGTCCTTCAGGGCGAGCTCTATCTCCCTCCTGATTTCCGGAACATCTGCAATCGCCTCCTTCGCCTCGGATGTGAAGGGGATGCGCGTGGAGGCGACGTGCACGAGAATTATCGCGGGCCCGATGGGGATGCCGCTTCCGCCCCTCTGCTCCAGCCCATACCTGCGCCAGTCTATGTTCGCCACGGCCTTAGTTATGGCGCACGCCCCCTGCTGGTAGAGGAGCGGTACGCGGTTCGCGAAGCGGAGTATCCTCACGGGCTGGTCCTTCGGCAGGTCCCCGCCGTAGACCATGCCGACCTCCACCACGAAGGGGTTGCCCCTGTAGACAGACGGTTCACGCGTCACCGGCTGGGCGTAGAAGCCGGGTCTCAGCCCGCCCAGAACGTTCTTCAGCCCCTTCTTTATCAACTGCGCCCCGATGGGGGAGAGGCAGTCCGTCGGGGGGGCCATTATCTTAACCCTTCCGAAGGCGTCTATCAGGCGCTTCGCCTGCATAACCGTCATGTCGGCGGGGCGCAGATAGGGGTCCAGCGAGGCGACGTCGCATATCCGCGACGCCAGCGACGGGCTGACCCTGCTGAACTCGCCCGAGAGGAAGGACGTCAGCCGATACGCCTTCGTATCGCGCGCGAGGCTCATGAGCTCCCCCAGCTCTATGCCGTGGGGATGCGGCTTGATCTCCACGGGGGGCGGGGGCATCTTCTCCGTGGCCCTCTCAAACACCACCCTCCTCCCGTCGGGTTCTGTGAGAGATATGCGCGCGTGGGGGTTGACTATGGCGGTGTTCTGGAGGTACTCGTAAACGCTTTGTCTCCCACGCTGGTACCTGGCCCTTATGCAGACCTCCACTCGCGTTCCGTGCGGCTTCTCCCAGATCACAGGCTTCTCTTTCAGAACATGGGGCTCGTTCGTCTTGGTGTCCACCGTGAGGTCCAGTTCGTACGCCACCTCCTCCTCCGCCACCTTTGAGATCACGCGGGTGGGCCTGCCCGTGGTGAGCTGGCCGTAGAGCACAACGGCGGATATCCCTATGCCCTGCTGACCCCTGCTCTGCCTCACGGCGTGGAACCTGGAGCCGTATAGGAGTTTGCCGAACACACGGGGTATGTTCCTTCTCACGATGCCCGGCCCGTTGTCCTCTATCACCACGAGGTACTCGTCCTTTCCCTCCTGCCTGATCTCAACGTTCACCTCCGGCAGTATGCCGGCGTCCTCGCACGCATCCAGGGCGTTGTCCACGCCCTCCTTCACGGCCACGACCATGCTCTTCGTGAGGGAGTCAAATCCGAGTATCTGTCTGTTCTTCTGGAAGAACTCCGCCACGCTGATCTCGCGCTGCTTCTCCGCCAGCGCTTCCGCCACGCTCCGTGCCATCCGGGTATGATGTGGAGCGGTTGTATATAAAAATTGCGCGGGTTGCGGACATCGTGGGAAATATGTGGGCATGGATTTCGCAGGCCGGAGAGAGTTATCCCTCCTCGTGTATCTTCCCATCCTCAATCCTGAGCACCCGGTCAGCGACCTCCGTTATCCTCAGGTCGTGGGTGGCTACTATCACCGTTTTCCCCTTATCCTTCAGGCCCCTGAGCAACTCTATGATCTTCATCCCCGTCTCGGTGTCCAGTTCGCCCGTGGGCTCGTCTGCGAGTATTAGCGGGGGGTCGTTCGCCAGCGCGGCCGCTATGGCGACCCTCTGCTGCTCCCCTCCGCTCAGCTCATCCGGGTAGTGGTTCGCCCTGTGCTCCATCCCGAGCATTTTCAGCAGACCCTCAGCCCGCCTCCTCCTCTCCTCGCGGGGCATGCCCCTCAACTGCATCGGGAGCATGACGTTTTCCAGCGCCGTCAGCATGGGGAGGAGGTTGAAGAACTGGAATATGAACCCCACCTTGCTCCTCCTGTACTCCGTCAGCCGGGCATCGCTGTACATCGCTATGTTCTCGCCGTCCACTATGACCTTTCCGCCCGTGGGCCTGTCTATGCCGCCGATCAGGTGAAGGAACGTCGTCTTCCCGCTTCCGGATGGCCCCACGAGGGCCACGAACTCTCCGCTCCCTATGGAGAGCGTCACGTCCCTTATCGCTATGACCTCTATGTTCCTCTGTTTGTAAATCTTTATGAGGTTCTCAACGCGCACTTCAACCATCACATATCACCTCCCATGGCCCTCAGAACGGACGCCACGTCGGTCCGGGAGAATAGCATGCCCAGCGCGGCGGATGCCAGCATGAACCCGGGCAGTGCGACGGAGAGCGTCCAGAGGGACATCTCGCCGAGGCAGAATGGAGCGGGGCTGTCGCCCAGCGTGGCGAATATGTTCAGGAGCACGTAGGATATTCCAAGCCCAGTCACGAGGCCCACCATGAGGGAGAGGATGACCACCACGGCCGCCTCCATCACTATGATCTTCGCCACGTCTCTGCGGGATCCGCCCCTGACCATGAAGAGGGCGAACTCACCCCTCCTCCTTATGAGGAGGGAATAGTGTATCACAAGTATGGCCACCGTGCCTATGATCACGAGGTGCATTATGAGCGTCCTGAGAAACGCCTTGAAGACGCTCGCGAAGGTGTTGCCCTCCTCATCGCCCATCCCCCTGTACTCCATGTGCACGCCGTAAGCAGCGGATGCGTATTCCGCCATGTCCGCGGGGTTGCCCTGCACCCTGGCCAGGACGTATTCCCTCCCCAGACCGGAGAAGACGCCGGAGGGTACCACGGCAGCGCCGCTGTTGCGTATTCCGGGGAACGTGGAGTATATCCCAACGACCTTCATCCTGTGCATATCATCGCCGCGTACCACGTAGATGTAACTGCCCACGCTCACACCCATCTCACGGGCCACGGCCCTTGTCAGCACGACCTCGTTTGGAGCGCCCGTCAGAAATTCGCCCTCGTAGCGGAAGGCGTCCAGGTCATAGACCGTCTTGACGTAGTCCCCCGCATCAACCGCATACAGCATCACGGGGGTGTAACCGGCTGTAGCATAACCCGCATCCACTATGCACATGGAAGTGGAGTTCACCTGCATCCATGAAATGAATGATGCGTAGGTAGCGTTGTCCAGAGACCCAACGTACGCCTTCACATCTCCACCGCACTCCGCTATGTCGTTCAGTTCGCTCATCCTCTCCATGCTGTCCGTGAAGGAGGAGAGCAGAAGGCCGAGGGTGAGGACAAAGGCGAGTATGTAGGTGAGGGACGCAGTTCTTCTGGGCGCCCTCTTGACACCGTAGGCGACGATGTCCCCTATGCTTCCCCCGAGGCGCGCCAGGGCGCGGGCTATGGCTCCGTATATCTTCGTGGTGCCCATCACGAGCGCGCGGGACGTGGTGAGCGGGAGCAGGAAGAGTATGACCGGGAGCATGGGGATGAGCGTGATGAACACCACGAAAACAAGCAGGAGAAGCACACCCGCTCCGCCCCGCAGCCCCTCGGAGACCACGTACCACCCGCCTATAAGATACGCCCACAGAAGCGCGGATATGATTATATCCTTCGTTGAGCGGTAGACAGCCCTCTCCATTCCCTCCTCGTATCTGCTCAGCAGGTTCACGAGGGGGAGAGAGGACACGGCGCTCCACGGCTTCCTGAAGGCAATCAGGAGGAAAATCACCGAGATGACGATGGACGCTATGAACATGTAGGGGTCAAGGGAATAGAAGAAATACCTCTGCCCCATGAGAACGACCGTGCTGTAATACCCGCTCAGAACACCCAGGAGAAGGCCCGCGATGCCGCCGACCACCCCATAGAGGAGCATCTCCGCCAGAAGCATGCGGAGAACGTCGCGCCTCGTTGCACCTCTGACCTCCATTACGCCGAGTTCGCGTCTCCTCTCAAAGATCTCTATGTCTATGCCAACCATGGAGAGGTAAACACCTAGGACTATGACGGGCGTTGAGAATATGAGGGGAAAGAGAAGTATGAAGGGGCTCGCGGCTTCGTAGGCCACGATGCGGGTGATCATTATGTTCGCCACCTGCCAGTCCAGGTCCGTGGTCTGGTCAAGTATGAGTTGTACCTGAAATCCCGTATCCGCGGCTATCCTTTTCATATCGGAGAAACCGCCGTGAGAGACGACAGCCCTCGCGTCCAGGGTGACCGTGACCTCCGCGTCCGTGTTCACGTATCCGTCCCCGAGGGAATCTATGAGGCGGGTGTAGCCGGGGAGCGCGAGCAGTAGCATATAGCCCGCGGTGTCATTCTCCTCGCTCACGCTGAAGGTGCCAACCACGGTGAACGTCTCAGACGCCATGCCCAGGTCAAGCGTTATGGAATCTCCCATCTCCACGGGGATGTCGCCCGCCACCGCCACCTCACCGGGCGCATCGGGGCCCTCGCCCTCGGTGACCGTGAAAACACCACGGGTGCCGGTGAACGCCACCACGTACGCCGGGCCGGACGACCACGTACCGGAGGTCATGTTCTGGACGTGGAATGACGTGACGATCGTATACCTCACCGATTTCACGTAGTCCAGTTTGGCGATCTCCTCCACCGCCCCTGGCAGATTTTCCGCGAGAGCGCGCGTGCCGTTGATGTCGGTGCTGGTGTGCGCCCGCATGTGCTCGTCGCTCTTCTCCAGTTCATCTATGAGCATGTTCTTTGAGATTGAGTCCGTTGTGAAGTACACGTTGAAAATGAGCATCAGGGCGATGACCACCCCCGCTACGCTGACGATGACCCTCCTCCTGTTCCGGAATATCGCCCGCACGCCCATCCCCTGCCCTATGGGTGTCCGGAGATATAACCCTTTTGAGAAATGGAGCCACCGGCGGGAGTTGAACCCGCGACCTCCGCCTTACCAAGGCGGCGCTCCACCTGCTGAGCTACGGTGGCTTCGGATGTGTGATTGCCTGGCCGTATTTTAACGTTGTGGTGTTTGTGGGCGGGGGATAAAGCTCATATTGGAGCGCGACCATAGAAAATGCACGTGAGAGCAGAGGTAAATAAATGAGGGAGCACACCTCTACCCAAATATGTGTTCTCCCTCGGGATGCATTTCCCACAGTTGGTGTTCAGGAGGAGGACAGCATGGATGAGAGACCTCTCAAACTCCAGCCCGGCGAGGAGATACTCTTAAAGGTAGGGTTCAGGCAGACGTGGGACGGCTACAGGCTGGACCTGATGGCGTGGATCGTGATCGCGCTGTCCCTTGTACCCTATGCGCTCCTGACGGCTGCAGTGCTTGGCATTGCGGGTTTCGCCCCTCCCATCGCCAGGCCGCTGGAACTCCTGTTCCTATTCATCATGGTATGTGCCATTGTGACACTTTTCCTCATTCAGGCGGTTCTCACCCTCACAGTCGTGGAGCGCAACTACCCATTCGTGCTTACGAACAAGAGGGTCGTGAGATACATTGACTACATCTTCAGCGGGGAGCCGCTGGGGAAATCCATAGAGGGGGCGGAGAGGGTGGTGTACGTGGAGAGGTACCCAGAACATGGATATCTGCTGGTCTACAGGGCGGGAGTGAACGCGCCGGAGAGGATACGCATCCCCTACCTATCTCATCGCCGCGAGGATTTTCTTAAAGCCCTGAGGGGACTCTTTGGAGGGAAACTTGAAGAGAGATACGCGTGGAAGGAAAAACCGGGGGTGGGAAAGGGAGGCCCCGAAGAAACCCCATGTCATGGTGCCCCACTCAACCGGCCCAGCAGGTGGCGTGCACGGGCCGGAGAGGAGCATCGCGAGGAGGGGGACCACACCCATGTGGATTATAACCGAGGCAGAGTTCTGCTATCGGCGGATGAGGGAAGGGTCAGGATGTATAAGTTGCACGCCTACATCTGCGCCATATCCGTGCTGGGTCTGGATATTGCGCTGCTACTCGTTTACATCTCCCCGATGCATGGTGTTCAGCCCCTGTTCCGGGACCCCGTGTCGCTCATGGTATGGCTCATCCCGCTCAACCTGATGCTCCTCCTCTTCATCGTGATCGGGGGCAGGGTGAACCACTTTGCCATTTATGAGAAAGGAATATCCCCGCCTTCAAAGCCGTGGTCCGCCCTCTTTGCGAGAGAGTATTTCATACCTTACAGAGATATAAAGGAGGTCATAACAGAGGATGCTCCTATGTACTACGAACTCGTTCTCAAGAGCGGGAAGAGGATACCAATATGGAGACCCATGCCCAGGTTCTTCACACCGGAGGGATACGGGAAAATCAGGGAGGCCATGGAAATCGTCGCTGATTTCGTCAGAGACCAGAACGAGAGGGAGAGGAGAGGGGAAGGGGCGGACTGGACGCTGAGGTGGCCACGCGGAAAGGCAGGAAATTATTAATAACATCAATCACATAAACATAAACTGTGAACGGTGAGGGTGATGGGGGGTTATTCATAATGAAGGCGATTGCATCTGATCAGAGGTGATGATGTGAAAATCGGGCCACGCTCAAAATATGTGCTGATTTTCATAGTCATCCTTGTGTCTGTGACAACTATTTACAGTGCCATCCCCTATAATTTCATAACGCTCAAAAGCGGTGTTGCTGTTGGTTATTCTGGTGATATCTATGTGGCTTATGTGGATTTCTCTGGGCTGAGGGCGAAAATCGTGGTACTGAACATCAACACCGGTGAGGAGGTAACAGTTTCTGACCCAGATATGGATGCACAGGAACCGAAATTCTGCGGGGAATGGCTCATGTGGAAAGAAATGTCCGGTAGTGGGATGCGAAGAATTGTCTGGCTCAACGTGTCATCCAGAGATAGGGTGACTCTCACAATTGATAAAGGGATGTTTTATCCCTCTGCATCGTCAGTTCCCACAGTTCTTAAGATAGATGGAGGAAATGCCACCCTTTACAAATGGAACGGCAGCGCCTTTGAGTGCCACATATCACGGAATATGAGCGGTGGGGAGGTGTTTTACATAGCAGGTGAAAGAGTTTGGTATGCCTATAACTGCACAGTATACGATTTCCGTTCCCGGGAACCGCTCCACACATTTAATGGAACCATAGAGAAGTTCATATGCACGCCGGATTCTATAACGGCCGCTCTCTCAGCGAAAGGTGGATCTGACGTTGTGTTCTGGAACGGCACAACCGAGGTAATATTAGGGAACTACAGAGAGGTATCAGATTTAAGCTCTCTCCAGGTGAATGGTAGTGTATATATAACATTCGAAGTTTACGGAAAACACAAATCCGATTACTCGGTAATTTTTATAACAATCCCAAAAGGAAACATATCCTCTGCGATTATAAGGGACATATGGTATGGAGGTAGTGCCTACAATCCGTCTATCGCTACGGATGGCGCCTCAATCTATGTGTGCTATATTCTCCACAAAGACCTCTCTATTTGGTGCGTCGCTTTGGAGGATAACTCTGGAAAAAAGTACGTTCTGAAAGGTGGAATCTATGGCATGGGAGATATATCCCTCATGTATGTGATAATAGGGGCAGTGCTCGTAATAGTGGGTTCATTGCCGGGTGGGGAAAAAGAGCTGGCCTTTTCGGAGGGTATGATCCCCCTTCGTATAAGGTTCTCCAATCACTATCACCCATATGCCTTCCTTAAAATTTTGTGTCCATCAATCGTTGCTATTTTATATGCATCATGGTTTATATACTTGGGCGTGCTCTCCAAAGGCATCCCCTCTGCATTCCATCAGAGATATTTTCCACAGAACATTATGGTCGCTTTCACTTTTTTTGTATCCTTTATGTATATTGTTTCTTTCAGAGAGGAAAGAAGAACCTCTACCCTCCATACTGTGTCGTATGGCCTCTCAATCTCGGCATTCATGCTGTCTGCTATAACCATATGGGGTATATTCAATTCGAATCAGGTTGAGATTCTGCTATTGTTCTTTGCGATGTTATCTTTAATGCTGTTGTTGGTCTCAATCTCCCTGACCCTGGTTGCGCTTACCGGTTTCAGGCATATGTGGCTTCAGGGAATTGGTATGGTCTTTTTTATGATGCCGTTTTTAATTTCAATTACTACAATAAAAGAAATAGATGCATATATAACAGTAACCTCCGTATATGCCGCATTAGGGATACCATATATAACGATGGGTCTTCTTGCTATTGCATATAGTGTTGTTTTTATTATAGATGTAATGATGATTCCAAAGGAGAAATTTATCCCGGTAAGTGAATGGTCAACTGAGGACTATCTTACAACGCTTTATGCTTATACTGCCACCTCTCTTCTGTCCATAGGGTTTTTCTCATGCGTCATTATATTATTCTCTATTTATAATAATCCTCTCGGAATAGTTGCATTTGCACCTAACGATATATTTGTATACATTTCGATAATATTCATCATATTTTGTTTTATCTTCATTGTTGTTGAAATACATCATAGGAGTGTAAAAAATATCACAGATGCTGACAAGATTTCCACGCACCCCTCAAAAGTGATCGCCACCGCCGTGTTCACCCCGCTCTTAAATGCATTTGCAGCAATGACTATGGGAATTTTGCTTGGCCTCTTGAGTTCGGTCATTATATTGGTCTGTGTGTGGGAAGTTCACACCGCATACAAATTTCTGAAGGATAAGATAATAAATGTATCCTCCCAATGAAAAGAATTTCAGGAAAACAAAATGGTGCGGGTGCCGGGATTCGAACCCGGGCTAGAGGCTTGGGAAGCCCCTGTCCTACCACTAGACTACACCCGCACATCTCCGGTTATGGGGAGTTGATATATTAACCTTACTGGGCCCTCAGGTGCCGCTCCCTTTGAATTTCTGATAGGACCTGCGGAGCGCCTCTATGACCGGCAGACGCTCACCGGAGAGGAATGCCATCAGGGAGCCGCCGCCCACGCTGATGTGGTCGAAGTTGTCCTCCAGACCGTACATGCGGATGGCGGATATCGTGTGCCCGCCGCCCGCCAGCCTGAGGCCCTTCACGTTTCTGAAAGCCCTCAGAATCTCCTCCGTGCCCGCGGAGAACTCGGGTATCTCGTACACCCCCATTGGGCCGTTGATGAACGCCATCCTGGCATCTGAAAGCATATTGGAGTACTTCACTATCGTCTCTATGCCTATGTCGTAGATGGGGTATTCCGGGGGTAACTCCTTCACGCTCACCGTCACGCGCTGGCCCTCGCGGTCCAGAGCAACATCGTCGGGCAGAACTATTTTCTCACTGTATCTGTCCAGCAGCGCCTTCGCACGCCCAAGAAGGTCTTCCAGGTCCTCAAACTCCTTCCGGAGATACGCCACCGACTTCTCGCCCACGTCCACACCGTTTGCCAGCAGGAACACCTGCGCCACGAGTCCGCCAGTGAGCACGGCGTCCAGCGAGCCCGAGTTGAGCATGTTCTCCATCAGCTTAAGCGAGTCGTCCACCTTTGCCCCTCCCAGCACGGCCATCTTCGGTCTCTCCTCGGCGCGCATGAAGCGTTCCAGAGACACTATTTCTTTCTCCATGAGACGCCCCGCGACCATGGGGACCTGCAGGGCAAACCCGATGAGGGTCGTCTGGGCCCTGTGGGCGGCCGCAAAGGCGTCGTTGACGAAGTAGTCCATGTAGGGGGCGAGACGCCTGACTATGTGCGTGTGCTCAAAGTCCTCCACCTTCTTGCCCTTCACCGCCACCTCTTCCGAGTAAAACCTCACGTTCTGAAGCATGATTACATCGCCCGGTTGCAGGTTCTCCACCCTATCAATGACGTGGCTTTCAAGGAGACCGTCCACGTACTCAACTCGCCTTCGCAGAAGACGCGAGAACTCCCTCGCGTGCGGCTCGGTCGTGGTGAAATCGTCCTTCCCGGGCCTGCTCTGGTGGGCGAGTATCACCACGGCGGCGTCGTGGAGGTCCTCCAGTGTTGGGATGTGGGACCTGAAGCGGGAGTCGTCCAGTATGGCGCCGTACCTGGGGTCAATGGGCGAGTTCACGTCCACCCTGACGAAAACAGTTGACCCTGATAACTCCACGTCGTCCAGAGTGAGGAACGTCTTCTCCCCCATGGAGGGGCATAATGAGCACGGGGATAAATAAGTTGTGTTATCCGCAAAAACGCCATGCAGCGTTTTAATGGACGTCGCGTGTACCTGGGGACTCAGCGGTGTCCGGAGGAGGGCAGCCATTTCTCTTCGTGCGTCTCTGGAGACGGTGCACACATCCAGCGTTCGTGTTTCTCTTGGGGCAGGTCAATCCGGTCATCGGACCCACTCCCTCCCTTTCATCATGTACCCTATCCATGTGAAATCCCTCTTTCTCTGAACCCATATGGAGGGTTCCAGCACCCTCACATCAACCCCCTTCTCTCTCAGCGCCTCCAGGAATTCACCGTGGTCCTTTATTTTTCTTTGAAATGTTCTATAAATATACTTTTTACCGTCGGCCGTGAAGAATATATCCACGTACACGCTTCCGCCGCCCGCCTCGTTCATGACGACGACCTCTATCCACTCGTATCTTATTATGTTGAGGTCAGCGTTCTTTGATGGGGATACGCGTATGCCTTCCTCCACAGGGTACATGTCCTTTTCGGGATGGAGTTCAACGAAGCCCCTGAGTACGCAGAAAATGCACAACGCGCTGAAAGCGAGCATCGCGGCGAGGGCCACGATATTTCCCCTATCTGGACCCAGGAGGAAGGCATACCATAGACCGACCAGTATAACTGAGATTGCGAACTGGCTCAGGAGAATGAATTTTTATCTTTTCGCAATAAAATTTCTATCTTCCCCAGATCACCCTCAATAGAGTCGTTCATTTTGAGCGCCCCCCATTTCCCTCAACGAGGGCCCTTTTCCGACCACAGTTCCGTTCATCGGTTTCACCTCCCCCACAGGAGGTCCGCCTCCCGAACTGGTTTGTAACTGTCCGTCCACTCCACGCCATGCTGTGTGAGGGAACGTATAAATTCATCCATATCGGGGATCAGCTCTTTTAAAATGTAATCGTACTTCCCATACAGCCCGATGGGCTCTCTGTATTCAATAGTTATGTATTTCCAGTCGCTCACTTTCCTGTTGAGGTAAACCCTTTTTATTCTGCTCACCGGACGGCGGGTTTTTCTGAGCAGGAAAGCGTCCTTAACATCCTTCGGTATGACATAGATGTAGCCACCTCGGATGTGAGGATGGTAGGAGTAGAAGTAAAATATGCCCACCACCAGAAAATACCCCCACACCACGCCGTTGATTAAGAGGAGGAGTCTGAATGCCTCTGTTTCCACGCCGGTGGATTTTGAGACGATGAGCGATGTAAAGGAGATCGCGGGTACAAGCGCAAAGAGGGCCATTCTGCGCCGAATTCTCCTTCTTATTTCCCCGTGGAGAGCACCGTCCATTTATATCCACCGCCGTGGGGGGCACATATCCCGGCGTGCCCACATTTATATCCGAACATCAATCATTATCACCCGGAGATTATTTAACGCTTTCGTGCGTTCCGCTTTCCCCGTCGCGCGGCCGCGCGCAGGGTAAAAATAGTTAAATACCAGATGCCCATTCCATTCCCAGATTCGTCGCCGGTGGTTGAGATGAAATTACCGAAGAAGATCAAGATGTACTGTCCATCGTGCAGGCGCCACACGATGCACGAGGTGGAGAGGGTGAAGAACCGCCCCCGCAGCGAACTCAAGGCGGGCCAGAGGAGGTTCAGGCGCGTCACGGCGGGGTACGGCGGTTTCCCCAGGCCCACCTACGAGGGGAGGGAGAAGCCCACGAAGCGCCTCAACCTCAGATTCCGGTGCGTTGAATGCAAGAAGGCACATACGCGCCCCATGTGGAGGGCGAAGAGGTTTGAACTCGTGGAGGTGGACTGACAATGGCCGAGGAAGAGGTGCAGGAATTCAGGAAGGTCAAGGGCCCCGGCAAGGTCTTCGTGAAGGTCAGGTGCAGCGACTGCGGCAACGAGCAGATGATATACGGGCGGGCGTCCACGGTGGTCAAGTGCTCCGTGTGCGGGGCCACGCTCGCGAAGCCGACGGGAGGCAAGGCCCTGATCAGGGGCGAAGTGGTGGGAGTGTACGAGTGATATGAGGGAATATCCAGAGGTGGGGGAACTCGTCGTCTGCACCGTGAAGAAGATAATGAGGACGCACGGCGCGTTTGTCTACCTGGACGAGTACGAGGGGCTGGAGGGCTTCATACACATCTCAGAGGTGGCATCCGGCTGGGTGAAGTACATCCGGGACTACGTGCGCGAGGGGCAGAAGGTCGTGTGCAAGGTCATCAACGTGGACAGGAGGAAGGGCAGGATAGACCTCTCGCTGAAGCGCGTGACGGAGAGCCAGAAGAGGGAGAAACTCCAGCAGTGGAAGAACGAGATCAGGGCGAGAAAACTGTTTGAAATCGTCTGCGAGAGGGCTGGGCTGGACAGGGAGAAGGCGTTCAAGGAAATCGTTCCGGAACTCATAGACACGTACGGCTCGCTGTACGGCGCATTTGAGGAGGCCGCCATGGATGACCGCGCTCTGGAGGAGGACGGCTTCACCGGTCCATGGGTGGAGGAGTTCGTGAAGATCGCGCAGGAAAACATCGTACCTCCCTACGTCAGGATACACGGCTATGTGATTCTCACCGACCCCTCCCCCGATGGGGTGGAGCATATAAAGGAAGCGCTCACCTCCATAGAGGTTGAGGACGAGGTTCAGGTGCAGTATGTCGGGGCACCCCGGTACAGAATAATAGTGAAAGCGGACAACTACAAGGAGGCGGAGGAGAAACTCACGTCCGCGGCCAAGAGGGTCATAGAAATTATAACATCTTACGGGGGAGAGGGCGAGTACCAGAGGAGGTTGAAGAGTTGAAGACGCGTCTGAGGCGCTGCCCTTCATGCGGCAGATACACGCTGAAGGACTCCTGTCCCCTCTGCGGGAACCAGACGCATATGCCACTGCCGCCCCGTTTCTCCCCGGAGGATAAGTACGGCAGGTACAGGAGGATGCTGAAGAGGATGGTGCGAGGTGATGGCGATGGAGCCGATACTCGTCAAGTTCATTGAGAAGCCGGACCTCACCGACCCCGTTCTGGTGGAGGGGCTCCCCGGCGTGGGGAACGTGGGCAAAATAGCCGCGGAGTACCTCGTGGAGAAGCTGAACGCCACGAAGTTCGCTGAGATATACTCCAAGCACTTTCCCCCGCAGGTTCTCCTGAGGGGCGATGGCCTGATATATCTGGTCAGGAACGAACTCTATTACTACAGGAACAGCGGTGGAAGGGATCTCATTCTGCTGATAGGGGATTACCAGGGGCTCACGGCCGACGGTCAGTACGACCTGTCCTACGAGGTCCTGAGAATAGCAAAAGAACTGGGCGCGAGGGAGATACTGACGCTCGGCGGCTACGCCACGGGTCGGCTGGAGGGGGTGCCACGCGTGTTCGGCGCTGCAACCCACAGCCATCTGATTCCGAAGTACACGCAGTATGGGGTGATTTTTTCCGAGACCGAGCCGGGTGGGGGCATAGTCGGCGCGGCAGGTCTTCTTCTGGGGCTGGGAATGAACTTCTTTGACATGGCGGGCGTGTGCCTCATGGGCGAGACGACGGGGTACTTCTCTGACCCGCGCAGCGCGAGGGAAGTGCTGAAGGTCGCCGTGAGGGCGCTGGAGGTCCCCGTGGACCTGACGGACATAGAGGAGAGCGCCCGCAGGATAGAGGAGATAGCCATGCGCATCGCGGCCGAGGAGGAGGAAGAGGAGGGAAGAAGGGATCTCGGGTACATCGGGTGAAACCTTTATATCCAGATTTTGCAATGGGGGGGGTGTCATGGCCAGAGAAAAATCAAAGATGGGCTTTCAATCCGCGGCGGGTCTGATACGTTACTTTGAGGAGGAGGAGACGAAGGGGCCGAAGATAGACCCGAAACTCGTAATATATATGGGCCTCATATCCGCGGTCATAGTTGAGCTGATGAAGTACTGGTGGCCCGCGTAGGTACCTCACAACATTTATATCCTTCCTTTTACCTAACTCCCCCCATGAACGCTCGCGCCCTGCTTGTAGTGCTCATTCTCCTGGCGTGCATACCTTTCCAGCCGGCGTATGGCCAGCCAGACGGCGCGGAGACGGAGTCGCTTCCCCACGACTTCCCGTGGTTCTTCAAGTCGCTGCCTTTCATATCCGCAAACGACACGCGGGGCGGCGGTTATGGCAACCTCACGGGCGATGCATGGCCCGAGGTCTTCATAATCGCCGGTGACCCTCCGGTGCTGTTGATATACAACAACACGGAGAACCTGTTCTCGCCGGTGGCATCGCTCAAGTTTGACCTGAGCGCCTACGGGAAACCTGTGTGGGCGTGCATCGGGGACTACAACGCCGACGGATACAACGACATCGGTGTTCTGATGTATAATGATACACTGGCCTCCAATAACACTTTTATTCTGTTATTTCTAGGCCCCATCGCCGTGGAGAAGAACCCCGATGTGGTTACATTTTTCTCCGGCGCGGTGCCTTCCACGGCCATCCCGACGTTTATGGCGTCATCTGATTTTGACCGCGACGGTGTATGGGAGTTTGCAGTTGCCTTCCGGGACCCCGGCACCAACGGACTCATAGCCATCGTTGATGGACCTTACAACAACGCCACCAGGGAGGACTACACGATAAACGTGGGAGTGGACCCGAGATGGGTCGGGTTTCTGAACACATCGGGTTCAGCATTTCCTGATCTCGTTGTGTTGAACGAGCGGGACAACACCGGGGAGATCCGATATTACATCGCATCGCTGAAAATCTATCCATCCCCTGCTGACATTACCTTTGCCACCGGAACCCAGCCCATATGGGCCGCCGGGGGCGACGTGAACGGTGACGGATATGACGACCTTTTTGTTGCCAACGTCGGTAGCGATAACGTGACGGTTTACCTGACCTCGGGGGGCACCTTCCCATCTTCACCGTCCCAGACCTTCACGACTGCCAATCCGACTTCGGTCGCCCTCGGGGATCTGAACAGCGACGGTATAGTGGACATGGCGGTTTCAGAGCGTCTGATACCGCTTGCCCCTGGCATATATATGCCCGGAAATATAAACATATTTTACGGCCCCCTCCCCGGGCACGGGTCCACAAAGGACTACAGTTTTCCCGGAGGGGACGTCAACGATTGGCTCTTTTCGGGCTACATAGACAGGGACGGCCTGGAGGACCTGCTGCTGATCACGAGGGGCGACGGCGTGGATGATGACAACGAGGCTGCCCTGCTGCTCATGCAGAGGGATGATCTCCTGGGGGACTATGGGATTGAAGCCCCCTCCAGGTTCAACCTTCTGGCCAAAGACAATCCAGTATCGGCCGGCGTCGGCGACTTTGATGGAGATGGAGATGTGGACATCGTTGTGGTTAACGCCTTCCAGACGCCAGACGGCTCGCCGAACAGCGTGACCCTCTACTTCAACAACGGGGGCTTCTCCTCCTTCTGGTCAGATGACTTCACCGTGGGGGATTACCCCCACGATGTGGGCGTGGGCAATCTGAACGGCGGTGCCGTGGACGATTTCGTGGTTTCCAACACCGCCGATGACAACCTGACCATGATGTTCATGGAGACTCAGCAAAAGATCGTCCTCACGGGAGTGCTGTCTCCGTGGGACGTGGAGGTATTTGACATAAATCAGGACGGTCTGGATGACGTGGTGGTGGGCTCTGAAACGTCCCCCGAGGTCTATGTGTTCCTCCAGAATGCAACCACGGGATTTGCGAACGGAACAGGCCCGGACTACATAATAGACCTCTCATCTTACGGCACAGGCGGCGCTATGGAGGTAGAACCTCTATTGGGAATATGGTCCCTGCCGGGGCTGGCAGTCACACTGAACGGTGAGATACTCGTGCTAGAACAGACATCTCCGGGCAATTTCAACCTCGCCGAGACGATATCGCCCTCCTACGGGGGTTACAGGTACCTGAAGGCCGTTGACCTGGACGGCGATGGCATGGTTGACCTCATCGGCACAAGGCATTACATCCCGTGGAACATATCGGACATAGACATATTCATTTACTCCGGTCTGCCGTACCCCCTGTCCCCGACCTACACCGTTGGGTCCTACCCCGGCTTCATATTCACGGAGGCGGCGGACCTGAACGACGACGGGGAGATGGACATGGCCGTGTCCGTCTACAGCATTGATGTGATTCTGCTGATGTACGAAAACTGGTCAAATCCGCAGTTTGACATAGACGATGTTCTGGGAACGTACAGGCACCCGCAGTTCCTCCTGCCGTGCGACGTTACTGGAGACAACAGAACGGACCTCATCGCGCTTCCGCATGGCTCCGACTACGACTACATCCCGTTCTCACTTGAATATGCCCACGTGTACGTGCAGGGCGATAGGCCCCCCGTGGCCAACGCCACCAGCAACGCGCCCGTGGTGGAGGGCACCCCGCTCACGCTGGACGGGGGCAACAGCACGGACGGCGTGTCCGATATATCAACGCTGAACTACACATGGTACTATTACAACGGCACCGGATGGGAGGTCATCGGTTACGGAGTCAAAATCACACATGTGTTTGTGCAGAACGGCACCTACGACATAGCCCTTGAGGTGCGCGATAGGGACGGCCTGTCATCAACGGATTTCATAACGGTTGACATCCTTGACACGTCGCCCGTGGCGAACTTCACCTTCACGCCCGGAATAGAGGGGACACCGACGATTTTCAACGATACAAGCACATCGTACGACGGGATCGTCTCGTGGTACTGGGACTTCGGAGATGGGTCCACCGCAACGGGTCCCAACGTCACGCACGTTTACGCGCAGGACGGCACCTACACGGTCACCCTGTGGGTTGAAGACTCCGACGGCAGCAACTCGTCGGTGACGAAGGCGGTGAGTGTCCCCGATACGGGACCAACCGCCGACTTCACCGTGGAGCCCGGAACCTCCGTGCTGGAGGGACAGCCCGCGTGGTTCAACGACACGAGCACGGCTTACGACGGCATAGCGTGGACGAGGTGGGACATTTCCGACGGGACCGTGGTGGAGAACACAACCTCGCTGGAGCACATCTTCACCGCGGACGGCCTCTACTACGTGAACCTCACGGTATGCGACGGCGACGGAACGGTGGATGTGAAATCCGTGACGATTACTGTCGGGGACACTTCGCCCGTTGTGGATTTCACATGGACCAACGCCACGGAGGGTGAGCCGGTGCAGTTCACAGCGGAGGTCTCAAGCGTGGACCCCATCGTTTCGTACTACTGGGAGTTCGGCGACGGTACGGGCGCCAAGGGATCCGTGGTGGACCACGTTTTTGCGCAGGATGGCGTGTACCGCGTCACCCTGTGGGTTGAGGACTCCGACGGCAGCAACGTGTCAATAGGCAAGGACGTGAGCGTTGCCGACTCCGTGCCGGTCGCGAGTTTCGTGTATGACCCGTCGGAGCCGGTTGAGGGCGAGAACGTCCACTTTGTGGACACGAGCGAGAGCTACGACGGCATCGTCATGTGGGAGTGGGACTTCGGCGACGGCACCCGCGGCGACTGGAGGGAGGAAAACCACACCTACATGCGCAACGGGACGTACCACGTGACGCTGCGGGTGACGGATGCGGACGGCGATGTGGCTGTCTACGACCTGTACATCAACGTGAGCGACTCCACCCCCGTGCCCGAACTCGCGATGCCGATGGTGGTCAACGAGGATGAGGAGTTTGAGGTTCAGGTCAACCTGACGTACAGGGGCGCCGACCCCATAACGGAGTACAGGTGGGACCTGGATTACAACGGCACCTTTGAGCCAGACCGCATCACCGCGGTGCCGACCATCTCGGTTTCCTATCCGACATCGGGCGTCAGGAGGATCGCCGTGGTGGTGGTTGATTCGGATTCCGAGAGCGATGTGGTCTTCTCAACGCTGGAAGTGCGCAACGTGGCTCCGAATGCTGCGTTCTCGTACTCCGTGGACGGCGCGGAGGTCACGTTTGACGCGGGTGCCACGACGGACACGCCGTCGGATATGAGCATGCTGAACTACACATGGGATTTCGGCGACGGAACCGTTGGTTATGGAAAAACGGTCACTCACAGATACGAAAAGAGTGGAAACTACACAGTTCGCCTGGTGGTCATGGACGACGACGGCGCGGTCTCGGAGGCGGTGATGACCGTGGAGGTCGCCGTGCCGTCCTCCGGCGGAACGTGGTGGGACGAGACCATAGGCCCGTACTTCCCCGCTATCCTCCTGTTGATAGGCGCGCTCGGGGTCGCGGTGTTCATGGTGCTGAAGGGCAAGACCGTCATAGACGATGTCTACCTCATCACAAAGGAGGGTCTGCTCATACACCATGCGACGCGTCGCCTCACCCCCGACATGGACGAGGACATACTCTCCGGTATGCTGGTGGCCATTCAGGAGTTCGTAAGGGATTCGTTCAAAGCGGAAAAAGACACTGGAATAAGGATGCTGGAGTTCGGCAACAGCAACATATACCTGGAAGAGGGCGAGCATCTCATACTGGCCATGGTGGTCCGTGGTCGCCTCACCGAGAAGATGCGTGCGAAGGCACGGGAGATACTGAGCGAAATAGAGGAGAAGTACGCCGATGTGCTGAAGGACTGGGACGGGAGCATAGATGCCTTCCGCGGCGTGGGCGACATCCTTGAAAGAATCTGGAAGTAGAAAGGTTATATCCGCGAACGCTCATATACTCTCCGTCCCACACCCGAGGTGATACGCCATGGACATGAGGATTTACGATCACCCGATACTCAGGTTTGAGAGAGGGAAAAGTGTGCGCTTTTACTTTGAGGGCCGGGAGATGCGGGCCTATGATGGCGAGAGCATAGCAGCCGCCCTCTTCGCGAACGGAATAAGGGTGTTCACAACAAGCGGGTGGAAGGGAAGGCCGAGGGGCGCCTTCTGCATGATCGGCCAGTGTTCCTCCTGCATGATGACGGTGGACGGCGTTCCCAACGTGCGCACATGTGTGGAGGGGGTGAGGGACGGCATCACGGTGGAGAGGCTGAGGGGTCCAGGGGAAATCCGACCGGAGGGGGGTGTGAGGGAAACGAAGAACCCGCCCACGTACGAGTACGAGGTGGTGGTCTTGGGTGGCGGTCCCGCCGGGCTGGCGGCCGCTATGGAGAGCGCGCGCCTGGGAGCGAAGACCCTTCTCATAGAGAAAAACGACCACCTCGGCGGACAGCTCATAAAGCAGACGCACAAGTTCTTCGGCTCCGTTGAGCACTTCGCGGGCGTGAGGGGCTTTGAGATAGCCCGCATCATGGAGAAAATGCTGAGGGAGAGCGGCGCCGATGTATGGCTGAACTCCAACGTCATCGGCTACTACGAGGGAAACGTCCTCGGGGTGGTCAGGAAGGGCCCCATCAGGGAGGGCTCCCACGTTTTCGAGGAGAGGTATGTGAATGTGAGGGCTAAACGCATAATATTCGGCACGGGCGCCCGCGAGAGGTTTCTGGTGTTTGAGAACAACGACCTCCCCGGCGTGATGGGCGCGGGGGCAGCCCAGACGCTGATGAACGTCTATGGCATCAAACCCGCCGAGCGAATGCTGATGGTGGGCGGCGGAAATGTGGGGCTAATAGTGGCGTATCAGCTGCTCCAGGCGGGTGTGGAGGTCGTGGGCGTTGTGGAGGCCATGCCGCGCATAGGCGGCTATTTCGTCCACGCGGCGAAGATCCGTCGCCTGGGCATCCCCATCCACACGAGGCACACGGTGGTGAGGGCCATCGGCGAGGACCACGTGGAGGGCGCGGTGATCGTGGAACTGGATGAAAGGTGGAGGCCCGTACCGGGGACGGAGATGGAGGTGGAGTGCGACGGCATAGCGCTCGCGGTGGGTCTCAGCCCCACCTACCCGTTCCTGCAGCAGGCGGGTGTGGAACTGCGCTACGTTCCCTCCCTCGGCGGATTTGCCCCGGTCAGGGATGAGAACCTCCAGACGAACGTGGAGGGGATATACGTTGCGGGCGACCTCGCGTCCATAGAGGAGGCGTCCACCGCCATGATAGAGGGCCACATAGCCGGGATAGCCGCCGCGACCTCACTCGGATACACTTCGCCGGAGGCAGAGGAGCGGGTGCGGAAGATGAAGGAGTACCTAAATGAGTTCAGGAGCGGACCGTTTGGCAAACCCATACTGGAAGGGATTGAGAGGGTGCGGAGGTGATGACGTTGGGATACCTTGAGAAGGGATACATCACGCTTGAGGAGTTGCAGGAGATGGGTTTCGTCCCACCCCCTGAAAGGGTGAGAAAGGGGCCCGTCGCCTTCATAGAGTGCCCACAGGAGATACCCTGTAACCCGTGCGTGGAGGCTTGCCCTTACGGTGCCATAACCATGGAGGGCATAAACGGCCTGCCGCGGCTGGACTTTGAGAAGTGCAACGGGTGCGGCAGGTGCGTTAAGGTGTGCCCCGGCCTGGCTATATTCATAGTCAACGCTAGAGGGAGGTACACCGTGTGGCTCCCCCACGAGATGCTGCCCCTGCCCGAGAGAGGTTCTGAGGTCGTGCTTCTGGACAGGAGCGGGAGGGACGTGGGGCGTGGCAGGGTGGTGGCTGTCATGAGCGCGGAAGAGAACACGCGCTCATCCATAGTGGTTGTGGAGGTTCCGGAGGAATGGCACCTCTACCATGTGAGGGCCATAAGGGTGGTGTGATATGCCGCGCTTCGTTTGCAGATGTATGGATGTAACGGAGGAAGAGGTCATAGAACTGATACGGGATGGCGTGAGGGACATCCAGCTCCTCAAGAGACTGACCCGCGTGGGCACGGGTCCGTGCCAGGGAAAGGCATGTCTGGAGATCCTCGTGAAGATACTTGCGAGGGAGACGGGCTTGACCCCTGACGAGGTTGGGCTAATAACGCTGCGCCAGCCCGTTGACCCCGTGAGGATAGGCACGCTGGCAGGTGAGGTTCATGAAGAGGAGTGCTGAGGTAGTCATAGTAGGCGGAGGCATATCCGGGCTCACAATCGCTTACCACCTCGCGAAGATGGGTCACACGGATGTGGTGGTCGTGGAGCGGAGGTACCTGGGGTACGGCGCTACAGGACGGTGCGGAGGTGGCATCAGACAGCAGTGGAGCACGGAGGAGAACATAGTGCTGGCGAGGGAGTCCGTGCGCATGTGGGAGCGTCTGGAAGAGGAACTGGGGTATCCCATCTACTACAGACAGGGAGGATACCTCGTCACGGCCACCACGGAGGAGGAGGTGCGCGACATAAAGAGGAACATAAAACTCCAGAATTCTCTGGGCGTGCCATCGCGGTGGATGGAGGCGGACGAGATAAAGGAGGAATGGCCGTGGATAAACACCGACTTCGTGATAGGCGGTTCATTCTGCCCCACGGACGGGAAGGTGATGCCCCCGCGCGTCGTGTGGGCCTACGCGCGGAAACTCAGGGAAATGGGCGTTAGGATATACGATTTCACGGAGGTTCGGGGGGTGAAAGTTGAGGAAGGGAAAATACGCGGTGTCATAACCGATAAGGGTGAAATAGAGACGGGCATACTGGTGAACGCCGCGGGAGCGTGGTCCCGGGAGATAGCGAGGATGGTCGGAGTGGAACTCCCCAACACACCGTACAGGCATGAGATAGCGGTCACGGAGCCCCTGAAGTATTTCCTTGAGCCTATGGTGATAAACTTCCGCTATGGGATTTACTTCACCCAGACGTGGCCCAGAACGGAGATCGTGGGCGGGATAGGCAATCCGGAGGAGAAGCCGGGATACAACATGCGCGCCTCGCCTGGATTTCTGAACATGTACACCAAGGTTCTGATACGCTTTATGCCATGCCTGCGCCACGTGAAGATAGAGAGACAGTGGGCCGGTCTTTACGATGTGACGCCGGATGCCCGTCCAATACTGGGGGATGTGGACGGCTACGACAGGTTCATACAGGCGCACGGGTACAGCGGACACGGCCTGATGATCTCGCCCATGGTGGGCAAGCTCATAGCCGAACTCATAGTGGATGGCAAAACCTCGCTCCCCATAGATTCTCTCAACCTCAGGCGGTTTGAGGAGGGAAAAGTGATCCGGGAGGCCAACGTGGTGGGTTAGAATCCGGCGAGGTACATCAGCAAACTGACCTCTTCGGGGGTGAGTGTGCCCATTCGCTTGAGACCTTCGCTGTCGCCCCTGCTTAGCAGAATGAGGGCCTGTGGATGTCCCTTCGTGAGTCCGAGTATTCTCCTGAGAGCCCCCTCTTCGGCCGACGGGAATAGTGTGCGCGCCTGTTCCATGCCGAATTCCCGCAGGTGTATTTCAACGGCCCGTCCGGCGGAGAAGTCGTCAGCGCTGCAGAAACGGCAGTAGAAGGGCGTGGCGTCCCTCATACCAACGAGAAGCCGACTTCTGGACCGGGGGACCCTGACAAGGTCGCGGAAAAACTCCACGGTCTCCTCAGGCGCGAGGTAATATTCGTCCGCTATGAGGAGGACGTTCCTCTCCTCCATCCAGTCAACGAGGTCTTTAAGAATTCTGAACTCCCTGCCGGCTGCCTCGGATATGGCGTTGAGAACGCTCTCTATGGTTCTGTTGCTGTGCATTATAAGATATACCATGTCGCCGTCGTGGTCAATCTCCCTTACGAACTTCTTTATCAGCATCGTCTTGCCGTAGCCCTTCCCTCCCGTGACCACGGCCGTGGGAACGCCGGAGTGGTACCACTCCATCAGACGCTGGAGGTCCTCCTCGCGGTCCATCAGTTCGCCCTCTTCCTCTCCCAGCGTCTCCATGTACTCCACGTGGAACTCGCTCTCGGTCTTGAGGGGATTGGCAGATGCGAGTTCTTCCACGCGCCCCTCCTCCACGGCGCTCATTATATCCACGGGGGACACGCCCCGTTCCAAGAGATCCCGCACATGCACGCGCCCATCGGTGACCTCCGCTATGTGTTTCTCCATGCTCTCCATCATCTCCCGCGCCGCCAGTATGCCCCTGCTCGTGAGATAATAGACCTTGACCCGCCTGGTCTTTCCCCGCACCCTCCCACTGTCCTCAACCACGAGTCCCTCGTCTCTCAGCTTCTTCACGTTGCGGGGGACATGGCTCACGAGTATACCCACCGCCTCCGCTATGCCCTCCTGCGTCATCTCAACGGGGTACTCACCCCTGTCCACGTAATTTGAGTACTGGAGCAGATGCACGAGTATCTTATCGCGGACGCGGAAATGCACCATGCTGTGAGTAGTGCGATAAATATATAAATCGCTTTCCCCTTTGAAAGCCCATGAAGATATACGAGGCGACGTGGAGCGAGGTGGCGGAGCATCTGAAGCGCGTGGACATCGCCATCCTGCCCATGGGGAGCATAGAGCAGCACTCCCTTCACCTCCCCTTGAGCACCGATTCATACGATGCCGAGTGGGTGGCGGAGCGCGTCTATGAGAGGCTGAGGGAGCCGAAGCCCCTCCTTCTCCCGCCCCTGCACTACGGAATGTCGCTGCATCACATGGCCTTCCCGGGCACCGTGTCTCTCAGGCCCGAAACGCTGGAGGCGGTTGTCTATGACATCTGCGTATCCCTCGTGCACCACGGGGTGCGGAAGATAGTGGTCATAAACGGCCATGGCGGAAACAGGGCAGCGGTCTCAAACGCCGCAGCCAAAGTGAAATGGCGCACGAACGCGTTGGTCGTGTGGGTGGATGACGCCGGGAGGGATGCGAGGATGAAGCTCGTGGAAACGCCCGGCGACATACACGCGGGTGAGTACGAGACGTCCACATCGCTGGCCAACCGCCCCGGCGCCGTGAGGGCGGAGCGCATAAAAAAGCCGGACCTGAAACCCTACTCTGACGCCCTCGCGTTTGACTCCGTCGCGGGCTTTCACTTCCGCACGGACGAGGTCACGGACACGGGCGCCATAGGGGACCCCACGAGGGCCGACCCTGAGAAGGGGAAAGCGCTGTGGGAGGCCACAATAGAGGACATCGTGCGGGTTGTGGAGTCGCTCAGGGATGTGGAGGTTGACATCGTCTGGAGGGAGTGGTGAACATGCGGGTCTTCGTGGGGATAACGGGTGCATCCGGAACGCCCTACGCGGTTCGTCTTCTCTCCGCTCTCCGGGATGCGGGTGTGTCCCTGTTCATAGCGGTCTCCCGCAACGGAATGGAGATAATGAGACACGAGTGTGGAGATGTCAACCTCAAGTCCTTCGGCAGGGTCTACGACAACGACGACCTATCCGCCCCGGTGTGCTCCGGGAGTTTTCACCTGGATGCTGCCGTGGTCATACCGGCATCGTGCAACACCATTTCCCGGATAGCGTATGGACTTGCGGACACAGTCATAACCAGAGTCGCCCTTGTGTGCCTCAAAGAGGGGAGAAAACTCGTGGTCGTTCCGCGGGAGACGCCAGTGGCCGCGCCGACGCTGAGGGCTATGACCGCCCTCGCGGAGATGGGCGTGGTGGTGCTCCCCGCGTCGCCCGCCTTTTACCACCGCCCTCGGAGCGTGGATGACATGCTGGACTTCATCGCGGGGCGTGTGATGGATGCGCTGGGCATATCCAACGACCTCTACACGAGGTGGTCAGGGGCTCACTCCTGATCTTCTTCCTCCCCTTCCTCGGCCCATATCTTCTCCAGTATCCTGCCCACGCCGCGGAACGCCTCCACGTTTCCGTCCCAGCGCTCCAGCACCGGCTCGTACCTCTCCTCTATTTCAAACAGCACCTTGCGTATTCTCTCCTCTATCTCCCGCGTCATCTTCCCGCCCATGACGGCGGCTAGAACCAGATATCTGCCTCTCTCTATGTAAATCTCCTTGTCACCGAAGTTGAGCTTCTTCAGCTGGAAGTCGCTCTCATCCCTGAACACGTCCTTGACGAAGTCCTGGATGGCGACGAGCATGCTGGAGAGTATATCCTCGTCTATCTCCGGGTGGAGGCGGCGTGTGGCGTGGTGTATCAGTATGCCGCTCGTGGTGATGAGGTACACGTCGTCAATCACTATGGGCGTTTCCCTCCTCGGCACCTTCGTCCTCCTGACCTCCCCGCTCCTGTGGCCGTAGAGTTCGGAGGATAGCGCAGCGACGGTTCCGACGTAAACCGCCGTGAGGAGCACGAAGGTGCTGCCGGATACCACCAGTCCGCCGAAGCTGTTCGTCAGGTAGAGGAGGAGGAGCGCTATCTTCCCTGCGAGCATAAACCGGCCAATCTGCTTTCTGCGCTTGAACACCAGACCCCTCGTTATGTTCTTCCGGTAATACATGTACTCCAGCCGGTTTGCTATTGAGTTGCCCACCAGCAGCACGATGAACAGAATCAGGGGGCTATCCATCGGAGTGAATTCCGTTTTCGTGAAGGGGACTCTGACATCCTCTGTGACTGTGTTCTCGTACATCAGGAACTCACCTATTATGAGACGGAAGGCCATAGTGTGCGCCTTGTCCCACTCCACGTACGGGTTGAAGGTCACTCCCGCTTCCTTGTGCGTGTACTTTATTCTGAGGTTTTTCAGCATATCGTCCTGCTCCAGCAGGGTGAAGTTGCCCCTGTAGGCGGCGAGGAACGGTATGAGCGCGATCTTGTATGGATACACCGCCCCGTCCATCTCAACCCTGCCCCTGAATATCATGCGTATCTGGATGGGACCGGTGGCGTTCACATCTCCTATGAGACCGCCGACATCGTCCGGGTCGTAGAGTATTCCACTGGGGTCGTTGTCGTTCAACGGGTCAGCCCTCGTGACGTTGACCGTGCCTATGAGACGCCATTCGTATCGGTCGCTCCGCTCCAGTATTGGCTCTATTCCGCGTTTAAAGTAGTGCGATGCTTCAGTGAGGTCTATCCTCCAGTCGGAGTTCTCATCCCAGTTCTGATAGACGATGCTCCGCAGATGGGACGCCAGTTCCCCCACGATGGTCCATCTGACCCTGCCCCCATATATCTCGTCAACGATTTCAACGTACTGCGTGTCGGAGACCACCTCAATATCATAACCCGTGTCCGCCTTTGCGGGTGTGCCCATGGAAAACATGATGGGGGCCGTGAGAATGAGCAGCAATGCCCATACGATGATTCTCCTCATACCTTCACCTATGTGAAGGGTTATATATAAGATTTTACGCACCCTTGCAGACGGGCGCGCGCAGCCCGCGAAGAACCTCCCCCGCGAGGTAGAAACTGCCCGTGATGAGAACGGAGCCGGAGGACGCTGCCTCGCGGAGCGCCTTCACGGGGTCCGGGTTCACCGCCACCTCACCGAAGACCCCCAACGCCCGGCGTGCCAGTTCCTCCGCGGGGAGGCACCTTGGCATGGGGACCTCCGTGGCGATGAGACGGTCTGAGACCTCCGAGAGGGGGGAGAGCATCTCTTCCACCCTCTTGTCTCTCATAAAGGATAGGACCAGCGTGTTGGGGTTGAAACCTATCTCCCTCAGGACCTCCACAAGATGCTCAATCGCCGAGGTGTTGTGCGCCCCGTCCAGCACCACTGGCGGGTTATCCTGCAGCATCTGGAACCTGCCGGGGAGCACGAATGATGGGATGCCGCGTTCAACGTCCTCCGCGGAGAGGGGCAGTTTGCTCTCTGCGAGTTCCAGAGATAGCACAGTTGCGGCGACGTTCAGCGCCTGCCCCCTGCCCGGCACCGGATGATGTACGTCGTATTCGTTCCCTGTCAGTTCGCTCTCGACGTGCACGTCCATGCCGTGTACGCTCACCTTCCCGATTTCCAGCCGGGTATAATCCTGAACCCTGTATATCTCGGAGCCGACTTCGCGGGCACGCCTTCCGAAAACCTCCAGAACATCGCTCTTCCACTCGTAGGTCACCACGGGCGCGCCCTTTATTATGCCCGACTTGTGCTCCGCTATGTGTCTCAGGGTCGGACCGAGCGTCTTGATGTGGTCGTAATCCACATAAGTTATCACGGAGACGAGGGGCTCAACCACGCTGGTGGCGTCCCTCTTTCCCCCCAGCCCGACCTCCACAGCCGCGCCACTCACCCCCTCATCGCGGAAGTACAGAAACGCGAGGGCCGTTGAAAACTCAAAGTAGGTCAGGCCGACCCTCTCTATGAGGTCCGAGTACCTGTCTATCACGCTCTTTATGTACCCCTCCGGAACGCAGTCCTCAACCCGCACCCTCTCCCTAAAGCCGACCACGTGGGGCGATGTGAAGAGGCCCGCGCGGTGTCTCATGCGCAGCGCCCCGTAGATGGCGGAGGCCACGCTTCCCTTGCCGTTCGTGCCTGCCACGAGAAAGGAGTGGAAGGCATCCTGCGGCCTGCCGATGGACTCCAGAAACGCCTCTATGCGCTCCGTGGTCCACCGCGCATCCCCGCCGGGGAGCGAGTCAAAGAACTCAACGTAGCGCGGATCCCCTATGGCCCCGTACAGGTTGTGGAGCGACCTGCGCATCTCACTCCTCCAGCCAGTAGTTCGGCGCCTCCGAGATTATCTTCACGTCGTGGGGATGGCTTTCCCTCACGGTGCTGGGCGTGACCCTTATGAAGACCGCGTTGCGGTGGAGTTCCTCTATGCTGGCAGCGCCCACGTAGCCCATCCCGGACCTCACGCCGCCGACGAGCTGGAAGAGGACCTCCTCCACGCGTCCCTTGTACGGCACGGCGGCCTCCACGCCCTCCGGGACGAGTTTGGAGCCGGCGAGTTTCCCGTACCGGTCCGAGTGCCCTTTCCGCATGGCGCTCAGGGAGCCCATGCCGCGGTATGTTTTGTACTTCCGCCCCCCGATTATGATTTCGGTTCCCGGCGCCTCCTCCGTGCCGGCGAGGAGGCTCCCCACCATCACGGCGTCGGCACCCGCGGCCAGCGCCTTCACTATGTCGCCGGAGTACCTTATCCCCCCGTCGGCGATGACCGGGACACCATGCTCCTTCGCAACGTCCGCCACGCTCGCCACCGCGGTGAGCTGCGGGACGCCCGCGCCGGCGATAACGCGCGTGGTGCAGATGGAGCCGGGGCCGATACCCACGCGCAGGCCGTCGGCGCCCAGAGAGATCATGTCCTCCGCGCCCTCTGGCGTGGCTATGTTGCCCATTACGATGTCCGCATCAATGACCTCCCTCATGCGCCTGAGGGACGCCATGACCTTTTCGTTGTGCGCGTGCGCGGTGTCTATGACTATCACGTCGGCACCAGCATCCACCAGGCGCACCGCCCTCTCTATATCAAAGGGTCCGACCGCCGCCCCCACCATGAGGCGCCCCTCGGGGTCGCGCGAGGCGCTGGGGTAGTTCCTCCTCTTCATGATGTCGCGGAAGGTTATGAGGCCCTGAAGAGCGCCGTTCTCGTCCACGATGGGCAGTTTCTCAATTCTGTGAGCGTGCATTATGTCCAGCGCCTCCTCCATGGACACGCCCTCCCTCGCGGTGATGACGTCCTTCGTCATGAGGTCCTTCACTTTCAACCCCTCGCCGTGGAGGAGGCGCACGTCCCTGCTGGTGATTATGCCCACGAGTTTTTTACCCTCCACGACTGGCAGGCCCGTGATGCCCTTCTCCTCCATCAGACGGATGGCGTGTTCAACGCTGTCCTCCGGGTTCACGGTGTGCACGTTCCTTATGATGAGGCTCTCCTCCCTCTTGACCCGCTCCACCATGGCCACCTGCTCCTCCACGGTCATGTTTCTGTGGATTATGCCCAGCCCGCCGAAGCGTGCCATGGCGATGGCCATGAACGCCTCCGTGACGGTGTCCATGGGGGAACTGACTATGGGGACGGATATCCTGATGTTTCTGGTGACCCTTGTGGAAACGTCAACGTCCCGCGGCTCAACCCTAGTCCTGCGCGGAACCAGCAGAACATCGTCAAAAGTGATGCCGAGGGGTGCGTTTTCAATTTTCTCCCTGAACATGGGGAATGATAAGAATCGGGTATTTTAAGTTTTGCTGATGGATTTTCCATCATGGCGAGGGTGAACCCCGTCCCTGCAGTGCGCAGCGCTCCGCGGAGCGTCTCCGCGGCCCCCTGTGCCGTGTGATCGCCGGTTCTGAATCGTTTTCACACCCGCATGGACCCGTTCCGCTCACGGGGGTTTGTGAACGACGGCCCGCGTAGAGACAGAGACGAACATCCCCGTTCGCATTCCTGCCCCTCCAGACCTCCTCCGCGAAGCCCTTCATCTTTTCTTCGTCCATGCTCGTCCTCTCTCCCATGGATACGGGGTCCCCGCAGTCGGATGGACTATGGATTTCAACCGGTGTGATAGGTAGAGGCGCATCCACTCTATGCGCCCAGAGGGGGCGCTCCTTCGCATCTTCCCATGGGCATGGGGTAAGCCACGGTCACCCACCATGAGGACGGTGCCGTGAACTTTACCAGAAAATGGCACGACGATACAAAGTTATGCAGAGTGAAATAATCACAATTCCAGGAATAGAGGGGTTGCCCGTGAACACTTATGGAGCCTCACATATAGGAGAAGAGGCCGAGAGGGGCATGGAGAACAATTCCTCTCCTCTCCCACACATCCCACACCGCGCGGGACCACCTGTGCGCGTCAGGTCACACCCCTCCTTTTCATTTCGGCGTCTATGAGCATTCCCACCTCCCTAGACACGCAGAACCACCTGTGGTTGCCCCGCACGTCTGAGTAATGAACCCGCATCTCGGTGGTTCTGCGCTCAGAACCGTTCATCGGGATGTACACGTACCCGGTCTCGGTGATCCCCCGCAGGGATTCCCACGGAACGAGCATGGTTTTTCTATCCGAGAACTGCAGAAGAAGTCCGTCATCACGCACCACGACCATTCTGGGGCCGTAGTGCTGTAGCCGCAGGGTGAACAGCCTGAGGAGGAAGACACCGGAGATCACTGCCACGTAGAGAGCGGTATCCCACAGGGGTCTGTGCAACCTGTAAAGGAGTGCCACCATCGCAAAGGTGAAAAGCGCCGCCATGGCGATGAACGTCTTAACGCTCCAGCGGAGGTCGTGCCAGAAGTATATGCGGTTTTCCAGGGCGGTCCCGTCATCCATCTCTGTGCATATGTTTTACGTGTGAAATAACTCTTTCTATAACTCCGTTATATTGATATACCATCGCGCCCATGGAGATCCATGGAACTGCCCTGCGAGGAGTTCGCACGCAGATATATGCCGTCTGTCAGGGCGCGCATGGTGCGCGTCCTGCACGAGAAATATGGCCTCACGCAGGTTGAGATATCGCGCATACTCGGCATCACACAGCCGGCCGTCTCGCAGTACCTGAGGGGTGTGAGGGGGCGCACCTCAGACCTCCCCGATGACGTGCTCGCCCTCATTGACGAGCAGGCGGAGCGCGTTTACCGCCTTTACGCCGAGGGGTCCCTCAGCGAAAGGGAGATGGTGGATGTCTACTGCGTTATATGCAGGAGGATAACCGGCACGGCTTTATAACACCGTTATATTGATATAGTTCCACTCCATTACCCGGGTCGCAGTGAAAAAAAGAGGTGTTGAAAAATGAACGGAACGGAAATGTTCTGCTATATGTGCTCCATGGCGGCCGGCGGAACGGCGTGCACGGTGAAGGGTGTCTGCGGTAAGGAGCCGACGGTGGCGCGGCTCCAGGACAACCTGAGGTTCTGCCTCCTCGGGATAAGCGCCTATGCGTACCACGCGAGGGAACTGGGCCACGTGGACGAGGAGGTGGACGCGTTCCTGGAGAGGGCGCTCTACACGGTCCTGACGAACGTGAACTTTGACCCTGAGAGCTACGTGGACCTCGCCCTTGAGGCGGGGAGAATGAACATAAAGGTTATGAAAATGCTCAAGGAGGCGCACATAAAGGCGTACGGTGAACCGGAACCCACTGAGGTGCAGACGGGCACGGTGAAGGGTCCGGCGATAATAGTCACGGGACACGGCCTGAAGGCCCTGGAGGAGCTGCTGAAGCAGACGGAGGGCACGGGCATAAACGTTTACACACACTCGGAGATGCTTCCCGCCCACGGCTATCCTGGCCTCAAAAAGTACAAGCACCTCGTTGGAAACCTGGGGAAGGCGTGGTACGACCAGAGAGCGCTCTTCTCAAAGTACCCCGCAGCGATACTGGCGACGTCCAACTGCGTTATGCTCCCGTCTAAGGCGTACAGGGACAGAATGTTCACCACGGGCACTGTCAGGCTCCCCGGCGTCAAGCACATAGACGGGTACGACTTCACCCCTGTGATAGAGAAGGCCCTCTCCCTGCCGCCGCTGGAGGAGGAGAAGGGCGAAACCGTGCTCACCACGGGATTCTCCAGGTCGGCCGTTCTGGGACTCGCGGATAAGATCAAGGCCCTCGTGGAAGAGGGAAAGATAAGGCACTTCTTCCTGGTTGGCGGGTGCGATTCGCCCGTGAAGGGCAACGAGTACTACAGGGAGTTCGTGAGAAAGCTGCCTGAGGACACGATCGTCCTGACGCTGGCGTGCGGAAAGTTCAGGTTCAACGACCTGGACCTGGGCGACATAGAGGGCATACCCCGCCTCATAGACCTGGGGCAGTGCAACGACTCCATCGTCGCGATAGAGATAGCGGCCGCCCTCGCGGAGCTGTTCGGAAAGGACCTGAACGACCTGCCCCTCAGCCTCGTCCTGATGTGGATGGAGCAGAAGGCGGTCGCCATACTCTGGAGTTTGCTCGCCCTCGGGATAAAGGGCATACGAATAGGGCCCGTGCTGCCGGCCTGGCTCAACGACGACATACTGAAGGTTCTGGTGGAGAGGTACGACGTGCGCCTCATAACCGACCCGGTGAAGGACATGCAGGAGATGATGGGTGGTTGAGATGAGCGAGATGCTTGGAGATGCCGACGAGAAGAGGAAGAGTGTGAAGGAACTCCTCAGGCGCCTGCATGAAGGTGCGGACCCAGAGGAGGTCAGGGATGAATTCAGGGACGCCATAAAGGGCCTGACGCCCTTAGACATAGCCCGGATAGAGGAGGAGCTCATAAAGGAGGGGATGCCCCCCGAGGAGATCCAGAAGTTCTGCGACCTGCACCTCAGCGTGCTCCGCGAGGCGGTGGAGGGGGAGCGCCCCTCGCTCCCCCCGTGGCACCCCGTGTACATCCTCATAGAGGAGCACAGAATGCAGATGGAGATGGCCGAGAAACTCAGGGAGGTCGCGAGGAGGATAGCGGAGGCGGGCTCGTTTGAGAACGCCGCGGACGCGCTCGGGGAGGCGAAGAGGATAGCAAAGCACCTGAGGGAGGCGGAGAAGCACTACCTCAGGGAGGAAAACGTGCTCTTCCCGTACCTGGAGAAGCACGGCGTGACGCAGCCGCCCGCCATAATGTGGATGGAGCACGACAGGATCAGGGAGACCAAGAGGGCGATATACGCAGCGCTGGAGAACCCCGGGGACTTCAGGGAATTCGCGAAGGCCCTGATGGACCACTCGCTCCTCCTGAACGAGATGTTCGTGAGCCACTTCTACAAGGAGAACAACGTGCTGTTCCCGACTGCACTCCGTCTGTTCAGCGAGGAGGAGTGGCGCGCCACACGGAAGGAATTCGACGAGGTGGGGTACTGCTGTTTCGTTCCCGAGCCCATGCCGGACGAGGCCCTCGAGGTAGGGGTGGACGCTGTGGAGGGCATGGTATCGTTTGAGACGGGCACCCTCACGAAGGAGCAACTGGAGGGCATTCTGAACACCCTTCCTGTGGACATAACCTTTGTGGACAGCGAGGACACGGTCAGGTACTTCAACCAGTCAAAGGATAGAATATTCATAAGGACGAAGGCCGTGATAGGGCGGAAGGTGCAGCAGTGCCACCCGCAGAAGAGCATAGACGTGGTGAATAGGATCATAGACGACTTCAGAAACGGGCGGAGGGACGTGGCGGAGTTCTGGATAAACATGGGCGGGCGTCTCATATACATCCGCTACTTCCCCGTGCGGAACGCGAAGGGCGAGTACCTCGGCGTGCTGGAGGTCACGCAGGACATAACGGACATAAAGAAGATAGAGGGCGAGAAGAGGTTGCTGGACGAGTGATGTACGCGCCCCTCGGCGCACGAAGGATGAAGTCCTGCGGGAGTTCAGGCGCGTGGGGGACGAGATGAGAGAGCGGATAGCCGAGACCTTCGGAGACCCCGGTCACTCCTCCGACGCGCTTCCCGTTGCCTTCCTGAACTGCCTCAGGCACACGGGACAGCAGAAGAGGTAGTGGCGGTTGTGTGCCTTGAAGTGCAGGGGGCTGCCCACAACCTCCTTTCCGCAGTAGTCGCACCTGAAGGTGACCTTCAGGTCTGGGGTGGGCGGAAGTTCGCGGTGCTCCAGAACGGGTATGACCTCCATCGCCTCGCACGCGGACCCTATCTCCCTGAGCCGGGACGCGTCGTCCGTCGTCACCTTGAGGATGTACTCCGATTCCCCCGTGCGCATTATCTCCCTCACGCCGGGGATGGACTGAAGAGCGTTGAGGTCGGGCGAGCGGCAGCGCACGAGGAACGTGGTGCCCCCGGTCAGAGAGGGTGATAGGACTGCCCTGTACCCGAGTATGTACCCCTCGCTTTCAAGCCGGGCGATCCTCTTCCTCACGGTGGGCCTTGTCAGCCCCAGCGCCTTCGCTATCTCGCCTGTGCTGGCCCTCGCGTTTTCCAGGAGGATGAGTATGATGCGTAGGTCAGTGTCATCCAGGTTCATAGAGGTCAGTAGTTCAGCATCCGATAAGCGTTTTTCGTTCCCGGTGTGCGGTGCGAGTGGGAGTCACCCATTCCTCCCGAACTCCGGCCTGTACCTCCTGAGGAGAAGGGAGTTGCTCACCACGCTCACGCTGCTCAGGGCCATGGCCCCTGCGGCCCACTCGGGGCGGAAGGCGATGCCCGCGATGGGGTAGAGCGCCCCGGCGGCCACCGGTATGAGAAGGGTGTTGTAGAACATCGCCCAGAATATGTTCTGCTTTATCTTGGAGAGAGTACGAGTGCTCAGGTCTATGGCGGTGATGACTTCCCGCAGGTCGTTTTTCATGAGGACCACGTCCCCGCTTTCCATCGCTATGTCCGTTCCGGAGGACACCGCTATCCCTATGTCCGCCTGTGCCAGCGCCGGCGCGTCGTTTATTCCATCGCCCACGAAGATCACCACCTCGCCCGCCCTCTGCAGATTCTTCACCTTCTCCGCCTTGTCCCCCGGGAGCACCTCCGCCAGGACGTAGTCAATATTCAGCTCCCTCGCTATGGCCTCCGCCACCTTCCTGCTGTCGCCCGTTATCAGCCCCACCCTCTTCCCCATCCGGTGGAGCGCGTCCACGACCTCCTTTGCATCCTCCCGGATGCGGTCCGCCACCGCCAGCGCGCCCATGAGCCTTCCATCCACCGCAACGTACACCGCCGTCCGCGCACGCTCCTCCATCCTCCTGACGCCCCCCTTCAAAGGCTCAACGCTCACGCCGTTCTCATCCATGAACTGGCGGTTGCCCACGAGCACCTCCCTTCCGTTCACCACGGCGCGCACGCCCTTTCCCGCCACGGCCCTGAACTCCTCCGGCTCCACGGTGTGGATTCCTGCCTCCTCCGCGCGGCGAACCACCGCCTTTGAGAGGGGGTGCTCGGAGCGGAGCTCAGCGGACGCCGCGTAGAACAGCAGGTCCTTTATATCCGCACCGGTGGTCACCACCTCCAGGACCTCGGGCCTTCCCCTCGTCAGCGTCCCCGTCTTGTCGAAGAGAACGACGGTGGCCTTTCTCGCGACCTCCAGGACCTCGCCCCTCTTTATCAGCACGCCCAGCTCCGCGCCCCTGCCGATGCCCACGGTCAGCGCGGTCGGCGTGGCCAGGCCGAACGCGCACGGGCACGCGATCACGAGAACGCTTATGAGCGTGGTGAAGGCGAATATCAGGGGCTCCCCCGCGATGAGGTACCAGTAGATGAAGGAGAGGATAGCGACTGCCAGAACCGCGGGGATGAAGTGAGCCACTATCCTGTCCGCAAGCCGCTGTATGGGCGGCCTGGAGGTCTGGGCCTCCTCGACGAGCCTTATGATCTGGGCCAGAACGGTATCCTTCCCCACGCGGCGCGCCTCCACCTTGATAACGCCCGTGCCGTTGACCGTCCCGCCTATGACCTCATCCCCCTCGCCCTTCCGCACGGGCATGGGCTCCCCCGTGATCATGGACTCGTCCACGTAGCTCTCGCCCTCCACGACCACGCCGTCCACCGGGATGCGCTCACCGGGCCTCACCACGACCACGTCGCCCACACCCACGTCGCTTATGGGGACCTCCACCTCAGCCCCGTCCCTGAGAACCGTGGTCCTCCGCGGCTGAAGCGCCATGAGCTTCTTTATCGCGTCGGAGGTCCGCTCCCGCGCCCTCGCCTCCAGGTACCGCCCCAGGAGCAGAAACGCCAGGAGGAGAACGCTCGCCTCGTAGAAGAGGTAGTCCTCCGGAAGGACGCCCAGCGTGGCGAGGACGCTGGCGGTGTACGCGGCCCCTATGCCCATGGAGTACATGAGGTCCATGCCCGGGGACCTGTGAAGCAGGGAGCGCAGGGCGGCGGAGAACATCTCCCTCCCTGCGTACGCTATGGTTGGCGTGGCCAGCGCCAGGAGAATCCACGGAAGGCCCGTTATCTGAAGGTGCTCTCTACCGTAGGTGAGGGCGAGCGTTATGAGGCCCACGGACCATGCGACCAGGAGTTTTCTCCGCATGTTCCGCAGGTACCGCTCCCTCGCCTCCCTCTCCACGTCCACGCTTTCCTCCCCCGCTATCCCCAGGAAACGGTAGCCGGTTTCGTCTATCTTCATCCCTATCTCATCCACGTCGATCACGGACGGGTCGTAAACCACCGTGGCGCTCTCCGAGGCCAGGTTCACGGACACCTCCAGCACGCCCTCAAGGCCCCCGAGAGCCCTCTCCAGGGTCCTGACGCAGGAGGCACATGACATGCCGCCTATCCTGACAGTTGCCTCCCTCCTCTCCCTGACGACCTCATATCCCAGGTCCTCTATGGCCCTCATGATGCGGTTTATGCCCACCCGGTCCTCATCGTATTTGATGCGGACGGTGCCGGTGGAGAACGCGACGCTGACGCGTTTCACGCCGTCCATCTCGCTTAAAGCGCGCTCGATCGCCTTCGCGCAGGATGCGCAGTGCATCCCGCGAACCCTTACGCTCACATCCGCCATGGGGCGGCCATGTACCCGTGCCCGTATGTAAGTTATCTTTTCAATCTGAAAAGGATGTGCGATGCATTCTTTCCACACGGGAACAGTAAACGGGATATTCCGCGGAGACATGGCAGAAGTGAGGTGAAGCGAAATGTGGTGCTATGAGATGGCCGAGATGTGGTGGCCCCTGTGGATCGCGGTGGCGGTCGGAGCGGCCGCGGTGGTCGCCTCGCTCCTCGTGGGGGCGTACATGCTCCTGCGCGATTTGGGAGGTCGGTGACCATGAGGGACTTCGTCTGTCCCGTCTGCGGGATGAGCGTGGACCCGGAGAGGACGGCGTGGAAAACGGAGTACGAGGGTGAGACCTATCACTTCTGCTCGGAGGCCTGCCGGGAGAAGTTCCTGAAGAAGCCGAAGAAGTATCTGAAACCGAGGCCTGTGAAGCGACGCCGGCATTCCTGCTGCGGGTGAGCGCAGAGGCAACCATTCCACCGTTTCTTTTTTTAGAAATTGAGTTTGGATGCAGAGGGATGCTGAGAAATAAAAATAAAAGAGGGGCTTATCAGACGTTCACGGGTGCGGAGAGGGGGTTTGATGCGTCCACGTACTCGTTGATTGGGTTGCCTGTGCCGAGCGGATATGGCCCGGATGGGTCACCCCACCAGTTCCGCGTCATATCAACGATGTATGTTGTGTTGGCGTTATACGCTCCGTAGATGGCGTTGTACTCTATGTTGTTGTATCTCAATATGCCTGTAGCCACGTATGATGTGGCCGAGAGATTCACGCCGTACTCGTTGTATGCGATTTCGTTGAAGCTGACCACGCCGTCGTACATTGTGCCCACGAATTGCATTCCTACGGTGTTATTCAGGATGTAATTGTTTGTCACCTGCAGAATTCCTACATCTCCGAAGCGGATGCCCTCTGTAAAGCCACTGATGTCATTTCTGAGCACCGTGCCGGAGCACAGGTTTAGCGAAATCCCTATGGTATAATTTGTTTCCGGCATACCTGAGTGTATGGTGTTGTACTCTATGTCTACGGAACCACCCATAACCGCGATGCCAAACCACACGTTGGTGGTCTGTGTGTTCGTTGCTGTGATATTTGTGCTTTCTTCAGCTGCCAGCCCCCTGTAGGCGTCCGCTATGGTGTTCCCGTCCAGCATGATGTTATCCGAGTAGCTCAGGACGATGCATTCGCCGCCCACCTGTGGGAACTTATATATCGTCGGGATTATCACCTTCCACAGGTTCTTTTCGAAGGTGTTAGACAGGATGTTACCGCTCGAGTTGTAGTAGAATATGCCATACGCGTTGTACGTGAAAGCGTTATCGGATACATTGGCACAGGTGTTGTTTATGAATATGCCGTATCCAACGGGGGTATACGTGTAATAAACGGTCCTGTCCAGGTGTATGGGCTCAACCCTGAACGACGTGTGGTTCTTAACAGTGTTCCACCTTATCGCGCCCCTGTACGTGGTATCCCCGTAGTATATTCCGTGGAGGTTTCTGTCAAATGTGCTGTGGATTATATCCGCTTCTGTCTCCATGCACCACACAGCCCATCCACCGTTGTAGGAGAAGGTGCTGTTCTCCACGCGGATACGTGAATACGCGGCGTACAGTCCGTATTCGGCATTATCACTTATGGTGTCGTTGCTGCACAGCAGAGTTGAGTTCTTGACGAATATGCCGTAGAGTCTTGTTCCTCTTACAGTATCCCATGCTGTGGAAACGTGTGAGCCGTATGCTATTATGCCGTAGAGCGTGCTGTATTTGTCACCACCTATGCGGTTCTGGTTGAGAGTGGCAGTCGTGTTCTCCAGCACCACGGCAACCTCTATGGGGTATCCCTCTGCTCCCAGCGCAGTGCTCGGCATTATCACGTTGGAGCTTAGTGTGACATCCGTGCAGTTGACGAGCTTTATTCCCGCAGCGTATGTGATGTTCGCTTCATCTGCGTGGAGGCCATAGAGCGCGTTTCCGTATATCTGCAGTGTTGAGTTCACACCCTCTATGCCCGTGTAGTCCATCGGTGGCACGGTGGCATTTCCGTAGAGGGTGAAGTTGTTGTTCACTATGGACGCAGTGCTGTTGTAGACGTATATGCACACGTAGCTCGGTGGCCCCCTGTTGCCCCTGATCTCCGCGGGGTAGGCGTTGCTGTCCGTGAGAACCACGCCCGCGCCTTCCCGTGTTATGGGGTTCAGATTGCCCCCTATGAAGTTGTTAACGACGTTTATGGACGAGTTGTGGACGTACAGGCCGTAAACGTTGTCTTTCACAGTGTTGGAGTCCAGCGTGTTCTCAACTCCGACGTATCCGTCACACCCTGTGAAGTATGCCCCTATGTAGTTGCCCCTGAACACGTTGCCTGATGAGATGTTCACCTGAGAGTTCACGCACCACATGCCCACCCCTGATGTCCTGTTTGTGGTGAAGGTGCTGGAGTATACGTTAGCCTGTCCGCCCTCAACGTAGAGTCCGGCGTATCTGTGAGTGGTGACGCTGTTGTTCGCGAAATCCACATCGCTGTCGTAGGCCGTTATGCCGTACTCGCTGTTGTTGAATACGTTGTTCACAACCGTTGCCGTGCTGTTCCGGATGACCAGCTGGTAGTTCATCATGCCACTTGTCGGATAGCTCGTGTAAATCTGTCCGTCCACGAGCATGGCGAAATTCGTATCGTTCCTTACGAACGTCCAAGTGGTTTCCCTGAATTGGAACTCGTATCTGCCCGTGGATGAGAACACGTTGTCCGTAATGGGGATTCTTGACGAGTCCATAACCATACCGATTGAGAGGCTGTATCCACCGCCGCCACCGAGCACAAGATTGCTTGTGAAGGTGAGCCTGGTGCAAAAACCAATCAGTATGGCTTTCTCGTCCAGAGGCATAACAGCGGCGATCTCTATCAGAGGGGCGGAGGGAAGGATGACTGCATTATTCCTGACGGTACCGCTCACATTTCCCAGCATGATGCTGTATTCGTCCATAAACAGATTTCCGCTTATGTTCACCCCTGCGTCGGCTATGTGAAGTCCCCCGCCCGTGATCACCCCGGCGATTATAGGAGGGGGTAGAGGGGTGAGCGCGACCCTGCCATTTCCACAAAAAATAGTGTCGTGAACCTCCACGTACCCGCCATCCACCATAATACCCTCCATGTTCTGGGTTATATCGCATCTCTCAATGACCACGGTGCTGTCCATGGCGTATATGCCGACTGAGTTGGAACTCGCGTTGCTGTACTCCGTCACCCTCACGGTGGAGTTTGAGAAGGCCATCCCGTAGTCCGCGCAGGAGAGGGTTTTCGTGGCCACGATGTCCACGTAGGTGAGCGCGGGCGTGAGCGTGAAGGGGATGGAGCGCGGGTTCACCCCGCCCTCGCCTATGTACACGTGTGTGGTGGTCCGCTCCCCGTCCACCCACAGGTCAAAGGTGACGCTGTCGCCCGTCACGGTGAAGTCAAAACCCTCCGCGCCCGTGTCCTCGTAGGCTTCAAACTCTATCGTCGTAGGTCCAACGAGCCACGTGTCCGGCGGGTACTCCATACCCGCGACCGTGAAGGAGGTTATGCCATCCGCGCTCACCGTGCCGTTGAAGCGGTGCTGCGTACCGTTTCCGCTCCACCTTACGTGCCATCCATCGGCGTCGTACCACACGAAGTAGCCGAGGTCCATGCCGGGCGTGTACACCGGCTCACCCCACGGGTCAAGCTGGCCGCCGAGCGAGTCCTTTAGGTATATGCCCACGCGGTTGTTCTGAAAGAGCGAGTTGTTGATAACGGGCGCGGATTCCACGGCGTAGAGTCCATACCCGCCGTTGTTCGATATGTTCGCGCCTATGAGAAATGCGTCCGTGCGGTAGAGGTACAGGCCGTGTGTCTTCCCGTTTCGTATGGTCCCGCCGTTCCTTATGGTGACGGTCCCGTTGGACTCTATACACACCACGCCGCCGGGCGCGCTGAGGTCGGTCGCGTTTCCGTTCACGTTCTCCACCACTCCGGGCTCTGCGGCATATGGATCTTTATCAATCAGGAGAGTCCCGTTCATCCAGAAGTTGTAGTAAACGGTGTCGGGGTTGTTCCATATCTTTCCGTAGACCTCCAGCGTGCCGCTCGGCATCACCTCCACCTTGTACTGCCCGTCGTACGTGGCGGCTATGTCCACGGATGAGTCACCATAGATGGTGGTGATATCAGATACTGTCAGATTCCCCGCAATCACATCGGATCTCCTTATCTCCAGCGGGGCGTTTGCGTATATATCCCCGTGCACTATGAGCGTGACGTTGTCTATCACCGTTGGCTCGCTGACGACGTAATCCCCGTCTATCTCCACCACCTCTCTCCACCCGGGGACGACGTTGAAGCTCTCTCTGAAATGTCCAGCCCTCAGCCACCGGTTTCCGTGCCTCTCCTTCACGTATATCTCGCCGTATATCCAGTTGCGCCCCGTCTCGGTGGGCGTCCACCACATCTGCCGTGTCTTATCCCGCCCCGGCTTTATGCATCCGTAATTGAGCGTTCTGAGGTAGGTTTTCCCGACGCCGTCCGGCCCTATCTCGTATATGTCCGCCCTGACGATGTACTTATGCGTGTCGATGTTGGCCAGCGTGATCTTCAGACGGTTCCTTTTCCCGGTGAAGGCGAGTCTGAAGTAAGGCGGGGCCCTTATGTCCGTCAGCACGATGGAGGCGTTTTCATTATCCCCCTCCGTTGCGTTCTCCCACGTCCAGTTCGTGGGTTCCGGGAGCGATGGCCTCTCCGGCAGATGTGCCCTCATCACGCGCGGTGCACCTCCAACATCGGGATGCACGCCGCCGTCCGAAGGCATCTCCATCGGCGGG
>Ga0209426_1000388_pt1 | contig 49964 bp, 48 predicted proteins | sample Deesub1362B_J571_FD_187697 | JGI IMG/M metagenome (GOLD analysis project Ga0209426, IMG submission 187697) | Deep oceanic, basalt-hosted subsurface ecosystem from Juan de Fuca Ridge flank, Pacific Ocean, CORK Borehole 1362B_J2.571 (SPAdes)... ... | reverse complement strand
CGGGCGGCTTCTCCTTCGGTGACCGCATTCGTAGCGGCGCTATATTTGGAAAGATGCTGAGCTACAGCCTTAGACGAGAGCTTCAAAGCTTTGTGGACGAGGGAAAGCCTATCCTGGGGATATGCAATGGCTTTCAGGTGCTCATAGAGTCGGGGCTACTCCCCTTTGGAGAAGTAGGCGAACCAACGCTTGCGCTGGCGAAGAACGCCTCAGCGCGCTTCGAGGATAGGTGGATTTACCTGCGCAAGTGCAACTCCTCACTTTTTACCCTAAAGCTTAAGAATGTCTCCCGAATGCCGGTGGCAAACGCCGAAGGTAGAGTGGTGCTGCCTCTGGGAGAGGAGGAGCGCATGCTCGCGCAGCTTGAGGAGAATCACCAGGTGGCGCTTCGCTATTGCTCTGCGGAAGGCGAAGTTGCTCAGGGGGAATATCCTCTCAACCCCTGCGGTAGCTATGCCGATATCGCAGGTTTAACCTCGCCGGAGGGCACAATACTCGGGATGATGCCCCATCCAGAGCGTGCGTTTTATCGCTATATGTACCCGGACTGGACCCGTGGAAACAACGAAGCAAAAGGCGACGGCTACGCGATTTTTGAGGGGATGCTAACTTACATAACCGAGAGGTTCTGAAGCACCACATATCCCATAGAACGAGGATATTTTTAAAATTTTTTTGATGTAAATATAAAATTAAATTTTGTTGTTTTAATTTATTCACTTTTGTGTAATTTATTTCACATTGTTGAGTATTTTTGAAATTATTTTCACAAAAATGTCTTTTTTGACCTTATTTTATAATAATGTTCAAATATTCGGCACAGATACCACCCATAAGTATATATATGAGTTAATTGAGGTAGAATTTCTAAGATTATAGAGCATAAGATAGGAGGCGAGAAATTGCCGGAAAAATTTTCATGGTGGATATACTTCCTTTTGGCGGTTCTACTGAGCATCGTCACAGCATCAGCAGCGCCTCTCGATGTGGAAAAGACTGAAGTCGTGGAGCTGGTTGCACAGCAGCAGAGCGACCACAGCTTCAGCTACACCAACTTCAACGTTACGGGTTTTATAAATATAACAAATAGCGGCAGCGACGATTTAAGCGACATATGGGTTGCGATAGACCTGATGAACAACGCCTCAGAGCTAAGCCTCTACTACAACGGTTCTTCTTCTGATGTGCTTATCACCACTGACGCCGCCGCTGCTAGCGCCGCAACGAACGGCAACATAAACACCTCCGCAAACTACTATGTGCACATACCCCTGCTTAAGGTTGGCGAGGTTGTCAGCCTTTACTATGATGTGGATGATACCAAGGTGGGAATTCCGATCCTGGTAGACGAGAGCTACAGCGTGAGCAAGATTCCTGCGAACACGCAGCAGACATGGAAAGTGTACTTTAACCTCACCCTGAACACAAGCGCCCTGCCCAGCGGTGTCACCTCTGTTAATGTAAACGTCACCAAATACCTGAGCAATCAGCCAGCTAACTTCGGAAGCAACAACTGGTCCACGCTTGGACCAATAGCCAATCCCACAACCACCGAAGGCACAGCTACGACCTGGGATGGCCCATATACGGGTAACACGCAGGATGCCCTCAACGTAACCGAGATTATCTTGACACCGGCTGTTCCTCAGGACAACATCACCTTCGACGTGACCGGAGAGAACACAAACTCCCAGCGCGACGCTACCCTTGAGCCTTTCGGCTTTGCCACCATATTCTTCAGCTTCGGTGATGGCCTGAGCGGTACAAGCGTCATTGACGTGTTTGCCGCAGGGCCTGCGACTATAGCCGCAACAAAAGAAGGCCCTGTGGTCAACAGCTCAGGAACCTGGTGGAATGAGTCAGTCAACATTACCAACACCGCTGTGGGTGTAGCTTATGTGGTGCGCAACGTCTCTCTGTGGGCTGTGAACACCACCACTGGCTTCCCTGACATGAGTGCTGTTATACCTGGTTCTTGGCATGACTTCACCCCCAGTGCCCAAATAAACCCGGGAGATTACTGGGACTCCGGGAAGTTCACATTCAAGAACGACATCGTGCCAGTGGTCTGGGCGAACATGACACTCAAGTTGATAAATGACCAGACACAGGGCTGGTGGGTGGTCAACTCAACGACGCACGAGTACAACTCCAGCTATGGCTCAAGCTACATAGTGGTGGAGAAGATTCTGGTCATAGGCACCTACCTGGTCAAAGCCACAAAGCACGTGATACCCAACGGCACCGCCGCTGACTATGACATCTACATAGTGGTGGAGAACATAGGCTCTGACGTGACGCCAACCTACCTGTACATATATGACATGATTCCCAACAACTTCAGCGTAGTACCGCCCATGGGAGTCAACAAATCTGAGATGCTGGCGGTCGATGCACTACCTGCAGATGACAACTGGAACTACTCTGGTAAAAACGGCACCACCCTGCCGCCAGCATATGCGGAGGGCTACTACTGGACACTCTACGCTCTAAATCCAGGTGCAGATGGCGACGGCAGTTACACCAATGCAACTGAAATCGCCAACAACCAGAGCATTGTCATCCACTATCTGGTCAACGGCACCGGAGACTTCAGACTAACAGACGCCTTCATCGTGGGCATTGACCCGACGTTCTCAATGAATGCGCAGACCTCGCCAAAGATAACCATAGTCTCTGGAAGCGCAGCTAGGAACTACGAGAACCTGTTCGCCATTGCCACAGCAGCAGTGCTTCTTGGTGCCGTGGTTCAGCGAAGAAAGAGATAAAGGGAAAACTTTTTATTTCCCTTTCATTTTTAGTGTTAATATGAAAAAAATTTACTTTTCGCTTTTGTTATTCGCTGTAATCCTTGCAGGTATTTCTGAGGGACAGTTCATAAAAGTAATAACAATATCCAACTACACTCTTGAAGTAGACGTTGATGAAAGCGTACACGTTAAAAACATAATAACAGTTAAAAACCTCATAAACAGCCCCATCGTTCCAGGTATAGGTGAACTGAGACTTCAGAAGAGGTCTCCTGTGAAGATCCTCTTCCTCCCGATTCCTTTTACTGAGAAAAAGAGTGCTATAGCAGTGGAGAATGTAAAAGTCTACACAAAAGATGGGAAAAGAATTCCAGTGAGGGTGACAGATGAGGGGGACTATACCACCATCGTGTACGAAATATGGTATCCTATTGAGCCCGGAAAGGAGTTTACATTTGTTGTGGAGTACGAATCTGCTGACCTTGCAGAGAGTGGCATTCTCTTCAGGGATGTCTCCATACCTGTGGGCTCTGACATGGAAATTGAAAACATCGCTGCAAGGTTCAATTCCGACTGGAGAACTGTTTACATACAGAACACACTAGACAGGCTCCCTGCTGGTGGGATAGTGTTCTACACCGCAGAATTCTCCCCACTACCACTCCCCCAGGTAGGTATGAAGTGGTCATTGCTTTTCTGGAGCATTATCTTCCTGTTATCTGTGATTATATTCATCTACATCAGAAATCGTCAGAAAGATGTCCAATAAGCAAATTTGTCTTCTAATAAGGCAGGTAAGGGGAAATGAAAGCAAATTTAATAACTGTGGTTATATTGGTAATCATCCTAAGCTTGCCTACTGATTTCTCCATGGAAAGTAAAAACATCTCAATTAAAAAGGAGATATATCTGCCTGGAGATAATATTGAGATAGAGTCGAATTTTCTGCCTGAGAATGCATATATCTTAACTCCTGTCGGAGCACAAAAAATAGAATTTGAAAAAAGGGGAGAGGGCTACCTCGCATGGTACCCCCTCAAAAAGAATGTCGTCCTTGGAAATTACACCATCTTCGTGGACGGCATCCGCAAAAGCTTCTATGTAGACAGCTACTCTCTTGAAGCCGAGGTTACCAACGGCAGCATTCACGGGAAGGTGAAGTACTACGTAGCTATGCCAGAAAAGGTGAGCTACATCCTGTTACCCAAAAATATTACCGGTGAAGCTGAGGTGAGGGAGGGAAAATTTACAATCACCCTCCCGCCGGACACCAATTCAGCTGTCCTGAAAATTGACAAAGCTGGGCTGAACATAAGCGTGCCGCTGAAAAAGCCTGAGCACAAAAAAAGGAAGCTGAATGTTGGAAAACTCTACTTTCCTGGCGAAACTGTAGAAATTAAGGCAAACTTTATGCCAGAGGTTGCGTTTATCTCCGACCCCCTTGGCAGAGATGAAGAGCTCAAATTTGAGAAACACAAGAAAGCCTACATAGCAAAATACAACCTGAGCAAAGACGTAATCCTAGGTGAGTACACCGTATTTGCCGATGGAGTTGTGAAGAAGTTTGTGGTTGATTTTTATGAGATAAATGCAAGCTATGCCAATGGTTCAATCAGGGGCAGCATCAGCTATTACTTCAAAGAGCCCGAAAAGGTATACTGGAGGATTGCAGACAAAGAAGGCGAGGCGAAGGTGAGCAACGGCAGTTTCATAATTCCCTTGGAATTCATACCCGGAAATTACTCCGTTTTTTTGAGCTCTGGAAATGCGAGGATTGAGCTGAATTTCAGCACTGGGAAAAAATTGCCCGGTGCGATAGTGTCCTATGACCCCATGGAAAGGGAGATTATCATTAAAATTGAAAGAAACATCACCGAAAAGCTGGCTATGCCCATTGCCATGACTGAACTAAAAAAAGAAATTAAAACATACGGTAAGAGAAAATTCTTAGAAATAAAGCTGCCCGCTACACCCAAAACCCTCAAAAACTTCGGCTTTCCAGAAGAAATTTCAAATACTTCCATTACAGTTAAGAGGTTAAAAGATGACCTCATAAGAGTTGAGCTGAACAACAAGCTTGAGGTTTGGTACAGGTTCAAGGTGGAGATTCCACCCGGTTATCGCGTCAAAGAGATAGTCGGGGACGACGGTAGAAGGATAGTGAACAACCTCAGCATTAACAGGCTCACCGGCGAGGTTGATGGAGAGATAAGGTGGTACGTGGAGAACTCTACGCTATACTTCTACGACGACCCAATATGGGGCTACGACATCAGCCTTGTGCCTCCTGCCCCCAACAATTCCCTTGCAATAGAACTTGCATACGACCCGAAAAGAAACGACAGAGATAATGCGGGACAGATCTCCGCGGTGGTCTTTCCATATTCACTGGGGGACAACACCACGGTTATAGCCCAAAACGACCACGCTGGTAGAAAGAAGGATAATTTTGGGAATGAGATAGACGAAAACGCAGGATCCAAGACCGCAATAAACTTCACTTTGGCAGGGGTTTCAAAGCAGTATGGAAATGACTACTTCTACTGGGAGTACGATCCCAGAAGGAATAAATGGAAAAAAAAGAGAGTTTTTCTGGGAATTGATGGAAGCTACCTAGAAGTGACGAGAACCTACGTGCCCATAAACACCGTTCCGGATGGGAACCTCGAGAGCGTCGTCGTAACCGAATTTCAGACAGGCTTAGGAGAGGTGAACATCACCCAGAAGGTCATAATAAGGGACAACAACAGGTGGTTTGCCGTAGTATACTACATAAAACCAGTTACTGGGAACCTCACCAATGTGATCTTCTACCAGGGCATGGAGTGGAACTTCAACGGGAACATCACAGGAGATAACGGTTACTACAACTCCACCTATGATGTAGTCTACGGTTTCGATTCTGACGCTCCTCCTGGAAAAATCTCCTATGGAGGATTCTCCTCTGATATTCTCAGCTTCGCTCATGAAGTGTCCAATGTGACGGATGTGATATACAAGAATAATCGCTCCATACTCTCCACCGGGCTGTGGGGGGACATATCCCGCAGCAATCTCTCAAATTCCTCAGTGTACATCGGTGAAGCAGCCACCGCTCTGGCATGGCGCACGCCATCCCTCAACTTGAACCAGAGATGGGTGATACCTACCATCTGGGGCCTGGGATACAATTTCAGCGATATGGTTGCGCAGATAAGCGCCGGCAAAACTGTACTCTACGACGCTGGCATAAAGTCCATAGATCACCCAGAGAACAACTCAAAATTCAACCCAAACACAAGCATGGTGGTTGATTTCAATGCCACCGTAGCCCTCTATGGCTTGGTGGATGTGGAGAACTTAAATGTGAGCATAAACATAACAAAAATAGGAGGTGGATACACCTACGAGAACTACACCTCGGTTAACCTCTCAGTACCCTTCAATGAAACATCCACCATTTCTTTCCCGGTTAATATATCTGGATGGCCCTACGGAAGCTACAATGTTACATTTAGAACAAACTGGGCAGAGGATCAGAACGCCAGCAATAACTTAAAGTGGATTATTATCCACCTGGTGGCTTTTACGGTCGAGCCGGACCAGGAGAAGACAGGGAATGCTGGTGAGGAGGTATTTCATAACATCACATCCAACAACTACGCCTCAGCTGGTAAATTTGAGGTTAACATCACCGCTTCTAAAAAATCCTGGACCACCAGGCTTTATAATGGAAGTATCTTAGTAGCTGAGGATGCTGACGGGGACAAGAGCTGGGATTACATAGCCCCAGGCTACGATACCAATTCCAACGGCTTACCGGAGATTTTCCTACCAACAGGAACGAAGAACATCACCATATCCAAGGTGATACCCTCCTCCACACCCCTTGCGGAAGTTGACCACACTACACTGAACTTTACTAGCCTCGCAGACCCCAGCATCAGCGACGACGCCACAATCGTCACTAGCACGCCGTATCCGCCATCAAGGCTCAAAACCTTCTACCTCCACGGCGACTCCACGCTCAACACTTCTTTCGCAACCTCACCCGCCTTCACGTACATCGCACCGAACTCCGTAGTAACCTGGTACCAGAGCCCAAGCTTTGCAGACGAGTTCATCACCTTTGGAAGCATCCCAATCTCGCTATGGCTGAACACCACCAAAAATAAGCCTGCAAATCACGATATTGAGCTCACCTTATACTACACCGACGGAAGCAATGCCACACTGCTGGGCACCAGCTTCAATAGGGTTAAGCTTTTCCCCACACCCACGCTTCGCACATTTTACATCAATCTAACCTCTCAAATCCAAATCCCCAAAAACAACTATCTCGTGCTCTATGTGGGAAATAAGAATAAAAAAGATGCAATGTACGTTTTCCACAGTGCGAGCTACACATCTAACCTAACTCTCAACACTACAACCTACGTAGAGGTTGTGGAGATAACTCAGGACAAGACGAGCTATGCACCGGGGGATACGGCTACGGTATATGCCAACATCACCGACCCTATAGGAAGCTACGACATAGCCGGTGCAAATATAACTATTTACTATCCCAATGGAACCCTGTACATAATAAACGACTCGATGAACCTTAACTCCACTGACCCAAGCGTGCCTTCGCTGTGGAAGATCTTCAACTATTCCTTCTATCTCCCTGTAAAGGGAAAATATACGATAGTTGTGGAGGGTATAGAGTCAAATGGCGTTACCGCAAACCTGAGCAACAACCTCTCCGCCTTTGTGTACATTTCTGGTAAAGTTTTTGAAGACCTGGGAAAACTGGCCACGCCCTACAACAGCACAGAAGATAGGGGAATTTCAAACGCAACCCTCGCAATCTTCAGGGACGATGGGGATGGGATATTCAACCCATCACTGGATACACTTATTAAGACCACAACTACCAGCGACACAGGGGACTATACCTTTGCGGTGGGAAGAGGGATATACTTCATAGCCGTGGACTCAAAGACTGTAAACACAACACGAGGTCTAAACCCGGGATATACTATTGGGGACATCTGGGCGGAGCAGACTTTTCAGGTGGAGTGGAATGGCTCAGCTTTTGTAAACCTGCAAAAATTTGGAGGACAGAACGCAAGTATAAGCGACGACTGGGCTACAGGGGTTTATGAGCACGTCGCAATGGTGAACGCCTCCGCTTATGCCAACGAGAGCATAGACTTCGGATTCAGCTTCGATATCGTGGTCAACACCCGCGATGGAGACGACGACCTTAGTTCAAACAGAAGTGTGCAGGGCTCCCTGAGGCAGTTTATTCTCAACTCAAACGCCATCTCAGGCGTGCAGGAGAGCTTGTTCAGAATTCCCACCAGCGACTCTGGCTACGTGGTTGAGTATGTGAACTCAACTCCTATCGAGGTGTGGAGGATTTCTCTAGCGGGTGAGCTACCCCAGATTGTCGACGATGCTGTGCTCAATGCCTCCACCCAGGAGGGGAATACCACAACCATAGCGGGCAAAGTGGTTGGTGTCGACCGCTACAACATCCCGGACTACGCCACGCCAATGGTGGAGGTGAACGGAAGCTCTGACATATTTGTGGTAAACTCCTCTCGGGCGACGATCACCGGCTTCAGCCTCTATACCCCTGCGTACGCCAGCAGCGTTGTAAAGATAGTGGGCAACAACTCCTTCGCTGAGATACGGGACAACTTCATCGGTACGTATGCGAACGGGAGCAAAGCTGCTGAGGGCTACTACGGCATAAGCGTGGGGAACTACTACGACTCTGGCTTACATGATGTGAACCTCTCCGCCAGCATCCTACACAACATAATCGCCCACTTCCAAGCTTATGCGGTGGTGGTGAACAATGGAAACCAGGCCAATGCCACTGTGGAGGAGTGCTGGATTCACAGCAACGGCGGCGCAAGCGCAGTCAGCGACGGCATAAGTTTGCACACCGATGGAAACAAAATTATCCACAACTACATTGAGAATAACAGAAACAACGGCTCAGTCGTAAGAATAGACGGCGGTGCAGGCGTTGAGGTAGTGGTGTGGACAAATCCAAGCTATGTTAACAATGAGATACTCAACAACACCATCTCTGAAAACTCGCGGTGGGGTGTAGCACTGCTCGGACCATACGCCAGGGGTGTAGTTAAATACAATGTAATCAGAGAAAATAAAGTAGGGGTTGTTGTGAGCGACCTGGCTATTGCCACAATAGGTGGGAACAGCATCTTCAACAACACAAGAACCGGAATAGACCTGGATATTACACTAAATCCAGATGGCGACGGAGTTACGCTAAATGATGGCCTGCTCAATGCATCTCAGCCAAACTATGGTATAGATTACCCTGTTATAACCAAGGCTTATCTGAACGGAAGTGAACTCTATGTTGAAGGCTTCATAGGCAACGAAAGCGAGGGTGCAAGCTCAGCTTTTGGTGGCGCCCTGGTGGAGATATACCTGGTTAAAAACTCCACCGACGGTGACAACCTAACAGGAAACAACTACTCTGTCTCTGGAGAGCTTTCTCAGAACTATGGTGAGGGCTGGCTATACTTAGGCACGCTAACTGCCGACACAGACGGGAAGTTCAATGGAAGAATAAGCGTCGCAGGCAAAGGTGTGGGGAGCAGGGCCATACTCACAGCTACTGCAACTCTGACCAACTATGGCTCAAGCGAGTTTGGCAGGAATTACCGGATTGAGCTGTACCCGAGAAACATCTCCACCTCCATAGCGCTTTCCGGGCTTAACGCAACAATAAACGTCACCGCCTTTGGTGAAACCCAGCATGGTGTTTATGTATACTGGCTCGCCCCGGAGAACATAACCATAGCGAGCATGAGTGGAGACTACGACTCCTATGCAGTTAACGGGAGCATTCACAGATGGGGCTTCGACGTCATCAACGCTGGGGAGACAAAGCAGGTCTTGCTGGGCTTAACCGCATCGGGAAGCTTCTCCCTGAGCGAAGCCTATAGAATAGGGGTGGACCCAGAATGAGGGCACTGATAATAACCCTGCTCATTCTCATGGGAGCAGCGAAGGCGTTGAACATTACCGAGTACAGGGGTGTGGTTTTTTATCCCAACGGCTCCCAAGAGGTCTATACAGACAAACTCCTGGTAAACTCCACCGAAGAGTACGGGGCAAACATAACCTATGGTAAGAGCTTCTTTACCCCCAGCGTTGGAAGCTATGTGTTCTCTCTACCCCGGAAGCCCTTCAACCTGAGTGTGGTTGTTGAAGCCCAGGAAAGCTGGGTGGTATACAAAATAAAAAACAACTACGACTTTGTCCTCAACATAAGCGCCAACATCACTGCCACAGGTGGCGCTGCGATATGCGGGAATCACTGCCTTAACGCCGAGGCGGAGGATGGCTATATAACAGCCAACTTTTCTATTCCTTCCAACGAAACCGGAGAGCTATTCATAATCCCCACTTCCTCTCTACTTGAGGTGGGGGAGTCTTACCTGAAGTTCAGCTACTCCTCCCTGGCAGAGGTTAACACAACACTCCCTCTCCTCGTGGATATAGAAAAGAACAGCTACGACAACAAAAACTGGTACGCCACATTTAATGTCAAAAATCTTGAGGATAGGGATGCCATTGTAAGCTTAAGAGGCTGGTACGAGGTTAACGGCTCCACCTTTGAGCTTTTCAACTACTCTTTAACCCTCCCCGGGAACGCCAGCTGGAGTACCAGCAGAAGCATAGTTACCAGCGGTGTGCCAACCTTCTACATAATTGCGAGTGCTGTGAACACCTCACTCAAAGAAGTCAGGGTTATCCCCGCATATCCGGCGAACCTATCCAATCTCAATGCAGGCTATGTTTATGGCGAAGCCCTTGTTCTTAGCAACGTCACCCTAACTGCGCCTGCGCTGCGGGAGCAGATAGAGATTTCCTCATTTTCCGTGGTTCCTAACGTAGTTACCCGGAATCAGATAGTCGACTTTGCAATAGAGGTTGAAAACACCGGCAACTTGGCAACTACAATAGAGCCAGAGATAGAGATCTACTCAGGCAATTCCCTTCTTGATAAGATTGTGCTAATGCCCATGACGCTTGCTGCAGGGAGCAACATAACTCTGGTTAAGAGCTACCTGGTGGCTCTCCCACCCGGCAGCTATAGCGCCGTGGCGAAGGTGTACTACGACAACCGCTCTTCATACGTCTCTGCAATAGCCACGCTGAGGGTCGAAACTGAGGGCGAGAAAGAGGAAGGCGGCAGAGAGGCATTTATCAGGGAGACCCCCCACCTGAGGTTTGCATTCTTACCAGTGCTGATAGAGGGAAAACCTGGAGACACTTCCACAGTAGCTTTTGAAGTGGAGAATCCCTCCAGCGAGGATGTTGACGACCTCAGGCTAAGCATAGAAGGCTTGCCTCAAGAGTGGGCGACTCTGGAGCCAAGGGAGATTTCTCTTAGAGGAGGAGAAAGCATAGATGTAACCCTCTCTATACGGGTACCCCTCAGCGCTCTACCAGGTGACCACAAAGCTGTGCTTGTGCTCAAGAACGTAAATGAAGAGGCAAGCGCTTTCTTCATGTTTAGAATTAAACCCTACCCACCCAGGTTTGAGAAACCTGCGGTGCTCAGGGAGGTTTACCTGAATGAGAGAGAGGACACCGCCAGGGTAAGGGTTAAAGTGGAGAACTCCGGAGTTAGAGTGGAAAGGCTCGAGATTGTGGAGGAGATTTCAAAGGAGATTGCCTCAAACGTGGCCGAGATAAGATTCAAGAGCCCTGTTACTGTGATTGAAGCCGACCCTATCATAGCCTGGCGTCTCAGCGAGATTGATCCCTACGAGGCTTATACGTTGGAGTACGAGGTTACAAGAATTGCAGAGAGGTACTCACCCTATATATACTGGCCTCTGCGACAGATAAACCTGTTTTACAGCACAATTCGTGGCATAGACCTGCTTCAGTTCTCTGGAGCGCTTGCCGCGTACGCTAGGCCTGGAGAAGAGGCTGAGGTGAAGCTGAGGGTAATCAACCCTTCGCTGGAGGCGCTTAATCTAACCTTCAAAATAGTCGCACCCCCAGGCTGGGAGGTTAGCCCAGGAGAAATTACAAGGCTACTCCTCCCGGGTTATATGCAGGAGCTGGTGTTCATTGTAACACCACCTCGAGATGCACTGCCTGGAAGTTACACCCTCACCGCTACCGTTGCCAGTGAAGATGGTGAGGTTTCACAGCCGCTGACGCTTATACTCCTGGAGGAAGAGAGACGGATAAACCTGAGAAGGTTTCTGGCTCCGGCACTAGGCATTGCTGCACTGATTCTTATCGCATACGCAGCTCTGACTAAATACCGGAAAAGGAAAGTTTACCGCAGGGACGTGGTGGAAGCGGTAGAAAGAATAAAGGAGAGCATGAAGAGGGAGTAGGTCAGCAGGCGTCCCCTTCCTGACCCACTGCTGCCTCTCCGCGTTCGCCGGTTCTCACGCGTATGACATCCTCTATTGGCACAACGAATATCTTGCCATCTCCGATGTTGCCGGTTCTTGCGCTCTCAAGTATGGTCTGGATAACCTTCTCTGCAAGCTCATCGCCCACGACGATTTCCAGCTTGACCTTGGGCAGAAAGTCAACGCGGTACTCCCTGCCACGCCACTGGTGCACTACCCCGCGTTGCCTTCCTCTGCCTCTTACCTCGCTTACTGTCATACCAATGCAGCCTATTTCTTCAAGAGCCTGCTTAACTGCGTCTAACTTTTCAGGACGGATGATCGCCTCAATTTTCTTCATTATCTTCACCTCAGCACAGCTTCCTCAGGGTACGCGTCGGTTCTGTGATACGCAAGGTCAAGACCCCTGAGCTCATCCTCCTCTTTAGCCCTTAACCCAATAGCGATATCGATAGCCTTGTATAAAACTGTTGCTGCTACAAGGGCATAAACCACGCCCAAAAGTGTGCCCACAAGCTGAGAGAGGAAGCTAACTCCGCCTGCACCGCCAAATATAGGCAAACCAAAGATGCCGGCGGCAATGCCACCCCAGGCGCCAGCCAGGCCGTGAAGCACCCATACGCCAAGCACGTCGTCTATGCGCAGCACGTCTATCTCAAACTTGAAGCCCCACACGAATATTGCGCCAGCGACTGCGCCCACAACAAAGGCGCCGAGAGGGTGGTAGATGTCGCTTCCTGCGCAGACGGCGACTAAACCCGCGAGCACACCATTGTGCAGAAAGCCCGGGTCGTGCCTTGAGAGCAGCGCAGCAACAAGCCCGCCACCCGCCATGGCAAGGGTTGAATTCGCCGCAACCAGCCCCAGGTTAAGTGCATCCAGTGAGCCTGCGCTGGCAACGTTGAAACCGTACCAGCCTATTGCGAGGAACCACGAGCCCAGAGCGACGTAGGGCACAGAGTGGATGGGAAACTCCTTCACCTCGCCATTCACAAACCTGCCTATTCGCGGACCCAGGATGTAGACCGCCGGCAAAGCAAGCCAGCCGCCTATAGCGTGCACCACCACAGAGCCAGCGAAGTCGTGGAAGGGTGCTCCAAAGAGCCTTGCGAGCAGCCCTGCATCGCTGCCCAGGGGGTTGCCTAAAATAGCGTTGGAGTCCCACACAAGACCTTCAAAGAATGGGTAAATCAGGGAAGTCACAAACACAGCGGCGATTAGATGAGCCCTCAAGTTTATTCTCTCCGCCACTCCGCCAGAGATTATTGCTATCGCCGCTGTGGCAAAGGTCAGCATGAAGAAGTAGTGAGCCAGGTTGTACTGCAGCCCTGCCCCTTCAATAGCTCCAACGCTCATCAGAGCGAAGTAGATGCCATGGGCAATGCCATAGCCCAGGACGAAGTAGCCCACCGCTGCGATGAGCCACTCCATGAGGATCTTATTGAAGGCATTCACCACATTCTTTCTCCTCACCAGCCCTGCCTCAAGAAAGGCAAAGCCCGCGTGCATTGAAAACACAAGAACGCCGCCCCAGATAATAAAAAACATACTGCTGGAAGTTTTGAAGACTTCAAGATCTATCACTGTGAGCACCTCCTTCGTGAATTTTTAGGGATAAAACAAAATAGAGATTTATAAGAATATTTAAGAAAGATTAGGAAAAATTAAGAAAAGATAAGAAAGTATCATACAATTTATGAAATCTTCATAACTGGTGCGGTGGGAGGCTCAACCCGGTGAGCAACGCCACATAGCGGGGATACGAAAGGGCAAAATTTTAATAGCGTTGAGAGCGATTCAGAAATGCGAGGTATAGAGATGCGCGCGGATGAGCTCAAGGAAATAGACAGGAAGTGGGCAGAGCGCTGGGATAAGGATAGGATATTTGAAGCTGACCCTGATAATAGACCGAAGGTTTTTGTGACCTTCCCATTCCCATACATGAACGGCCCCCTCCACCTGGGGCATGCGTTTACCTCAACCCGCGTCGATGTATATGCGCGCTTCAAGCGCATGCAGGGCTACAATGTGCTATTCCCCTGGGCGTGGCACATCACCGGCGAGCCCATAGCGGGCGCGGCGGAACGCGTGAGGCGCGGCGATGAGCAGCAGATCCGCATTTTCCGCGAGCTCGATGGTGTACCCGAGGAGGAGCTTAAAAACTTCACCGACCCAGAGTATATAGCGCGGTACTACATACGCGAGTCAAAGCGTGCATTAAAGGAGCTGGGGCACAGCATAGACTGGCGCAGGGAGTTCACCACCACCTCGCTTCACCCGCCTTTTTCCAGGTTTATTGAATGGCAGTACCTCACCCTTCGCGATAAGGGCTATGTTACCAAAGGTACGCACCCGGTGGTGTGGTGTCCCCATGATGAATCGCCAACCGGAGATCATGACCGTCTGCGCGGCGAAGGCGTTTCCCCGACGGAGTTCATCCTGCTGAAGTTCCGCTTCGATGACGCGTACCTCGTGGCGGCAACACTCAGACCAGAGACGATTTACGGCGTAACCAACATGTGGCTCAATCCTGAGGCGAGCTATGTGAAGATTCGTGTGGGCGATGAGCGCTGGATAGTTAGCAAGGAGGCTGTGCCGAAGATAAAGGAGCAGAAGGATGATGTTAGCGTAGAGGAGGAGATTCCCGGAGAGAAACTTATAGGCAAGCGCTGCCTCGACCCGATTACCCAGAGGGAGATTCTCATTCTGCCCGCGAGCTTTGTTGACCCGGACAACGCCACAGGCGTGGTTATGTCTGTGCCCTCGCATGCGCCCTACGACTACATAGCCTTAAGAGACCTTCAGCGCGCACCTGAGCAGGCGGAGAAGTACGGCATAACAAAGGAGGAGCTTCTCAGCATTGAACCAATTTCTTTAATAAAGGTGCCAAATTATGGGGAGCATCCAGCGATAGAGATATGTGAACGCATGGGTATTGCTGATCAGCACGATGCTCGCCTGGAAGAGGCGACTGAGAAGATTTACAAGGAGGAGTTCTACAAGGGTGTGCTCAAGGAGATTACTGGCAAGTACGCCGGCAAGAAGGTGAACGAGGCTAAGAAGGAGCTCATCGCTGACTTCATCGCTCAGGGTATAGCCGACAGAATGTACGAGCTTACAGAAGAGGTGGTATGCCGCTGTGGCACGCGCTGCCTTGTAAAAATCCTCAAGGACCAGTGGTTCCTCAAGTACAGCGACGAAACATGGAAGGCTCGCGTGAGAGAGGCTCTGGCTGGGATGAAGATATTCCCGGAGGAGGCGCGCTCCAACTTTGAAAATACCATAGAGTGGCTGGAAGACAAGGCCTGTGCGAGAAAAGCCGGGCTGGGTACGCCTCTGCCCTGGGATCCCGAGTGGAAGGTGGAGACGCTGAGCGACTCCACCGTTTACATGGCATTCTACACCATAGCCAAGCACATAAATGAGCATGGGATAAAGGGAGAGAACCTTCCGCGAGAGGTGTTCGATTACCTGTTCTACGGAAAGGGCAGCGTAGAAGAGGTTGCCAAGCAGAGCGGAATCGCCGTGGATATACTTGAAGAGATGCGTCGGGAGTTCATGTACTGGATGCCAGTAGACTTGAGAAACTCCGCCAAGGAGTTGATACCCAACCACCTGACCTTCTTCATCTTCCACCATGTGGCACTCTTTGATCGCGAGCTTTGGCCCAGAGCAATAGGCGTCAACGGGATGATGAGCATCGAAGGCGAGAAGATGTCCAAGAGCAAGGGCAACTTCATCACGCTTAAAGACGCGCTGCGCGATTACGGGGCCAGCGTCACGCGATGCACCCTGCTCTACGCCAGCGAGGGCATGCGTGACCCAGACTGGCGGGCAAAGAATGCAAAAGATATGGCCTCCAATCTTGCCGCCTTCCTTGAGTTAGCGAAGCAGATAGTTAACCTGGAGAACTACCGCAAAGAGGAGAGGAGCATAGATGCATGGTTGAGAAGCAGGATGCAGAGGCACATAAAGCGCGCTACAGAAAGCCTTGAGGAGTTCAAGACGCGCTCGGCTCTGCAGGCTGGCTTCTTCGATGTCTACAACGACGTGAGGTGGTACCTGCGCAGGGACGAGCCCAATAAGGAGGTGCTCCTCGAGGTGCTGCGCGACTGGGTAAAGCTAATCGCGCCCTACGCTCCTGCTTTAAGCGAAGAGGTGTGGAGCCTTCTGGGCGAGAAGGGCTACGTGAGCTTGGCTAAGTGGCCGAGCTACCGCGAGGAGCTTGTGAACGTCGAAGCCGAGCTTGGTGAAGAGCTTGTAGCGCGCACCCTCGCAGATGTTGAGAGCATAGTGCAGGTAACAAACCTCAAGCCAAAAAAGATCTACCTCTACGTTGCCCCACGCTGGAAGTGGCGCATGCTCGAGGTGCTCAATCAGCTCAAACCTGAGCTGAAGAATGCCATGCAGGTGCTCATGCAAGAGGAAGAGCTCAGGAGGCACGGGAAGGAGATAGCCAAACTTCTGCCTTCTCTGGTAAAGGACCCAGCGAAGATAGAGTTCCGAGGTTATGTGGACGAAGCTCGCGTTCTTGAGGAGGCAAAGCCCTTCTTTGAGCGCACCTTTGAGGCGAGCGTTGTGGTGCAGCGCGCCGAGGAGCAGGGAATATACGACCCCGCAAAGAAAAGCATCAAGGCTATGCCCCTGAAGCCAGCGATTTATCTTGAGTGAGTTACCCGGAAGCGAAAGCTTCCGGTGTGACGAAGTTTCTCAATAACCTTTTTCGCCAGCTCTTTTATTCCCTGAGAAGCGGGAGAGTGAGGATAAGCGGAGACCAGCGGAGTACCCTCCAGCAAGGAGTTTCTAATCATGGGATCGTCTTTAATTACCGCCAGAACCTCCTCCTCAAGGATTGCCTCTAATTCCTCGGTGGGAATGTCATCTTCATGCCCCCCTTTGTTAACAACCACCCCAAGAATGCGCTTCCCCTCCCTCTTTGCAACTATCCTCACCTTCAGGGCGCCGGTAACCGAGAGAATATCGGGGTTGAGCACTATGATGATCGCATCACTTGCTTTTATCGCAGCGAAGGTGTCCTCCTCAAAACCAGGGGGCGTATCTATTAGCACGAGGTCGTGCCTCTCCTTGAGCCAGGAGGTAAGCCTTTCCAGTCGCTCAAGGTTAAGCTCTTTCATGAGAGCTGTGAGCTGCACACTCCCGAAAACCACATTCAGCATTGGACTAACCCTCTTCAACACCTCCTCCTCTGTAGCGTTTCCAGAGAGGTAGTCGTGTAGAGTTGCATCATCCTCCAGGTCATAGCCAAATATTAAGCCCAGGGTTGCCCCCTCTATATCCGCATCAACCAAAGCAACGCTGTAGCCAAGCTCCGAGAGTGCAACCCCGAGATTTGCGCATATTATACTCTTACCCACGCCACCTTTTCCAGAAGCAATAGAGATGCACGGCATGTGCTAACCTCTTCTAGGAGGATTTTTTAGAAGCCATTCCACCCTCTTTGCAAACCTCTTCACATCTATGGGCTTGGTGAAGTACCAGTCTGCACGGCTATTCTCGAGGGCACGAATTTTATCCTCGTCATCAGCCTTCGCCGTAAGCATGGCAACGGTTATGGAGTGAGTCTCATTGCTCTGCTTTATCATCTTGCACACCTGATACCCGCTCATTCCAGGCATCATTATGTCCAGAAGGATTAAATCGGGTTTTATCTCCTTTAACTTTTGCAGCGCCTCTTTTCCATCTCTAGCGGTTATTACAGTATGCCCTTCCTTGGTGAGGATTTTTTGGATAAGCGCTAAAATGTCCTCTTCGTCGTCCACAACCATGATCGTTGCCATCTATCCACCCCCGTTTATTTTCATTACGCATCCATAAAATACTTTTCTTACACCGATAATTAATCTGTGTGAAGGACGCAATCTGCGACCTGCGCTACCTCCTTGAGCGAGGGTACAGGCGGAGCACCGCCGTTAAGGTGGTGGGAGACAGGTACAGGCTTACCAAAGAGGAGCGCAACCTTCTGCTGCGCTGCGTTTACCCTCGTGCAGAGGCGGAGATGCACAGACGAAAACTATTAACTGCAGAGGAGATTAGCGGACAGAGCCTGGCAATCGATGGCTACAATGTTCTTATAACCGTTGAGAGCTGGCTTCGCGGGAAAGCGGTAATTGCGTGCGACGACGGCTTTGTGCGCGATGTGAGCGGGGTCTACGGGAAGCATAAATTTACTCGTGGCATAACCGACGTCGCCATTGATAGAATCTTCAGGGCTCTAAGCGAGCTTTCTCCTGTTATAGTTATATTCATCTTCGATTCCATGGTAAGCTTCAGCGGAAGACTATGTGCCTACATAAATGCAAAAGCAGAAGATTTTGGCATGAGCGTGGAGGCGAGAACCTCTCGCTCACCGGATGCGGAGCTTCTCACCAGCGGCGCGAGCGTGGTATGCACCAGCGACATGGCGGTAATAGCACGCGCTTCCCGCGTATTCGACCTCGCGGGTTATGTTATCCCCGCTGAGCAGCTTATTCGCCTGCCGGAGTGTAAAGATTTATATGAACTCAGGTTCTAATTATCATAGGGATGGAGATGGTGGAAGATGTGAGAATAACCCTTATCAAAGAGCTTGAGGAATCACCCATAATAATCGAGGGCTTGCCCGGCGTTGGTCTCGTCGGCGGAATAGCGGCGAGCTTCATGGTAGACAAGCTGGAGATGGAGCTCGCTGGCTTCGTGGAGTCGCGCTTTTTGCCGCCTGTGGCGCTACTCCGCGAGGGGGTTGCCCAGCACCCTTTCCGGATTTATGCTAAGGATAGAGTGGCGGTGCTCTACAGCGACGTGCCCATTGCTCCCGCGCTTACTTACGACCTGAGCAAGAAGATTGTAGAGTGGGCTTCGCAGGTTAAGGCGGAGCGAATAATCACCCTTGCAGGTCTCCCCTCGCCTCTTAAGGAGCCCGCTGTTTACGGGGTGGCTACAACAAAGGAAATGATAGACTACCTGAGGAGTCAGGATGTAGAGATACTTCAGGAAGGCGTTATAAGTGGCATGCCCGGGCAGCTTTTGCTTGACTGCGCTCAGGTTAGCATACCTGCCTTCTGCCTCCTCGCTCAAACTCCTGGGATGAACCCTGACCCGAGGGGTGCGGCGGAGCTGATTAAGGTGCTCAATCGCCTGCACGGCTTCGACATAGATGTAGAACCCCTAATCCAAGAAGCGGAAGCGATAGAGGCGAAAATGGAAGAACTTGCAAAGCAGACGCGCAAGCTCAAGCAGCAGGAAGTGAAGGAGCTACCCATGTTCTACTAGGTGGTTAGGATGAAGGTCTACGGCCTGACAGGAATTTCCAAGCGCGTTATAGATGAGCTTGTGGAGCATGGAATTAAAACCGTCGAACTTAGAAGCTCTCAGAATGTGCTCGCTGCCTCGCGCGCGCAAGTTGGCGACCTGGTGTTCCTCACCCCACACAGCCTTGAAGACCTCGTGCCGGGCGCTGAGGGTGTTCTCGCAAGGATAATGGAGAAGAACGTCGGCCTGCGCCGCATTGGGGTGTTCTCCCATGAGGAGCCTGAAGAGCGGGAGATGCTTGTGGCACGGCTTAAGCTCAGCCTGGTGAACATCTGCAGGGCTTCGAAGTACGAGGCGAGCGGCGAGTTCAGGGAGGTTAAATTCTATTTCAGCGCGTCTACGTTTGAGTGCTGGTGATTTCCCGAGCAACTACGAGGGAAATTGGGAGCAGTCCTGGAAGGACCGCTGAGGTTACTCGCAGTGAAGCTGCAGAGCGATAGGGTGACGGAGTTACCCGCAACGAAGTTGCGGCGTGACGGAGTTTAATAATTCTTTTCAACAGCACTCTAATCCCTCTCTATAATAATTTTAGCGAGGACTCGTAGCCTAGCCTGGATAGGGCGTCGGCCTTCTAAGCCGAAGATCGCGGGTTCGAATCCCGCCGAGTCCGTAGCCAGGAGAGGGGGAATACCCCCTCTCCTTTGGTATACCTCTCCCCCGACTGGGATATGTGGGTAAATGAGATGGAAACATAACGGTCTTCGATACCGTATTACCTATCTTTTTTAATTTTAAAATCTAAACTATCGGATTAATTTACGGCGCTATTGGACAAACACAGGTGTCAATTGATTGGCAAACTGGCAGCCTACTGCTTCACCACAAGCACATCGCAAGGTGCGCGCCTCACAACGCGCTGTACCACGCTTCCAAGTGCAACCTCCTCTGCTGCGCTCATGCCACGAGAGCCGAGGATTATGAGGTCGTAGCTTCCAGCTTCAGCTTCTTTAACTATCTCCTCGCTGGGCATGCCTTCGCGGAACTTTGTCTCAGCCTCTATTCCATGCTGCGCCGCCTTCTCCTTAAATGCTCTCAGCACAGCCTCCCCCTCCTTCTTTGTCTTCTCGTATATCTCCTGCATAAGCTCCTCTGCCCACTGGTAGCGCGCCTTATCTATGACGTAAATCGCAGCAATGCTGGAGCCGAAGCTCCTGGCAAGAGCCAGCGCCTTCTCCTCCGCCTGCTTTGCATAGAACGAGCCATCTGTCGCCACTAGGAGCTTGCGGTACATAAGTAAATTTTACTCTGGCTCGTATATAACCTTACCCGTCTCCTCATTTGCGTTCAGCCCGGGTGTTGCCTCGAGGAGCTTTCTGAATTCCTCAGAGGCGAGCGTGGCTATAAACCTCTTAACCTCTGGTTTTGCCATCTTCTCCCTGGGTATGGCGAAGTCGTACTTCTCCTCCCGCAGGGGTATGAAGTCCAGGTCGTACTGCTCCGCCACCGTGCGAATCGCCAAGCCGGCGTCGGCTCTACCGTAGGCGACGGCAGCAGCGATAGCAGAGTGCGACTTCGCCTCAATCTCATAGCCCTTGATCTCCCTGGCAAGCTCGCTAATGCTAACTCCCCGCTCTTCAGCGAGCTTCTTCAGCTCCAGGTCGAATAGCACGCGCGTGCCAGAGCCGGGATTGCGGTTTATAAATCTCACATCCTCGCGCAGGAGGTCGGCTATGCTTGCTATGCCCTTGGGGTTGCCCTTGGCTACCACCAAGCCCTGCTCCCGGTCGTAGCCCCGCACCAGGTAAGCCTTATCCGCCAAGCCAAGGCGGTGGATGAAGGGTATGTTGTACTCGCCTGTTGCCTCATCTATGAGATGCGTGCCCGAGATGTCGCTCTCTCCTTTTCGCACCGCCGCCAAGCCACCGGAAGAACCGACGTTTATAATCTTCGCCTTCAGCGGCTTTTCTTTGCTCATAAGGCTTACCAAGAGGTCGACGCCTATGCAGTGGCTCCCTATAATTGTGAGGTCCGCCAGCTTTATGCTCTCGCTCAGCAGAATTACCTCATGCTCCTCACCCTCGCCCAGCATCTCCACATTCTCGGGTATCTCTATGTAGCCGTCCGCCTCAGCAAGAGTGGTTATCGCCCCAGAGCCCGTGAGCACAGGGTATGCGCTGTAGCTCCCGTCACTCCCTCTGACGAGATTTACAAGCTTGTACTCGTAGCGTCCACTGGCTGAGTAGAACTTCATCGCCGTCTTTGCTTTCACCCGCTTACGCTCCGGTGCTTCGAAGCCGGCTAATTTCCTTATAACCGGAGCCACGAACACGTCGAAGGTTATCATCGCCGACGTGGGGTAGCCCGGTAACCCAAAGATGGGCTTCCCCTTAGCGACGCCTATTATAGTGGGTTTCCCAGGCTTTATTGCCACACCGTGCACAAGTATGCCAGGCTCACCCAATTCGTCTATTACGCGGTAGCTTAAGTCACCCATACCAGCGCTTGTGCCACCTGAGGTTATTACTATGTCGTAGTCTTGGGCAAGCGCCTCTTCCAGCTTCTCTTTAAGCTCAGTGGGCTCATCCCTGACTATGCCGAGAAAGCTGGGCTCGCCTCCACATTCGCGCACCGCCTGGGCTATCGCATAAGCGTTGACGTCGTATATCTTGCCGAAGCTGAGCTCCTCGCCGGGAGCTACGATTTCATCGCCCGTTGAAATTATCGCCACCCTGGGCGAACGGTAAACCTCAACCTTATGCATGCCCAGCGCCGCGAGCACACCAATTTCGCGAGGAGTTAGCCTCGTGCCCTGCCTGAGCACCACTTCGCCACGCATAATGTCTGTGCCGGCTGCCATTACGTTCTCCCCAGGCGCCACGGGCTTGTATATTCTCACAAATTTTTTCCCCGCCTTTTCCACCTGCTCTGTGTACTCCACCATCACCACGGCATTCGCGCCTTTGGGCATCGCTGCACCTGTGGCTATGCCTATGCACGTACCAGGGATAATTTCATGGAGGGAGCTATCGCCTGCGCGAATATAGCCCCGAAGCTCCAGCTCCACCGGCGATTCCTCGTCAGCGTAGAATGTATCTTTTGCAATAACCGCATACCCGTCCATGCTCGCCCTGTCAAAGGGTGGAACGTCTATGCCCGCTACGACATCCCGTGCAACCACCCTGCCAAGGGCATGCTCAAGGGGGACCTCCTCCACCTCTTGCTTAGCTGGAAAGTGCTCTTCCAAGCGTCGCCTCGCTTCGGCGATGGTTACAATATCATGAAATTCCTTCAGCTCCATGGGGATAAATCCCATACCAAGAATAAAAATCTTAGGTTCATGGTAAGCATCTGTGCTTACCCAAAAGGTTTTAACCCCAGACGGAGAACGCTACGTATGGACGAAACAGTGAGAAAGGCGGTGGAGTTCCACGGTCACCTTTGCCCCTTCGTTGTGGTGGGGGCAAAGGCGGCGAGCTATGCCATGGAGAAACTGGGCGTTTCTCGTGCAGGTGATGAAGAGCTGTTCTGCATCGCCGAGACTGCAAACTGCGCCGTTGACGCGATTCAAGCTATAGCAGGCTGCACTGTGGGCAAGGGCAACCTATACATCCGCGACTACGGGAAGAATGTCTTCATCTTTGGCTCAAGGAAGAGCGGCAAAGCGCTGCGCCTGTACTTCAATCCGGAGGTTTTTAAAGGCAAGAGCTTGGAGGAGAAGGTTGAACTTGCGCTTTCGCTTTCGCCTGAGGAAGCGTTTGTAGCAGAGTTTGTGGACATCGAGTTTCCTGAGGAGGCGGAGATAAGAAGTTCTGTGCGCTGCTCAGCGTGCGGAGAATATGCAATGGACACAAAGGTTAAGGAGATTAATGGAAAGAAGCTCTGCCTACCCTGCTACTTCGCTGCTCGTGAGGAGGGAAAATCCAAACAGCGTTGAAAGAGCTAATATATATTAGCCATAATATTTTTTACTGAAAAATTCTTCCGTTACAATGTCTATAGGTGATAGTATTAAAGGCTATCTATAATAATATACATGCCCCCAATTTGGGTATAATTTGGGAAAAGATAAAAAAGGAATTCGAAAAAATTTGAATGGATTAATGGTGGTGACATGGAATTAAAGGTCTACGCCGCTACCGTGCTTATAATTATCGCCGCAGCTATCATGGCTATCAAACCAGCCCAGGCTCCTTCTGGCGAGCGTCTGGAGTTTCCAATAACCGCTGAAAAAGCGCTGGAGATTGTGGAAAGCAACGATGAGGCAAAGGCGTTTATAGATGAGTACCTGAGAAATGAGAGCAACAGGATTACCCGCATTAACCTGAACTACGACGTAGCTTCGAAGAACTACACCTGGAAGATAGAGATTGTGGAGAAGGAGTGTGGCTGTAAGTTTGGAAGCGAGGAGGGCTTAAATATTCTCAGGACTGAGGTGGACCCCATCACGGGGGAAATTCTGAAACTGGAGACGCAGATCGGAGTGAAGGAAGAGGAGATAGCGCGGGAGAGGTGCATGGAAGGGTGCCACTCCGAGGATGAGATAAAACCAACATTCACGATTGAGGAGAGGTAGAGGTATGGTGAAGAAGAGACAGAAAAAGGCAAAGGCGGCGAGCAAAAGTTCCTTCAGTATGAAGGCGGCTGTAGTTATTGGTGTGATTTTAATCGGATTTTTGCTATTGACAGGCGGGAAGGAAAAGCCTCAGGCAGAGGTGGCCTCCCCTCAGGGCGCTGGTAAGCAGTTAGTTCTAGGTCTTTATCCAGTGTTGGATAAGCCAAGCACGCAGGAGCCAGGTAAGGTTAAAATTGTGGAATTCTTCAGCTTCTATTGCGATCACTGCTACCGCTTTAATGCCATAAAGCATCAGCTTGAAAACAAGTACGGCGACGCCCTTGAATTCAAACTGGTGCCTATAGTGTGGGGAAAGCAGTCCATTAAGACGGTGGAGGCTTATATTCTGGCTGAGCGCTACGGCAAGGGCAGGGAGATGGCAGATGCAATGTTTAAAGCGAGATTTGAGAAGGGCCTGGATATAGGCGATGTGAATGTGCTTGTAGCTCTCGGCAGGCAGATTGGCTTGGGAGAAGATTTTGAGAAGAAGCTCAAATCTGGGGCAGCAAATCGGGAAGCGCTGAATAACATAAGGCTTGCCCAGGAATACGGGGTGGAGGAGACACCCACGCTGATTATAAACGGGAATATAATGGTAAACCCGCATCCCACGGGCGACGATGTCGTAGCCATGGCCCAGAACCTGGATGTAATAATCCAGAGGCTACTCTCCTGAAACGTGGATAGGTGGCTTCTCCCGTACCTTCCCACCCTGTTATAGTGATAGCCCCGGGCGGATTCGAACCGCCGTCGCTGGCTCCAAAGGCCAGCATGATTGACCACTACACCACGGGGCTGGCTCACAAAAAACCACTTTCCCAACGTGTGAAAAATTTTCCCTCATAATAGGGGCACCTTCCCCGCCCCTATTACCCCTTCCGTGCCAATATTAGGGCGCCGCACTTTGATGCTCCTATTTACAGCAACTTTTTCCATTGTAAATCTTGCCTTTATGGTAGCTTGTTTTAATGCTCCGGTAGTGTAGCCCGGCCAATCATGCCGGCCTTTCGAGCCGGCGACTCGGGTTCGAATCCCGACCGGAGCACTACCTTTTATTATTCTTCCCTCAACGCCATGCTCAGCTCCTCCCCTCCTTCTCCCTCATAAACTCTCTGGTTAAGGTGACGCTATTTTTAGAATTCCACACCTTCTCAAAGTACTCCATCGCTGCCTTTGCCACCTCTTCGTCCTCTATCCATATGCCAGCCTCGTAGTTCTCCCAGAAGCCCGTCTGAGTCAGGTTCGCCGAGGATGCTATAACCTTCTTCCCATCCACGATAACAAGCTTAGAGTGGAGGTTCTCATTCAGCTTCACCGTACCTGGAGGAAACATGTCCAGAAACCTCTCTAAAGCGAAGCTCTGCCTCCTATTCTCTATGTACTCCCATCTATTCCCGACCTTTCTGCGCTCGTACCAGGGCCAGGTTATTATCCTCACCTTTACCCCTCGATCTGTGAGCTGCTTTATGTTTGAGGTAAACCAGTCCACGTAAAATATCCATGGTGAGGTTATCGCAACCTCATGCTTGGCGCTTCTGATAAACTCCTCTACCTTACTTATTATATCGCTCTCCCCTTTATGCCCTGGGAGTGTTTTAACAAAGCCTCTGCGGATGACAATCTTCCTGCGACCACCCGAATAGAAGAAGTACGCCAAAGCGCCAAGGAGGGCTGCGAAGATGATGCTCAAAACTATCGCGTGGGTGTTCCAGGAAACTGTAAAGTCTGCTGTGGTGAGGTAGCTCTCCCCTGGGTAGAGAACCCGGCGCTCCCAAACTGCACCCTTCCTCTGCCCATCGTATATAAGCTCCGCCCCGGGGTCGAGCCTCACTATCCTGTAGCTTCTGAACAGACTATCGGGGAGGAGAAATGAGACGCGTATGCCGTTAATTGGCCACTCAAAGAAGTTGCCCTCTATATCTTTAAACTTCCACACATCATCGCCGCGCTCTGTGGTCTTTGGCGAGTCAACCTTTATCTTCACCTCGTACTCCTCACCAGGGGCGAATGTGCGGGCAAAGAAGAATGCAACGCCGCGCTTATCTTCCGTCAGCTTGTACTGCACGCTACCCTTGGGGATGTCGTACACTCCGATTATCTCCGAGCCCTCGCGGAAGAATGTGAAACTGGAGGCGTAGTCCAGAGGTATGGGTTCCTTTTCAGGATTTGTAAATTTGTAAGTGATGGTAACTATGCTATGCTCAGGGCTTTTAAAGTCGTACTCCACCTCGATGCCCATTATAATTCCGGAGTCCTGAACAGTTTCTGCGGCGAAGGTAACTGGCAAAAGTGCTAACGCTAAAATGAGGGGTATTAACCTTTTCACACTTAATCCTCCTGATAATCAATAAACTCAAGCTGCAATATGAATCTTTTGTTATGCAAAGACTTTAAGTATTCACCAGCTAAACTACATTCAGGTGATGGTTTGGAGATAAATGCCGACCTCCACATTCATAGCCGCTTCTCGGGCGCAACCTCAAGCAATATGCGCATTGCCACGATAGCGGAGCAGGCACCTCTCAAAGGTCTGCACCTGGTGGGAACGGGAGATGCGCTTCACCCTGCGTGGTTAGAGGAGATTCGCTCACTGGAGGAGGTAGAGGAGGGCATCTTTCTCGCCGGGGGCACGCGTTTCATTTTAACCTTAGAAGTGGAGGACGCAAGAAGGGTGCATCATTTTATAATCCTGCCCTCGCTTTCCGCCGCGGAAGAGCTTAGAGAAAGGTTCGGGAAGTATTCTGTGGACATCGAAAAAGACGGCAGACCTCACCTCACGCTTAAGGGCGAGGAGATAGCCGACTTGGTCAACGATGTGGGCGGTCTTGTGGGGCCTTCGCATGCCTTCGTGCCCTGGACGAGCATCTACAAAGAGTACGATTCTCTTCGTGAGTGTTATGGAAGCGCTAAAATAGCCTTCCTTGAGCTGGGGTTGAGTGCAGACACTGAGCTGGCTGACACCATAGCTGAACTCCAGGACGTAACATTCCTCTCCAATAGCGATGCCCACTCGCCGTGGCCCAATAAACTGGGCAGGGAGTTCAACAGGTTCAAGCTAAGCGAAGTGAGCTTCACAGAGATAAAGCGCGCTCTTCTTCGCCAGAAAGGGAATCGCGTTGTGCTGAACGTGGGCTTCGACCCGCGCCTTGGCAAGTATCACCGCACCGCATGCATTAAATGCTACACCCACTACGAGCTTGAAGAGGCTTCCAAGCTAAAATGGCGATGCATACAGTGTGGCGGCAGGATCAAGAAGGGCGTTCGCGACAGGATACGCGAAATCGCCACCTGGGATAAGCCACACCACCCTGAGCATCGTCCACCCTACCTGAGAATCGCACCCCTCGCGGAGATAATCGCCCAGGCTCTTAAGGTGAGCAATGTTTATTCCTCCCGGGTTCAGAACCTGTGGCGCAACCTTGTTGTGGCTTTCGGGAGTGAGATACGCGTGCTTGTGGACGTGGATACGGAGGAGATTGCCAAGGTTGGAGGCGAAGCCATAGCAGAGCTTATCCGCCGCTTTAGAGTGCAGGACTTTGAAATTATAGAGGGTGGCGGCGGAAAGTATGGAGAGATAATCTTTGCCAAACAGACCAAAAAGAGAAAGGCTGCGAAAAACCAGCTCAGCCTGGACAACTGGTGAGAGAGTTGAGAAGAAGCGAGAAGCTTATCCTTGACATCCTCGAGAGCGTCTATCCGAAGGAGCTAAGCATAGAGGAGATAGCGAAAATCACCGGCGAAAGCAGAACCTACGTGGCGAGACGGCTGCTTGATATGAAGGAGAAAGGCTGGGTGAAGCTTCGAAGAGAAGAGAGCGGGGTTTACTTCAAACTGAAGAGGTAGTAAAGAGGGCTGCGAAGCGCTCCTCCACGTATTCGCCCAGCTTTTTACCCTCTGCACGGGCAAACTTCTTAAGCGCTTTCGCCACGCCTGTGGAGTACTGCACCGCCTTCTTCTCCCGCATTGCTATGGTTTCAGGGAGCCCGAGCTTCATAGCCACCTTCCGCAGGATATACTTGCGCATCCCTTGAGCAATCTTCAGCTCCGATGGAAGCGAAAGTGCCACCTCCACCACACGGCGGTCGAGATAAGGGTGGAGAAGCTCTATCTGCGCTGCCATCGCTGCCTTGTCGTCCCGCTCTAGGTTCACGCGGTACAGGTTCTCAAAATCTCTACGCAGCTCTCTGCTGAGTTCATTATTGCTCAGTGCAGCATACCTTGCATAGCCAGCGAAAAGCTCATCACTACCCTGCCCGGTGAGGAGCACCTTCTCTCCATTATCCTTCGCCAGCTCAGCCGCGAGAAATATAGGTATGGCGATGCTCAGCTTAAGCGGAGAAGGCTCTTCAATTGCGTAGAGCACCTTATCTACTGCGCTCGCCACCTCCTCATACCCAATCTCCCTGAACACAACCTCCAAGCCAAGAAATTTCTCTATTTTCAGCCTCTTCTCATCCAGTGAGCCGGGCATGGCAACGGCGTAGAGCTTAGGCTCATAGCCCAAGCTTGCGCATATACATGCGATAAGGGCGCTATCTACGCCGCCGGAGAAGAGTATCCCAAAGCGCTCCACATGCCTGGCACGCTTTTTGACGGCACTCACCAGCGCCTCTGCAAGCTCAGCCTCCGGGTCAGCAACTCTGCGAAGCGAATACCTCCCTACCCGCCGGCGACGCATGCCGTGCTTAGTCAGAGAGACAATCTCACCCGGGTTCAGGCTAGAGGCTTTCTCTCCCATACCCCAGAGGACCTTCTTCTCAGAAGCAAAGCTTAGCTTTGAGAAGTACACCGGCTTAGTACCCGCAAAGTCCCTTGCGAGCACTATCGCCTCGCCATCGCTTATTGCAAAGGCGAACTCGCCGTCGAAAAGGGGAAGAGCTTTTGCCACCGCCTTTTGGAGGTTGCCGCTGTAGTATTCCTCCACCGCGTGCACAATCGACTCGCAGTCGCTTCGCGTTTTAAACTCATGTGAGGCTAACCTCTCCCTGAGTTCGTGGTAATTGTAGATCTCGCCGTTAGCTACCACGACCAGAGAGGAGCATCCCGCTATGGGTTGAGCATCTCTGGAGTGGGTGGCATGCAGGGCATGGGCTAGGCAGAGCTCATCCCTAGCGAAAGCGCCATAGCCATCGCTGCCTCTGTGGCAAAGAAGCTCAAGCATTTCTGCAGAGCTGACTGAGAAGCCTCCCGCTATAGCGCACATCGCCCTTCAACAAATATTTACCAAGTGAAATCAGGTAATGTAGATGATTCGCTCCGGTAGTGTAGCCCGGCCAATCATGCGGGACTCTCGATCCCGCGACTCGGGTTCGAATCCCGACCGGAGCATCCCTTAGCCACCACAAAAGCCTTTGGAGCTTTAAAAACTCCAAAGGCGGGCTAAGGATATGGTGGCTAAGGTAGACATCTACGGGCTTGAGGAGATTTTTGAAAAGAATGCGGAGCGCTACATCTCCAGGCTTTTCCCTGAGGACAGAGCCGACGTAAGGCGCTTCGTGGATGAGCTGCTACTTAAAGGCTACAGCGCCGCCAGGATAAACAAGTACCTCGCCAGCCTTGTGAGCATAAGCAGGGGACTCGGCAAACCCTTTAAGGAAGCGGAAATAGACGACGTAAAGCGCTTCGCCGCCTGGCTTCAGAGGAGCGACTACAAGGAGTGGACCAGGCGCGACCTGAAGGTTATCCTTCGCCGCTACATGCGCTGGCTCGGCAAGGGCGAAGCGGTAGCCTGGATGGAGATAAAGCATCCCAAGAGCGGTACGCTGCCTGAAGAGGTGCTGACCGAGGAGGAGATTAAAGCCATTGCTGAGGCAGCCTACACCACCAGGGATAAAGCCTTCGTCCTCGCCCTCTATGAGAGCGGCGCCAGGATAGGCGAGTTTCTGCCGCTGAGGCTGAGGCACCTGAGTTTTGACCACTACGGCGCCGTGCTCAGGGTTACCGGCAAGACCGGCGACAGGAGAATACGCCTGGTAGCCTCTACCTTAGCGTTGCAGCGCTGGATAGAGGAGCACCCCGCAAAGAACAACCCCGACGCCTTCCTGTGGTGCAAGATTCCAACGCCCAACAACCCAAAGTGGAAGAATCACCACCTGAGCTACGGTTTTGTCAGTCGCCTGCTGAAGGAGCTGGCAGCAAAGGCAGGGGTAAAGAAGAAGGTTAATCCTCATGCCTTCAGGCATGCTAGGGCTACCTTTTTGGCAAGGCATTTAAAGGAGCCAGAGATGCGCGAGTTCTTCGGCTGGGGTAAGGATTCAGAGATGCCTTCTATCTACGTCCACCTCAGCGGTAGAGACGTGGACAGCAGCGTCCTCAGCATTTACGGCATCAAGGATACTAGCGAAGCTACTGAGCCCAAGCTGAAAGCTGAGCAGTGCCCAAGATGCAGAGAAGCTAACGATCCGGCAAGCAGGTTCTGCCGCAGGTGCGGCTTACCTCTGGGCAACAAGCTGTACAATATCGCCAAGCTCGAGGACGTGCTCCTCGAGTTCCTGAAGGTGATCGCAGAAACATTCCCTGAAGTCAAGGAGAAGTTCAGAGAAGTCGTGAGAAGGAAGGGAGCGGAGGAGGTGTTTATGTGAGAGGGGATGGGGAGATTAATAAAACTCTAAAAAGACATATATAAATCTACAAAATTTTTGCTTATTTGAGAAATTAAAGGTAGTAAAAGCGAGATAGAGACAAAAGAGAAATAAAAACAAAGAAAGCAAATATACACATAGGTTTAAACCTGGGGTGAAATACAAACATTCCTAGAAAATGTGTTTGTGTACCTCTATTTTTAACAGGTATTGACCCTTCAAAAATGAAAGCATACCCTGCGTGTTTCTTGTTGTACCTCAACATTTTGCATCTGGAACCGTATTAACAAGCCGATGAACTTATATAGTTGCGGAATTTTTACTTGTGGTTCATTCCGAAATTCTAAAGGTGCGAAAATTTACCTTCTTTTTACGCTTTTATGCTTCAAGTGCGTGATTGCATTATGCAGCGGGTTTATGAGCTTCTGAGGAGCTGGTGGTTAGAAGATAAAGAAAGAAAAGATGACATTAGAAAAAGAAAGAATATAAAACAGTTAAAATTCAACGAAAAATTTATTTTATTTGATTTTTATATATTTCAACAAATTCATCAATCAATTCTTCTGTAGAATTTTTTAGTTCTACAAATTTGTTGAATAGTTCATTAAGCCCGCTTGTTGTTTGTTCAGGTATTAAAGTTATGTGAGAATAAAAATTTTCTTTGTCAAATAGATCCAACCATTTCCAAGCTATATCATATTCATCACTTTTCCAATCCTTTTCTTTTCCACCTAGTTTATTATAGATTTCATTAAGTATTGTAAGTATTTCAGGATTAAGAACTTTTTGAATTTTTGTATTCATCCAATTTCCGCTAAATGGTGTGTTTTCGTCATATTTTGTTATCCCACAATATAGATCAAATATCTTTTCATAGTATGCTCCGATGGAATAACAAAGTATACCAACTTCATAGTCGTCTCCCAATATCCAATCTTTTTTAGAAATGCATAATCTGCCTTTCCCTTTATTAACATTGAGCAACTTTGGATGCACAAATATTTTATAATCTTTAAACTCCTTACTATTTTTTATTTTTCGTATGAAAGATTTTAAAAAATCCTGTTTCAATTCGAATAATATGTCTTCAAAGTTCTTCCAGATATCCCAAGCAATTTCAAATCTCCTCTTGCGATCTTCTTCAGAAATTCCCTTTTCGAGTAGATAATTTTTTATCTGGTTTTTCTTCTCCATCTTCTTCAACCTCCTCGATTTTGAAGTTATCTTCTATCCAGTCCACAAAATCCTTCAGAAACCATCTTACCTTTTCAGCCTCACACTCTTTGTAGCACCTTATCAGCCATGGCTTTAAAAAATTGCTGTAGCTAACCTCAAGAAATCTTCCCTCCCTTTTTAGCTTCTCTTTTTCCTTTCTTCTAATAGATGCAACCTCTTGCCAGCCACCATGGAGAAATATCAGGATATATTTATCCCACTTATTTTTCAGGTATTTGTTGTAGCTACTCAACTGCTCTTCTCCTTCCTCTGCCCAGGGTTTGTTTTCTATTCCTATTGCAAATTTAGATGATTGAAATTCAATGAGAATATCAATCTTTTTCCCTCCGTCTATCTCACTCTCTGTCTTTACCTTCGCTTCCGAAAAATCCAGATTTTCCATCAACTCAAAAAACTCTCTGTCATCTCCAGTGAACTTTTGCTGGTGTTTTATAACCTCATTAATAAATTCCCTCAAAAATTTATCCTGCTGTCCGTGGGCACCCCCGGGACTAAGAAGCTCAGAGACAAGATTGGATATTATTGGCTCACGATGATATCTATCAGTAAATTCAATCATAAGCTTTGCAAGATTAAAATTAGAAGCCAGATATCTATCTGTTTGCTTTTTTATTTCATATTGTAAGTCATATCTAAATCGTAAATCTTTGAAAAATTTCGATAATCTTCTATTATACTCTTTCTGAACTTTTAAATACTGCCTTTCAATCCCTTCAAAGAAGTTTACAAGAGATAGATTATAACTTTCTGAATTCCTATATAAATCCTGCATTATACCCCTCTGTTAATTATTACTTATAGTTCTAAATAAATCTCAAATTTAAATCTTGCGCAAAGCTTCACCTAACTCTCCTAAACTTGGATCATGACATTTTAAACAAATATATTTATATTACAATTTCTCAAAAATATAGGGGCCAAATTTATAGAAGGAGATGAAGAAACATGAGCTGGAATGAAATTTTCCAAATTATTTCAGGTGTTATTATATCTGTAGGAGGAGCAGGAATTATTATTTTGAAATTATCTTCTTATTTTGGAGAGTTATGGGCCAAGAAATATTTAGAATCTATTAGAAAGGAGTATCAAAAAGAAATAGAACATTATAAAACTCAATTAGATTTACTTAAAGAAACATCCTTGCGTTATTCAGGGCGACAGTTTGAATTATATACAAAACTTTGGCATTCTTTATACGATTTAAAATCTACTGCAGATGCTCTATGGGAAGAAGCGAATGAACAAAATCTGAAAAAATTTTCTCAACAATTGAGGAAGACAATAAATGAAGTAGAAAAAAGCTATCTGTTTCTTGAGGAAAATCACTATCAAGAACTAAAAGAACTATTAAGACATTTTAGTGAATATAAATTCGGTAAGACCAAACTTATTCAACTTTATAAAAAGAAAATATCTGTGAATTATAATGATATAATGGAGTGGATTAAACATAACAAAAAAAGAAAAGAAAAATATGAAGAACTTATAAATAAAATTAAAAAAGACTTAAAAGAACAAATAAAAGGAGACAGATAGATTTAACCTTCATAATATGCAGTTCACTATCGTTCACCTTACCTTTTACGGGTTTTTCAACACATGTAAGAGTTATATCCCAATATTTATTATAACCTCTCCAAAAAACTGTGTTATCCCAAAACCATAAAGTTTATTAAATTTAAAAATCCTATCAAATTCTATGCTGAAACGAATATTTGGCTTGATTGTAATACTTACAATATGTAGTTCATACGTATTTTCTTCAGAAATAAATTCATTAAGGTTGGTTCGAATTTGGACGGATTCCAATATCTATTCTCCAAATGAAAAAGTTAGAATAAATGCAGAAATTGAGAATATTGGAGGATCTAGTTTTTTTGTTGACAATATTTATGCTATTGCAGAAGTAAGAGATTCTAATGATAATATTATTCTACGAAGGATTGTGTCTCAAATGAATTCATGTCCATATTCTATTGAAAAATCTGAAATAAAAGTAGGAGAGAAGAGGAAATTTTGTGCATATAAAACATATTATTTTGAAAATCTTTCAATGATAGACTTATCATTCCCAAAAATTGGTCAATATACAATTAAAGTCACAAAACTTGAGCTGGTTGCTAGATCATCTCAGTCTGAATTTGTAACTTTAGGTTATATAACCCCCACTAAAAATAATGAAGTAACTATAAGTGTTGTCCCAGAGATTGAGAAGGAACGATTGATAATTGAGAAAACAAAGTTAAAAAAAATGCAAGAACAAATAAAACTATTAGAAATACAAGTTAATAACAGCAAAAAACAAATTGACATTCTTAAAGAACAAGTAAAATCAAACAAAAAATATTCAATGTTGGCTATTTTTGCAGCTTTTGCCCCTTTATTATATAATATTTTAAAGAATTTAAAAAATAAGATTTATATTAAAATAAAGAAAAAACCATAAAAACTACAATAAAGTGGATAAATTTTATATAGTAAGTGAAGTTATAAACAATAATAGGCTTTTGTGGTGGCTCAGGCGTGCTCGACCGGAGCACTGCCAGGGGAGGGGAATACCCCTCCCTTCGTCACGCCGGAAGCTTTGCTTCCGGGTAACTTAGGTTAACCCCACCCCGACGGGGAAACGATGGTAAATGCGGTGGAAACATAGCAGTATTGAGCATGGCGAAATACCGCAATATGTTGATGGTGACTAGAACGAGCGAAGCGAGTCTCGTCATGCAACCCGAGTGCAACCGCTTGTGATTGCGTTCTGAATCCCGACTGGAGCACTTTTTCATATTTTCTTCATTGACGAATAATTTGGCCACATCTCTTTCCTCTGATGTGTTCCTGTAGGTCATCATAGACACACGTGCCTCACCTGTGCTGTCGGCTCCAACCATTGTAATACTTTTGTAGCGGTTCTCACAGGTAAACCTCCAGGAGCATGCCGGAGAAGACGGCCAGCAGGTATATACCCGAAAACCTGTAGCTCCTCCAGGCCCTGCCGCGCTGTGGGCTTAAGAGCAGCAGAACATTCAAAGCCACAAAGGCCGTGCCGAAGGCGAGGGCGATGGCAAGGTAAAGGGTGCCGAAATATCCGAGGGCATGGAGCATAAGGGATACTATGACTAGGAGCACGGTGTGAATAAAAATCAGCCACGCCGCTGCGGCTTCGCCGCGGGTGACCGGGAGCATGGGTATGGACGCCTGCGTGTAGCTGGACCTGTGGACGATGGCAAAGGCCCAGAAGTGAGGAGGTGTCCAAAGGAAGAGGAGAAGCGCCAGGAGAAGCGCCAGCAGGGAGGTAGCGTTCATCATGGCTGCATAACCTGCCAGAACTGCGAAACTCCCCGCTAGGCCGCCTACGACTATGTTTGCGGCGCTCCTTCTCTTGAGCCAGATCGTATAAACCACAACATAAACCAGCGCCCCCGCCAGGATGTAGGCTGTGGTGAGGGGATTAAGCCTTAAAGACACAAGCAGTGAGAGGAAGATGAGCAGAACACCCAGCCAGTAGACCCTACGGGGCTCCACCTTCCCGCTTGGGAGGGGCCTGTTTCTCGTCCTCTCCATTACCGCGTCCACATCGCGGTCGAAGTAGTGGTTCAGCATGCTTGCGCCGGTGCAGGCGAGAACTCCAGCTACGGCCAAGACTAGAATTTTCTTCAGGTGAAGATCGCCCTGAGAGGCGATCAGGGCTGCGAATATGGATACGAGTACCAGGAGCCCCACAATCCTAAGCTTTAAGAGGGCAACGTACTCACGCATCTTTATACCAGCTCTCCGCTCAGGCGTTCTGTGGCTCACCTTCCCGTCTTTTCTGTTCTCCACGGCGCTCTGCATACCAGGTTGAGAGAAAGATTATAAAGAAGATCACCGAACCCGCCGCCCAGACACGGGCGCCCTCTATCATGATATCCGTAGCTAAGTAGTAGATGGCCATCAGTATCCACACCATCGAGCCCAAAAGCAGAAGCTTTGTGTCGAGACTCCTCATCAGTGACCACCTCCTGCAGCAGCAATTGGCAGACTCTTTATGAATTCATAGGCGCCTATGCTGGCGATGTATACCCCCGCAATCAGAAGTGAGACCACCACCAGAGTAAACCAGGGGCTATTCCCGGCGGCGTCCTCCACTTTAAAAGCCGAGAAGGGCAGCTCCTCCAGCCTGAGGCCCGAGGGGATATCCCTGAGCGCCGTCAGTACCAAGAGGAGAGCGTATACGGCGCTACCCGCTACCATCAGAATACCGCCGATTCCCACATAAACCATATATGCGTCCCAGCTCTGCGGAGCAATCCCCTGGAAGGAGAAGTCCAGGGTTTTGCGGGGGACTCCGGTATAGCCCGCCAAGACGCCTGCAATGCCGAAGATATACGCCCCAGCTACAGTTGCGTAGGGCATGAGGTTGAGCAGGGAGGGGGCGTAAAGGCGGTGCCCCGTAAGTGCCGGTATTATCTGGGTCAGGATACCGAAGATGGCCAGGGTAACGGCCCCGAGGGTGAAGAAGTGGAAGTATCCAGGCACAGCGAAGGTGTCGCCCAGCAGCGCTTCAAATTTTTCCTGGATGATTACGTTTGCGATTACACCTCCACCCAGAGCACTCACCATTGCCATAGCAAGGGCTGAGAAGCTCGGATTTCTCCAGGGGAGGTGGCGAAGCCAAGCGAGTGCGCCTTTCTCCCTGCTGCTGGCGCAGGCGTGGAGGGAGGCGAGGATCAGCATGCCCACCGCAATTGTGGGTATGCTCACCCCCAGCGAAAGTATTGACCCCACTACCTTAATGTGGGCCGGCACACTCGGCTCGAGGAACATGTGATAGACTGACGTGGGCGGAACCACGAGGAGGTAGAGGGAGAAGATTCCCTTGGAGAATCGCTCGCCAAAGATGGACTTAACGCCAGTGGTGACCTCAGCAAGCACATACCAGACCAGTACGGCGCCCATTATGGGAAGGTAGTGCAGGTTGTGAAACATAACGCCCCAGCTCATGGAGTAGTTGAAGTTTTTAATCACGGGCGTCATTCCCAGTAGGTCCTGCAGCGCTGGGACGTAGGCCAGAAGCGCCGCCACCACTGTGGTGACTATCACCAGCCCCATCCACACCAGGGAGGCGAAGGTTATGGACGACCACTCTTTAACCACGCCGTCCAGCTTGGGCTTTATCGCTGTCGCTATACCCGTGAGCGCAACCAGAAACAGGCCCAGGGAGAGCATGATGAATCCGAGCAGGAACATAGCCCCTGCCGTTCCGTACTGCTTTATCAGTGGATACTCTGCCTTGTAGGTGGGCACAGCCCCCTGGGCAACCGCGATGAGGTTGAGCGCAAAGCCTGCAGCTATGAGCAGGACCCCCATCCAGGCCACTCCGCGGGTGGTGGAGGTTAGGCGCGCTCCCTTTGTGTAGACTAGGATAAAGGTCAGCACCAGCGCAGCCTCTGCCGAATATATCCAGTAGTAGAAAAGATAGGATGCGTGAAGCGTTAGGAACTGGAAGAGTTTCTGGTAGGTCAACTTGATGAAACCTGCGGCATCCATCACAACAACTAGCCCGGCTATGCCCCCCACCGCCAGGGCGGTAAAGGCGATGGCAAACAGGGCGCCGAGCAGGCGTTTATCCTGCCCGGGAAGTTGCTCCAGCTTATGCCTAAATTCCTGTGCCGCCATTCTCACTCACCTCCATGTTCGGCTTCCTCTTCATGGCCAGCTTCTGGCTCTTCTTCATGCTCCGACGGCTCCACAATTATCCTAGCCGCCATAACAGGATGCCCAATACCGCAGTAGTAGGAGCAGTATAGCATGTACTCCCCAGGCTCGGTGAAGGTCACCTCCTGCTCAACCAGAACTCCGGGCGGGAGCCTTATCATCTTGCTCCCCGGTCCCAGCTGGATGGATGCACCGTGGGTTACATCCGTCGACATCATCTTAAACACATACGTCTCCCCGCTTTTGAGGCACAGCTTGCTGGGACGGTATCCGTACTGGAACGCCTGAAGATAGACTGTAGGGTGCTCCTCATCGTGGTGCTCTTCCTCCTCCTGATGCTCTTCGGCACCCTCTTCGTGCTCACCTTCCTCCGCAAGCCCAGGCTCGACGCATCCATCCGGGCGGGTATTTTTTGCAACAAAGTCTTCAACCTGTATTATAAATTCCTCTACATCTCCTCCTCCCGAACCGTGGTGGCCGCCTCCCTCTTCCTCCTCCACCTCGAGCACTCCCAGTGCTGCCCACAGGGGGACAATCAACAGTACCGCCAGAGCCGGTGCGATAACGAACTTCTTCATGTTTGTAACCTCCGTATTTTTGATAAATTTTAATTTTAGTAAATTATATTTTAGTTCATATTAATAAGACATATTTTTAATTCGTATTAAAAGGCGGGGCATATATTCAAAAAAATATCGGTAAAATAGAGGTAAAAAACCGGAATCAACTGCCGGTCAGGATGACCTGCTTGCCGCGCTCTGTGATCCCCGCCACCCTGTATCTGCCCTGCTTCTCCATCTTCAGCATTTCCCTGCTCTCAAGTATGCTCATACGCTTCTCTGCGGTCTTTGGGGTTATGGAGAGGGCAGAGAACACCTCCCTCATCGCAGGCCTTCTGCCCCTGGCGTTCAAGGTGTAGACAAAGTGAAGTATCTCGAAGAGCTCTGTGCTCAGGAGGGCCACCCCAGCGCCCGGCTCCGGCTTAGTATCATGGAGACAGGGGTACCCGAGACCAGCACGTACTCAACCACCTCCTGAATTCCGGTCGGGTGCAGCTCCTCAAAGTAGGAGAAGGTGGTCTCGTTATCCCAGTTGGAAAGCTTCTTCAGGTGCCTCTCCGCCTTTGTGCCCGAATATTGCCAGCTGTTACCATCGCCCCATGGTATTTTCTCTCGGTGAAGTGCAGGAGCCCAGTTGCCCCAGCAGCAGGAAGAACACAATCCCAAACAGGTGCTTCCAGAGCAGAAAGATTGTGTGGAATATCAGCGACGCAAGGAGAGCCAGGTAGGAGGCAAGAAAAAAAATATAAGCCTCTGCTTGACGTCCTCCACGTCCACATTCCTGTAGAGCCCGTAAATCGCACCCACTATAACGGCGGTCAGCACCGCCTGCGTGAGAAGCAAAACAGGATGCACCATTGAAATGATATTTACCTTTTTGTCGGAGATATAAATTTCCCTCAGGAGGTATAAGAAGGCAGGTGAAATACCTTTTTAAACCATCGTTGCATAAAGAAGCCCCATGCGCATCTCACCTGAACTTAAAGAAAAGTATGGCATTAGCGTCGAGGTGCTCAGCCTCAGCAATCTGGAAGTTAAGCCCGCCTCGCAGGAGTTTACAGCCTTCAAGGAGGAGGTTTTTAAGGAAATCAGAGAGAAGCACACCCTTGCCTCGCTGAAGGACAACCCTGTGGTAAGAGCGTATCGCGACTTCTACTGGCGCATAGGCATAGACCCCACGAAGCTTCGCCCCGCCTCTGAAGCACTCGTGCGCAGAATATTAGCCGGCAAACCTCTGCCAGAGATAAACAACCTCGTGGATGCATACAACCTCGCCTCGGCGCTCACCTTAATACCCATGGGCGCGTACGACGCGGGTAAGGTTAAAGGTGAGCTCAGGATAAGGACATCACGGGGAGAGCGCTTCGTCGGAATAGGCGGAAAGGAGCTTGTCACCAAAGGTGAAATAGTACTAAGCGACGAGGAGAAGATACTCTCCATTTACCCATACCGCGATGCTGACGCCACCAAGATAACCGACGCAACCAGAGACGCAATTGTGGTGCTATGCGGCGTCAAAGGGGTTGAGCGGGATTATCTCAGGCAGAGTGCTGAAAAAACGCTGGAGATAATCTCCCGCTTCGTGCCCTGCAAGGCGAGCTACCAGAACTTACCCCTATAATGCCCGGTTATGGGGCAGCCCAGGCAGCGTCCTGACTCGTAAAAGGCGCAGTCATGGCATTCTCCGGTAGAGCCGCAGGGTGGGAAATCCTGCTTATCCACCTTCATCTTCACCGGAAAAATAAGGTCGTCGCTAGGTGTTATCACAACGTTCATCTCAACGTTGCTCACATTCGGATTCGCGCGAAGGTGCTTATCTACAATCGCCTCAATGGTGGAGATATCTTCGCTCACAAGGAAGAGGCACAGGTTGTTTCTGCCAGAGACAATTAAGCCGTTGAGGAAGTACGGGCAGCCCTTGAAGCTATCCAGAATCTCCACTGTGTTCTTTGCGCACACGTCCACTTTTGCCAAGTAAAGCCCCACTCGCTTGAAGTTCATCCCTATCAGAAAGGAGACCACACCTTTGTTCTTCAGTTTTCTGAGCCTGACTCCCACGCTGGGCTGGGAAATTCCAACCCTCTCAGCGATTTCACTCTGAGAGAGCTCAGGATTCTCCTCCAGTAATGAAATAATTTCTCTGTCCTTTTCATCTAAATTTAGGTGCTCCTTTACCATATGCACACCTCACACCACGCTCATGAAACCGCTTCCTAAACATTCATAACTTAATTAGATATAATTTATAGGTACTTTTCATCCCACTCTTGGTTTTTAAAGTATATAACTTTTACTTCTATAAATCGCGAAACCATTTTTTAAAAAGCTGAAATACCACAGGTATAAATCTAAATATTTTAGATTATAAGTAAAGTTGTTATGAAAGGCTGCTATGTGCTCCTGCTCAGGCTCAGGCATGCCGAGAGAATAGTGGTAGGTAGGCTGGGGAGCTTTAACTTTACCCCGGGATACTACGCGTATGTGGGCTCAGCCATGCTCAGCCTGGAAAAGCGCATTGCCAGGCACCTTCGCGGTGAGAAGCGCAAGCACTGGCACATAGACTACCTCCTCGAGGTTGCGACGTTGATTGCCGTGTTCAGCATAATCTCTGAGAATAAGTGTGAGTGCACTCTCGCACAGGTGCTTCGCAGCCTTCAGGGTTCGCAGGTACCTGTGCTCGGCTTCGGCTCCAGCGATTGCTCCTGCGGGGCGCACCTCTTTTACTTCGGGGAGAATCCTGAGCAAGCCATTTACTCCTCCCTCAAGAGATTCTCAAGGGAGTCGAATCTCACGCTTATTTTTGAGAGGTTGGTCGAATAGAAGGCGGCCTTGGCGGAGTTGACGCCTATGCATTTGATGCCCAGCTCTTCTAAAGGAGCAACCACCATGCAGGTATCGGCAATAATTTTAATATTCTCATTTTTGATGTAGCGTTCAGCAAGCTCCTTCACTTGCCTCGAGGTGAAAATCCACACCTCTCTGCGAGGGTTAAGCTTTGCTACGGCGAGCACCTCTTTCAAACTCGCGTGAGGACAGCCTATGGTTACTATATCCGGCTCCTCGCAGGTGTTGAGCTCTTCCCACGCCTCGCGAAGCTCCTCCTCACCCACCTCTATCTTCTCGAGCTTCTCCTCGCGATACTCCGGCGTAGCCCCTGCGAAGTGGAACATAGAAATTGCGCCAGTAGCAAGGGCAGCGCCGAGGGCTTTTAAATCCTCGCCCTGCGGTGAAGCTCCCGCGAAGACTGGTATGCCCTTGTAATTCCTTCCCACGTAGTAGCCCAGAGCTGCGTAGTCGGTACTGCTTTCAAGCTTTGTTTTTATCTCCACCCTGAAGCTTCCCTGTCTGTTTTCAGAGAGATGAAGCCCGTATTCGGGTACCTTGCCCACAAGCGCCGCCGCCAGCGCTGAGATGGCGCTCTCGCGGTTGGTGCGCGCGCCTATTACAGAGTTGGCGTAGATAACACTGCTCGACTCCGCCCAGGCGATGTGCTCACCAAAGCGCGGCAGGTTGCCCACATAGTAGGGGGTGCAGGTGCAGGAGACGAGTATCCCCATGCTTTCATACGCGCGAAGAATCTCCCTCTGCTTTCTGATAAACTCCTCTGGAAAGCCGAGTTCGTGAGCCGCCTCCACCGGGGCACCTGCCGGGTTGAGCGTCGTGAGCACCTTAACCTTAGCTCCGCTCTCTGCCATATCGCGCAGAAACTCTAAGCCGGCGTCGCCTATGGTTTTGTAGGAAACCCCTGAGACCTGAGCGCTGGTTATGGGTATGAGCCTCTCTGCGTTGTTCATCTCCCCCAAAGTAAGGAGAATCTCCATCGCCTTTCTCAACGCTTCACCGCCTTCGCCTGCTAGAAGGCGCTCCTCCTCTTTGGTAAGGTGCATCTTCCTCTTAGCGAGCGGCGAGGGTATCAAGAAGAACAATTTTTTATAATCCTTTAAGATGGCAATGCATGGGCGAAGGAGAAAGGTGGTAAAATGGTGAAGATAACCGAAAGAGCTGCCGAAGAACTGAAGAAGATTCTCAAGGAAGAGGGCAAGGAAGACTACGGAATTAAGATATACATCACCGGCGTAGGCTGCAGTGGCCCGAGCTATGGCTTGAGCCTCGCCAAGGAAGCAGAAGAGGACGAGAAGGAGATAGAAAGCAACGGGATAAGGATATTCATAAGCGACGCGGTCGAAGCTTACCTCGCAGATTCAGAAATAGACTACGTGGAAACCCCTTACGGCGCTGGATTTGCGATTCACAACCCCTACGCGGAGAGTGCCTGCGGCAGCGGATGCTCATCCTGCCATTAGAGGATTATTAAAACCAGAAGTTTAACTCGGGGTGCATTATGGTGGGTGGTCAGCTGGACTTTCAATAGCTACGCTGGAAGGTGATCAGCGGGACTTTACAGGCTTTTCCTCATAGCCGCATCCCCGGTATTCGATGGGGTGCTCCTCGCCGCTCTTACCGCAGGCATCATAGCTGACTTAAAGCTGGCATTAGTTTTCGGAGTTACAGTATTCTCCGGTGCGGGCTGCATAAGCATTGCCGCCACCCTGAAGAGGAAGTTTTATGCAGTATCTCTGGTCTACCTAGCTGTAGCCGTGCTGTCGCTGCTAACAGCGGCTTTCGCGGAGATTATGAGAAGCGCCCTATTTCCCCACTTCTACCTCTTCTCTGCACTGCTGTTAATAACCCTCGGGCTGGAGTTCCTCGGAATAAGCGCAGGTATAAGACCCGGAGAGGTTGTGAAGGTTGGGTTTGCGATCGCTTTAATTTACTCCCTGCTCCACATTCCCAACGAGGTGAATATAGGAATTGAGCACCGCACACTCCTGCTCGTGCTCCTTTCAGTCGTGGTTGGCTTCCTTTCCACCCTCCTGGGCGGAATTCTCCTCAATAGATATTCAAATCCAAAAGTTCTCAGGAGAATCTCAGGCTTAATTCTTGTGATACTTGGAATAAGGATTCTGCGGCTGGGTGTAGTGTAGCCCTCCCGGAAAGTATATTACACCGGCGAATGCTAAGACTCTCGTATGGACCTCGTGGCACTGTTCGCAGTCATAGCCTTGATTGAGCTTCTGCTTCTGCTGCATTATCGCAGCGCAGCAAGGCGAGAGCTTTCACTGCGCAAGAGCTTGGCTTCGCGACACGGCAGGATATACGAGCAGTTTCTGCCCTTTCTCAAGGAGTATCCCTACAACCCCGAGAACTTCCGGTTTCTGGGCACGCCCATAGATGGTGTACAATTCGAGGATGACAGGATAATCTTCATAGAGTTCAAGTCAGCAAATTCAAAACTTTCGAGGAGGCAGGGCAGGATTAAAGAGATTGTAGCCTCTGGAAGGGTGTACTTCGAAGAGGTAAGGCTGAGGTAGTGGAGATGAGCGAGGAGATACTGGACGAGTACGATGCTTTAATTGAAAGCGAGGTAAGTCGGTACTTTTCCCGCGCAAGAGAGGAGGCGGCGAGGTACCACCCCTTTATGGGCAGAGTGTACGAAAACCTCGCTGAATATGTGCTCAGGAAGGGGAGGCGGCTCGCGACCACGAGTGCGCTTCTTGTTTACACTGGTTTTAAGGGTGAGATGGATGCATATGCTAGGACGCTCGGGTTGGCGCTTGAGTTATACCGCCATGCGATACTAGTTCACGACGACCTTGTGGATAGAGACGAGGAGCGACGCGGGGGCAGGGCACTGCACCGCCTCTTTGACCTGGGCGAGGGCTTCGGCGAGGCAGCGGCGATATTCGCGGGCAACATGCTCTACGCAATGGCGCTTGAAGCACTTGAAGATATCCCAAAATCGGAGGAGCTTCGCAACCTGTTTGCGCGCGCTTATCGCGAGGTTAACGAAAGCCAGGTGCTTGATGCGTACTTTGAGCACATAGAACCGAGTGTGGAGGAGTGGTATGCCATGGCGAGCAGGCGTGCACCCTCACTGTTCAGGCTGACGCTGCTCGCCGGCGCTACTCTTGCGGAGGCAGGGAAAGAAGACCGCGAACACCTGGAGAAGGTGGGTACTGAGATAGGCTACGCCTTCGATATACAGGACGACATCATCGGCACCTTTGCCACGAGGGAGCAGTACGGGCGCGAGCCTGGCAGAGATGTGCTCCGGGGTAAGAAGCCCCTGCACATCGCCTTAGCCATGAAACTTGCTGCGAACGATGAGCGGGAGGAGCTTCGCAGGATACTTGCCTCGCGAAGCGCTGGAGAAGCAGAGGTTGAGAGGGTTAAAGAACTCGTGCGAAGTTGCGGCGCCCTCGACACCGCTAAAGATATTGCAAGGAAACACGCCGAAAGGGCGAAGGCGGAAATAGAAAAAACCTCGCTCAGCGGAGAGGTGAAGGAGGTTTTTGCCGGCTTTATAGACTATGTGGCTGAGAGTCTGGAGTGGTACGCGTAGATGCTCAGCGTGAACCTAAATAACCCCACCAATTACCCCGCCCCCTCAGCCAGCTTAATTCCCAAAAGCACTGGCGAGGGTAATTCTGAAATACGCATAATAAGGGCACAGTAAGCCGCTGGCGCATGCTCAAGTCCCCACAGCATATACCGCTTTCCAAGTATCACAGCAAAGAAGGCGTCTAGCATCAGGAAGATCCCCACTGCTGCGAGAATCAATCCTGTGATTTTCAATTTGCATCCACTCTTCACAGCCTCTCCCCCTCTAATTCTCTTCATCATGCAAATTGCAGAAGATGGGCACAGGCTTGTGAACTCATCGTTATTCTTTACGACTTCTGGTGCCGAGTTGCGGTCTACTCTCCTAAAACCTAACTTCTCGAAAAATGCCTCTGCCGTGGTGGTTAATAGGTAAAGCTCTTCCACACCCTTTGAGCTTGCATACTTCTCCAGCTCCCTATATATTGCCTTCCCAAATCCTTTACCTCTGAACTCCTCTTTTACCACCAGAGAGCGGAGCAGTGCGTGCTTTCCGAAAATCTCCACCCCTCCAATGCCCACAATTCCAGAATTCGCATAGCATATGAACAGGCTGTTAACCTTTGAGTGAATATCTTCATAGGGCAGGTTATTATCTCTGAGTAGTCTCTCTATAAGAGGAATTTCACTATTTTCTGCTTTTCTAAGAAAGAGGCATGCAATGTAGAGCCTGAAGGCTCCCGAAATCGCCACCGGCAGCGAAACCGTTAAGAGCCTGAGTGTGGGCGTAAGGATACTCACGGATATTAAAAATTTTATCGCCAATTAATATTTCAAACGCTTTGAAAATTTTAATGATTTTGAAATTTTTAATAGTATTGTAATATTACAAACCGTTTGAAATAAATAGGAGTAATGTTTTTATAAAGTGTGGGGAGGCGCCTCCTCAAAGGAAAAGAGGAGGTGATGCTGGATGAGGAGTAGCTGGATGAAGTTTGGCTTGCCAGTATTGCTTGCGGTGCTGCTGGTTGGGAGTGTGTTTGGAGGTATGAATACACAGGGAAATAACAGTAGCGGAACACCCGATAAGAAGGATCCCATATATGATGCTCAAGCATATGCATCAGATACAGGAGTAAACATTAACGAAGCCCTCCTCCGATTCCAACTTCAGAACATTGCCGGAGAGCTGGATGCAGAGCTAACTGCGAAGGAAGCAAAGACTTTTGCAGGACTCTGGATTGAACACACACCAGAATTCCGTGTTGTCGTGCAGTTCACTCGCAATGGTGAGGAGACCATTAAACCTTATTTGAAACGGTATCCAGAGCTAGCCAGCGTTGTTGAGGTGCGTACCGCAAGAACATCATTGGCGGACCTCCAACGGGCTCAAGCCAGTGTTTTGTCTTCTGTCCGTGCCTTAGGTATGCCAGTGGACTCAGGAATCAATGTACGTGAGAACCGTGTTGAGTTGTACGTGGCTAAGGCAGGCGTGAATCAGTTTAAAGATGCGCTGCAAAGAAAAGGACTAAGTTTACCTGACAGCGTCATGGTAGTCCCTGTTGAAAAGTTGGCAGAGCCTGCAGCCAGCATTTATGGTGGTCTGCCTTTGAGTACATGTACAAGTGGTTTTTCAGTAAAGAAGGGCTGGATTTTCACCACTAAAGGCATCACAACGGCAGCTCATTGCCCAAATAGCCAGTCATATAGCGGTAACGACCTGCCATTTCAGAGTGAAAGAATTGGAGGGTCTTATGATATTCAGTGGCATACTGCACCGGGATACACCGTAACGAATAAAATACAGTGGTGGAGCGATGGTTCCACACGCGACATTACCGCAAAGAAAAGCCGGAATAACCAGGTAATTGGTGAATATGTTTGCAAATACGGTATGACCACCCATTATACATGCGGTACAATCGTTGACAAGAATTTTGCTCCAAACTACATTGAAGATCCTTCGCCAACTTTTATCCGGGTTTCCAGTACAACGACAGACCTTGTGGAACCCGGAGACAGCGGCGGGCCATGGTTCTTACTCAACACCGCGTACGGAACAACAAGTGGGCACATTGAACCGGGCAATGATGCAATCTATATGGCGGTCAACTATATAGAGTCAGGACTGGGGGTCAGTGTAATGACATCTCCATAAACTATTTAAAATCAGTGAAAAACAGTGATCACAAAAACAATGAGGGAGGACACCCTCTCTCAGTTTTTATTAATAAAGTGTGAAGGTTTATGAATCCAAAACTAAAAGTATTAGCCGTCGGAATAGGAATCATTATGTTGATAGTGATTGGTGGATACCTTAAAGAAACGCAGCAAAATAATAAATCTATCAATAATTCATTATCTCCTTTCTTTCCTGTACAGAGCAAACCTTCAGAATTCAGCATGACTGCGCTTTTAAAAGGTGAGCTGGTACTGGATGAGAATGGTTGCATCCGTGTGAAGCATGGCAATGATAATTATCTGCTTGTGTGGCCCTATGGTTTCTCACTGAGAACCGAAGGTGGTGCAATCCAGATTGTTGACTCCACCGGCAAGCCAGTAGCACGCGTGGGTGATATAATTGAAGCTGGCGGCGGCGAATGTGTAAAGCCATGTAGAAATATAGCAAAATACTCAGCACAGCTGCCAAGCGAACGTTGTTCAGGACCATACTGGATTGTCGGGCAAGTGATAAAACGTGATTAAATCAAATAAGTATTATATGTACGCTACTGCAAAAATTAAAGGTGACTTAGCTATGAATAGAGAATGTCTAAATTCACTGAAGATTATGGGGGCGATCTTTTTGAAGAAACCTATAGGACTTGATGTTTTCCTGAATATTTTATGCTTGAATACTTCAGGTTTAAGCAAAATTCCATCACACTCCACATTAAACTCTGATTCAAAATGATTCCAGAGAACTTGTCTCAGTGAGGCTTCATTTTCTTTCAACTCTGGCTGTTGTGAGCGTTGAAGAATAGGAGAAGCCATGAGTTCGTGAAAGTGGTAGTCTTTGGGAGGAAATCGAAATGAGTAAACTTACCTTTTACATAGTGGATGTGTTTGCTGAAGAAAAATATGCAGGTAATCAACTTGCAGTCTTCAGAAATGCAGAGGCTCTTTCTGATACTGAAATGCAACAAATTGCCAAAGAAATGAACTATTCAGAAACAACCTTTATTTTATCAGAAGAGAAACAAAATTACAAATACGATGTTCGCATTTTTACGCCAGAAGAAGAGGTGCCATTTGCCGGTCATCCTACATTGGGAACAGCCTATGTGATACAACACGAGATTATCAAAGAGCCTATCGAGAGGATAATCCTGAACCTGAAGGTAGGACAAATCCCTGTTACAATCAATTACAGCGGAGAGCAAGTAGACGTTTTATGGATGAAGCAGGTAACCCCGACTTTTGGTAAGATTTTTGATGCTGGGCAGATTTCACAGGTTTTGAGCCTCGATAAAAGAGATATAGACGATAGATTTCCCATTCAAGAGGTTTCCACTGGCTTACCCTTTATCATAGTCCCATTGAAGACCTTAGATGCTCTGAAGCAAGCTAAAGTAGCCAGAGACAAATATTTTGAGTTGATAAAAGATACACAAGCCAAAGCAATCCTCATCTTTTGTCCCGAGACTTATAAAGAAGAAAATGACTTAAGCGTTAGAGTTTTTGCTGACTACTATGGCGTGCCTGAAGACCCCGCCACAGGGAGTGGAAATGGTTGCCTAGCCGGATATTTGGTGAAATATCGCTACTTTGGAGAAGATCGAATCAACATTCGAGTTGAACAGGGGTATGAGATAGGGAGACCTTCATTGCTTTTCTTAAGAGCAGAAGAAAAAGAGGGCAAAATAAATATATCCGTTGGTGGAAAGGTTATAATGATTGCCAAAGGAGAATTTATTTAGATAGCATTTTAAGCTCTGGATTTCTCAGCGTCTGGAAAGGATACGCGAATCTCCCCGTTACTTTTCTCATGTTCTGGTTCTTATTGAGATTCAGAAAAGTACAAGGGTACTTTGAGAGGGAAACTGAATTCGTACGAAACAAAGTAAATGAAAAGATAGGTGATGTGGCATCTACTGGAATCAAAAAAGCAGGTTGCCGGGATGGTAAGGATGAGGATAAACTACAGTCCAAATATCATATCAATGATGTCTCCCAGGTTGTCTTTTCCTTCGAGAATCTCGGGATTGTATATCTCAGTGTAGCCGCAGTTTTTACACGAGACAGCGACAAACTGATTGTGCTGGATGTCGAGAAATCTCGTTATTCCTGTGCCAGTAGCAGCGAATCTCCTGACTTCTGCTCCTGTGCTCCCGCATTTGGTACACACAAATTTGGATGCCAGCCTGTCTTCCAGTCTCATCCGGTTCACCACTTCATCGATTATTCATCCTCAAATATAAACACATCCTCAATTTTAGCATTGAAAACTTTAGCAATTTTATAAGCTAATTTTAGAGAGGGATTGTACTTCCCCTTCTCCAGAAAAACAATAGTCTCCCTTCTCACTCCCACTTTCTTTGCAAGTTCTTCCTGGGTGAGATTGTATCTTGCTCTGAATTCCTTTATTCTTGTTCTCATTCTATATCTCCCTTCCTCATCAGATACCATTTAAACAGCACAGCTGTTGCTCCCATGACAAACAGGATTAAACCAAGAATCTGTGTCGAATTTAGGTTAACGATACTAAAATGATTCAGCCACATTATTATTGCAATAAATACCATTGTAGTCCACCAGGAGTAGGCTGTGGCAAAAGCATTTATTTTTCTTGTCCTTTCGTCCCTCTCAGGTAGCTCCCCATATCTTATGTATCTGTACACACCATTTGCTATGAGAACCACACCAATTACTATCAGAGTGATTGATACTAATTCGTCTATGCCAGTGTAGAAAACCTGTAGTGCTATTCCGGCAGCCAGTATCACAGGACCAAATATCAGACGATATTTATATTCTCTCTTCATCTGTATCACCATCTAATTGTTAGGTATTTCTAACATTATGTTAGGTATATATAACATCCCCTATATAAGGCTTTTTCTAAAAGAATAATCTTGGCGATGAACTCAGGGATAGCATGGCTGGACAAAACCTAGATTTAAAGTAAGCCAAATTCTAGTTTCATAAGGTGGTTCTCTTCCGGTAAAGCACCTCATCGCCACGGCGTATCTCCCTAATCCTATGGTAGGGTATCCTGGTTTCTTGCCCACCGCGGTGCACTACGAAGAAGCTCTTCTCCAGAGCAATTATCTCCTCGCCTGAGATGGTAATCTCATCGCCAGGCGCACCGCGGTGCACATAGGTAATCTCCACCTCACTTAAACTCTTCGCAGGATGCCACTTGAGCTCATCAAGGATTCGCTTCGCCATGGAAACACTTATGTTGAGCCAGGTTAATTTAAGTACCGATGAGCGCCAACCAGAAGGTAAAAGATTACATGTCCACCAATGTTATCACCGTTTCACCAGACCAGACGCTGGAAGAG
>Ga0209426_1000387_pt1 | contig 50103 bp, 47 predicted proteins | sample Deesub1362B_J571_FD_187697 | JGI IMG/M metagenome (GOLD analysis project Ga0209426, IMG submission 187697) | Deep oceanic, basalt-hosted subsurface ecosystem from Juan de Fuca Ridge flank, Pacific Ocean, CORK Borehole 1362B_J2.571 (SPAdes)... ... | reverse complement strand
GACGGGAAATGGTGGCTACCTATCACATTGGCACCTCCGGCTGGCATTATGAGCACTGGCGTGATATCTTCTATCCGGCGCAGCTACCCAAAGCGGCCTGGCTTGAATTTTACGCCCGCCATTTTGACACCGTGGAGCTGAATAACAGCTTTTACCGGCTGCCCTCGGAGGATGCCTTCGGCGCCTGGCGTGACTTATCTCCACCCGATTTTATCTTCGCCGTCAAGGCGAGCCGTTTTATTACCCACATCAAGCGGTTGAAGAATACCGAGGAAGCGCTGGAGAATTTTATCACCAGAGCCAAAATCTTGGGGGGCAAACTGGGACCGATTCTCTACCAGCTGCCGCCCAATATGCATCGCAATGACGGGGTGCTGGAGTCATTCCTGTCAATATTGCCCCAGGGGATGAAGCACGTCATCGAGTTCCGGCACGCCTCTTGGCTTGAGGAGGAGGTCTTTGAAATCTTGCGCAAATACAAGGTGGGGCTGTGCGTCTTTGATATGCCCCAGCTTAGCTGCCCTCCGGTGGCCACCGCTAGCTTTGCCTACATCAGGTTTCACGGCAGCGGCGAGCTCTACTCCAGCTGTTATCCCGATGAGCAGCTGGCCGGCTGGGCGGAGAGGATAGCTGATTTAGCTCGCAACCTCGAGGAAGTCTATATCTACTTCAATAATGACGTGGCTGGTTATGCCCTCAAGAATGCGGAGACGCTGCGCGGGTATCTTATGCCTCGGGAAGGGAAGTAAAAAGTTGCGCTATAAGCTTTTGGTGGTTGACATTGACGGCACGCTGGTAAATGGCCGGGGAGAAATCTCGGCCGAGGATGTCAAGGCGCTGGCCAAGGTGCGTGATTTGGGGGTGCAGATTTCCCTGTCCACCGGGCGGGGGCTCCAGGCTTCTCTGGGCCTCATCAACCAGCTCTCCCCAGATGGCTACCATATATCCTTTGATGGGGCGCTGGTGAGCCATCCCCGCCGGGGTGAAGAGATTTACGCCCAGCCGATTGCTCCAGCCCTGGTGAGGGAGATGGCCGAGGTTGCTCGGCGGTGTGGGGTTGACCTTGAGCTTTTCACCGTGACGGGCTATTTTGCCGAGCGGGAGACATGGTCAACCGATGCCCACCGCCGGTTCTTCGGTGTCTGCCCCACCATCATGGATTTCGGCAAGCTCTGGGAGAAGGGGAGAATCATCAAGGGCGGGCTGGTGGCCACCACCCCTGAGGAGCTGGCCAAGGCTAGGGATTTCTGCCGGCACTTTGATGGGCGCCTTCACTTCTCCTGGGCCAAGACGCCTGCCTTCCCGGAGGTGGATTTCATCAATATCCTCGCTCCCGGGGTATCCAAGGGGAAAGCTCTGGAGGCGCTGGCTCGGCATCTGGGGATAGCGCTGGATGAGGTCATCGCCGTGGGGGATGGCGCCAATGACGTCTCGCTCCTAACCTCCGCTGGCCTCGGCATCGCTATGGGCAACGCCCCGCAGCAGCTCAAGGCGGTGGCTGACCAGGTTACCCTTGACGTTGACCACAGCGGTCTGGCGGCGGCGCTTGACCAGCTTTTGCGGTAAGGGGAGGAAATATTATGTCAGATGAAGTTGAGGCAGCCTACCCATCCCAGTATGAAACTGAGGTTCTCCTTAAAGACGGCTCCAGAATCCTGCTCCGGCCGATCAAACGTGAGGATACGGAGAAATGGCTTGCCTTCTACCGGCGGCTGAGCCAGCAGACGCTGTATCTGCGCTTTGGCCGGGTGCCCAAGGAGATGGGGCCGGAGGATGCCCTCAGGTTCTGCACCGTGGACTACAACAATACCTTTGCCCTGGTCGCCGAGGTGCAAAAAGGGGAGGGCAAGGAAATAATCGCCATTGGGCGCTACTACCGCCTGCCCAACAAGCGTGCGGCAAGAGTGGCCTTCGCCATTGAGGACGCCTACCACGGCAAGGGAATCGGCACCAGGCTCATCGAGTGGCTGGCCAATATCGCCCGCGACCATGGCATCACCGTTTTTGAGGGTGATGTGCTGGCGGAAAACGAGCGCATGATGGCCGTGCTCAGGGACTATGGCTTTCATATTGAGAGCGAGCTGAAAAACGGCGTCTATCACGTCACCGTGCCCATAGCCCGGAGCCGAAGGGTGATGAAGAAGGAGGAGGAGAGGGAGCGCCTCTCCACCCTGACCTCGATTCGCCACATCCTGGCCCCGCGCTCGGTGGCGGTGATCGGGGCCTCCCGGGAGCCGGGGAGCATCGGGCAGCTCATCTTTCAGTCCCTACTGCAGAATGGATTCAGTGGGGTGGTTTACCCGGTGAACCCGAAGGCGGAGGCGATAATGTCGGTCAAGGCCTACCCCTCAATACTGGATGTGCCTGGAGAGGTGGAGCTGGCCATCATCGTCGTGCCCACGCAGTTCGTGGCCAAGGTGGCTGATGAGTGCGGGCGCAAGGGGGTGCGCGCCATCGTGGTCATCTCTGACGGGTTCAAGGAGAGGGGCCCGGAGGGGGCGGCCCGAGAGGAGGAACTCCGCGATATCACCCTGGGGCACGGGATGCGCCTGGTGGGGCCAAACTGCATGGGGGTGATCAACACTGACCCCCAAGTGAGGCTGAACGCTTCCTTCGCCCGCGTCTATCCGCCAGCGGGCAATATCGCCTTTCTCTCCCAGAGTGGCGCCATGGGGGTGGTCATCCTGGAGTATGCCCGCGACCTGAACACAGGCATCTCCAGCTTTGTCAGTGTGGGCAATCGCGCTGATATCTCATCCAATGATCTACTCCAGTACTGGGAGCAGGACCCGAGGACCAAGGTTATCCTGCTTTATTTGGAATCCTTCGGTAATCCGCGCAAGTTCAGCCGCATCGCCAAGCGAGTTTCGGCCAAAAAGCCCATCGTGGTGGTGAAGAGCGGTACTACTTTGGTGGGCTCGCGTGCCGCTTCCTCCCATACCGGTGCCCTGGCCACGCCCGTGGTGGTATCTGATGCCCTCTTTCGCCAGGCGGGTATTATCCGCGTGGACAGCATTGAGGAGCTGTTTGACGTGGCCACACTGCTCTCCAACCAGCCCTTACCTCAGGGCAGGAGGCTGGCCATCATCACCAACGGGGGTGGGCCAGGCATCATCGCCGCCGATGCCTCCGAGCAGCGTGGGCTTATTCTGCCCGAGTTCTCGCCGCAGACGGTGGCCGAGCTGCGCGCCGTCATCAAGCGGGATATCAGACTCAATAACCCGCTGGACCTCACCGGCAGCGTTACCGAGGAGGAATTCAAGGGAGCCTTGAGGATAATGGCTGAGGATGGGGATATTGACGCCGTCCTCACCCTCTTTGTGCCGGCGGCGGTGGTGGATGCCAGAACCATGGAGGACGCCATACGCGGCGTGCTTCCCCTTTTCCGGCGGCGGAAAAAGCCGCTGCTCGCCTGCTTTATGGGGCAGCGGGGCTTTAAAGCTAAACTTGGCACCGAGGGCAACTTCGTGCCCTGCTATCCCTTCCCGGAGGATGCCATCTCCGCACTGGCTAAAGCGGTGGAATATCGGGAGCTGGCAAAGAAGCCCCGGGGCGTTATCCCCCGGATTCGCGGCATCAGGCGCCTTAAGGCACGCCGGATAATTGAGGCGGCGATGGCCCACAGGGAGAAGGAGCCTCTCTGGCTTTCCCCCGCGGAAATAGCGGAGCTCCTTGGCTGCTATGGCATCCGTTTTGTGGAGACGATGGTGGCCAGAACCGCGGATGAGGCGGCCGCTCTGGCGGCAAAGATAGGCTTCCCAGTGGTGGTCAAGCTGAACTCGTCTACCATTATCCACAAGACTGATGTGGGTGGCGTGATGCTGGACCTCAGGTCAGAGGATGAGGTAATAAGCGCCTTCAACGCCATCAGGTCCAGATTGGCAGATAGCGGCCGGGAGCATGAGATGGAGGGGATTAGCGTGCAGCGCATGGTGAAATCAGAGGTAGAGGTGATCGCCGGGGTGACGCAGGACCCGACTTTCGGCCCGCTTATCATGTTCGGCCTGGGCGGGGTATACGCTGAGCTGATGAAGGACATCGCCCTCAGGCTGCACCCCCTCACCGAGCAGGATGCCCAAGAGCTCATCAGCTCGGTGAAGATGGCCAAGCTGTTTGAAGGGTTCCGGGGCTCCCCACCCAGCGATACCCAGGCGCTACAGGACCTGTTGCTGCGGCTTTCGGCGATGGTTGAGGATATCCCCCAGATCGCCGAGCTGGACTTCAATCCGGTGAAGGTGATGCCCCAGGGAGAAGGTTACTGGGTGGTGGATGCCAGAATCAGCCTGAGATAAAAATCGGCAAATTGCTATAAGAAAAGGGAGGTAACCTATGACGAAGGTACAGATGGGCCCCAGCACGCGGATTTATCCCATGCCCACGCTCCTCATCGGGGCCAATGTTGACGCTAAACCCAACTTCATGACCGTAGCCTGGGGTGGCATTGCCAATGCCGAGCCCCCGATGGTTTCAGTGGCGATACGGCGCAGCCGCCATACCCACAAGGGCATCACTCAGAACAAGACCTTCTCGGTCAACATCCCTTCCCTGGAGATGGTGAGGGAAGCCGATTATTGCGGCACCGCCTCCGGGGCCAAGGTTGACAAAGTGGCGGTCTGTCAGTTCAAGGTGTTCTACGGCAAGCTGGGCACCGCCCCGCTTATTGAGCAGTGTCCGCTCAACCTGGAGTGCCGGCTGGTGCACACCCTGGAGCTAGGCAGCCACACCCTTTTCATCGGCCAGATTGAGGAGACCCATGTCTCAGAGAGATGCCTTGTTGATGGCAAATTAGATTTGAGCAAAATCAAGCCTCTTATTTACATAGGGGAGCCATTTCGGCAGTATTACGCCCTGGGTGAGGTTCTGGGGAAGGCGTTCCGCATTGGTCTGGAGCTTGAGGGGAGATAGCGGCCTCTCTACACCGCCACGCCGGAGCGGTATTTCTCGGCTAGCTCCGGGTCATAGGGGGCCCGGCGTACCATGCACCTCTCCCGGGGGCATATCTGGCAGCTCTCAAACTTGACTTTGGTGGGGAAGAATATCCCTGAGACTGATTTTATCGGGACCATGAGGAAGCGTTCGGTCAGCCTCACCCCGATCAGCTCCTCAACTTTGTCTCTGCCGCCAAAGAGGGAGAAGAGCTTTTCCTGCTGCGGTAGCGGCCAATCACCCCCGGCCCCGGCGCCTGGCCCCATTCTGGAGAGCTGCTCAATGGCGTAATTTCTCTTCAGCAGCTCCTCAAGATACTGCCTGGCCAGGACAACCACCGTTTCCTTGATCTGGTCCAGATAATACCCTTTGATGAAGTCATCCGCTGGGATGTCTATCTCGTCCAGCTCCCGGCCGCAGGTGACGATGAAGGGGAAGACGCGTTCCACTTTGTCCAGATTGGCTCTGAGGACGCGGCTGTTGAACTTGACCCCGCCAATCTCCAGTGAGTCTTCCTCCTTATTCTCCACATAGGCAACGTCATAAAGCGCCTTGGGTCGGGCTATGGGGCGGGCGACCTCCAGCATCTCCTGGACGTTCTTGATGATGGTCTCGTTTCTATTACGCACGCGCATCCGCTCCAAGACCGCTTCCAAGGTGAGCTCAATGGGAATGCCGTTTAGTACTTCCATAATGCTCCTTTCACGGGCGAAAAAAAAGAATCAGACCGAATAGAGGGAATGCTTTCAGCTAGCGCAGCACTCTGGCGCGGATGGCTCTCTGTACCGCCTCCTCAACCAGCTCCTCCACCTTTTTGGTTTGCTCATACTCAAGCTTGGCCAGCTCCTCCTGGAGGAAGCGCGCATATAGCTGCTTTCCCTGCCTCCATCCCACCAGCCAGACCATGCCCAGCCCGAAGACGGCCACCGGGGCGACAATCTCCAGCACCACCCCCTGAAAGAGCAGAATGACCACGATGATCAGAATGGCAAACAGAAAGATGGCGATATTAAGATCCCACCTGGCGGTTCTGGCCCGCTCTTTTGCCCGCTGAATAGCTAGCTTTTCTTTGTCCCGGTTAACCTGGTCGGGGGCCTCAACCTTAGCCAATACCCAACCTCCCCTCGCTGATTGGTAGCTTGAAGGACTTCTGGCCAGCATATCTTGACTTGCCATTCCCTCCTTATGTCCATTTTCCCCCCAGCGCCTCACTATGTCAAGTTTTTCTTTGTAGCATTTTGCCATGGGGTATTTTACCGGGACTAAGGGGGGTTATTTTTTCCAGAAGCTGAGCAAACGTTTCCACCAGGGAAGGCTATCACCAAATCCTTTCACCACGAAGATATACTCACACTTCCCGCAGCGCCAGGTCCCGAATTGCTGGTTATAATACGTCTTGGCGCTGCCGCAGCGGGGGCAGGTGCTGCGTATTTTCTGGGAAGTCTCCTGGTCAATGTTTTTCCAGTACCCGTCGTACCACCCGGGGCGGATGGGCATAATAGCCTCCATTTCGGGCCCTACATGTGCAGCTCGATGATATCACCATCCTGCAGGATGTGGTCCCTTTTCACCATTATACCATCGTGCTTGCCTGAACCCCAGAGTCTAGCGTATTTCAGCTTGGCGCGGAAATCCTTGTGCACCGCTTCTGCGGCGTCGGCCAGGGTGCTTCCCCGCTCCAGTATTATCGGCTCAGTGAAATCAGGCTTCTGGCCGGGGGCTTTGGTGTACACCCGGACGATGTCAAGCACCTGATAGATTTTGAGCTTGAGCTCCTCCAGGCCAATTTTGTTACGGGCGGAGATGGCCAGCATGGGGAGGTGTTCTCCGTACTTTTGCTCTAGGGTGGCGTAGTTCTCCTGGGCTCCGGCTAGATCCAGCTTATTGCCGACGATGAGCGCCTTCTTCCGGCTCAAAATCATCTCCTCCTCCACCTTATCCACCCCTATCCCGATGCGCATCTTCCCCAGCTGTTCCAAGATGGATTCCATCTGGGCTAGAGGGCTATCACTCAAGTCCACCATAATCAGCAGGGCATCGGCCCGCCGCAGCATGTGAGGCAGCCACCACTCCATAGCCTGAGGCACCAGCGGCGGGGTATCAAGCAGTTGAATCTGTATATTCTCAAACTCCATCATGCCTGGGATAGCCGTGTAGGTGGTAAAAGGGTAGTCGGCCACCGTGGGTGAGGCGTTGGTGACGCTGGCCACAAGCTGAGATTTGCCGGCGTTGGGCAGCCCGATGACCGCCACTTGAGCAGCGCCCTCTTTCTCGATGAGCATTGACGCCCGCTGGGCACCGCTCTTCTTGGCTGCTTGCTGGGTCAGCTTGGCGATGCGGCTGCGGAGTTCGGCACGGAGGTGGTCAGTCCCCTTGTGCTTGGGCATGATCGCCAGCATTTCCTCTAGAGCGGCTATCTTTTCGGCAGGGGTCTTTGCCGCCCGGAAATTTTTCTCAGCTTCAAAGTATTGTGGTGGTAGATTGGCTGGCATCTTTTACAGATACTCCTTCACCCTTCTGGCTAAGTTTTTCGTCATGCCTTCAGTTGCGGCCAGTTCCTCAATGGTGGCCTCTCTGATGGCCTGAATTGAGCCAAAGCGTTTCAGCAGGGCGCGCTTGCGCTTGGGGCCAATGCCGGGCATATCATCAAAGGCCGAGGCGAAGGTTTCCCGCCGGCGCAGGCGCTGGTAGTAGCCCAAGGCGAAGCGATGGGCCTCATCGCGCAGGCGCTGCAGCAGCTTGAGCCCGGGAGAGCTGTGGGGTAAAACGATGGGGGATGACCGCTGCGGGAGGAAAATCTCCTCATTTTCTTTGGCCAGGCTGGCGATGGGTATTGAACTAACACCGACCTCCTCCAAGGCGGCTAGGGCGGCATTGAGCTGCCCCTTGCCCCCATCAATGAGGACCAGGTCAGGCACCATGGCCCAGGCATCTGGGGAGGAGGTTTCCTCGCCCAAGTGTTTAAAGCGCCGCTTGAGTACCTCCTGGAGCATGGCGTAGTCATTGGCTCCGGAGACGGTTTTGATCCGGAAGCGCCGGTAGTGGGCTGGTTTTGCCCTTCCCCTCTCAAAGACCACCATGCTGCCCACCGCCGCCGTCCCCTGGATATCGGAGATATCGTAGGCCTCCATACGGAGCGGTGAGCGAGGTAGGCCAAGCTCCTTTTCGATTTCGTCTAGAGCCGCCTCCAGCTCTTTGGGCGTGGCCAGCTGCTTTATTTTGAGCTGTTCCAGGCCCTGGCGAGCATTTTCGGCCACGATGTCCACCAGCTGTTTTTTATGGCCGTGGCGGGGGACCTGGATCTCAACCTTGCCTCCCCGCCGGCTTTGCAGCCACTCGGCAAGAACGCTGATATCCTCCGCCGGGTGCTGAAGCACGAGCCGGGGTGGGATATTGGGGCTGGAGCTGTAAAACTGCTTGATGAAGCTGGTCATGATCTGCGCTGGCTCCTCATGCTGGGTGCCCTGCAAGACAAAGCTCTCGCGCCCGGTGAGTTTGTTATTGCGGATGAAGAAAACCTGGACATACGCCTGGTCTTTATCTTGGGCGAAGGCGATGACATCCTGCTCACCCCGCACCGTGGCGGCGATTCTCTGCCCCTCCACCACCTTATTTATCGCTTGGAGCTGGTCACGGTAGAGAGCCGCCTTCTCAAATTCAAGCGCCTCTGAGGCCTGGTTCATCTTCTGCTCCAGCTCCCGGGCTATCTTTTCGTGTTTGCCTTCCAGGAAGAAGATGACATTTTTGATGACCTCAGCATACTCTTTCTGGCTGGTGGCCCCGATGCAGGGGCCGAGGCAGCGCCCCATGTGGTACTCAAGGCAGGCTCTGGCATCGGTGCCGGTGATCTTTTTGGTGCAGTGGCGGAAGGGGAAGATGCCTTTGAGCACCTTCAGCGTCTGGCGCACTGACTTGGCGCTGGCAAAGGGCCCGAAGTAGCGCGCCCCGTCCTGCTCCAGCCGCCGGGTGAAATGCACCCTGGGCCACTCCTCACTGGTATCTATCTTGAGGTAGGGGAAGGTCTTATCATCCTTGAGGCGGACATTGTAGCGGGGATGATGCCTCTTGATCAGGTTCAGCTCCAGGATGAGCGCCTCCTGTTCTGAGGAGGTGACGTAAAAATCAATATCGGCCACGCGGGTGACCATCCTCTGCAGTTTTGGTGATAGCTTCAGCCCAGCGCCAAAGTACGACCTTACCCGGTGGCGCAGACTGGCCGCCTTGCCCACGTACAGGATATTGCCCTCGGCATCCCGCATCAGGTAAACGCCGGGGCTCTCGGGCAGCCGGTTTAGCTGTTCCTCTATGAGCACGCTTGCCACTTCCGCCATCTTATCCCCTTAATTATTTTAACATAGCCCACGGAGGGGACAAAGCGTTTGAAGAGAGTCTTGGTTTGACCATCCTGGCGGTATCCTGTATAGTGGAAACTGGAGCAGGTTGCCTGATGGAGCTGACATCAGGCAATAATTATAATCAGGAGTGCTTCAGCATGTGGCTAGCTAGGGGGAAGACCCTGATCCAGTGTGATTTTGATAGCACCATCGCCGTGGATGACGTCAGCTTCCAGATACTGGACGCCTTCGCCGATGGGGATTGGAGGCGGGTATGGAGGGAGTACCGTGAGGGGCGGATATCAGTTGGGGTTTTTAATAGCCAAGTCTTCGCCATGGTCAAGGCAGACGAGCCAACCCTGCTCCGCTTTATCCTGAAGGAGAATAGAGCCAAAATCCGCCCCGGGTTTGAAGAGCTCCTCGCCTACTGTGCCCAAAGGGGCCTCAAGTTTGTCATCGTGAGCAATGGGCTGAGCTTCTACATTGAGGCCATCTTGAAGGATATGGGCGTCAAAGACGTTGAGGTGTTCGCCGCGCAGACTGAATTTGGCCCGGAGGGCCTTAAGGTGAGATACATCGGGCCGGATGGCGGTGAGCTTCAGGATAATTTCAAGAAGGCGTATGTGGAGTTCTTCCGGGGGCAGGGCTACCGCGTCATCTACATCGGCGATGGCCTCTCTGACCGCATTCCAGCCAGCCAAGCTGATTACATCTTCGCCCGGGATGACCTGCTAGCTTACTGCCGGGAGAGGAACCTGAACCACACCCCCTTTGATGACCTGAGTGACGTGGTCAGGGGGCTGGAGCTTTTAGCCTCAAAATAGGGGAGTTTTATGCCTTCATGCCGATGACAATCTCCCCAGGCAAGCCGAGCAATCTTACCTTGGTTTTACTTTTTATCTCGTATCCCGCGTTCTTCAGGGATTGCTCGAGGTAAATAGGGCGGCAATCAATATACCTCGGCCATTTGCAGTGGGCCCATTCGTAGAGTCTGAGCAACTTTGACTGTCCATTTTCTCGGGACATGCTGACCACCCCCAGCCTGCCCCCGGCTTTCAGCACTCTCTTTACCTCGGCGAGCACCCGGGGAATCTCAGGGGTATCAAAGAGCTCAAGGGTGAAGCTGATGAAGGCGGCATCGAAGGTATTGTCCTCATAGGGCAGATTGGCCGCATCCCCGCAGTGGAGCGTTACCCTGTCCATAAGTCCGGCCTTGCTCAACCTTCTTCTGGTCACCTCCAGCATTCCCGGGGAGATATCAATGCCGCAGGCTCTGCCACTTTGGCCGATGGACTGGGCTATTCGCTCTAGGCAATGCCCGGTGCCAAAGCCGATTTCCAATACCGTTTCCCCCTCTTGGATGGAGAGGCGCTCCAGCGTCATTTGTGCGTACTTGCGCTCAAAGGGGGCGGCGAAATAGTCATAAACTCGGCTGATACGGTCGTAGCACCTTCTGGCTTCCTCTTTGGTTCTGGAGACGGGGGATATATCCTGCCCCTTCACCTCGTCATCACCCGGTTCAGCCTGCCCAGAGCCTCTTTCTTCTCGCTCAGTCCCAACTTGGCTTTGTTGATGGCCTGGGAGAGAAGCTCAATGCTCTGGTCATAGGTTTTTCTATCCACCGGGTAGGGGATGCCGTCCTTACCCCCATGGGCGAAGCTGTAGCGGGCGGGGTCGCGGTAGCTGGGGGCAACCCCATAGACCAGCTCCGAAATCAGGCTCAAGGCGCGGATGGTCTTGGCACCCACCCCGGATAACCCCAGCAGCTGCTCAAAGTCCTGTGGCTGGCGCTCGTAGGTGCTTAGGAGAATCTTGATCAGGCTATCGGGGTGCAGGTCACTAGCCAGGATTTGGTGGCGGGGAGGTAAATTCAAACTCTTCAGTTTTTTTAAGTGCGCCAGGGTTTTCTCCGGCTTTTCCTCGGTGGCGATCTCGGTGATAGTGGTTCTTGCCGGGTCACTTTCGCCGGCCACCAGATTCAGCGCCTCTCCTCTGGCCTCAGAGAGCACCGCCGAGTGAGGCTCGTTGACGAAGCTGCTTAGGGCTTCCCCAAGCCAGTGATAGCGGCGGGCATAGCGGTTGGTCTCATTCATGCCCTGCTGAATGACTGCCCACGCCCCCTTGCTGGTGAAGAGGAAGGTGTGGTGGTAAAGCTGATAGCCGTCCTGCACCGCCGAGCTATCCACCTTGGCCGACATGCGGCTGGCATAGACCAGCGGGGCTGGATTTAAGGAGGTCCGCTCAGCCCAGTTTTCAATCTCAGTGGGGGTCTGTCTTGAGGTCTTGCCCTTACCCCCGGCGACAAATAGGTGAAGGTCCCGCTCCAATCCCTTTATGGCTTCTTTCAGCGCCCCACAGAGGGTGGTGGTGACCCCGCTGCTGTGCCAGTCAAAGCCCAGGATGCAGCCAAAGGCTTGGAACCAGTAGGGGTGGGAGAGGCGCCGCAGCATCTCCTCCGGGCCGAAGTCGATGACGATGGCCAGGGTGATTTCGCGCGCCAACTTCACCATACGGCGGAAAAGCCAGGGTGGCGCCTTGCCGTAATGGAGGGGCAGGTGGGCGATGCCGGTTCGGGTGGGGGTGGTCATTTTCGTTTGCCTCCTAGCTAGAGGCTACAGGTGCGGCAACTGGTGGCGCTGCAGCTAGTGCAGGAGCTGCCGCTGCCAGCTAGGGGAGTGGTCTCTCCGCTCTCGCCTCTGGAGAAGGCGGCGCAGGCGGAGACGGTTCGTTGGGCATCCTTATGGCAGCGGGGACAGGGAGCTTTCTCATCGGCCTTGCTGAGCGGCCGCAACAGCTCAAACTTAAAATTGCAGTCGGAGCAGAGATACTCATAGATGGGCATCTTCCTTCACCCATGAACTAGTTTAGCTTTTTTGAGCTTTTAAGTCAAACTTAAAAGGTTATAGCTTCATTTCATTCTGGAGCGATGGGGTATCTGCCGTACTCTTTGCCGGCTTGATACATGGCGATGATGTTCTCCACAGGCACCCCGGGCTGGATATTGTGCACCGCCGCCAGGATGTATCCGCCGCCGGGGGCCAGGTCACGGATGCGCCGCCTCACCTCAGCCTCGACGTCCTCCGTGGTGCCTTTGGGCAGGACGAATTGCGAATCAATGGCCCCCCAGAAGCTGAGCCGGCGGCCAAACTCTGCCCCCAGGACGCGGGAGTCCATATCTCTGGCGGCCACCTGCACCGGATTGAGGGCATCAACCCCGAGCTCAATTAGGTCATCCAATAGCTTGTAGATGGAGCCGCAGCAGTGAAAATGAATGAAGGCGGAGGTGTGTTTCTTCACCGTGTCAAAGTATTTCTGGTGGCGGGGCTTGAATAGCTCGCGGTAAAGCTCGGGGGAAACTATGGGCCCATTCTGGAAGCCCAGGTCATCGCTGAAGGCCACCACATCAACCAGGTCGCCGGCGGCTTTCAGGATTTCCTCGGCCAGGGCTGAGTTATGCTCCACGGCGGCATCAAACAGGGCCGCGGCCAGTTTTCGGTCCACGGCGAGGTCCGTGAACCAGTCCTCAAAGCCGCGCAGGAATTGGGTGGTATGCACAAACGGCACCGGGAGGCGGAGCACGGTGGCGTAATCCGTCTTCTCCCGATAGTATAGGGCCTGCTCCCGCAGGCCCCGGGTGTAGCCGGGGTCGGATGGGTCAGGCCAGGGGAAGTTGACGATGTCCTGGATGCTGATTGGCCCGGCGAGGGGGCACTTTACCAGGTCATAGTAGAGGGAGCGGGGCGGCTTGCGGCGCACCACCCCGTATTCATCCTGATAGCCGTCTTCACCCACTGGAACGATGGGCCGGCTGTCCGGCGCTCCCGGAAGCACCAGACGCAGGTCAATATCCAGGGCCTGGAGGATGGGCTCGTGCACGGCGGCGGTCTGCATCATCATGTTGATGATGGTATCCTCGGCCTCAATGCCGAAATGCGCCTTCAGCTTCTGGTACTCGGTGATGTGGACGCTAGAGCAGATGGTGCTGCCCAGGTCAAGGGGGATGCGGTCTGGTTCTTGGTGGCTTAGCGCCTTGATAACTCTTTCTCGGTGGCTTAAGGACACTTAAATCACCTCCTCGGAGAGTATATAATATTAATTGGGAAAAGTATACTTGTTTTGGTGGTGGTGGTTATGCTATGATGCAACTGGGGAAAATGGTTACCGAGAGAGAGAAGGCTCTAGAGCTGGCTATCGGCCAGATCGAAAAGCGGTTTGGCAAAGGCTCCATTATGAAGCTGGGGGAGTCCGCGGTATCCCCGGTGGAGGCTATTCCCAGCGGGTCGCTGGCTCTAGATTTGGCCTTGGGTGTTGGTGGCATCCCGAGGGGGCGCATCACCGAGATATTCGGCCCTGAATCATCCGGGAAAACTACCTTGGCTCAGCATATCATTGCTGAAGCGCAAAAACGAGGAGGTATGGCTGCCTACATTGACGCCGAGCACGCCCTGGACCCCACCTATGCAGCCAACTGTGGGGTTAACATTGATGACCTGCTCATCTCTCAACCTGATACTGGGGAGCAGGCGCTGGAGATCACGGAGGCCCTGGTCAGGAGCAGTGCCGTTGACGCCATCGTGATTGACAGCGTGGCGGCTTTGGTACCCCGCGCCGAAATTGAGGGAGACATGGGGGACCCCCAAGTTGGTTTGCAAGCCCGCCTGATGTCTCAGGCATTGAGGAAGCTGGCTGTTGCCATCGGTCGGTCAGGGACGGCGGTTATCTTCATCAATCAGCTGAGGGAGAAGGTTGGCATCATCTTCGGCAATCCGGAGGTGACGCCAGGTGGCAGGGCGCTCAAGTTCTACAGCTCGGTGAGGATAGAGCTGAGGCGTGCTGACACCATCAAGCAGGGAAACGAGGCAATAGGCAGTCACATCAAAGCCAAGGTAGTCAAGAACAAGGTTGCCCCTCCGTTCCGCACCGCTGAATTTGACATCATGTTTGACCATGGCATAAGCCGGGAGGGCAATCTTATTGACTTAGGGGTGGAACTGGAGCTGATAACCAAGGCTGGAGCCTTTCTCTCCTACGGTGACATCCGTCTGGGGCAGGGCAGGGAGAGCGCCAAGCAGTTTTTGGCGCAGAACCCTGAGCTTGCCCAGGAAATTGAAGAGAGAATAAGGGCCTCAGCCGCTACCACTCATTTCGTCGTGCCCGGCGATTGAAAACGGGCGTTTAAACAAAGCTGAATAGAGAGTTAAGTAAGGCTGAGGTGAATAGCTTCAGCCTTACGTGTTTAAGGGGGTGGGGTAGATGAGCAAGGTGACCGCCCTCCATGAGGAGAGCGGAGACAGGCGAGTTAGGGTATTCTTGGACGGCCGGTTTGCCTTCAGCCTGGATGCTGAGGTGGCCGCCAGAGAGAATCTACAAGTTGGGCAGGAGCTCTCCTCCGCCCAGGTTGAGGCGCTGACCAGGGCTCAGCAGTTTCAGCGCGGCCTCAACGCCGCCTATCGTTACCTTAGCTACCGCCCCCGCAGCGAAGCCGAGATAAGGGGCCGGCTTAGGCGGCGCGGCTTTGATGATGACTGCATCGGGGCGGTGATGGCCAGGCTTAAAGAGCAGGGCCTGGTGGATGATGCCGCCTTTGCTCAGTTCTGGAAGGAAAACCGGGAGTCATTCCGCCCCCGCAGCCAGCGGATGACCAAATTGGAACTGAGGCAGAAGGGGGTGGCTGCGGACATTATTGACCAGGTGCTGGAAGAGGTGGATGACGAGGACAGCGCCTATCGGGCGGCGCTAGCTAGAACCCATCACTGGCCAATGTCTGACTATCCCGCTTTCCGTCGCCGCTTGAGCGAATACCTGCGGCGGCGGGGGTTTGATTATGAGGTGATCAGCCATACCGTGGAGAGGATATGGCAGGAAAGAGGGGGTGGCTCGGGATAGGCGCTTGGGCTACTAAGGAGGCTTATCTCCGGCCATCCCGTGGTGAAAACTAGAGATAGAGAGGTGGTGAAAAAATGGGCATGGATGTGATTGTTGTCATTGCGATTTTCTTTGCCTTTGTTATCGGCGCCGTTTTTGGCGGCATGGCGGCCTTTCTCTTCCGGCGCATCATGTTTAACCGGCAGATACGCATCGCCGAGAGGAAGGCGGCCAAGATGATGGCCGAGGCCAGAGACGAGGCCAAAGTGGTGCTGAACGAGGCACGGGAGGAGGCGAAGAGGATCAAGGTGGCGGCGGAGACGGAGTATCGGGAGCGGCGGGCTGAGCTGCAGCGGCAGGAGAACCGCCTATCTCAGAAGAGCGAAAGCCTTGACCGCAAGCTGGAGAGCGTGGAGCAGCGCGAGCGCAGCCTGGCCAGCAAGGAGAAGGAGATTGATTCCATCCGGGCTCAGCTGGGGGAGCTCAGAGACCGGCAGTTAAAGCAGCTGGAGCTGATCTCAGGCATGTCCAGCGCTGAGGCACGCCAGCAACTATTGGATGCCATGGAGGTTGAGATGCAGCAGGAGACCTCCCGGCGCCTTCGTGAGTGGGAGGCCAAGCTGAAGGAGGAGGCGGACCAGAGAGCCCAGGAGATCCTGGCGCAAGCCATCCAGCGCAGCGCCTCTGAGGTGGTGGCCGAGAGCACGGTGGCAGTGGTACCCCTGCCCAGCGATGAGATGAAGGGAAGGCTCATCGGGCGGGAAGGCCGTAACATCAGAGCCTTAGAGCAGGCTACCGGCGTTGACCTCATCATTGACGATACTCCAGAGGCGGTGACGCTATCCAGCTTTGATCCGGTGCGGCGGGAGATAGCTCGACGGGCGCTAAACAAGCTCATCCTTGATGGCCGCATTCACCCGGCGCGGATCGAGGAGGTGGTGGCCAAGGCCAAGGAGGAGGTGGAGGCGGATATCTACAGCGCTGGCGAGCAGGCGGCGTACCAGGTGGGCGTGCACGGGCTCCGTCCTGAGCTCATCAAGCTGCTGGGGCGCCTCAAGTATCGCACCAGCTACGGGCAGAATACCCTGGCCCACAGCATAGAGACGGCGTATCTCGCCGGCATGATCGCCTCTGAGCTGGGGGCCAACGTGGCCATCGCCAAGAGAGCTGGGCTGCTCCACGACATCGGCAAGGCGGTTGACCGAGAGGTGGAGGGCACCCACGCTGCCATCGGGGCTGACCTAGTCAAGCAGTGGGATAGGTCGCCGGAGGTGGTGCAGGGCATCGCCGAGCACCATATGGAGACGGAGAACGTCAGCCTGTGGGGCTTCATCATCTCGGCGGCGGATGCCATCAGCAGCGCCCGGCCCGGGGCACGGCGCGAGTCCCTGGAGAGCTATATCAAGCGCATGAAAGCGCTGGAGGATATCGCCGACGGCTTCAAGGGGGTGGAGAAGTCCTATGCCATCCAGGCCGGCCGGGAGATTCGCATCCTGGTGAAGCCGGAGGAGATTGATGACCTGGGGGCGATGCGGCTGGCCCGGGACATCGTCAAGAAGATTGAGGAAGGCCTGGAGTATCCTGGGCAGATAAAGGTTACCGTGCTCAGGGAAACCAGGGCCGTGGACTACGCCAAATAAGAGGAGATTTGATGAAGATATTGACCATCGGTGACGTCATCGGCCAGCCGGGCAGGCAGGCGGTGCACCGGCTACTGCCCGATTTGCGCCGGGAGCTGGGGCTGGACATGGTGATCGCCAATGCCGAGAACGCTGCCGGCGGCTTTGGTCTGACCTCAGCCGTGGCCAGGGAGCTGATGGAGGCCGGCGTTGACGTGCTCACCTCAGGTAATCACATCTGGGCGCAGAAGGAGATCATCGAGCACTTAGATGGCGAGATGCCCCTGCTGCGCCCCTTAAATTATCCCCCAGGGGTGCCCGGCAGGGGCTACCTCATCCAGGGCCAGGTTATGGTGGTTAACCTGATGGGCAGGGTCTTCATGCGGGAGCTTGATTGCCCCTTCCGGGCGATGGATAAGCTGCTCAGTGAGCTTACTCCCAGGCCGCCGGTGGTCATCGTTGACTTTCATGCTGAGGCCACCTCCGAGAAGGTGGCCATGGGGAGGTATTTGGACGGCAGGGTCAGCGCCGTGCTCGGCACCCATACCCATGTCGGCACCATTGACGCCCAGATACTGCCTGAGGGCACCGCCTATGTTACCGATATCGGCATGACCGGGCCCACGGATTCAATCATCGGTGATAGCGTGGAGGGAGTGCTTCGGCGCTTTCTCACTGGGCTACCTCACCGTCTCTCCGTGGGGAAGGGAAAACCGGTTTTTAATGGTATAATGGTTGAGGTGGCCGAGGACAGCGGGCGGGCGGTGAAAATTGAGCGCATTTGCCGGGTGCTGGAGAGATAGTGAGCAAGGTTGACCTGCATGTTCATTCCACCGCCTCTGATGGGAGGTTGAGTCCGGAGGAGGTGGTGCGCAAGGCGGCGGAGCTGGGGTTGGCCGTGATCGCGCTGGCGGACCATGACAGCGTGGATGGCATTATCCCAGCTTTAAGGGCAGCCAGAGAATTCCCCCAGCTCAAGCTCATCCCTGCCGTTGAGGTCAGCACTGATGTCCCCAGCGGTGAAGTCCACATTCTGGGCTACTTTATCGATTACACCAGCGTTGAGCTAGCCGAGGCTCTGGCCCGGTTCCGCAATTCGCGGGAGAGGCGGGCGCAGGGGATGGTGGCCAAACTGGCCAAGCTCGGTATCCACATTGAGTGGCAGCGGGTCAAGGAGCTCGCCGGTGATGGCTCCATCGCCCGTCCCCATATTGCCCAGGCGATGCTGGAGAAAGGCTATATCAGTTCCATACGGGAGGCCTTTGACAAGTACATTGCCCGGGATGGCCCAGCCTATGTGGAGCGGGAGAAGCTGACCCCAGTGCAGGCGGTGGAGCTTATCGTGCAGGCCGAGGGACTGGCGGTGATGGCCCACCCCTTAACCGCCCCTGACCCGGAGGCGATGATTGGTGAACTTAAAAGCGCCGGTCTAGTGGGCCTTGAGGCCTATTATGATGGCTATACCGCCGAGGAAATAAACACCTTGGTTGGGCTGGCGGAAAGGCACGGGCTTATCGCCACTGGGGGCAGTGACTATCATGGCCTGGATGAAAGTGATGAGACCATGATGGGTGGGGTGGAGGTGCCCGTGGCCTCAGCGGAAAAACTCATGGCGCTGGCCGGGGAACGAGCCTTGAAGTCGGCGATACCGTAGGACGGCCTGGAGAGCTTATGGCTATCTGGTTTGCCTTGATAGTGGCTAGCTACCTTCTGGGATCGGTGCCGGCCGCCTATCTTGTGGCCAAGCTGGCCCGTGGCATAGACTTAAGGCAATGCGGGACCGGTCAGGTGGGGGGTGGTAACCTGTGGCGGATGACCTCCTGGTATCTGGCCTTGCCGGTGGGCATTTTTGATTTGAGCAAGGGGCTGACCATGGTCTGGGTGGCTGAACTAGCCGGCCTCAGCATCTCCCAGCAGCTGGTGGTAGGGCTGGCCGCCGTCATCGGGCATAACTGGCCGGTTTTTTTGGGCTTTAATGGGGGCAGAGGGGTCGGCACCACCATGGGCGTGGTGCTGATACTCCCCCTGATAAATAATGAGATGACGCCGTGGGCAACGGTGGCTTGTCTCAGCATCCTCGCCGGGGGCACGGTGGTGCTGCGCAGCTCACCGCTGCCGGTGTTGGCTGGGGTGACATCACTCCCTCTGGTGAGCGCCTTTTTTGAGCCGCCCTCGGTTACCCTGGGGTTTTTGGCGTTCTTTCTGGTCTTGGTCACGAGGCGCCTGACCGCGCCCAAGGTGGCTCAGGAGGTCTCGCTGAGCCGGGGAAGGGTGCTGCTCAACCGGCTACTCTTTGACCGGGATATCGCCGATAGAGAGCTCTGGATGTACCGCAAGCCCTGGGAGGGGAAGATAAGCCAATGAAGTGTGCCGCTCATCCTGAGGTGGAAACCAGCCTCAGGTGCGGGAAGTGTGGTAAGCCCATCTGCCCCAAGTGCATGGTGCAGACCCCAGTGGGCGCCAGGTGCCCGGACTGCGCTCGAATGTATAAACTGCCCACCTATCGCGTTTCCTCCAAGCATTACCTGAGGGCGTCCCTGGCGGCGCTGGGTATGGCCATCGTCTCCGGCCTCATCTGGGGGGTGATAGGCAATTTTCTGCCCTTCTTCTACCTCAATCTGCTGCTTGGCCCTGGCGTTGGTTACGCCATCGGCGAGGTGGTGAGTCTCTCCGTCAACCGCAAGCGTGGCATAGGGCTGGCCCTGACCGCCGGCATCGCCGTGATTTTAAGCTATCTGGTGAGCATTTTCTTTCCCTGGGGGCTGCTTTTGGGCGGGCTTCACTTCAGCCTGTTCGGCATCATCTTTGACCTAGTGGCCTTGGCCTTGGGCGTTTTCCTTGCCATCAGCCGTTTGCGCTAAAGCAAAGCTAAAGGAGCTATATATGGAACCCAGTCGGGAAGTATTCTGGAATATACCGCTTGGGGTCATCGTTGACGTGCTGGCAATCATCGTTGCCAGCATTCTTGTTTGGGCGCTCTGGCGCCGGGCTAGATTGTGGCGGCTGGGTGGGCCGGAGAACCGCTTGAGCTATCTGGGGAGAAGATTGCGGGCGTTTCTCGGTAGCCTCGTGGTTGATATTCTGCTGCACCGCAAGTTCTTGGGTGTGGCCGAGGGGCTGGGGCATCGGCGCTTAGCAATAAAAGACCTCAGGCCCAGAGAGTTTTATCCCGGGCTAATCCATTTTCTCATCTTTTCTGGTGTACTGGTATTGTTTCTCGGCACGGTTCTGGTTTCGGCCAGCCACTACTTCTTTCACTTCCTTGAGGGCAGCTTCTACCTGGGTTTTTCGCTGGCGCTTGATATCGCAGGGCTAGTGGTTATCGTCGGGGTGGTGCTGGCCGTGCACCGGCGCTATATACAGAGACCGGCCAGACTGGATAATAAGGGCGATGACCTAATCACCCTGCTCCTTCTCCTCGCCCTGGTGGTGAGTGGCTTTCTGGTTGAGGGGCTGCGTATCGCTGCCACGGAGCTCAAGACCAACCCGGGCTGGGCGCTCTGGTCACCGGTGGGCTATCTTTTGGCGCTCGGCTTCAGCGGCTTGAGCCAAGCTGGTCTGCTTATCTGGCACCGGGTTACCTGGTGGCTGCATATGCTTCTGTCTATGGGTGCCCTGGTTTATGTGGCCTTGTACTGGAACCGGCTCTGGCATATCGTGGTGGCCACGCTCAATATCTTCTTCCGCAATCTGGAGTCAAGGGGGGCTCTTAGGCCGATTGACTTGGAGCAAACCGAGACCTTTGGTGCCGCCAAAATTGAGGATTTCAGCTGGAAGCACCTATTGGACCTGGACGCCTGCACCCGGTGCGGGCGGTGCCAGGATAGCTGTCCGGCCTATCTCAGCGGGAAACCTTTAAGCCCCAAGAAGACGGTGCAGGACTTAAAAGCAAGCCTACTTGCGCGGACGGCCGATTCTGGAGATGGTGGCCGGGAGCTCATCGGTGAGGTGGTCCAGGAGGATGAGATTTGGAACTGCACCACCTGTTACGCCTGCCAGGAGGTCTGCCCGGTGTATATTGAGCCGATGGTCAAGCTCTTGGAGATGAGACGAAATCTGGTGCTGGAGCGGGCGTCCATTCCGGAGACGGGGGAAGGGGCCTTAAAGAGCCTTGAGGCAAGAGGCCACCCCTGGCGGGGAACCACCCTCAGCCGCACTGACTGGGCGCAGGGGCTTGATATCAAAACCTTGGCTGATGACAGCGATATAGATATTTTGTTCTGGGTCGGCTGCACTCAGGCTTTGGAGGAGAGAAGCACCAGGGTGGCCCAGGCGATTGCCCGAATACTGAAACTGGCTGGCGTTAACTTTGGCATTCTGGGGGTTGAGGAGGTCTGCTGTGGCGACCCAGCCCGCCGTCTGGGCAATGAGTACCTCTTTCAGCTTCAGGTGCAGGGCAATATTGAGCTACTAAAGAACTATGGCATAAGAAAGATAGTCACCGGATGCCCTCACTGCTATAACACCCTGAAGCACGAATACCCCCAGTTCGGCGCCGGTTTTCAGGTTATCCATCACACCGAATTTATCGCTAGCTTGCTCAAGGAAGGGAGGCTAGGGATTCTCAAAGGGAGTGGCGGGGTGATAACCTACCATGACTCCTGCTATCTGGGGAGGTACAATGATATCTATGAGCTCCCACGGCAGATTCTAAACCATATCCCTGGGATTAGGCTAGTGGAGATGGCGCAGAACCGGGAGCGGGGCTTTTGCTGTGGGGCTGGTGGTGGGCACCTCTGGCTGGAGGAGCAGAAGGTGGGCCAGCGCATCAATGAAATGCGAACCGAGCAGGCGCTGGCAACCCGCGCTGAGGTGATCGCCACCGCCTGTCCTTATTGTCTCCAGATGTTTGAGGATGGGATAAAATCAAAGGAGGCGGAAGAAAGGCTCAAAGTTATGGACATCGCCGAGCTGGTTATCCAAGCGGTATCTTGAGGGAGGACGGTTTTTTGAAGTTTTGAAATTGACGGTGTAAGCGGAATGTAGTACCTTTAATACTGAGCTCTAGCATCAAAGCAGGAGGACCAAGATGAGAAAAGTAGCTGTTGTTGGCGTGGGGGAGACCAAGTTCAGCGGGGCCCAGGAGAAGACGAGCGTTGAACTTTTTGGCGAGGCGGCTGCGGAGGCTATCGCCGAATCAAACCTGAAACCAAAGGACATTCAGGCTTTGTTCTTAGGCAACGTGCTGGGGGATTTCTCAGAGGGGCAGGGTTCGGTGCAGGCGTTTGCTGCGGAGAGCATCGGCTGCGCTGGTATCCCAGCCAACAGATACGAGGGAGCCTGTGCCTCCGCCAGCATGGCGGTAAGGGATGCCTTCATGTGGGTGGCCTCCGGCTTTTATGACATCGTGCTGGCTGGGGGTGTGGAGAGGGCGGCCACCATGGGCACGGCGCTGGCCACGCGCACCTTTTCCATGTTCAGTGATAGCCGGTATGAATTCCCCTCTGGTATCACCTTCCCCGCGGTCTTTGCCATGCTGGCTCATCTTTACTCGGCCAAGTATGGCATCCCCTTGGAGAAGCTCAAAGAGCAGATGGCGGTGGTATCAGTGCAGTCTTACAAGTACGGCATGTTCAACCCCAAGGCGCACCTGCGCAAGGAGGTAACCGTTGAGGCGGTGCTGAATTCGTTCATGGTGAGCACGCCGCTGCAGCTGCATGATTGCTGCCCGTTCTCTGATGGGGCGGCGGCCCTGGTTCTGGCCTCGGAGGAGGTGGCCAAGAAATTGACTAGTAAGCCGGTCTATATCATCGGCGTGGGGCAAGCTTCCGGTGGCCCTTTGGTCAGCCAGCAGGAATATCTGCCCCGGCTCAGGGCCAGAGAGATATCCTCCAAGCAGGCCTATGATATGGCTGGGGTGACGCCCCAGGATATTGATGTCTGTGAGCTGCATGATTGCTTCAGCATCGCCAGCCTCATCGCGGCGGAGAGCCTGGGCTTCTTTGAGTTTGGCAAGGCGGGCGAGGCCTGGATGAAGGGCGAGGCGGATATTGGCGGTAAGGTGGCCATAAATCCCTCGGGCGGGCTGAAGTCCAAAGGCCATCCTATCGGGGCCACTGGTGCCGGTCAGGTCTATGAGATCACCAAACAGTTAAGAGGCGAGGTGGAGCCGGAGCGGCAGGTGGAGGGGGCCAAAATCGGGATGACGGACACCCTGGGCGGAGATGGCAGCACCCTGGTTAACATGATCCTAGAGCGGGGCTGGTAAGTAGAGGGCTGATTTAGTTTCTGCGGAGGCTGAAAATGGAGTATAAGCTGACTTTCAAGGATTATAATGAGGCGCTCAAGCAGAATAAACTATTGGGCCTGAAATGTAATGACTGTGGCACGGTTACCGTGCCGCCCAAGATGGTCTGCCGGAAGTGCTCTAGCCCCAATATGGAGGTCATTGAGCTCAAAGGCACGGGCAAGATTCAGACTTTCACCACCTGCAATGTTGCCCCGGAGGGGAGGGAGAGCGAAGTCCCCTATGTTATCCTGCTGGTGGAGCTTGATGAAGGTCCCTGGGTGATGGGCAATTTAACCGGCATTGACCCGGCTGCGGCCAGCATGGAGCTGATTGGCAAAAAGGTGAAGATGACGGGAAACGCGGTCTTCCCTGGCGATAAGTATTCCGCGGGCGATGGCGCCAGACCTCTCTTCAGCCTGGTAGCCTAGGGCAGGTTAGCGCTTAAGGAGCCATCATTTATGGCTGAAGGGGAAAAGAAAAGGCCCATCAACCGGCTGAAGACCATGTATCCCCTCCGGGCCCTGGTTGACGGGATGTATGAGCGGGCGGTGGAGGCAGGCCAGGAGGGGAAGCCGGTGGCCTGGTGCATGGTCAACTGGTGGGGAGGGGATGCCATCCTCAGGGCGATGGAGGTGGCGGCGGTCTACCCGGAGGACTATGGTGCCGTCTGCGCCGCTTTCGGCGCTGCCCCGGCGTATCTGGCGCAAGCTGACAGCGATGGTTTCCCCAGCCATATGTGTGGCTATGCCCGCAACTGCCTCGGCTACGCCGCTCGGATGAAGGAACTGGGCGCGATACCGCCCGAAGCCCCCATGGGTGGGATGCCCAAGCCCACTTTGCTGCTCAGCTCCGGCTACTTTTGCGATACCCGCTATAAATGGTTTCAGGCGCTCGGGCGCTACCTGGACGCTCCGGTGTGGGTGCTGGAGATGCCCCACCCCGGGGTGAAGGAGAGCCGGCTGGAGGGGGTGAGGGAGCATAACATCAAATTTCTGGTGGCTGAGCTTAGGGAGTTTATCGCCTTTCTGGAGTGGCTGCTGGATAGGAAGATGGACTGGGACAAACTCGCCGAGATAATTGATGATACCATTGAGATGAACCGGGTGTGGTATGAGGTAAACGAGCTACGCAAAGCCCGCCCCTGCCCGATGCACTCCCGGGACTTCTGGAGCAGCATGCCCGCCTCGCTCTATATGGCGGCTGACCCCAAAGTTACCACTGGCCTCTACCGCCAGATGTATGAGGAAGTAAAGTCCATGGTGGCAAACCACCGTGGCGCCATTGGGGAGGAGAAATATAGGCTCGCCTTTGCTGAGCTCCCCCCGTGGCACAGCCTGAAATTCTTTGACCAGCTGGCGGAGCGGGGCTGGAACTTTGTCATTGAGAGCTGGGCGTATCACCCGCCCAAGCCGATAGACTTAAGTCAGGTGAGTGACCCCCTGGAGCGCGTGGCCAATTTGACCTACCAGTATTTCTCCGGCTACTTTGAGGATGCCTACAATACCGGAGACTGGTGGGGATATTTCGCCCATCCTTACCTGGAACTGGTCCAGGAATATCAGTGTGATGGCATAGTGCTGCATCCCTTGCTTACCTGTCGCACGGCGACGAACCACCTGATGGTGGTTCAGGACCAGCTCATGTCCAAGTTGAAGGTGCCCTCCTTGGTCATTGAGGGGGACATCGTTGACCTCAACCTCTTTGACCCCGCCGAGGCCTTGAGGAAGGCGGAGACCTTTGAGGAGACGATGAGCCACTACCGCCAGGTGAGAAAAGAGGCGGGGATGGCATGGTGATGAGCGAGATGGAAACTGGGCTGGATAGAGCTAGGGCCATTTATCAGGACCGGACCCGCCGAGCTAGAGAGCTCAAAGCTGAGGGGAAGCAGGTCATCGGCTACTTTGATATCTACCCCGTTCTGGAGATGCTCACCGCGCTTGATTTAGTTCCTTACCGGATCTTGGGCGATATGAATGAGCCGATAACCAAGGCGGATGCTTGCCTACCCACCGTGGTCTGCCCCTTTATCCGCAGCGTGATGGACCTGGGTTTGAAGGGCAGGTACGATTTCCTGGACGGGGTGGTCATGGCCCATGGCTGTGAAGTGGCCGAGAAAACTGCCCACATCTGGCGAACTTACCTTAACCCTGCTTATGCCCACTTCATTGATACCCCCCACACCACCCATACCGCCGCCCTTGAGCAGCATAAAGAATTGCTGAAAGATTTTAAGAAAACCCTGGAAGCGTTCGCCGGGAAAGAACTTACCCTGGAGAAACTGCGCCAGGCTATCGAGGTCCACAATGAGCAGCGCCTTCTAGTGCGGGAACTGTATGATTTGAGGAAGCCTGACCCTCCCCTTATCTCTGGAACGGAGACGCTTCAGGTGCTGGTGGCGCTGGCCAGCCTGCCGGTAACAGAAGGAAACGAGCTCCTCAGGCAGGTTATCCGCCAGGCGCATGAGCGCCGGGACGGCCCGAGAATACAGCCGGCCAGGCTTCTTCTCTGGGGCAGCATCATTGATAACACCGCGATTATTGACCTGATTGAGAGCCTCGGGGCCAACGTGGTCATGGATGATACCTCACTGGGCAGCCGGGCCTATTTCCCACTGGTGGAGCAAACCGGCGACCCGCTGGACGGGCTAGCCAACCGCTATCTGGTGGCGCTTAAAAGCCCCCGCACTTTCCGGGAGACGGTTCTCACCAAGACCAAGCGCAAGGATTATCTAGCTGACCTGGAAAACAGGTTCAGTTACCTCAAAGATTACGCTCAAGAATGGAAGGTTAACGGGGTTATCCTTGAGGTGCTGCGGTACTGCGATATTCACGGTTATGAGGTGCCCGGCCTCAAAGACTACCTTGACCACATTGATTTACCCAGCATTTATCTTGAGCATGACTACAGCCAGGCAGCTCTGGCCCAGCTAAGGACGAGGGTCCAGGCCTTCCTTGAGGTGATAGGTTAGGCTCGCTGCGGGGGTAAAGGGGGTATTCTAATTTGAAATCAGCAGGCTCACTCTATTTTGCCGGCGTTGACCTTGGCTCCACCATGACCAAGGTGGTGATTATTGACGGGGATGGGGTGATTCGGGCTCGGGTGGAGACTCACACCGGCGCCGAGCACCGCCGCCTGGCCAACAGGGTGATGGAGCAGGCGCTGAAGCAGGCAGAACTACCCTTTGAGGAGATAACCTACGTCATCGCCACTGGCTACGGGCGCATCAATGTTCCTTTTGCCGATAGGCAGATAACCGAGCTAACTTGCCATGCCCGGGGGGTGACCAGCCTCTTTCCCTCCGCCAGAACTGCCCTTGATATCGGGGGACAGGATGCCAAGGGGCTCAAGATAAAAGATGGCAAGCTCACCAACTTCGTCATGAATGACAAGTGTGCCGCCGGGACGGGGAGGTTTTTGGAAGTCATCGCCAAAACGCTTGGCCTCAAGCTAGAAGAGCTGGGCGATATCTCCTTGAAATCGCAAAATCGGGTCAATATCAGCAACACCTGCACCATTTTTGCCCAGCAGGAGGTTATCTCCCGCCTTTCCGAGGGGGTTCCCGTAGAGGATATCGTGGCTGGGCTCCATGAGGCCATCGCCAGCCGGGCCGTGGGCATGCTGCGGCGGCTGGGGATTGAGGGCGATGTCGTCTTTACCGGGGGTGTGGCTAAAAATAAAGGAGTGGTCAGGGCGGTGCAGGAAAATTTGGGACATCAGGTGCTTGTTCCCGATGACCCGCTCATCAGCGGGGCGCTGGGGGCGGCTCTTTTAGGTAAGGAAATCGCCTTTAAATCTCTGGAGAAGGGTGAGCCCCTCCCCAAGAAGGAGCGCCGTCTGGCGGAGGCCACCTTCTATAAGTAGGGCGTGTTATGGCTTATTTTATGGGCATTGATATTGGCTCGGGAACGAGCAAGGGAGTTGTCACTAGGGATGGAGAGGTGCTGGCTTACCACCTGCTCCCCTCCGGGGCGAATTACCGGGCGGCCGCAGAAAAATTGCGCGCTGAGCTTCTGGCCAAAGCCAAACTATCTTCCCAAGACATCGCCTATACCGTGGCCACCGGCCAGGGCTCGGCCAGTGTGCCCTACTCGGATGGGCAAGTTACCGATATCCGCTGCTGCGCCCGGGGCATAAGTAAAATTTTTCCCTCGGCGAGAACGGTGATCGACGTGCAGGCGCAGTCCAGCCAGGTAATCAGGCTGGGTGAGCGCGGGCAGGTGGTTAACTTCGTGGTCAGTGAGAAGTGTGCCGCCGGCAGCGGGCGCTTTCTGGAAGTCATCGCCAATGTGCTCCAAGTAGAGCTTGAGGATATCGGGCCGCTTTCCCTGAAATCAAAAAGGCCGGTTGCCTTCACCACCGGCTGTGCCGTCTTCGGGGAATCAGAGGCCATCTCCAGGGTGGCTGAGGGCAATGCCAAGGAGGATATCCTGGCCGGGGTGCACCAGGCACTGGCCGACAAAATATCCACCCTTGTTGAGAGGGTTGGTCTGGAGAAGGACTGCACCATCAGCGGCGGCGGCGCTCTTGATATCGGGCTGGTAAGAAGCATAGAAGAGAAGCTGAGCCTCAAGCTGTTGGTGCCTCCACAGCCCCAGCTGGTGACCGCTTTGGGTGCCGCCATCATGGCTGAGGAGATGGCTGCCTAGGGTCAAAAGCTACATATACATCCCGGCGCTTACATTGAGAACGTGACCGGTGATGTAGTCGGCATCGGATGAGGCCAGGAACAGAACTGGTCTAGCTGCCTCTTCCGGGGTCATGGCTTTGCCACCGACCATCTCGAGCATGCTTTCTCTCACCTTCTTGGGTATGCCCACTTTCTCTCCGGCCACTATCTCCCCGCTTTCCTTCTCGCCGGTGAGCCTGGTGTGGACGAAGCCATAGGCGATGGCGTTGCAAGTGACGCCGAAGCTAGCCCACTCCTTGGCCACGGTTTTGGTCAGCCCAATGATGCCTGCCTTGGCCGCTGAATAGTTTATCTGGCCGATATTCCCCATCAGCCCCACCACCGAGGCGACGTTGATGATCTTGCCCCCGTGACCTTCCTTGCGGAAATACTTGGCTGCGGAGCGGATGCAGTTAAAGGTTCCCTTTAAGATGGTATCTATGCAGATATCCCACTGGGCATCGGTCATGCGGTGGATGAGCGCATCCCGGGTTATCCCGGCATTGTTCACCAGGATATTCAAATCGCCGAATTTCTCCACGGCGGTGTCCATCAGCTTATCAGTATCCTCTGGCTTGGTGACATCAGCCACACACCAGGCCACTTTACCTCCGGCGGCCGCTATCTCCCTGGCGGTCTCCTCAAGCGGCTCTGGGTCAATATCGCTGATGACCACGGCCGCCCCTTCTTGGGCAAAAAGTAAGGCATCCGCCTTGCCGATGCCTCTGGCGGCACCGGTAATCACGGCGACTTTACCATCCAGTCTCCCCATGGCTACCTCCTTCTTTTGCTGGCGATGGCCTTTTCAATGCAGCTAACGATCTCTTCCTTGGTCGTGGAGAGGAAGGTGCCATCAAAGCCCATCTCCTTTAGCTTGGGTATGTTTTTGGGCGGGAATATCCCTCCCAGCAGGAATACGGTACTCTCCTTTATCCCCTTTTCCTCAGCGGCCTTCATCAGGTCATCGGCTAGCGCCAGTTCACCGCCGCAGTAGGTACTGATGCCCACCACGTCAACATCCTCCTGGATGGCGGCGTCAATGATTCGTTCCGGCAGCTCATTACCGATTAAAACCACCTCCATGCCGGCGTCTTTGAGCATGCCGGCCACGGTGATGATGCCCCGGCTGTGGGTCTCCAGAGGGAACTGGGCTAGCAGTACCTTAATTTTATTTCTTGGCTGTGCCATAGTATCTTCTAACCTCCGTTTTAGGTGAAGATGGGAGGCTTCCAGGAGCCGAAGGCTTCGGTGAAGACGCGGCGCATCTCCCCCACGGTGGCATCGGCGCGAGCGCACTCGAGAGTATACTCCATGACGTTGTCCCCCCGCTTGCAGGCCTCCTTTAAGGCTTGAAGAGCGCTGGTTACCTTCTCGTTGTCTCGGCGTTGGCGCAGTCTAGCGAGCTTATCCCGCATCTGGCGGGCGATGGTTTCATCGTATTCGTGCACCCAGATATCGGGCAGCTTGAGGTTGGGGTCGGGGTAGTAGTTGCGGCCCACCACTTTGATTTCACCGCTGTCAATCATCCTCTGCTCCCGCTCAATGTGCCGGGCTACCTTGTGGTGCAGCCAGCCACTGGCCACAGCCTCAATGATGCCGCCCATCCGCTCGATCTCATCCACCTCATCCAGGATCCTTTTTTCTATCTCGTTGGTCAGCGCCTCCACGTAGAAGGAGCCGCCCAGCGGGTCAACCACCTGAGTTATCTGCGTCTCCGCCTCGATAATCTGCTGGGTGCGTAGGGATAAAAGGGAAGCTTCCTCGGAGGGGACGGAATAGGCCTCGTCATAGGAATCAACGTGCAACGATTGCGCCCCACCCAGCACCGCCGCCAGAGCGTGGTAAGCTGCCCTTATCACGTTATTCATCGGCTCTTCCCGGGTGAGGGAAACCCCTGAGGTCTGCACGTGACAGCGCATCCACATTGACCTTGGCCGCTTGGCCTCAAAGCGGTGCTTCATTATCTTGTACCAGAGCCGCCTCACCGCCCGTATCCGGGCCACCTCCTCAAAGAAGTCATTGGCTGGCGCCCAGAAGAAAGCCAGCCTCTCTGCTATCCAGTCAATATCGTGGCCTCTTCTACTCATCTCCTTCATGATTTCGATGCCATTGGCCACGGCCACCGCCATCTCGGTGATGCCGGAGGTCCCCCACTCCCTCAAGTTGTAGCCGTTTAGGGTAACATAGTTCCACTGGGGCACGTGCTTGCGGATGAACTCGATGTTGTCACACTGGATTCTGAAGTCATCCCGGGGTGGGATGTATTCCGGGGCGCTGCGTACCACGCTCTCCATGATGAAGTCGTTCTGCACGCTGCCCGGGAGCTTATCCCAGGGGATACCTCTCCGCTCCGCCATCACCAGATACATGGGGAAGATAATGGCCGTGTTTCTGGGGTAGTGGGTAACGATGGAGGCGCTGATTTTATCAATGGGGATATCCCGGCAGATTACCTCCATATCCTCCACGCAGTCAATGGGGACGCCCACGGTGGCCACCTGCCCTTTGGCCTCAGGCTCATCAGAATCAAACATCTGCACCGTGGCCAGGTCTAACGCCCAGTTGGTTCCGGTAGCCCCGTGCTCCAGGAGCATCTTCATTCTTCGGTTGCACTCCTCCGGCGAGCCAGCGCCGAAGAGCTGGCGCTTGGTGAAGATGCGGCCCCGATACATGTTGGGGTGGATGCCCCGAGTGTAGGGCTCCTCTCCGGAGAAGCCTAGGTCTTTTTCATAGTCAAGGTCAGCGGTATTCAATGGGGTATAGAGTAGCTCCCGGGGAATCTCCGAACCCAGGATGGTGTGCGGGGTAATTTCCCAGTTCTCTCGGTCGCGCTCGGGAACCGTGGTGTTCTTCCAGCGCTCAAACTCGGCTTTGATTTTCTCTAGGGCTTCTGGATTATAGAGCGGAGTACGCCCTTCAGCCTTGGCCCTCTCCTCCAGAATCTCCTTGGTCGTTTTTTCGCTCTTCATTTTTGCCCCCAGATTATCCCTGAATATAAAAAGAGGCTACCGTTTTGGTAGCCTCCTCGGTTTTAGCCTTCCCGAATCAATTGCCGGGCGATGGTCATCCGTTGCATCTCTGAAGTGCCCTCGTAGATTTCGGTGATCTTGGCATCGCGAAGATAGCGTTCCAGGGGGTGTTCCTTGATATAGCCATATCCCCCGTATATCTGGATGGCTTTATTGGTGACAAACGATGATGTCTCCGCGGCGAAGACCTTGGCCATGGATGCCTCTTTGATGAAGGGTAGCCCCTTATCCTGGAGATAGGCGGCGCGGTAGGTTAATAGCCGAGCGGCATCAATCTGGGTGGCCATATCGGCCAGCATCCACTGAATCGCCTGGAAATTGGCGATGGGCTGGCCAAACTGCTGGCGCTCCTTGGCGTAGGCCAGGGCTTTGTCAAAGGCACCCTGGGCGATGCCCAGGGCCTGTGCTGCCACTACTACTCGGCTGGCGTCAATGGCGCCGATGGCGATTTTGAACCCCTCGCCCTCGCCGCCCAGGCGGTTTTCCTCGGGGACAAAGCAGTCCTCAAAGGTGAGCTCCACGGTGGAGGAGGCTCGTATGCCCAATTTACGCTCGTGCTTGCCCACGGAAAAGCCGGGGGTATCCCTCTCCACGATGAAGGCGGTGATACCATTGTGCCGCAGAGATTTATCAATGGTGGCGAAGACCAGGAAGACGCCGGCTTCAGCCCCGTTGGTGATGAAGACCTTGGTTCCGTTGAGCAGGTAGCCATTATTGTGGCGGGTGGCGGTGGTCTCCATGGAAGCCGGGTCACTGCCCGCGCCCGCCTCGGTGAGGGCAAAGGCGGCCAGCTTCTCTCCACTGGCGACCGGGGTGACGAAGCGCTTGCGCTGCTCTTCATTGCCGTGCAGATAGACGGGCTCGATAGCTAGGCCAGAACTGGCTAGCAGAATGGTGCCGGTGGCGGCGCAGACGCGGCTTATCTCCTCAATCACAATGCAGAATTCGGTGGCGCCGCCCCCGCTGCCTCCGTATTCTTCCGGGAGGCCAATGCCAGTTAGCCCCAGCTCCGCCATCTTCTTCACGCTTTCCGCGGGAAATCTGGCCTCCTCATCTATCTGGGCGGCGATCGGCTCCAGCTCCTTGGCGGCAAAGTCCTGCACCATGGCTTTCAGCATCTTTTGCTCTTCAGTCAGGGAAAAGTCCATAACTACCTCCTGCGGCATCCTTTCATGCCTTGGGCCGTCCGGCCTTACCGCTATCCTCCAGCCGAGAGAGCTCTTTGGCCAGACGGCGAATAATCTCCAGGGCGGCGGCGTGGGGGTTGGTCTTGCCCTGGGTTAAGTCATCAATGAGCCGGGAGAGATAATCACCTTTATCAACCTCATGGACGAAATCCTTGAGGAAACCTTCCACCGTCTCCATGAGCTCCAGTTTCACCCTTTCTCGCTGCCGCCTCCCTAGCTCGCCACTGGAGATGAGGAATTCCCGGTGCCTCAAGATTTCCTCTCCCAGTTCCTCGGTGCCCTTGTCATAGATGGCCTCGGTGAGCACGATGCCCGGCCGCCACCCGTTGGCGGGCTGAGCTCTCATCGCCAGCATGGCTTCTAAGTCTGTTTTGAGAAGGTCAGCCCCGCCTTTATCGGCTTTGTTGATGACGAAGATATCCGCCGCTTCTAAAATGCCGGCCTTCATCATTTGGATGGCGTCACCAGCCGCCGGGGTCAGAACCAGCAGGGTGGTGTCAGCGGCTCTAGTGATGTCTATCTCTATCTGCCCAGAGCCTACCGTCTCCACCAGGATGACATCCTTGCCCAGGGCGTCCATGACGTGGATGGCGCCGGTGGTGGCCTTGGCCAGGCCGCCGACCCATCCCCTGGTGGCCAGGCTGCGGATGAAGACGTCCTTATCGGCGCTGTGGTGCTGCATCCTGACCCTATCCCCCAAGATTGCCCCGCCGGTGAAGGCGCTGGTCGGGTCAATGGCAATGACGCCCACGCTCATGCCTTGAGCGCGGAAAAACCCTATCAGATTATTGGTCAGGGTGCTTTTACCTGCGCCTGGGGAGCCGGTGATGCCGATGACATACGCCTTTCCGGTGTGGGGGTAGAGATAGCTCATCTCTTCCCGCGCGCTGGGCACCTCATCCTCTATCCCGCTGATGAGCTTGGCGGCGGCGATGGTATCACCTTGCAGTACTCTGCTGGCTAGCTCCATTCTCCTTTGCGTGGCGGCGATTTCCCTTTTTTGAAGCAAAACAAATTATAGTCCATGCCGGCGGGCAAATCAACCGCCGGCTCTCTCGACCACCCTCTGCACCACTTTTGGCATCACCTCTCCGGCTTTCGCCCTGATGAGAACGGTTGCCACCTCGTCCATCGGGGTGGGGCTCAAGTTGATGATGACCAGTCTAGCGCCAGCGTCGGCGGCGTAGCTCGGCAGCAGCGCCGCTGGGTAGACGACCAAGGTCGAGCCGATGACGATAAATAGGTCGCAGTTACGGGCACGGGCAGCTGCCTCCTCAAACACTGACTCGGGCAGCGCCTCGCCAAAGAGCACGATGTCTGGTTTCAGGATGCCATGGCAGGCCTGGCAGTCAGGGATTTCTTCACCCTTATCTAGCCTAGCTCTGATCTGCTCCATAGGGTAACGCTGCCCACAGCCAAGGCAGACCACCCACTGCATATTGCCGTGCAGTTCAAACACCTTTTCCTGGGGAAGTCCTGCCTTCTGGTGGAGATTGTCCACGTTCTGAGTGATGACGCAGTCCAGCCTGCCCAGCTTATCAAGCTCGGCGATGGCGTAGTGGGCGGGGTTTGGTTTTACTTCCTCGGTCAGGCGCTCCCTCCAAAGTAGCTGCCACTGCCTCCGCCTGGCGCTGACGTCGCTGATGAACTTCTGATAGGTGAAGTCATCAGGGTCAAACCGGTCCCAGAGCCCTCCCGGGCTGCGGAAATCGGGGATGCCTGACTCGGTGCTGACGCCAGCCCCGGTGAAGATGACCGTTCTGCTGGCGCTCAAGACCAAGCCAGCCACCTTGCTGATAAGTGCTTCCAGGTCTTTGTCTTCCACTAGCTTCCTCCAGCGCGCAGCTTGGCCGCCTTTCTGGGGCCGGCGAGCCAGAAGGCGGTGCAGGACAGACCAAAGCATACCATAGAGAGGATGAAGGCGGCAAAGTAGCTGCCGGTGGTATCATGGATATAGCCCCCCAGCCAGGGGCCGATGACACCGCCCACTCCCATGCCGGTAAGTAGTAGCCCAGCTATGGCCCCAAAGTGCCTCCCGTGGAAGATATCCGCGGCGCCAGCCGTTATGGTGGGGGTGAAGAAGCCGACCCCGTAGCCAAAGGAGACCGCGTAAAGATAGAGGAGCCAGGGCTGGGAGGTATCCTTGACCGAGACTAGCGCTGCCAGCGCCCCCATGGTCAGGATGGTGGTCAGGGTGACCGTCATCTCCCGCCCGATGCGGTCGGATATGCCTGCGGAGAGCTGCCCCCCAACCTGAAGGATGCCGAAGAGGGCGAAGATGGAGGCGGCGAAGGTGCCGCTGTAGCCCACGTCTTCAGCGAATTTGACCTGGTGGGCCAGGACCAGATAGGTGCCGATGCCCCAGAAGAGGAAGTAGGATAGCATGAGCAGCCACAGCTGCCGGGTCCTCAGCGCCTGCCCCATTGTCCAGTCTTGAGAGGTGACACCCCGGGTGGTGGCCGCGGCGAGCGGTTCCTCAGCCCCGTAAGCCCGCAGCCCCCGGTCCTCCGGGCGGTAGTGGAAGAGAAGGAGGTAGAGGGGAAGGGGGATGAGGGCCAGCATGCCGGCCAGGACAAAATAGGCCTGGCGCCATCCCAGCTGGGATATGGCCAGTTCCGCGAACATGCCATAGGTGAAGCTGAGCCCAGCTCCAATCTGGCCCAGCCCTGTGGCCAGCCCGCGCCTCTTGATGAACCAGTTGGCCAGCGCCGGGGCGAGGAGAGGCCAGCCGCAGAAGGCGGTCCCCACGGGCACCAGGATGCCAATGAGGAGGTAAAAGTGCCAAAGCTCACGGGCAAAGGCGCTGCCGGCGGTGGCCAGGCTGAGGACAAGGAGGCCCAGCGGCATCAGCCGGTGCGGCTTCCAGCGGTCCCCCAGGCTGCCCGCAACCGGCGCCACAAAGCCGTAGATGAGCAGGCTCAATGACAGCATGAAGGCGGTGCTGCCCCGGCTCCAGCCAAACTCGTCCAGAATCGCGGGGAAGAATACCGAGAAGGAGTGCCTGATACCGTAGATCAGCGTCATGCTGATGATGGTGATGCCGACAATAACCCATCCATAAAAAAAGCGCGGGCGCTCAGTCATCGCCAAATCTTTCTGCCGAGTTTGAGGCGTTAGAGGGATATCAGGCGTGGCCTCTTCATCCAGCTTGCTAATCTTAACCGAGCTGAAGCGCCAGCGTCAAGATATAGAGCTCGGCCTCAATATGTTCTGGTTTAGGGGTTGAGGTTGCGCGCCGGATAAGCGTGCACTTGATAAAATGGGTGACTCGTAGTATAGTTTAACGGATGTATCTCCAAGTGATGCCAGAACCGAAGCTCTTTATTCAGCCTGATACCTCGTCGCTATTAGCCAGAGTCAGCCACTTCCTCGTCCAGCAGGGCATAAAGGCGTATCTCACTGGCGGCTTGGTGCGCGATATGTTGCTGGGGCGGGATACGGCGGATATTGACATCGCTCTGGACGCCAGTGCGCTGGAGGTCGCCCCCAGGGTGGCAGCGGCCCTTGGCGGCAAGTACGTTCTGCTGGATGAGATAAACAAAATAGGCCGGGTGGTGGTGAGCAAGGAAAGCGCTAGATGGGAGCTTGACTTCACCACCATGGAAGATGGCATCGAGCAGGACCTGGCGCGGCGTGATTTTACCATCGATGCCATGGCCATTGACCTGGAAGAGTTTGTTCGGCAGCCTCAAACCCCCAGGCTTATTGACCCTTTCGCTGGTCAGGATGACCTGGAGCGGCGTCTCATTCGGGTGGTTGGTAGTGACGTCTTCCCCGCCGACCCCGCCCGCCTGCTGCGAGCGGTGCGGCTGGCGGCTGAGCTTGATTTCAGCATTGATGGTGGGACTGAGGCGCTGATCCGGCGCCACGCTCAGCTTGTGGCCAGCGTCGCCGGGGAGCGGGTGAGGGAGGAGCTCCTGCGCTTGCTGGCGCTAGCTGGGAGCGGCCAGCTTCTTTTTTATCTGGATACGCTTGGTTTGCTCACCGCCCTGATACCGGAGCTTGAACTGGCCAAGGGCGTTGAGCAGCCCAAGGAGCACTGTTGGGACGTTTTCCATCACTCCATAGTCACCGTTGATGCCGTTGATTTCCTACTCAGGCAGGGAACTTGGGAATATGCCGGGGAGGAAGCGCTGGCGCCGGTCCCTTGGTCAGAGGAACTGGAGCAGCACTTTGCCCGGGAAGTGAGCCACGGCAGCACCAGGAGGTCGCTGCTTAAATTGGCGGCGCTGCTTCATGACATCGCCAAGCCGCAAACCAAAACGGTTGAGGAAAGTGGCCGCACCCGTTTCCTGGGGCACGCTAAAGATGGGGCGCTGGTGGCGGCCGGCGTCATGGAAAGGCTCAGGTTCAGCACCAAGGAGATAAAGTTGGTGGAGGTTATGGTGAGGTACCACCTCCGGCCAACGCAGATGAGCCATGAGGGGCTTCCCTCCCGCCGGGCGATTTACCGTTACTTTCGTGACGTGGGGGAGGCGGGCATTGATGTCCTTTTCTTGAGCCTGGCTGACCATCTGGCCAGCCGGGGGGAGCATCTGGATTTGGCGCAGTGGCGGGCGCACGCTCAAATGACGAGCTATGTGCTGGCGCAGCATTTTGCAGAAGCAAGTCTTACCGTGCCGCCGAAATTAGTCAGCGGGCATGATTTGATCAACCTCTTTGGCCTGAAGCCAGGGCCCAGAATTGGGGAAATCCTGGAGGCGGTGCGTGAGGCGCAGGCCGCCGGGGAGGTGGCCACCCGGGAGGAGGCCTTGGCCTATATCAGGCGGCTGCTGGCTTCATCCTCCTCTTAAGGATTAGACGACTTTGAGCTAGCGAGATGACGAGAAAGAATATACTGACCTTGGCCATTATCCTGGCGCTCTTTGGCTCTGCCGTGAGCGCGCTCATCTACCCTCTCTTTGGCCGGGAGGCGATGCGGCTGGGCCTTGATTTGCAGGGCGGCATCCACATGGTCTACCAGGCGGACTTTTCGGCTATAGAGCCGGGGAAGGAGGGGGAGGCCATTGATGGTGCCATCGCCGTCATTGAGCGGCGAATCGATATCCTGGGGGTGACCGAGCCGGTTATCCAGAAGCAGGGAGATGACCGCATTCTGGTGGAGCTACCCGGCATCAGCGAGGCGGAAAAGGCCAAGAAATTGATCGGCCAGACGGCGCTGCTTGAGTTCCGTGAGCTGGTGATAAACGAGGAGGGCAAGGAGGAGTGGGTGCCGGCCACCGCCGTCATCGATGGTCAGGAGAAGGAGCTCACCAGCGCTTACTTCAAGGAGAATACCTACGTCACCACGGATGATTTTGGCCGGCCGATTTTGGTTTTTGAGTGGAACCGGGAGGGGAGCCAGATATCCGGGGAGGTCACCGAGCGTCTTATCGGCAAGCCCTTGGGCATTTTCTTGAGCGGGGAGCCGCTTCTGGGAGATGATGGCGAGCCGATAGCCCCCATTGTCCGCTCCAAGATTACCGACCGCGGGCAGATTGAGGGCTTGAGCCTGAATGAGGCCACCGAGCTATCCAGCCTGCTCAATGCCGGCCGCATCCCGCTTCCCCTCACCCCCATCTATGACCAGACGGTATCCCCGATATTGGGCGCCGATTTCATTGCCCGCAGCATCAAGGCGGGGTTGATCGGCATCATCCTGGTGATGCTGTTTATGATCGCCTACTACCGCCTCTCCGGCCTGCTGGCTAGTTTAGCTTTGGTTTTCTACGGGGCGCTGGTCCTGGCGCTGTTCAAATTGATCCCGGTGACCCTGACCCTGGCCGGGCTGGGTGGCTTTATCCTCTCCATCGGCATGGCGGTGGATGCCAATGTGCTCATCTTTGAGCGGATGAAGGAGGAGATCAGAACCGGTCGGACGCTGGGCGCTTCCATTGAGGCTGGATTTAGCCGAGCCTGGACGGCTATTCGTGATAGCAACATCACCACCTTCATCGTCTGCGGCATTCTCTACTGGGTGGGCAATAGCGTGGCTGCCGGTGCTCCGGTGAAGGGCTTTGCCCTGACCCTGTTTATCGGTGTGGGGGTGAGCATGTTCACCGCCATCGTGGTCACCCGCACCCTGCTGCGCCTGTTTGTCGGCACCAAGCTTGCCCGGAAGACTTCGCTGTTCAGCGTCTCTGTGGGGAGAAGAGATGTTTGATATCATCGGTAAAAGATTCTGGTTCTTTCTCATTTCCGGGCTAGTTATCCTGGTGGGCATTATCTCCTTACTTACCTTTGGCCTCAAGCCAGGGATTGAGTTCAGCAGCGGCTCCCTGCTCACCGTGGACTTTGAGCAGGAGGTGGCCCAGAGCGAGCTAAAACAAGCACTGGCTGAGCTGGGCTACCCTGACGTTATCATTCAACGCACCGGAGCGGGCGATTTCCTCATCCGCACCCATGAGCTCACTAGTGAGGACAAGGCACAGCTGGAGGAGGCGCTCGAGGCCAGATTCGGCAAGCTCACCGAGCCTGAGTTCTCCTCGGTCTCCCCGATGATCGCCGGGGAGACGGTGCGCACCGCCGCCATCGCCGTGGTGGTGGCTGCGGTGGGCATACTCCTCTATGTGACCTGGGCGTTTCGCCGCATGCCCAAACCCTTCCGCTACGGAGCCTGTGCCATCATCGCCCTGGCGCATGACGCCATGGTGGCGCTGGGGGTCTTCTCCATCCTCGGCGGCATACTCAACTGGCAGATAAATCTCATGTTCATCACCGGCATCCTGGCGGTCATCGGCTACAGCGTGAACAATACCGTGGTCATCTTTGACCGGATACGTGAGAATCTGGGGCAGGAAGAGCGGGCTGACTTTGAGACGGTGGTCAATAATAGTCTGGTGGAGACCCTGGGGCGTTCCATAAATACCAGCCTGACCACCCTGGTCGTGGTCTTGGCGCTGCTCCTCTTCGTCGGGGTATCAATCCAGAACTTCGTCGTGGTCATGATTATCGGCATTATCGCCGGAACCTTCAGCTCCGTCTGCATTGCCCCCACGCTGCTGGTAGTCTGGGACAAAGGGGAGTGGGGCCGGTTTATCCAGTGGCTGCCGGTGGCGGCAAGAGCCAAAAAGTAGGTAGCGGGTGATGTTTGCCTCCCGAAGTGGGGCCGCCAAGCTTTCCCTTCTCCTCGTCCTCGGGCTGATCGGGCTCAAGGTGGTGGTGGGGGTCATCACTGGGAGCGTGAGCGTTCTTGCCCAGGCAGCAGATAGTTTTCTTGACCTCTTCGGTGTGGTTATCACCCTCTTCGCCGTCAACATTGCCACCAAACCGGCCGATGCCGAGCACCCTTTTGGTCACGGCAAGGTGGAGGATATCGCCGCCGTAGTCCAGGCGGTGCTCATTTTTGTCGCCGCTGTCGCCATCATCTATTCGGCGGTGCGCCGAATAATCACGGGCACCGTGGTGGAGCTCACTGAAGCCGGGATAGGAGTGATGGCGGTTTCCATCATCGTCAGCATCTTTCTCTCCCGGCATCTGTTTCGGGTCTCGCGGACTGCCGATTCGGTGGCCCTGGAGGCGAATGCTCGTAACATCGCCGCCGACGTGTACTCCGCAGCGGGGGTGCTGGTGGGGCTAGTGGTGATACGCTTTACCGGACTCAGCATCATTGACCCGATTATCGCCCTGCTGGTGGCCTTGGTTATTCTGAAATCAGCCTATGATGTTTTGCGGAGGTCATTTGGCGGGCTGATTGATATCAGGCTGCCCGGGGCGGAGGAGCATATCATCAGGGCGGCGATTATAGAGCACGTTGGGGAGCTGGTTGATTTCCACCGGTTGCGCACCCGCAAGGCGGGGAGACAGCGCTACATTGACCTCCACCTGGTAGTGCCCAAGGATCTCAGTGTGGAGAAAGCACACGAGCTATGTGACCATCTGGAGCAGGATATCAAAAGCAAACTGCGCCACGCCAGCGTTACCATCCACGTTGAGCCGTGCAGCGAGGAGTGTGACCAGTGTCCGCTGCCTCCTCATAAGCGCCGGCGCAAATCCTAATCCAGCTGATGTATCTCCTTTAGCTTCTTGAGTAGTGGCGTAATATCGGGGGCAGGCCATCGGCGCTGCGCCTCTCCCAAGGGGTCAGCAATATCGGCGTTGCCCAGCAGCACCTCAAAGGTGGCTTTCACCGAGGTGGCCAGCGCGGTGAGGTTGTAGCCACCCTCAAGGCTCAAGACCAGCCGGCCTTGGCATAATTCCCCGGCCAGTTCCTGAATCACCCCCACCATCCGGGCAAAGCCGCTGGTGCTCACCTGCATCATGGCGAGCTGGTCTGCCCAGTGGGCGTCATACCCTGCTGAGACCAGGATAAGCTGCGGTCCGAAGCGCCTGGTTATGGGGGCGATTACTTGTTCAAAGGCCTGCTGATATTCGCTGTCCCCGCAGCCTGCGGGGAGCGGGATATTGACCGTGGTGCCCTGGGCTGGGCCATGGCCGGTTTCGGTAACAGCACCAGTTCCTGGATAGTGAGGATACTGGTGGGTTGAGATATAGACCACCTGGGGGTTATCGGCAAAGGCGTCTTGGGTGCCATTGCCGTGATGGACATCAAAGTCTATGATGAGCGCGGTCTCCAGTTTATATTTGGTCAGGGCGTACTTGGCGGCGATGGCGATGTTATTGAAGAGACAGAAGCCCATACCCTGGCTGGGGGTGGCGTGATGGCCGGGGGGCCTGACTAGAGCGAAGGCGCTGTCCACTTTGCCCTTGATGACGGCATCGGTGGCGGCGAGCACGCCGCCGGCGGCGTAGAGCGCCGCCTCATAGGAATCGGCTGACAGCACCGTATCCATATCAAGCCAGCCTCCACCCCGGCGGGCCGTTTCCTCAATTTGGGCAATATATCTCTCCCGGTGCACTAGGGTTAGCTCCTCTTTGGTGGCTGGACGGGGCGCAATTGGGGTTAACTGCTCTTTTAGTCCCGTCTGCTCCAAGTGGGAGACAATCGCGGCTAATCTCTGGGCGTTTTCCGGGTGGTGCCCGGTATCATGCTTTAAGTATATCGGGTCATAGATAAGGCCAACTTTCATCAGCTTCCTCCTCTAAATCACCAGCTGGACGCCTGAGACCAGAAACCAGAGCCCAAACCCAATGAGGAGTAGGCTACAGGCGGTAAACAGCCATTCCTGGAGCCTCCGCCCCCAGAGGGAATGGGTTCGGTAGATGACGGTTGAGACCAGCGATAGCCACACCAGGTCACACAGCCAGTGAACGATGATAAAGGCGACTAGCCCAGCCAGGGCGAAATCAAGGATGCGCATGATGAGCATGCTGCCGATGGTCGCCCACCATAGCAGGAAGAAGGGGTTGAAGGCGCTGGTGAGAATGCCGGCGCTGAAAGCGTTATAGGGCAGGTCCTTGCCTTGTCTTACCACCTCCACCCGGGCGCGGAACATGCTTATTCCCAGCCAGATGATCATGCCGCTGCCTAATACACTCAGCACCAGCCGCACCATGTCATGCTGAAAGAACTGGGCAAAGCCGAGGTAAATGAGCAGTATCAGGGGGACTTCAATCACGGCATGGCCCAGGGCTATCTGAGCGCCTGCCCAGGGGGACTTGTAGCTCTTGGCCAGCGTTACCGCCGTCATGGGGCCGGGCATCATCACCCCGGAGAAGGAGATGACCACCACACTGAGCAAAATTGGCAGTAGGGAAACCACTCTCCATATATTATCACACTCTTTCCCTCAGCGCCTCCCCGGGTTGCTTGAGTTAGTTATTTTGATGGATTATACTGGGGCCATAAGGGGACGGGAGAGGTGTCACTGGATTTAGCCAAGGTTGCGGCACAGGTTGGCCGCATGGTCACTAGGCTTAAGGATAGCCGCCAAGAGCGGCAGGAGCGCCTTCAGCATGCCTTGGGTGTGCTCGGTGATGAAGCGTTTGACCTTGGGGCTTTAAAAGAGAAAATCGCTGCCAGCAAGACCACCTGGCTGGTGGCGGGTCTGGTGGACAGATTAGCCGCTCGCTACCAAGCATCTCCCACCCCGGCTGAATTCAGCGTTCTCGCCGCTGACGGCTCGCATATTGATGTTGACCGGCATCGCTCAACTAGGTGTTATCTCATAAACATTGGCTCTGTCATCCTGCGTTACGGCGCCGAGCCAGACGCCATCCTGGAGAGCTTCCCTCAGCTTTACTCCGATGATGAAGACCTAGTGATCGCGCACCCCGGGGCCAAGGGCCGTGAGCAGCCGGTGGAGGGAGCGCTTTTGGGCATCAAGCGTGCCGTGGAGGAATGCCGCCATTTAGCCCAGCTGGCGGCCACCCAGCCGCCCGACAGCACCAGCCTAGCCCTGCTTGATGGCTCGCTGATTTTGTGGGGGCTGGAGGCTTACCCTGAATTCGTCACCGAGGCGCTGCTGGATAGAGGTTTTATCCGCTATCTGGAAGAAGCAAAAAGGCTCAGTAGCGACCGCAGGCTGGCGCTGGCCAGCTACATCAGCTTTCCCCGTAGCACGGACGTGGTCAATGTGCTGCGGGTGGCCATCTGCCCATATCAGCCGGCGGACTGTGACCGAAATTGCCCACCGGGCAAAGCCCGGGAGTGTGATGCCCTGGCTGGGGTTCAGGACCGGGAGCTATTCTTGAATTTGCTTGAGCCGGGGGAGCGCTCAGCGCTATTTATCAGCCCATCAAAGATAGTTAAACACTACGGGGAGCACCAGGTCTATTTCTTCTACCTCAGGGTGGATGATGAGATTGCCCGGGTTGAGGTTCCCCGCTGGGTGGCGGAGGATAAGGATTTGCTTGAATTAACCCATGCTTTGGTTTTAGACCAGTGCCGGCGGGGTCACGGCTATCCGGTGGCACTGACTGAAGCCCATGAGCAAGCGGTGGTCACCGCCGCCGATAAGGAAGAGTTCTGGCAGCTGGTGGAGTCCTTATGCCTGGAGGAAAAACTGCCCATCCCCACCTCCGCCAAGAGCTTTAGCAAAAGGATGAGATGGGTTTAAGGTTATTAAAAAGGAGCCAAGCCATGGGCACCAAGGGCAGAAAAAACGTAAAGAAGCCCAAGCAGCAGAAGAAAAAGGAGAAGTAAGAGGGGAAAATCTTTCAATCCTCTATTTCCTTTTTCTTTGAGATGGAGAGCCAAAGAGAGGCAGGGCCTCTACTCTAGAGCAATAATCGAGGGTGTCCAAGAGGGGCGAATCCCCTCTCCCAAAATCCTCCCCCTCTCCTTGTCAAGGAGAGGGGGACATAGGGGGTGAGGTTGATAAACAATGACTGAGCTGAAAGACAGAGTCGGGGAAGTGATTGAGGCCAGCACCACGGACTTCGTGGCGCAGGCTTATGAGCTTTACCAGTTACCGCCACTGGGCAGCCTGGTGAAGACCCGGGACGAGCCGGTGGAGCTATACGGCATCGTCTATCACGCCACCACCGGCAGCCTGGAGCCGGGGCGCCGGCCCATCGCCCGCGGCCGGGACGAGGTAGCTGAGGAGGAGATTTACCGCTCTAGCCCGCAGCTTCTAAAGCTGCTCAAAAGTGAATTCAGCGCCCTGGTGGTGGGGCACCGGGAGGGAGATAAGCTCTATCACTATCTCCCCCCCAAACCGGCTCGCATCCACGGCTTTGTCTACCAGTGCCGCCCGGAGGAGGTGAGGGAGTTCAGCCAGTCTTTTGATTTCCTCAATATCTTGGTCAATACGCGTCTACCCGTCTCCATGGAGGAGGTGGTGGCGGCGGTGCTGCGCCAGATGAGCCAGGCGCATGAAGACCCTCACGCCTTTCTGGTGGCGGCGGGCAAGGAGCTGGCCATTTTGCTCAGCGGGCAATTCAGTCAGCTCAAAGCGATTCTGGGGAGGCTTTAGATGACCGACCGATTGGGAATTGTCGTCTCTGGTTCGCTGGAAAAGGGAGTAGAGGTCAAGCTGGATGGCTCGGTATCGGTGGAGGATATGGCGGTGGGGCGCTACGTCACCATTGAGGGGCAAAGACAACGTTTCTTCGGCATGATCACCGATATCAGCCTGGGGGTAAGTGACCCGAGATTGACGCTAGCGCCACCTGATGTCTCTGATCCCTTTATCAGTGAAGTGCTGGCCGGCACCGGCACCTTCGGCGTGCTCCATGTTCTGCCCATGCTCACCATCGGTGGCGATGTGGCCAGCCTGATTGAGGGCCCCCAGCCGGTGAAGACGGTGCCCAGCCACTTCTCGGTGGTGAACTTGGCCTCCCAGCGGGATGTGGAGTTGGTTTTTGGCGGCGAGGATGAGAGGAGATTCTACATCGGCACGCCGCTGGATATGGAGACCAAGATTTGCCTTGACCTGCCGGAGCTGGTCAAACGCTCCAACGGCATCTTTGGCAAGAGTGGCACCGGGAAGACCTTCCTCACCCGCATGCTGCTCATTGGCATGCTCCAGAAGAGCGCCGCGGTGAATTTGATCTTTGACATGCACAATGAATATGGCTGGGCGGGGACGAGCGAGGAGGGAAGGTCAGTCAAGGCGCTAAAGCAGCTTTTCCCCTCCAAAGTGGCTGTGTTCACCCTTGACGAGGAGAGCTCCCGGCGCCGGCGGGTGAGCACCGATTTTGTGGTCAAAATTGGCTATGATGAGATCGAGCCGGAGGATATGGTTCTGCTCCGCCAGACCTTGAACCTCACCGAGCCAGCCGTGGAGGCTATCTATCAACTGCGGCGCAGGTTCGGGCGAGGCTGGCTAGAGCAGGCGCTGGAGCTGCCTGACTCAGAGGAGACCGGGGAGCTCCTGAAGGAACTCAGCATCCATGAGAGCACCTTCCAGAACCTAAGGCGGGGGCTGGCCACCATTCGGCGGCTTCCCTTCATTGAGCCCCGTGCTCCCGATAATCCGGTGAAGCGCATTCTGGACTACCTTGACCGGGGCATCAACGTGGTGCTGGAGTTTGGCCGCTACACCGATATTACCGCTTATATCCTGGTGGCCAATCTGCTCACCCGCCGCATCCACGCGCAGTATCGGGATAGAATGGAGAAGGCAATGGGCGAGGATGTAGCCAAACCAACGCCGCTCGTGATCACTATTGAGGAGGCACACCGCTTCCTCAACCCCGAGGTCGCTAGCCAAACCATCTTCGGCACCATCGCCCGGGAAATGCGCAAGTATAACGTTACCTTGCTGGTGATTGACCAGCGCCCCAGTGGCATTGATGCCGAGGTTATGTCTCAATTGGGGACGAAGATAACCTGTCTTCTGGACAACGAGCGGGATATTGATAGTGTCCTGGCCGGTGTCTCCGGCAAGAGTGCCCTCAAATCAGTCCTGTCTCGCCTAGAATCCAAGCAGCAGGCGCTCATCTTCGGTCACGCCGTGCCCATGCCGGTGGTCATCAGGACTAGAGAATATGGCTCCCCCGAATCCTACCGCAGCTTCGTCTCTGGCGGCTCGGCCGAATCTAGGGAGCAGGCTGATAAGGATATTGAGGAATTGTGGGGCTAGCGCCCTAGTGGGAGGGTGAAATTGCCGAGGAAAAAGATTGGTCTGGCCCTGGGCAGCGGTGCCGCCAGGGGGCTAGCGCACATCGGCGTGCTGGCCGTCCTGGAAAAAGAGGGTATCCCCATTGACCTCATTGCCGGCACCAGCGCCGGCGCCGCTGTCGGCGCCCTCTACGCCCGGAGCCAGGACTCCGGCCGGATAAAAGAGCTGGCCTTGGGCTTTGGCCTGAAGAAACTGGCCCCATTGGTAGACCCCTCCTTCCCCAAGACCGGCTTCATCAAGGGCCAGAAAATCAAAGACCTCTTGGCGTCATTCATCGGTGGCGATATAAGATTCAAGGACCTAAAGATACCCTTCGCCTGCGTGGCCACTGACGTTGAGACTGGCGAGGAGGTGGTTATTGACCGTGGCTCAGTGCCGGAGGCGATAAGAGCCAGCATCTCGGTGCCATTGGTATTTACTGTGGTGAAGAGGGGAGGGCGATACCTGGTGGATGGCGGGCTGGTAAACCCGGTGCCGGTGAGCCTGGCGAAACGGATGGGCGCTGACTTCGTCATTGCGGTGAACGTCATCCCTGATGTGGTGGAGCGGGCGCATCGGATAAAGGAAGGCTCTAAAGGGCATAAGGAGCCCAACCTCGTCCATATCATCATGCAGTCTCTCTACATCGGCACCTACGCCTTGGTGCGCTCCAGCCTGGAGGGGGCTGATGTGGTCATCGAGCCAAAACTGGGGCATATCGGTGCCGGTGATTTCCATCATGCCCAGGAGTGCATCTTGCAGGGGGAGCTGGCGGCGGAGAGCGCCATCCCTGAGATCAGAAGAAAGCTGCAAGCTTAAAAGCCCTGGCTAAAGGAATGGTTGACAAAGGAAGGGCTTATCCTTTATAATTATAATTGCAAATGATATGCATTAGCAAAAATTAAAGGAGAGCCAGTAGGATGCCAGCAGCAAGCCGTATCGCGCTGAACAGAGCCGGCAAGAGGGTTACCCCTCAGCGCGCCCTGATCATGGAGGTCATTCGTCAGGGGAAGGGGCACCTTGATGCTGATGAGATCTACCGCCGGGCTCGGGAGAGGGAGCCACGCTTGAGTCTATCCACCGTTTATCGGACGCTGCAGATGCTGAAGCGGCTGGGGCTGGTTGAAGAGCTTCATTTTGATGATAACCATCATCATTATGAGGTGAAGCCGCAGGCGGAGCATCATCACCTAGTGTGCCTTGGTTGCGGCCGGGTTATTGAATTCAACTACCCGCTGTCTCTTTACCTGAGGAAGAAGGTCCCGGAGGTCAGAGAGTTTGACATCACCGAGACCGAGGTTCGCATGACCGGCTATTGCGCCAAGTGCCGCCGGAGCCGGAAATAATTTTTTACTCCCGCTTATTGCAAATAAGAAGCATTTGTATTTAGTGGGGAACGTTTGCCGGGTGAAAAGGAGGTATAGGATATGCTCAGCGCGCTCCTGATCACGCTGAGAGAGGGGCTTGAGGCTGCCCTCATCATCGGCATCATCTTGGCTTATCTGGTCAGGATTGGCTATCGGCAGGGTTTGAAACCCGTCTGGCTCGGGGTTTCGCTGGCCGTGGCGGTGAGTTTGGTGGCTGGTGCCGCCATTTTCCTGTTCGCTGGAGAGCTCAGCAGCCCGGCCGAGGAGATATTTGAGGGCCTGGCTATGTTCATTGCCGCCGTCGTCCTCACCTGGATGATATTCTGGATGCGCCGGCAGGCGGTCAACATCAAAGCCCATCTCCAGGCTCAGATAGACTCGGTGGTTACCGCTGGCTCATCGCTGGGTCTGGTGGTGCTGGCCTTTGTCGTCGTGGTCAGGGAGGGGATTGAGACGGTGCTCTTCCTCTTTGCCGCCACCAGGATGGCTGAGTCTGCGGTCCTGTTTGCCACCGGCGGCTTCCTGGGGCTGGCGGCGGCCATCGGCATAGGTTACAGCATATATCAGGGCACGTCCCGGCTCAATCTGAGGGCTTTCTTCAATGTGACCAGCCTGGTGTTGGTCGTGTTCGCCGCGGGGTTACTAGCCCACGGGATTCATGAGCTCCAGGAGGCGGCGGTTCTGCCCACGGTGGTGGAGCATGTCTGGGACATCAACCACATCCTGCCGGAGAAGTCAGGGGTGGGACGGTTTTTGACCGCCATCGCTGGCTATAATGGCAACCCATCATTGGTGGAGGTGGTGGCCTACTTCGTCTATCTGGCGCTGGCGCTTGGGTTCTACTTCCGCCCAGCGGAGAGGGGATAAGCCACGTCTAAAAGTAAGTCGGTTAGCGGGGGTGGTCGGTAAGATGAGACTCTGGCCAAGAATCGGGCGCGGTTTTGGTCGCGGTGGCTGTCATGGGGGAGGAGTGCGCCTGGGGGATGGTCGGCTCAGGAAGGTGGGGGTTGTGGGCAGCCCCAATGTCGGCAAAAGCGTCGTCTTCAATAATCTCACCGGCGCCTACGTTACCGTCTCCAATTATCCGGGGACGACGGTTGACATCTCCAGAGGTAAGGCGAAGATTGATGGTGAGGAAATAGAGATCGTGGACACCCCGGGGATGTACTCGCTGCTCCCCATCAGTGAGGAGGAGAGGGTGGCGAGACTCATTTTGTTTCAGGAGAAGCCGGAGGTGGTGCTGCACGTGGTGGATGCCAAGAATCTGGAGAGGATGTTGCCCCTGACTTTGCAGTTGATTGAGGCCGGGCTTCCCGTTATGCTGGACTTAAACATGATGGACGAGGCGGAGGCGGCTGGGATAGAGATTGATGTCAAGAGGCTGGAGAGGGAGCTTGGCATCCCAGTGGTAGCTACCGTGGCCACTACTGGGCGTGGCATGGAGACCCTGCGCAGGAGACTAGCGGAATATGTCAGAAGCCGAAGCTGTGCCGTTGCGGTATGATGAGTTCCTGGAAGCAGCGCTGAGCCGCATCGGCGGTCTGCTTAAGGGCCACTATGGCATCTCCAGGAGGGCGGTGGGGTTGCTCCTTCTCCAGGGGGACCCTCAAATGGAGAGGGAGGTTAAAAAACGAGATGCCGCTAGCTATAGCTTGCTCCAGGAGATAGTGTCCCAGGCCCGGGCGCACTATAATCAGCCTTTGAGCTATGTCATCGCCCTGAGGCGCCAACAGGAAGCTCGGCGCCTCGTGTCGGCGGTGGTGACCTTGAGGGGGAAACGAAGGCCCGGTTTTGCCGAATGGCTGAGCCGGGCGATGATGCATCCCGTATCCGGCTCCCTCATCTTGCTTCTCGTCCTCTACTTCGGCCTGTATCAATTTGTCGGCGTTTTTGGCGCCGGGGTGGTGGTTGACTTCATCGAGGGCACGGTGTTTGGGGAGTGGGTAAACCCTTGGGTCACTGAGCTAGTGAGAGGTTTCATCCCGTTCCAGGTTCTCCAGGACCTTTTTGTCGGGGATTATGGGGTCATCACCCTGGGGCTGAGCTACGCTTTTGCCATCATACTGCCTATCGTGGCCACCTTCTTCCTCGTTTTCTCCATAATTGAGGACTCTGGTTATCTCCCCCGGCTGGCCATGCTCATTGACCGGGTGTTCAAGGCCATAGGCTTGAGCGGGCGGGCGGTGATACCCATGGTGCTGGGGTTTGGCTGTGATACCATGGCCACCATCGTCACCAGAACCCAGGAGACGAGGCGGGAGAGGATTATCACCACCCTGCTGCTGGCGCTGGCCATTCCCTGCTCGGCGCAATTGGGGGTTATCTTCGCCATTTTGTCCGGTAGTGGGATGGCACTTCTTATCTGGGCGGTGACGGTGGCGCTGGTGCTGCTCCTTGTCGGTTATTTGGCCTCCAAGGTGATACCTGGGGAGAGGGCCAGCTTCTATATGGAGGTACCACCGCTGAGGTTGCCCAAGCTGACCAATATCCTGGCCAAGACCTATAGCCGGCTGCAGTGGTACTTTGTTGAGGTGCTGCCCCTTTTCATTCTGGCTAGCGTGCTACTCTGGCTTGGGGACCTTAGCGGGCTATTTGGCCTGGTCATCGGCGGGCTGGAGCCCTTGGTCAAGTTCATCGGGCTTCCCCCAGAGACAGCGGTGGTCTTTCTCTACGGTTTCTTCAGGCGGGATTTTGGTGCCGCCGGGCTCTATGACCTGCACAGTGCGGGGGCGCTAATGGGTGTGCCGCTGGTGGTGGCGGCGGTTACCCTCACCCTTTTTATCCCCTGCATTGCCCAGCTCTTGGTGATGTGGAAGGAGAGAGGGGCCAAGACGGCGCTAGCCATTGCTGCTTTTATCTTCCCCTTTGCCTTTTTGATAGGCTTTGTCCTCAACCTAATTCTGACCAGGCTGGGGGTGTCGCTGTGAGGTGCCCCCTCTGCGGTCATCGGTTTAGGGAGGAGGAGGGCAGGGCTGCCTGTAAGGGGTGCCCGCTGGCCAGGAATTGCCAGCGGCGGCGCTGTCCTAACTGTGGCTACGATGTGCCATTGGAACCAAAATTGGTTAAAATCTTCAAAACCTGGAGGAGGTGGGATGATGGAGCTAGAGGAAAAAGCAGAAGAGTTGCTTGAGACCCTGTGGCTTGGCACTGAGGAGAGGAATGAGGAGTCCTTGCCCCTGGAGAATATCGCCGAGGCGGAGAAGGAGCCGCTTAGCCAGTTGCTCAAGGCCGGCTATATCGCCTTATCCGATGACCGGGTGAGGCTTACCGAGCGGGGACGAACCATCGCCAGGAATGTGGTGAGGAGGCACCGGCTGGCGGAAAGGCTATTGGTTGACGTGCTGGGCACCGGGGGCATGCTCACCCATGAGAAGGCATGCCGGTTTGAGCATCTGCTTGACCGGGGGCTGGACGAGAGCATCTGCGCTTTGCTCGGGCATCCCAAGATATGCCCCCA
>Ga0209426_1000386_pt1 | contig 50111 bp, 51 predicted proteins | sample Deesub1362B_J571_FD_187697 | JGI IMG/M metagenome (GOLD analysis project Ga0209426, IMG submission 187697) | Deep oceanic, basalt-hosted subsurface ecosystem from Juan de Fuca Ridge flank, Pacific Ocean, CORK Borehole 1362B_J2.571 (SPAdes)... ... | reverse complement strand
CGGTGCCGTTCCCCAAGCGCCTGGGCAACCCCGAGGAATACGCCCAGCTGGCGGTGACCATGATCACCTGCGGCTACTTCAACGGCGAGGACGTCCGCCTCGACGGCGGCATCCGCATGGCGCCGCGCTGATACGAAAAGCCCTCCCCCTTGATGGGGGAGGGTTTGGGCGGGGGTGTTAGGGCGTTGCAAGCGGAACCGCTGCATCACCCCCAGCCCCGACCCTTCCCCCATCGAGGGGGAAGGGAGCCTTTGGTCCTTACTTCCCCGGCGCCGGGCGCTGGATCGTGCTGGCCAGATTGGCCATGATCTCGCGGGCGTCATAGGCGCGCGGGTCGCCTTCCGGCTTCTTGCCCTTGTGCATCACGATCTCGGCGGCGGCCTCGAACTTCTCGATCGTGCGGATCTCGGCGCGGTCGGCCCAGAAGGGGTCACCCCAGAAGGGGTCCCACGAACGCCAGCCATAGTGCGGGCCATAATAGCGCCAGGCCGGACGCCAATAGCCGTAGGGACCCCAGCCGAAGGCCGGGCGGGCCAGCGGATCGGGCTCGACATAGGTGCGGGCGGTGCGCTCGGTGCGATGGTCGGCCGTCTCGAACCAGTCATAGCCCTGCTGGGTGGTCAGCTCGGCCGACCGGTACAGCAGATAGCGCTCGACCGTCTCGCGCGAGGTCAGGCTGTTGCCGGCGAACGACACGCGGTAACGGTCGCCCTCCAGACGCTGTTCCGAGAACCCGCCGGTCGTCGCGCCCGACGTCACCTTAGGCTGGTAAGGCGTCGGCGTGGCGCAGGCGGACAGCCCGGCGGCGATCGCCAGAGCGGCGACCAAGGCGACCTTCTTCATGGACATGGTTTGCTCCTTCACGCGGAGTCCTCTGAGTTTAGACTCAACTCTGGCCGCCCATTGTGGTTTCGCCAAGGCGCAGTTTGCAACGGGCCTGAAATCTATCGACCTCGCGACAGGATCAAGCCCGCCGCGGTGATCAGGAGCACGCCGACCAGGATGGCGAAACCGCGCCGAAAGCCTGGCGCGTTCATCCGCGTCGACAGCGCCGCGCCGCCCAGGCCGTAGGCGGACATGCTGACCAGATCCATGCCGATGGTGGCGCAGGCGAACATGATCAGCTGCGGAACCAGCGGCCGCTTGACGTCCAGGAACGGCGGCAGCACGGCCGAGAAGAACAGCAGGATCTTTGGATTGGCGATCTGGACCATGAAGCCGTCCAGAAACGCCGAACGACCGGCCCGGACGCGCGCCGAGGCGTGGCGCTCGACGTCCTTGATCCCGGCCCACAGAGATTGGAGGCCCAGCCAGACCAGATAGGCCGCCCCCGCCAGGGCCAGGACGTGGAAGGCCTTGGGAAAGGCCAGGATCAGCGCGCCCAGTCCCAGGGCCGAGCAGGCGAACCAGACCAGGGTCGCGGCGTTCATGCCGACCACGCCCCGCAGGGCCGCCCCCTTGCCGCGTTCCATGCCCGTGGCGATGGCGAACAGGTTCGCTGGCCCCGGCGTGATGGCCAGGACGAACATGGAGACCAGGAAGGCGCCGTAGCGGGCGGGGTCGACGGGAAGCGCGCTCATGTCGCGGGTATAGGCCCCGGGCCAGGCGGCTCAAAGATCCCGCTAGCCCCCGATGACCATCAGCACGTAAACGGCCCGGCCCAGCGCGCCGAACAGCAGGACGCCGGTGGCCAACGCCTGGATGATGAAGCCCAGTTCGCGCTTCTTCGGATCGGCGGCGTAGCCGAGGGCGTAGACGATCCGGCCGATCATCCAGACCACGCCGAGCGCGGCGGCGACCCGGTCGTTCCAGTACAGGGCGAACAGCCACAGCGAGGGCAGGTAGATGACCAGCCACTCGACGGTGTTGGCCTGGATGCGCAGGTGACGCTCCAGCTCGGGGTGGCCGGTCATGGCCGGCGCGTCGATGCCGGTGCGCCGCCGCGCGCCGCCGATGCGCAGGATCATCCAGACGTAGACGAGCAACGAGACCAGCGTGACGATCGCCGCCAACGCGTGGGATTGATTCATTTTCGTTTTCCTCCCCGGGGCCGCTTCGGCGGCTACGGGATGACCCTAGCGGGGTTCATCCGGAATTTGCATCCCCTGGCGCGCGCGATACGCCGTCCTCAGCGCGGGTCGTCCATGGAGCGCCCAGCCGGGTTCGGGGAACCGGGCCAGGGCTTTATCCGCTCCTAGGTCTGACGATCCCATTGGCGAAAGGCTCGACAGGCCATGCATGTGGACTCCACGGCGATCCGGGAGATCGATTACGCCCCCGAACACGGCAAGCTGTTCGTCACCTTTCTGGATGGCGACGCCTACGTCTATGTCGGCGTCCCCGAACGTATCAGCCAGGCGTTCATCCGCGCCCCGTCGAAGGGGCGGTTCTTCCAGCGGATGATCCGGGATCGGTATCCGTATAATCGGGTTTAGGGCGATTAATCGGGTTTAGGGCGATGCGCCAAATCCCTCTCTCATGGAGAGAGGGAGGGGCCCGCCGCGAAGCGGTGGGAGGGTGAGAGGCGTGCGCTTTCCGGAGTGTGCTCTGGGCGGAAGGGGGCCTTCTAAGTATCGATCGCGGTTACCCTGCAGGATCGGCTCAGGTCTGGCGTCGTCATATCGCACGATATCCTAACGGTCCGGGGAAAGGCTGGTCCACGCCAGACAACATACCCGATCACAGGGTTGGCGCGCCCGTCGATCCGTCGAACTTGGAGGCTCTGTTGGCGCGGCAAGCCCAACTTGAGTTCATGCCGGGCGGCGCTAGACACGCACGCTCCGTCAGTAATCTCGCAGCCCGCGATGCGCTCGTCGGCAGCCAGGGTTCCTGTCCGGAGCGGATCACGGCCATGCTCCCCATAGATGACCATCAACTGGGAGGCGCCGCCCGTGTTCTTGTTGCCGGTCTCGACCACAACCGCGGGCATTACGGGCCGCCAGTAGAGATCCCTTGCGGCGTAAGCGACGCAGCCGAGGAACAAGAAGATGGCGAGAGTTGAGAAGCGCGTGAGCAAAGCCAACAAATCCCCCTCAGGTTGAGTTTGGTCTTTGTAACGCCGCAGAGCCGCAGGCAGCAACGGGTCTTGGCCCGCCAGCCTCGAAACCACTCACCCTCCCATGCTTCGCATGGGCCCCTCCCTCTCTCGAAGAGAGAGGGATTTGGCTCGCGGCCGCCGCCCTAAAGAAAAGGCGTCGCGAGTTTCCCCGCGACGCCCTACAGTCGTCTTGCTCTAACCCCGGCTACCCGCGCTTATCCCGCTTGGCCAGGACCCGCAGGCGCAGGGCGTTCAGCTTGATGAAGCCGCCGGCGTCGCGGTGGTCGTAGGCGACCTTGCCTTCCTCGAAGGTGACCAGGTCCTGGTCGTACAGCGAGTAGGGGCTGGTGCGGCCGATGACGGTGACGTTGCCCTTGTAGAGCTTCACGCGGACCTGGCCGGCGACCTTCTCCTGGCTGTAGTCGATCGCGGCTTGCAGCATCTCGCGCTCGGGCGAGAACCAGAAGCCGTTGTACACCAGCGTGGCGTACTTCGGCATCAACTCGTCCTTCAGGTGCATGGCGCCGCGGTCCAGCGTGATGCTCTCGATGCCGCGGTGGGCGGCCAAGAGGATCGTGCCGCCGGGGGTCTCGTAGACGCCGCGCGACTTCATGCCGACGAAGCGGTTCTCGACCAGGTCCAGACGACCGATGCCGTTGTCGCGGCCCAGTTCGTTCAGCTTGGTCAGCAGGGTGGCCGGGCTCATCTTGACGCCGTCGATGGCGACCGGGTCGCCCTTTTCGAAGTCGATGGTGATGATGGTCGGCTTGTCCGGCGCGTCTTCCGGCGCGATCGTGCGCATGTGGACGAACTCGGGGGCTTCGACCGCCGGGTCCTCCAGGACCTTACCTTCCGACGAGCTGTGCAGCAGGTTGGCGTCGACGCTGAACGGCGCCTCGCCGCGCTTGTCCTTGGTGATCTGGATCTGGTGCTTCTCGGCGAAGTCCAGCAGGGCCTCGCGGGACTTGAAGTTCCATTCGCGCCAGGGGGCGATCACGGTGATGTCGGGCTCGAGGCCGTAGTAGCCGAGCTCGAAGCGCACCTGGTCGTTACCCTTGCCGGTGGCGCCGTGGCTGACGGCGTCGGCGCCCATCTTGCGGGCGATCTCGATCTGCTTCTTGGCGATCAGCGGGCGGGCGATCGAGGTGCCCAGCAGGTACTGGCCCTCATAGACCGTGTTGGCGCGGAACATCGGGAAGACGAAGTCGCGGACAAACTCCTCGCGCACGTCCTCGATGAAGATGTTCTCGGGCTTCACGCCGGCGGCCAGCGCCTTGGCGCGCGCCGGTTCGATCTCTTCGCCCTGGCCCAGGTCGGCCGTGAAGGTGATGACCTCAGCGCCGTACTCGGTCTGCAGCCACTTCAGGATGATCGAGGTGTCGAGGCCGCCCGAATAGGCGAGCACGACCTTCTTCACGGACTTGTCGGCCATGAGGGGGTCCTTCCGGAGAGAAACACAAAGTCGCGCGCCTTCAACGGCGAAAGATCGCGCGGGTCAAGAAGTTTAAAGCTGACCCTCGTCCTGCAACGTCTTGATGACGAAGCGCAGGTGGAAAAGCTGGCTCAGGCCGAGGCTGGCGGCCAGGGTGGCGCGGACCAGGAAGATCACCAGCGCGCGGGTCGGATCGGCCGTGAAGGTGGCCTGGGTGATCGTGAACGACAGCAGGACCGCGATGGCCACGGCGGGAATGGCCAGCAGGCCCACGGCCTTGGGCGCGCGCCAGGTCGGCTTGCCGTCGAAGCCCCACTGCATGGGCACCTCGACGCCTTTCGGGATCCGTTTCCACGCGCCTTGGGCCGTGGCGGCGATGATGGCGAGGGCGGCGATCGACAGACCATCGCCCAGCACGCGCAGGGTCGTTTCCATAAGCTTGTATCTTACCCCTAAACCGTGACCTGCGCGCCCAGCTCGACGACGCGGCCGGGCGGGATCTTGAAGAAGTCGGTCGGGTTGGCCGCGTTCTTCATCAGATAGATGAACAGCCGGTCCTGCCACAGGGGCATTCCGCTGTTGGCGGACGGCACGATCGAGCGCCGGCCCAGGAAGAAGCTGGTGGCCATGATGTCGAACTTCAGGCCCTGCTTGCGGCAGACCGCCAGGGCCTTGGGAATGTTCGGACTTTCCATGAAGCCGTAGGTGACGACGACCTTCTTGAAGTCGTCATTGACCTTCTCGATCCGGACACGGTCGTCCTCCAGCACGCGCGGCGTCTCGGCGGTGCGGACGGTGAGGATGACGTTGCGCTCGTGCAGCACCTTGTTGTGCTTGAGATTGTGCATCAGGGCGACCGGCGTCATCTCCGGATCCGAGGTCAGGAAGATCGCCGTGCCGGGCGCGCGGTGCGGCGCGCGGGCGCGGAGGATCTCCATCAGGTCGATCAGGGGCACGCTGTCGCGGCGGGTCTTGGCGGTCAGGATCGCGGCGCCGCGCGTCCAGGTCCACATTACCAGAACCAGCACGCCGCCGAACGCCAGGGGCAGCCAGGCGCCGTCCGGGATCTTCAGCATGTTCGAGGCGATGAACACCGAATCCAGGGCCGCCAGCGGGATCAGCAGCAGACCGGTCTGAGCCAGGTTCCACTTCCAGATCCGGCGGATGACGACATAGGCCAGCAGGGTGTCGACGAACATCGCGCCGGTGACCGCGATGCCATAGGCGCTGGCCAGCTTGTGCGAGCTCTGGAACATGAACAGCAGCGCCAGTACGCCGACCAGCAGGAACTGATTGACCGCCGGCACGAAGATCTGGCCGGCCTGGGTCTCGGACGTGCGCTTGATCTCGATGCGCGGCAGCAGGCCCAACTGCACCGCCTGCTGAGTCATCGAGAAGGCGCCGGTGATCACCGCCTGGCTGGCGATGACGGTGGCGATGGTGGCCATGATCAGCACCGGCCAGTAGGCGAAGCCGGGCACCATTTCCCAGAACGGATTGTGGCGTGCGGCGGGGTGGTGCAGGACCAGGGCGCCCTGGCCCAGATAGTTGAGCGCCAGGCAGGGAAAGACCAGGCACAGCCAGGACGCCTGGATCGGACGCTTCCCGAAATGGCCCATGTCGGCGTACAGCGCCTCGGCGCCGGTCACGACCAGGAAGACGCTGCCCAGGATCACGAAACCCAGGAAGCCGTTCTCCAGCAGAAAGCGCACGCCGTACCAGGGATTGACCGCCCGGAAGATCGACGGGTCGTCGGCCAGGTGCAGCGCGCCCAACGCGCCCAGGATCAGGAACCACGCCGCCGTGAACGGCCCGAACAGCGAGGCCATGCGATGGGTGCCCTTGGCCTGAACCAGAAAGAGGGCGATCAGGATGCCAGCCGAGATCGGCAGGATGTAGGGCGACAAGGCCCGGCCCACGTGCGGCGCGTCCTTGAGGCCTTCGACGGCCGACAGGACCGAGATGGCCGGCGTGATGATGCCGTCTCCATAGAATAGCGCGGCGCCGACCACGCCCAGGAAGAAGACGGCGACCGAGCGCTTGCGGCCGCCGCCGCCCAGCGCCTTCTGGGCCAGCGCCATCAGGGCCAAGGTGCCGCCCTCGCCCTTGTTGTCGGCCCGCATGAAGAAGATCACGTACTTGATGGTGACGAACAGGGTCATCGTCCAGAGGACCAGCGACACCACGCCCAGCACCGCGTGCTCGGAGGAGGCGGTGGCGCGCGAATGGGCCAGGGCCTCGCGCAGCGCGTAGAGGGGGCTGGTGCCGATGTCGCCGAACACCACGCCGATCGAGCCGAGGGCCAGGGCCAGGAATCCATGACCCTTGGGGTCGTGGCCCGCGCCATGCGCGCCGGAACCGTCCTGTCGCGGGATCTCCGACGGTGGAGGCGCGTCATCGAGATTGGAAGCGCTGGACGCCTCGGAAGCCATTCAATCCCTCCGGGGCCTCGCGCAACGCTGGCGGGCGACCCATGTCGACGACGGGTGGCGCGATACACGCGATCCGCGCCGCGTTCAATCATCCCCCAACGTCCGTCTCCGCGGGACGTCATTCCCGAGGATGGACAGTTTTCAGTTGAACGCGCGAACGGCGACCTTACGTTCCCGTATGAGATGTCCGACAGTCAGAAATTCCCCGTCGCGGCCCATGTCCTGGCCTACCTCGCGCACAAGGCGGCGTTTTCCGCCGACCGCGCCGTGGCCAGCGCCGAGCTGGCGGCCTCGGTCCCGACCAATCCGGTCGTGGTCCGCCGGGTCACCGCCATGCTGGGCAAGGCGGGACTGCTGGGCGCGCGGGCCGGCGCCAATGGCGGCGCCTGGCTTCTGAGGCCCGCCGACGAAATCTCGTTGGACATCGTCCTGCGCGCCGTGAACGGCTGCGCGCATCTTGGGGTCGCGCCGAAGGGCGTGAAGGGCTGTCCGGTCGGCGAGAAGATTCCCGACGCCGTGCGCTCGGCGATCCAGGCCGCCGACCGCGCGGCGCACGAGCGCCTGGCGCGGATCACCGTGGCCGATCTTCTGAATGGCGCGCACGAGAGCGCCGCCGCGGCCGCCGAATAAGGCCCGCGGCTGGCGTTCGCCGCCGCGATTCTTCGCTTCCAGCGCGGCTGAAATCGATCCCCAGAAAAATTGCAACGATATCTGTTGCCGAAGGTCTGGCGTTACCGGTTTTCGCCATTAGGTAACCGCTACCGTTTCAGTTCCGAAGCGAGGGATTTTTGATCATGACGACCGTCGCCATCCCCTATCATTCCGGTTATGGCCACACCGAGGTTCTGGCCCAGAAGGTCGCCGAAGGCGTCCGCGACGCCGGCCAGACCGCCGTGCTGCTGAAGATCGAAAGCGCCAGCCAGGACTTCGCGCCCTTCATCGAGGAGATCACCAAGGCCGACGCCGTGATCTTCGGCGCGCCGACCTACATGGGCGACGTCTCCGGCGTGTTCAAAGTGTTCGCCGACGCCACCGCCGGCGTCTTCTTCAGCGGCGCCTGGAAGGACAAGCTGGCCGCCGGCTTCACCAACTCGCACAGCTTCGCCGGCGACAAGGGCCACGCGCTCGCCAGCCTGACGATCCTGGCCGCCCAGCACGGCATGAACTGGATCAATCTCGGCCTCGCCCCGCCGAACGTGACGGCGGCCGAGCGTGGTCCCGACGCCCTGAACCGCGTCGGGTCGTTCCTCGGCGTCGCCGCTCAGTCCGACAACGCCTCGCCGGAAGTGACCCCGCCGGCCGGCGACCGCGAGACCGCCCGCCTGCTGGGCGAACGTGTCGCCAAGGCCGCCGTGCGCTGGGCCGCCGGCGCGAGCGCTGCCGCCTAGCTCTAATCCCTTCCAACGGCCGTGGCGGCCTCCCTCGCGCCACGGCCCGGAAGGGCGCGCGCTCTCGCCCCGACGCGCGCCCTTCCGCCCCCTCCTCAGGGGGGGCGGGATTTCGAGGGCTTCTTGAACCAGAGCGCGGGCCGTGCTGCTGTCGGGGGGCGTTCTTTCGTCCACCGGATCCCTTCGTCATGGCCCGCCGTCTTGCCCTGATCACCGGCGCCTCCGCCGGCATCGGGGCCGCTTCCGCCCGCATCTACGCCAGCCACGGCTATGACGTGGCCCTGACCGCGCGGCGCGCCGACCGCCTCGAGGGCCTGGCCGCCGAGATCAAGCTGCGCTCGGGCGTGGAAGCCTACGCCCTTCCCGCCGACCTGGCCGATCCGGCGGGCGTCGACGCGGTCCTGGCGGGGATCGCCGAGCAGGGCCGGGTGGTGGACGCCCTGGTCAACAACGCCGGCTATGGCCTGCCGGGGACCTTCGCGACGACCAGTTGGGCCGACCAGGCGACGTTCTTGCAGGTGATGCTGACCAGCGTCTGCGAGATGACCCACAAGGTCCTGCCGGGCATGGTCGAGCGGCGCTTCGGCCGTATCGTCAATGTGGCGTCCCTGGCGGGCCTGGTCCCCGGCGCGGCCGGCCACACCCTTTACGCGGCGACCAAGGGCTTCCTGGTCAAGTTCTCCCAGAGCCTGCATCTGGAGAACCTCGCGACGGGCGTCCATGTCAGCGCCCTTTGCCCGGGCTTCACCTATTCGGAATTCCACGACGTCAACGGCACGCGCGATCAGGTCAGCCAGGGCGTGCCCGAATGGATGTGGCTGGGCGCCGACGAGGTGGCCGCCGCCGGCTATGAGGCCGCCGAGGCCAACCGCCCGATCTGCGTGCCCGGCGCGCCCAACAAGGCGCTCGCGGCCATCGCCAAGGTCGTGCCCGACGACTGGGCCCTCGCCCTGATGGCCAGCCAGGGAAGCCGGTTCCGCAAGGTGTGACACCTGGCTCTGGACGGCGCCTTTTGGAAAACCGTCCCGGACCTGCTATATGTCCGCCTCGACCCCGAAGATCCGGACACCCCCTTGAGCGTCACCCTCGACCTGTCGCGCGTCTCCTCCGACGCCGCGCCCGCAACCCCCGTCACCAAGCCGTTGATCAACCTGTCGGGGCTGACGCGCCCGCAACTGGTCGCGGCCCTGGTCGAGAGCGGCGTGGTCGAGCACGGCAAGGCCAAGATGCGGGCCACCCAGATCTTCCGCTGGATGCATCATCGCGGCGTCACCGACTTCGCCGACATGAGCGATGTCGCCAAGGAAACCCGCGCGCGTCTGGCCGAGGCCTTCACCATCGCCCGGCCGGAGGTTGTCGAGCGTCAGGTGTCGAAGGACGGCACCCGCAAGTGGCTGATCCGCATGGCGCCGGGCATCGAGGTCGAGAGCGTCTTCATCCCGGGCGTCGGCCGGGCCGGCGCCTTGTGCGTCTCCAGCCAGGTGGGCTGCACCCTGAACTGCAGCTTCTGCCACACCGGCACCCAGCCGCTGGTCCGCAACCTGACCACGGCCGAGATCGTCGCCCAGGTGCAGGTGGCCAAGGACGACCTCGCCGAATGGCCGTCCGACAAGGAGGACCGCCAGCTCTCGAACATCGTGTTCATGGGCATGGGCGAGCCGCTGTACAATCTGGGCCAGGTCGCCGACGCCATCGAGATCATCAGCGACAACGAAGGCATCGCCATCTCGCGTCGCCGGATCACGGTCTCGACCTCGGGCGTGGTCCCCATGCTGGAAAAGCTGGGCTCGACCACCCAGGCCATGTTGGCGATCAGCCTGCACGCCACCAACGACGTCCTCCGCGACGTCTTGGTGCCGCTGAACAAGAAGTACCCGATCGCCGAACTCATGGCCGGCATCCGCGCCTATCCGGGCCTGTCGAACGCCCGCCGCGTGACGTTCGAGTACGTGATGCTGAAGGGCGTCAACGACAGCCCCGACGAGGCCCGCGCTCTGGTCAAGCTGATCAAGGGCATCCCCGCCAAGATCAATCTGATCCCGTTCAACCCCTGGCCGGGCAGCGACTACCAGTGCTCGGACTGGGCGACGATCGAGGCCTTCGCCGCGATCCTCAACAAGGCCGGCTACTCCTCGCCGATCCGCACCCCGCGCGGGCGAGACATCCTCGCGGCCTGCGGCCAGTTGAAGAGCGAGAGCGAGAAGGTCCGCGCCTCGGCCCTGCGCAAGCTGTCGCTGGCGGCGATGGCGGGCGTTCTGTCCGAGGATGACGACGAGGCGGCTTAGGCTGCCCGTAAGCGGCGTTTCCCGTGGCGCGAGCGCCCCCTACGCAAAGCTCGCCGACCCGTGCTAGTCAGTGGGCCGCACGTTCTCCGGGGTCATCCGCGTCCATGCCGTCCCAGCTCCAGTCGCCCGAGATTCAGGCGTTCGCCACCGGCTTTCCGATCACCTTGCTGCACGCGGGCGTGACCCTGACGATGCTGGTGCTGGGCGCGGTGGTCTACGCCCTGCTCACCCCGCACAAGGAGATCACCCTGATCCGCGAGGGCAATTCGGCGGCGGCCCTGTCGCTGGGCGGCGTGTTCGTGGGCCTGGCGATCCCGCTGGCCGTGTCTCTGAAGGCCTCGACCTCCGTTGTGGAGATCATCATCTGGGGCGTGGCCACCATTGCCGTTCAGCTGCTGGTCTTCCGGGTCACCGACATGATCCTCAAAGGCCTTCCCGAGCGCATCCACGAGGGCGAGGTCGCCGCCGCCGCTCTGCTGGTGGGGGCCAAGCTGGGCGTGGCCCTGATCCTGGCCGCCGCCGTGGCGGGCTGATCGCGTCGCGTCCGGGGCGTTCGTCGTGCATTTTCCCAAGCTCCCCGACTGGCTGGTCTACGCCGCGGCGGTCAGCGCCCTGCTGATCGTCGCCATCGGTCGGCAGGAGCGCTCGGACGCCCCCCCGCCGCCGCCGCCGGTGCCGGGCGAGGAGGGCGTGCCGCTGGGACCGTCCTCGCCGTTCGACCCGTCGATCGTGGTCCAGGTGCCCGACAAGCCGGAGCCCGGCTCGGGCACGGCCTTCTCGGTCGGCGATGACGGCTCCTGGCTGACCGCCCGCCACGTGGTCGACGGCTGCAAGAAGGCCGCGATCGTCGTCGCCGACGGACGGGGCGTGGCGGCCAAGGTCCATATCGATCCAACGGCCGACGCGGCGATCCTGACCACCGAGGGCGGGGCGCCGGCGGTGCCGCTGGGACTGGACACGCCGCTGCGCCGGGGCGCGCGCGCCTATCACCCCGGCTTTCCGCAGGGCCATCCGGGCGAGGCCGCCTCGCGCCTGCTGGGTCGCGAGAACCTGGTCGTCCACGGTCGCGGCGCGCGCACCGAGCCGGTGCTGGTCTGGGCCGAGGTCGGACGCACCGATACGCTGAAGGGCACGCTGTCGGGCCTGTCGGGCGCGCCGGCCCTGGACGCCGCCGGCCGCGTGATCGGCGTCACCGTCGCCGAGGCCCCGCGCCGGGGCCGCATCTACACGACGGCGCCCGAGAGCCTGAAGGTTCTGCTCGGTCCCGGTCGGCGCCCCTCGCCAGCCGATCCCAACGCCGAGCCGATCACGACCGACAACTACGGCCGCGTCGCCGACGGGCTGCGCCGCGACCTGCGGGTGGCCCAGGTGGTGTGCCTGGCGGTCTAGGCCGGCGTCGCCGCTTCGGGCTTGGCGGGCGGACGCACCAGGAAGAAGCAAAGGATCACGGCCGGAATGCCGATCGCCGCCGCGCCCAGATAGAAAAGGGCGTAGGCGTGCATCAGGTCGCGGCCGCTCTGCAGCGCCTCGACCGCCGCGCCCGAGAAGCCCTTCAGGAATTTGCCGGTCCAGGCCAGCGCCGAGGTCATCACCGCGTACTGCGTGGCCGTGTAGCCCAGGCTGGTCAGGCTGGACATGTAGGTGACCAGCGCCACGCCCGAAAAGCCGATGGCGAAGTTGTCCAGGATCATCACGGTGATGAAGCTGGGGATCGTGACGCCCCACAAGGCCAGCCCGGCGAACAGGGCGATGCCGATCGGCTGCAGCACCGCGCCGGCGATCAGGGTCTTGAAGTAGCCGAAGCGCAGGGCGCAGAAGCCGCCGACGGCGATCCCCGAGAAGGTCCCGGTCAAGGCGATGGTGCGCACCCAGCCCACCGTGCTCTTGGTCAGGCCCAGGTCGTGATAGAAGGGGTTCGAGATCGGCCCGCGCACATAGTCCGACAGGTGATAGAGCGTGATGGTCACCAGGATCAGCAGGGCGAAGGCGCCATGCGCGGTGAAGAACTCGATGAACGGGCCGGCGATGGCGTCCCAGAGGCCGCGTGGGGTCCAAAGCGGCTTCTGGGCGGCGTTGGCGGCCATGACCGCGTCGGCCCGGCTGGGCTCGACGGCCATCAGCGCGCCCGCCACGCCGATCGCCATCAGAACGCCATAGGTCAGGTACGAGCCCGGCCAGCCGATCTTGTCGGCCAGCACCAGGATCAGGGCGTCGGCGGCCAGCAGGGCGACGCGATAGCCGATCTGCACGGCCGAGGTCAGCAGGCCCAGCTCGTCGCCATCATCGGCGATCTCGATCCGCCAGGCGTCGATGACAATGTCCTGGGTCGCGGAGGCGAAGGCCACGAGCACGGCGAAACCCGCGACGGTGGACAGGCCGGCATGGGGTCCGGTCAGACCCATGCCGATCAGGCCAGCGGCCACGATGACTTGCGATAGCACCATCCAGCCGCGCCGACGGCCCAGCCACCGGCCCAGCAGCGGCGCGTCCAGCCGGTCGATCAGCGGAGCCCACAGGAACTTCATGCCATAGGCCAGACTGACCCAGGACAGGAAGCCGATCGCTTTCAGCGACGTGCCTTCTTCCCGCAGCCAGTAGCCGAAGGTGTTGGCGGTCAGGAGGAACGGCAGGCCCGACGCGAAGCCCAGGGCCAGCATCGCCGCGACCTTTGGCTGCTTCAGCGCGCGCAGCACGTCCATCATGCCGCGCCTTTTCGTCGTCGCGCCTGCGGCCATGCGTCTTCACCGCGCCAGGACGCGGCCCCCCTCCGAAATCAGGAGGCGACCTTGGCCCGCGTCGGCGCTTTCGTCCAGACAGCGCTCGCGGCGCGGCCGGTCCACCGCGTGAGCGCCGCGCGCAGGGCTTCCTGGGTGAGGGGCTTGACCAGGAAGTCGTCCATGCCCGCCGCCAGACAGGCGCGCTTGTCCTCGTCGAAGGCGTCGGCGGTCAGGGCGGCGATCGGCGTGGCGACGCCTCGACCGCGCAGGGCCTTGGAGGCCTCGACGCCCGAAAGGCCCGGCATCCGCAGGTCCATCAGGATCAGGTCGTAGGCGCCGGCCGAGGCGGCGGCCACCGCCTGTTCGCCGTCCGCGACGCGGTCGACCTTGCAGCCCTCGCGCTCCAGCAGGGTGCGGGCCAGCAGGGCGTTGATCGGATTGTCCTCGGCCAGCAACACGCGCGCGCCCTGGGCCACCGCCCCGGCGACGCGGTCGTCATGCGCCGGCTCGACGGCTGTCGCCCCGTCCTCGCCGTGGGCGGCGCCGGCTTGCAGCACCTGGGCGACGAGAGAGGCCGCGCGCAGCGGCTTGATCAGATAGCCCGAGAAGCCGCCCGTCTTCAGGCGGTTGATCAGGTCGCGCTGATCGGGGGTCAGCAGCACCACGGCCCGGCGACCGGCGGGCGGCTTCAGCGCGCGGCGCGGACTGGAAAGCGCGGCGTCGATCAGAAGCACCGCGTCGACGGGCGCGCCGGCCAGGGCCGAGGCGATGTCGACGGCGGCGAAGGCGCGGCCGCCGGCGGCCTCGATCAGGCGCGCGGTGGCGGCGCGGACGATGGCGTTGGGCGAGGCGATCGCCACGGACCGCCCGTCCAGCGGTCCGGCGCGGCGCGCGGGGACCGCCGTTTCGAACGGCGCCTCGAACCAGAATTCCGCGCCTTGGCCCAGCTCGCCCCCGACCCCGACCTCTCCGCCCATGGCCGCCGAAAGGCGCGAGACGATCGCCAGTCCCAGCCCCGCCCCGCCGAGCTGGGTGTTGTGGGTGATGTCGGTCTGGACGAAGGCCTCGAAAATCCGCCGCCGGGCCTCGGGCGCGACGCCGGGGCCCGTGTCGGCGACCGAGAAGCGAACCCGCCCTTCGCCGGTCATCCTGGCCGACAGCAGGACGCCGCCGGCCTCGGTGAACTTCACGGCGTTGCCGGCGAAGTTCAGCAGGATTTGGCGCAGGCGCCCCTCGTCGGCGCGGATGGTCGGGAAGGGCGAGGGCAGGGCCCAGGCGATCTCGATCCCCTTTTCGTGCGCGCGCGGGCTCATCAGCTCGGCGACCTGGCGCAGCAGGCCTTCGACGTCCACCGGGGCCAGCGACAGGTCGATCGAGGCCGCGCCCAGGCGGGCGAAGTGCAGAACGTCATTGACCAGCGACAACAGGTGGTCGCCGCTCTCGCGCAGGGCGGTGACATAGGCGCGCTGCTCGGCGGTCAGCTTGGTGTTTTCCAGCAGACGCGCCATGCCCAGCACGCCGTTCAGCGGGGTGCGGAATTCGTGGCTCAAGGTGGCCAGCTGTTCGGGCGTGACGCCGGGCTTTGGATCGCTCATGGTTGTAAAGGTTACCCGACGCGGCTTAACGGGCGGTCAAGCCGATCGCCTCGTCGGCGGTTGTCGTCCGCCGATAGGCCAGGGCCTCGGCGACGTGGACGCGGCGGACGCGTTCGGCGCCCTCCAGGTCGGCGATGGTGCGCGCCAGGCGCAGCACGCGCGTCCAGCCCCGGGCGCTGATCCGGCCGGCCTCGGCGGCCTGGGCCAGCAAGCCGCGCCCGGCGTCGTCCAGGCCGGCGATCGCCTCCAGAAAGGCGCCTTCGGCCCGACCGTTCAGCCCGTCCGCCGCGCCGTGAGCCTCCGCGCGCTCGACCTGCAGCGCGCGGGCTCGGGCGACGCGGGCGGCGACCTCGGCGGACCCCTCGGCGGGCGGCGGCAGGGAAAGGTCGGCGGCAGTGACGGCGGGCATGTCGACGGCGAGGTCGATGCGATCCATCAGCGGACCCGAGACGCGGCCTTGATAATCCTTCTGGCAGCGGGGCGCCTTGCCGCAGGCGCCGCGTCCAGGCCCGCCATGGCCGCAACGGCAGGGGTTCATGGCCGCCACCAGCTGCACGCGCGCGGGGTAGCGGACGTGGGCGTTGGCGCGGGCGACCATCACCTCGCCGGTCTCCAGCGGCGCGCGCAGGCTGTCCAGCGCCTGGACGCCGAACTCGGGCAGCTCGTCGAGAAACAGCACCCCATTGTGGGCCAGCGACACCTCGCCGGGCTTGGCGCGATGCCCGCCCCCGGTCAGCGCGGCCATGCTGGCCGAGTGATGCGGCGATCTGAAAGGCCGGTTCCGGGTCAGGGCGCCGCGCGCGATCAGTCCAGCCACCGAATGGACCATCGAGGTCTCCAGCAGCTCGCTGGAGGTCAACGGCGGCAGCAGGCCGGGCAGGCGCTGGGCCAGCATCGACTTGCCCGAGCCCGGCGGGCCGACGAACAGCAGGTTGTGACCACCGGCGGCGGCGATTTCCAGCGCGCGCTTGGCGTGCTCCTGGCCCTTCACGTCACGCAGGTCCTTGGGCCGCTCGCCCTCCAGAATCGGACCCGGCGCCGGGGCGCCGAGAATCTGGCTCCCACGGAAGTGATTGATCAGCGAGACCAGCGAGCGCGGGGCCAGGATACGGGTGTCGCCGGCCCACGCGGCTTCGGGGCCGGAGGCCTCCGGGCAGATCAGGCCCAGGCCCATGGCGCCGGCCGCCATCGCCGCCGGCAGGGCCCCGGCGGCGGGGACGATGCGGCCGTCGAGGGACAGCTCGCCCATCGCCGCCCAGCCGTCCAGGGCGTCCATCGGGATGACACCCAGGGCCGCCATCACCGCCAGGGCGATCGGCAGGTCGAAGTGCGTGCCCTCCTTAGGCATGTCGGCCGGGGCCAGATTGGCGACGATGCGCTTGCCGGGCAGCGCCAGGCCCAGGCCGGCGAAGGCGCCGCGCACCCGTTCGCGGCTCTCGGCGACGGCCTTGTCGGCCAGGCCCACCACCACGAACACGTGCTGGCCGGTGGTCAGCTGCACCTCGACGTCGACGCGACGCGCCTCTACGCCTTCGAACGCGACCGTGACGACCTTGGCGGCCATCCGCCCTCCTTGTGGACTGTCAATTTATCCACAAGGGTCACCACGGCGCGCGAAATACATCAAGAACGAAAAACGAACATTTCAGGAAGAATTGTTATTTTTCCAGAGTTACCCACCATTCGCACAAATGTCATCAATGCGGTCCCAAAGAACAGCCGCCGCGTCCACGCCCGTAAAGCGCTTAAGCTGCTGAGCTCCGGTGGGGGATGTAACATTAATTTCCGTCAGGTATTCGCCGATCACGTCGATGCCGACGAACAGCAGGCCGCGACGCTTCAGCTCGGGACCGATAATCGCGCAGAGCTCCTTGTCGCGGGCGGTCAGCTCCACCGCCTCGGCGCGACCGCCGACCCGCAGGTTCGATCGCACCTGGCCGCTGGCGGGCACCCGGTTGATGGCGCCGACGGGCTCGCCGTCGATCAGCAGGACGCGCTTGTCGCCCTTGCTGACGGCCGGGACGAACTTCTGGGCGATGACCTGCTCGCGGCCGATCATGGCGTGCAGTTCCAGGAGGGCGTCGAGATTGGGATCGTCCTTCAGCAACCGCGCCACGCCCGAGCCGCCGCCGCCGTAGAGCGGCTTCAGCACGATGTCGCCGTGCCGGGCGCGGAAGTCGTAGATCGCCTCGTGGTCGCTGGTGATCAGGGTCGGCGGCTGCACGCCGGGAAAGTCGGTGACGAACAGCTTCTCGGGCGCGTTGCGCACCTCGGCCGGGTTGTTCACGACCAGGGTGTGGGGGTGCACCTTCTCGAGAAAGTGCGTGGCCGTGATGTAGGCCATGTCGAACGGAGGATCCTGGCGCATCAGCACCACGTCGACGTCGTCCCTCATGTCCAGAACGACGGTTTCGCCCAGACGCGCGTGCGCGCCCTTCTCGGCGAACACCTCCAGCGGCTGGGCGCGGGCGAAGACGCGACCATCCTCCAGCGACAGCTTGTCGGGGGTGTAGAACCACAGCTTGTGACCGCGGTTCTGGGCCTCCATCATCATCAGGAAGGTCGTGTCGGTGTCGATGTTGATCCCCAGGACGGGATCCATCTGGACGGCGACTCGCAGCGACATGGGGGCTCCTGGGGTTTCTGTAGCGACGGCTTAGTTAGGCGTTCTTCCTCCCCCGTCAAACGGGCGAGACGGAGGAGGCATTCCGAAGAGGCGCGGTGACGCCCCTCTGGCCTTCTCGGCCACCACTCCCCCGCTACGCAGGGGAGCAGGAAAATCAGTTCAGCCGCAACCGCATCCGTTCCCGCGCCGCCCGCGCCGCGATGGCCGCGCCGCCGTCGAGGATCTGGGCGCGCGATAGGGCCTGCAACGCGCCGGCCAGGGCGCCCTGGCCCTCGCGGGCGGCGGCGACGTCCAGCCAGGGGCGGTGGTCCTTGGGATTCAGCAGGGCGCGGCGCAGGGCCGAGCGCTCGGCGCGAACCCAGTCCTTGGCCTGCTGGGCGCGGGCGAAGATGTTGTTCTGCAGGCGGATCAGCACCGCGCGGTCCGAGATCGGCGCCATCAGCAGCTCCAGCCGCGAGGCCACGTCGGGCATCAGGCCGGTGCGAAGCGCCCGGCGCGACAGCTCCGACGGCAGGACGACCCGGCCTTCGCTGAAGGGATCGAGGGCCAGCGGGCCTTCCTCGGTCTCGATGCGCAGCAGGAAGTGGCCCGGAAAGTCGACGCCGTAAAGTTCCAGGCCGGCGGCGCGGGCGGCGTGCAGGTAGAAGACCCCGAGCGCGACGGGAAGACCCTTGCGACGTTCGGCGATGGCGATGACGTCGGCGTTGTCGGGGTGGTCGTAGGTCAGCACGTCGCCGGTCAGGCGCAGGTCGCCGGCCAGGGTCTCGGCCACCGCCTCCTCCGGCGATTCCGCCTCGGCGCGGCGGCGCAGGCGCTCGGCGGCGTCCTCAGCCAGGGCGATGGCCGGGGCGGTGTCGCGGCTGGGGTCGTCGTGGACGGCGCAGGCCAGAGCGGCCTCGAACAGCGGAAAGCCCTCGTCGGGACCCTCGCCGGCCTTGATCAGGATCGCCTCGGCCTCCTCGCGGGTCATGTCAGGCCCCCGACCAGGCGTCGACGAGATGCCGCGGCGCGCGTCCAGGCGCCAGGGCGATCAGGTCCAGGCGCACCAAGAGATCGCGCAGGCCCGAACGATGCGCGGCCAAGTGGGCGGCGGCGCGGCGAAGCCGGTCGCGCTGAGTGGGCGTCACGGCGTCCAGGGCGTCCTCGATCGTCGTTCTCTGTTTGACTTCCACAACGGCCAGGACCCGTCCGCGTTGCGCCAGCAGATCGATCTCGCCCAGCGGTGTCGGTAGGCGAAAGCCCAGGACGCGATAGCCCTTGGCCATCAGCCATAGCGCCGCCAGAACCTCGGCCCGTCGCCCCAGCTTGCGCGCCGCCGCGCCGCGCGCCTGCCTGGCCCGATGGGGGGGATCGCGAGGGGGGCGGGCGCCGGCGGTCATCAGGCCCGCTCCTTCAGCGCGAGGGCCTGGCGATAGAGGTCCTTTCGCGAAAGACCCAGGGCCTTGGCCACCTCCGAGGCGGCCTCGCCCAGCGGCAGGCGAGTCATGGCCTCGCGCAGGGCCGCCTCGGCGTCGTCGACGCTGGCGGCCTTTTCGGCGCCGGGACCGACCAGGATGACGATCTCGCCCTTGGGGGCCTCGAAGCGCGGGTCGGCGGCCAGCTCGGCGAGCGGGCCGCGCACGCAGGTCTCGTAGAGCTTGGTCAGCTCGCGGCACACGGCGGCCTCGCGCGTCGCCCCGAACACGGCGGCCATGTCGGCCAGGCAGTCGGCCACCCGCGACGCGCCCTCGTAGAAGATCAGGGTGGCGCGGGCGTTGGCGAACTCCTCGAAGAAGGTGCGGCGCGCGGCGCTCTTGGGCGGCGGGAAGCCGGCGAACAGGAAGCGGTCGGTCGGCAGGCCGGCCAGGGTCAGGGCCGCCAGGGCCGCCGAAGCGCCGGGGATCGGGATCACCGCGTGGCCGGCGGCGATCGCCGCTCTGGCGAGGCGGTAGCCAGGGTCGGAGACCATCGGCGTGCCGGCGTCCGACACCAGGGCCACCCGCTCGCCGGCCTCCAGCCGTTCGAGCACGCCCGGAATGGCGCGCTCGGCCACGTGCTCGTCGTGGCGTTCGAGCTTCGTGCGAATGCCGTAGGCGGACAGCAGCTTGCCGGTGACGCGGGTGTCCTCGGCCAGCAGCAGGTCGCAGCCGGCCAGCACGTCCAGGGCCCGCAGCGTGATGTCGCGCAGATTGCCGATCGGCGTCGCCACCAGATAGAGGCCGGGTGCCAGGGGCGCGTCGGACAGGGCTGGCAGGGGAAGCTGGCGGCTCAAATCACGCGTCCTTCAACTTGCGATGAGAAGCCATATCAGGTCGCGAGCGCGCCTGTCAGCCGGTCCAGCACCAGGCGGCCCGCGCGCGTCGCCCTCAACCGCTCGGGGTCGTCGGCCAGAAGCCCCGCCTCGACCAGATCGCGGACTTTCGGGAGGTCTGGCGACAGGCCCAGCGGCGCCATCTCCGCGAACGCCACGCCGTCGTCGATGCGCAGGCCCAGGACCAGGCGCTCCTCGGCGGCTTCCTCGGCGGTGAGGGTCTCGCGCGTGAAGCCCACGCCCGTCGCGTCGACGGCGGCGACATAGTCCTTGATGGCGCGGTGGGCGAGCGTGGCCGCGCGGCCGTCGGCGAACCCCAGGCGGCCGTGCGCGCCGGGGCCGACGCCGACATAGTCGACGCCGCGCCAATAGACGAGATTGTGCCGCGAGCGCGCGGCCGCGCCCCTGGCGTGGTTCGAGACCTCGTAGGCGTCGAAGCCCGCGGCCTCCAGCACCTCCTGCGTCGTCTCGAACAGGGTGGCGGCCAGGTCCTCGTCGGGGACGACCAGGGTTCCCCGCCCGACCGCGCGGTCGAAGGCGGTGCCGGGCTCTATGGTCAGCTGGTAGGGCGAGATGTGCTCGGGGCCCAAGGCGACCGCCTCGGCCAGCTCGGCGCGCCAGGCGGCATCCGTCTGGCCGGGGCGGGCGTAGATCAGGTCCAGGGAGAGGCGCGGGAAGGCCCGGGTCGCCGCCGCGATCGCCCGCCGGGCCGCGTCGGCGTCGTGATCGCGGCCCAGGGCCTTCAGCGCGGCGTCGTCGAGGGCCTGGACGCCGAGGGACAGCCGCTGGACCCCGGCCTCGGCCAGGGCGGCGAAGCGGCCGGCCTCGGCGTCGGTCGGATTGGCCTCCAGGCTGATCTCCAGGTCCTCGGCGGGCGACCACAGGCGCTTGGCCGTGTCGATCACGCGCGCGACCTGGGTGGGATCCATCAGCGACGGCGTGCCGCCGCCGAGGAAGATCGACAGCAGGCGGCGCTCGCCGGTCAGGGCGCGCTGGGCGACCAGGTCGGCGACGATGGCGTCGGCTAGGGCCGCCTGCTCGTCGGTCCTGCCCCGGTCGCGGACGACGTTGAAGTCGCAATAGGGGCAGATGCGCGCGCAGTAGGGCCAGTGGACGTAGACACCGAGGTCGTCCCGAGGGGCGTCCTTGGGAGCGTCAGTCAAACAACGCGGCTTTCAGTTTGGCGAAGGCGCGGGCGCGGTGGCTCATAGCGTCCTTGGCCGACGGCTCCATCTCGCCGAAGGTGATGTCGTGGCCCTCGGGAACGAAGATCGGATCGTAGCCGAAGCCGCGCGTTCCGCGCCCGGGGAACGCCAGGGTTCCGTCGACGCGTCCCTCGACCACCACGGCCGGCCCGTTGGGCCAGGCGACGGCCAGGGCCGAGGTGAACCAGGCCGAATAGTCCTCGCTCCCCGTCGCCTCGATGCGCTCGGCGACCTTGTCCATGGCCATGGCGAAGTCCTTGCCCGGACCTGCCCAGCGCGCCGAATAGATCCCCGGCGCGCCGTCTAGCGCCCTGACCGACAGGCCCGAGTCGTCGGCGATGGCCGGCAGGCCCGAAAGATCCGCCGCGTGGCGCGCCTTCAGCAGGGCGTTGCCGACGAAGGTGCTCTCGGTCTCTTCGGGCTCGGGCAGGCCCAGCTGTCCGGCCGTGACGATCTCGAAGCGGCCGTCCAGCAGGGCCGCGATCTCCGGGACCTTGCCAGGATTGTGCGTGGCGGCCACAAGCTTCGACCCGATCTCAAGCTTCAGCGCCATGTCTTCACTCCGGGAAAATCACCTGATGCGGCTCCTTTACTCGCCACTTTCACCCTTCGCGCGCAAGGTTCGCGTGCTGGCCATCGAAAAAGGGTTGTCGGACCGCTTCACGCTCGAGGTGGTCTCGCCGTTCCAGGACGAGTCGCTGCGGGCCCAGAACCCGCTGTGCAAGGTGCCGGCCCTGATCCTGGACGACGGCGAGGCGATCTATGATTCCGGCGTCATCACCGACTATGTGGATGGACTGGCCGCGCCGCGCCTGATCCCCGAGGCCCAGCCCGACCGCCGCCGGGCGCTGACCCTGGAGGCGGCCGCCGACGGGCTGGGCGACGCCTCGGTGATGATCGTTCGCGAGCGGATGCGGCCCGAGGCCGAACATCGTCAGGATCTTTTCGAGCGCCAGGGCCGCGCCGTCGCCGCGACGCTGAACCTCTTCGAAGCCGCTGTCGCCGAAGGCGCTCTCTCCTCGGACCGCTTCGCGATCGGCGAGATCGCCGTGGCCGTGCAGCTGGACTACCAGGATGCTCGCAAGGTCAGCGACTGGCGGGCCGGGCGGCCGGCCTTGGCCGACTGGTTCGAGCGGGTTTCCAAGCGCGCCTCGATGGTGGCGACGAGCGTGACTGTGACCTAAAGGCAACTTCGATTTGCCCACAGGCATCATTACCGGAGTTTAATATCGTTTTTCGATAATCGAGATTGGCGGAACCGGAATTGGCCCCTATCTGTTGATCCTGTGGATAGGGGCCGAATGGATCGACCCTGGCCACGCCTCTCGAGCTGGAAAACACGATGTCCGCCGCCCGCCTGTTCAGCATCGCCGACAAGGTCATCATGACCGCGATCACCGTCGCCCTGATCGTGGCGGTTCCGGTGTCGGCCGTGGCGTTCGTGGTGCAGACGCTTTAACGGCGGATCGCGTTTCCAGGGTCCCGGGGGCCGCTGTTTTTGACGCCTCCCGCGACGCGGGGCAGATTGCTTAGCGTCGCTGTCGGGGAGCAGCCATGCGCGCCTTGGGGCCTGGCTCGGTATCGAGTTTTCTGAAGATCATCCTCGACGTGATCTATGTCGGGCTGTGGATCTTCGTGAGCCTTCTGTCGCTGTTCACGCTGGTCGCCCTGCTGTTCAGCTTCAATCCCGAACTGCTGGCCCAGGTGTTGCCGATCAGCGACGCCGTGCAGGCCATCAGCCGCGACGGCCCGCTGTTCGCCGGCGCCCTGGCCGCCTGGGCGTTGCTGCTGGGCGGCTGGATGGTCATCGTCGAGCGGTTGCGCAAGATCTTCGCCACCCTGACCGCCGGCGACCCCTTCCATCCCGACAATGTCGTGCGCCTGCGTCTGATCGGCCTTGTCTTGGGCGGGCTGGAGATCGGCCGCTACGTCTTTTCGGGCATGGCGCGCTGGCTGGCGCCCAAGGCCAAGGTCATCGACGACAGCTTCACCCTGACCGCCTGGTTCTCGGTGCTGGTGGTCTTCGTCCTGGCCGAGGTGTTCCGCGAAGGCGCCCGCCTTCGCCGCGAAGCCGAACTCACGATCTGATCCGGAGTGACCGTCGAATGCCCGTCCGCGTGAACCTCGACCGCGTCTTGCTGGATCGTCGCATGTCGCTCACCGAGCTTTCCGACCGGGTCGGCGTGACCATCGCCAACCTCTCGATCCTCAAGACCGGCAAGGCCCGCGCGGTGCGGTTCTCGACCCTGGACGCGCTTTGCCGCGAACTGGGCTGTCAGCCGGGCGACCTGCTGACCTTCGAAAGCGGCCCGCCCGGCGGGCACGATGAAGACGAAGCCTAGAGCCTTTAGCCTGAAATTGGAATCGATTTCAGGCGTTAAAAAGGCTCTAAATCAAATGTTTAGAGCGTGAGGCTGAAACTGGTTCCCACTTTCAGCCTCACGCTCTAGGGATGCGTTAGGTTTAAGTGTGAGCGGTTAAACCGCTAGCGCGCTCTAAAGCGCCCGTCCCTGGTCGTCCTCGCGCCACTTCAGCACCAGGGTGCGCCCGCGGAATTCGAACGCGTCCAAGCGTTTCAGGAAGCTCATCCCGAGCAGCGACTGGCTCATCGGCGTCTTGTTGACCATCAAAGGCACGTCTCGCAGCCGGATCGACCCGATCTCCAGGCTCCTGGCCGCGAAGACAGCGCCATAGCCCGTCCCGTTGGCGGTCTCGGCCTTGTAGACGTAGTCCAGCTTGTCGACCGCCACGCCCAGCCGGCGGGCGTCATCGGGGCTGAGCACGGTGTCGGTCGAGCCGGTGTCGACCGTGAACCGCACGCGCTGGCCGTTGACCAGGCCATCGACCACATAGGCGCCGTCGTCGCTCTGCGGGACCACGAGGGTGCGCTCGTCGACCTGGATCGGCGCGCCGATATTGAACGCCATCCGCAGCCGGCGCGGCGCGTCGGCCAACTCGGTCCGATAGGCGTAACCGAAGGCCAGCACCGCGAAGGCGGCCATCCAGATCACCGCGTGCTTCAGGTGACGGGTCAACGGCCGCCGCGCGGCGCGTAAAAGGCCGCCAGACACCAGCAGCACCAGCATCAGGCGATAGACCAGCTCGACCTTGTCGTCCCCGCTCCGCAAGGCTTCCGGATAGGCGTGGGCCAGGGCGGCGATGAGCACGCCGACGGCGGCCAGGGCGCCCAGCCACAGCCAGAGACGGTCGCGCGGAGCGGCGGGTGTCGCCGCTGGCGGTGAGGGTGGGGCGTCTGGAAGATCCCAAGGGCCAGGTTTGTCGGTCATGCGATCTCGTCTAGAATGAGGATCGCTATCCTGGCAACCGGGGCGCGTCCTCAGTTCAGCCGCCGCTTCTTCAGCAGCGCGTTGCGGTCCATCGAGCGCACCTCCAGCTCGAAGGCGTCGCCTTCGCGCAGCACCTTCAGCGGCACGGTGACGCCGGCCTCGCCCAGGTCCCAAAGGCGATCGTAGAATTCGGCCAGGTCCGACACCGCGTGGCCGTCGACCTCCAGGATCAGGTCGCCGGCGCGCAGCTCGGCGCGGGCGGCCGGGCCCTTGGGCGAGACGCCGACGATAACCACGTGGTTCTCCAGTTCCTGGGCGAAGACGCCCAGCCAAGGACGCGGCGGGTGAGGAGTCTTGCCGCGCGCTAGGTCGTCGAGGATCGGCGGCAGCAGTTCGGCCGGCACGAACATGTTGATGGGCCTCGCCTCGCCCTGGGCGTCGCGGCCCTCCAGGCTCAGCGAGCCCAGGCCCACCAAGTCGCCCTTGGGACCGATCAGGGCCGCGCCGCTCCAGTGCGGGTGAGCCGGCGCGGTGATCAGGGCCTCGTCCAGCTTGTATTCCCAATAGCCGGAGAAGGGGATGCGGGCCAGGATCTTGCCGGCCATGGCGTGGGCGCGGCCGCCGGCTCCGGCCACGACCACGGGGGCCCCGTCTTCCAGTCCGCGCGAATGGCCGATGGTCAGAACCGGCAGGTCCAGCGGCTCCAGGGCCTGGACCAGACCGAGGCCCGATCGAGCGTCCAGGCCCAGCACGTGGGCGGGCACGCGGCGGCCGTCGTTGCGGGTCAGGAAGACCTCTTCGGCCTCGGTGATCAGATAGGCCATCGTCAGAACGAGACCGCTGGGACCCACCACGACGCCGTTGCCGATGCGTTCGGTTCCCAGGATCTGGGCGGTGTAGGCGTCGGCCGGCGCGTGCGCCTCCAAGGCCACGACCGCGGCCAGCGCCTGGTCGAGGTCGAAGCGATAGGCCTCGGCCGATGGCCGCAGGCGCGCTTCGACTTCATAGCCTTTGAACGGGGTGGGCACGGCGGACTCCTCTAAAACCTCGTGGTTCAGGGAATCTGGGTCCGTTAGCCCATCCCGGCAAGGGGCGCGTCTACGCGCCGATGGCCTGGCGCTGCAGGACGAACAGCTCGTTGATGCCCTTTTCGGCCAGCCCGTACAGGGTCTCGAACTCGGCGCGGGTGAAGCCCCGCTTCTCGCCGGTGGCCTGGATCTCGACGATGTCGCCGGCCCCGGTCAGCACGAAGTTGCTGTCGGCCTCGGCGCTGGAGTCTTCCTCGTAGTCCAGATCCAGCACCGGCACGTTGTTGAACACGCCGCACGAGACGGCGGCCACCTGGCCCAGGATGGGATCGGTCTTCAGGACGCCCTCGTCGAGCAGGTAGCGGGTCGCCAGGCGCAGGGCCACCCAGGCGCCGGTGATCGAGGCGGTGCGGGTGCCGCCGTCGGCCTGGACGACGTCGCAGTCCAGCGTGATCTGGCGCTCGCCCAGAGCCTTCAGGTCGACCACGGCGCGCAGAGAGCGGCCGATCAGGCGCTGGATCTCCTGGGTGCGGCCGGTTTGCTTGCCGGCGGCGGCCTCGCGGCGGCCGCGCGTGTGGGTGGCGCGGGGGAGCATTCCGTACTCGGCGGTGACCCAGCCGGCGCCCTTGTTGCGCATCCAGCCCGGCACGCTCTCCTCGACCGTGGCGGTGACCAGCACCTTGGTGTGGCCAAAGCCGATCAGGCACGAGCCCTCGGCGTAGCGGTTGACGCCGGTTTCCAGCGTGACGGCGCGCAGTTGGTCGGGGGCGCGTTCGGACGGACGCATGGGGGAACTCCGGTCTATTTGAATGTGTTCGCCTGGCCGCTTATCCTATCGCCAGCCGCAGTTGAAAGAGGCCGACCGCTTTTGTTCGCCGACCGGGTCCAAAACGACACGCTCTGGAGAGGCCGCCCATGACGCACCTGTTCCCAGGGCCGATCGTGCCCGCGCCGGGCCTGACCGAGCTGGACGCCCGGGCGCGCGACATCTTCCGCCGCGTCGTCGAGTCGTACCTGGAGACCGGCGAGCCGGTGGGCTCGCGCACCATCTCCAAGGGCGGGTTGGCTCTGTCGCCCGCCTCGATCCGCAACACCATGCAGGACCTGGCGCAGCTGGGCCTGCTGGACGCGCCGCACACCAGCGCCGGCCGGATGCCGACCCACGCCGGCCTGCGCATGTTCGTCGACGGCTTGCTGGAGGTCGGCGACCTGCCCGAGGACGACAAGCGGACCATCGAGGCGCGCCTGGCCGTCAAGGGCCGCTCGTTCGAGGAAGCCCTGGCCGAGGCCTCGTCCATCCTGTCGGGCCTGGCCGGCGGCGCCGGGATCGTGGTCACGCCAGTGCGCGAGGGCGGGGTCAAGCATGTCGAGTTCGTGCCGCTGGGCGGCGGTCAGGCCCTGGCGGTGATGGTGTTCGAGGACGGCCAGGTCGAGAACCGCCTGATGCGCCAGCCGCCGGGGGTGACGCCCTCGGCCCTGACCGAGGCCTCCAACTTCCTGAACGCCCGCCTGCGCGGTCGGACCCTGGCCGAGGCGCGGGTCGAGATGGACGGCGAACTGGCGGTGGCTCGCCGGCAACTGGACGAGGCCGCCGCCCGACTGGTCGAGGAGGGCCTCGCCGCCTGGAGCGGGGGCGAGGGCGACGCGCGCTCGCTGATCGTTCGAGGGCAGGCCAACCTGCTGGCCGACGCGCGCGCGCGCGAGGACATCGACCGGGTGCGCCAGCTGTTCGACGATCTCGAGCAGAAGGGACAGCTCATTGGCCTGCTCGACGACGTTCGCCAGGCCGAGGCGGTCCGCATCTTTATCGGCGCCGAAACGCGACTCTTTTCGCTTTCGGGTTCCTCGGTGATCGCGGCGCCCTATATGACGGGCCGTCAGAAGGTGCTGGGCGCGATCGGCGTGATCGGGCCGGCGCGATTGAACTATGCCCGAGTCATTCCGCTGGTGGACTACACCGCCCGGGTGCTCGGCCGCATGATGGATGGATAAGGACTTTACGAGATGACCGACGAGCAAACGCCGGCTGAAGACATGCCCTTCGAAACGGACGACGCCTCGCAGGAAATCGAGGCCCTGAAGCTCGAAGTGGCCCAGCTGAAGGAGCAGGCGCTCCGCTACGCCGCCGAGGCCGAGAACACCAAGCGCCGCGCCGAGCGCGAGATGAACGACGCGCGCGCCTACGCGATCCAGAAGTTCGCCCGTGACCTCTTGGGCGCGGCCGACAACCTCGCGCGCGCCACGGCCCACAGCCCCAAGGACTCGACCGACGCGGCGGTGAAGAACTTCATCATCGGCGTCGAGATGACCGAGAAGGAGTTGCAAGGCGCCTTCGAACGCAACGGCCTGAAGAAGATCGACCCCGCTCCGGGCGAGAAGTTCGATCCGCACCTGCATCAGGCCGTGACCGAACAGCCCTCGACCGAGGTGGCGGCCGGCGGCGTGATCTCGGTGCTGCAGGCCGGCTACGAGCTGATGGGCCGCCTGGTGCGTCCGGCCATGGTCGCCGTGGCGGCCAAGGGCTCGACCGGCCCGGCCGCGCCGGAGTCGTCCTCCGTCGGGTCGAACCCCTACGCCGGGGCTGGCGCGGACGGCGAAGGCTCGGGCGGGGCCTTCGACACCAAGGCCTGATTTTCCGGACCTTGGTCCTCGCCGCGCTGTCGGCGAGGACCAAGGTCATGGACCGATCCGCCGGGTCCGTCGCGGAAGCCTGAAGGACGAGGGTCTAGCGCGGTTTTCGCGCCCCAGCCCCCTTTCCCCCTCCGCGCTTTACGATAATGTCGGCGGTCCATTCTTCACGGGGGTAGCGGGCGATTCTGCATCCGCCCGCACGATCTGGACCGGACTATGAAGCTTACCATTGAACGGGCGGCGCTTCTGAAGGCGCTGGGGCATGTGCAGAGCGTGGTCGAGCGCCGCAACACCATCCCGATCCTGTCCAACATCCTGCTGTCGGCCGACCGCGATCAGTTGTCGTTCTCGGCCACCGACCTGGACATGGAGATCATCGACGAGGGCCTGGCCCAGATCGACGTGCCCGGCCAGATCACCGCCCCGGCCCATACGCTTTACGAAATCGTCCGCAAGCTGCCCGACGGCGCCGATGTCAGCCTGACCTTCAGCGGCGATGATCCGCGCCTGATGATCCAGGCCGGGCGCTCGCGCTTCAACCTGCCGGTGCTGCCGGCCGGCGACTTTCCGGTGATGAGCAGCGACGGCCTGTCGAACCGCATCGCGGTCGACACCAACGAGCTGATGCGGCTGATCGACAAGACCCGCTTCGCGATCTCGACCGAAGAGACCCGCTACTATCTGAACGGCCTCTATATCCACACGGTCAACGAAGGCGGCGAGACCAAGCTGCGCGCCGTGGCCACCGACGGCCACCGCCTGGCCCTGGCCGAGATGCCGGCGCCGGAGGGCGCGGTCGGCCTGCCGGGCGTGATCGTGCCGCGTAAGACCATCGCCGAGGCCCGCCGCCTGATGGAATCGGCCGGCGAGACGGTCGACGTCCAGCTGTCGCCGCAGAAGGTCCGCTTCGAGTTCGGCCAGGCCGCCCTGACCTCCAAGGTCATCGACGGCGCCTTCCCGGACTATCTGCGGGTCATCCCGCGCGACAACGCCAAGATCCTGACCCTGGACAACGACCTGTTCGCCAAGGCCGTCGACCGGGTGGCCACCATCTCGGCCGAGAAGAGCCGCTCGGTGAAGCTGGCCATCGAGCCGGGCCGCATCACCCTGACCGTCCGCAACATGGAAGCCGGCCAGGCCGTGGAAGAGGTCGAGGTCGATTACGACGGCGAGCCCTTCGAGATCGGCTTCAACGCCCGCTACCTGCTGGACGTCTGCGGCCAGATCGCCGGGCCGCAGGCCGAGTTCCGCTTCGCCGACCCGGCTAGTCCGACCCTGGTGGTCGACCCGGTCGATCCGGGCGTGAAGTACGTGCTGATGCCGCTGCGGGTTTGACCGCGTCGTTGGGTTGAAGAACTAATGAGCGGGCGCCTTCGGGCGCCCGTTTCGCTTTCGGGGGTCCGACATGAAAAAGCTGCTCGCCGCCTCGGCCGCCATCCTGGCGTTGGCCGCCGCCGCGCCCGCGCCCGCGCCCGCCCAGACGGTCGAGCGCCGCGAGATCGGCAACCAGATCCTGGAGAACGTGCCGGTCGCGCCGGCTTCGATCCGTGAGGGGCTGGCCAAGTACCAGAACGCTCGCGCGGCGGGCTTCGACGACTGGGCCCAGAACGGCGGCATGATCATCACCACGCGCTTTGGCAACACCAATCAGCTGCACGTGGTGGCCGCGCCGGGCGCCGCCCGTGAGCAGATCACCTTCTATGACGAGCCGGTCGCCGAAGCCCACGCCCTGCCGAACGGCCAGATTCTGTTCGCCAAGGACACGGGCGGCGACGAGTGGTTCCAGCTTTTCCTGCGCTCGGCCGACGGCAAGACCGTCCAGCTGACCGAGCCGGGCACGCGCAACCAGTCGCCGGTCTGGACCAAGGACGGTTCGGTGCTGGTCTGGTCGCGGGCGGTCAAGGGTTCGGCCGACTTCGACGTCCTGATGCGCGACGCGTCCGGCGCGACAAAAGTGATCCACAAGGGTCAGGGTCAGGTTTCGCCCGTGGCGGTGTCGCCCGATGGCAAGACGGTGCTGTTGGCCCGCTACTTCTCGATCAACGAGACCAAGGTCTGGCTGCTGGACGTCGCGACCGGCAAGCTGACCGAACTCAATCCGTCAAAGACCAAGATCGCCTACAGCCGCGGGATCTTCACGCCGGACGGCAAGAGCCTTCTGATGCTGTCGGACGAAGGTTCGGACTTCACGCGCCTGGTGCAATTCGACCTGGCGACCGGCGGGAAGGTGATCCTTTCGGGCGAACGTCCCTGGGACATCGAGGATTTCTCCCTGTCCGACGATGGCCGCGTGCTGGCCTATGTCGTCAACGAGGACGGCTATTCGAAGCTGGTCGTGCAGGACTTCCGCACCCGCCGCGCCCTGCCTCAGCCGGCCTTGCCCGCCGGCGTGGTCTCGGGCCTGGCCTTCTCGCCGGACGGGTCGAAGCTGGGCTTCAGCCTGGCCACGCCGACGGCGGCCAGCGACGCCTGGAGCTGGGGCGTGATGGACGGCAAGCTGGAGCGCTGGACGGCCTCGGAACTGGGGGGTCTTGATCCCAAGGCCCTGGCGAGGCCGGAACTGGTCCGCTACCCGTCGTTCGACAAGCGCTCGATCCCGGCCTTTGTCTACAAGCCCAAGCTGGCCGCCGGCCAGAAGGCCCCGGTGATCATCGACATCCACGGCGGACCCGAGGGCCAGTCGCGCCCGACCTTCAACGCCTTCCACCAGCATTCAGTGGCGGAGCTCGGCGCGGCGGTGATCGTCACCAATGTTCGCGGCTCGACCGGCTACGGCAAGGCCTATCAGAACCTCGACAACGCCGAGAAGCGCGAGGACTCGGTCAAGGACATCGGCGCGCTGCTGGACTGGATCAAGACCCAGCCCGACCTCGATCCCAGCCGCGTCGTCGTCTACGGCCAGTCCTACGGCGGTTACATGTCGCTGGCCGTGATGACGCGCTATTCCGACCGCATGGCCGGCGGGATCGAGCGCTACGGCATCAGCAACTTCGTCTCGTTCCTCCAGAACACCGAGGCCTATCGCCGCGACCTGCGACGGGCCGAATATGGCGACGAACGCGACCCGAAGATGTTGAAGGCCTTCGAGACCATCTCGCCGATGAACAATGTGGGCAACATCACCAAGCCGATGCTGGTCATGCAGGGCTGGAACGATCCGCGCGTGCCCAAGTTGGAGTCGGACCAGGTGGTCGCCAAGCTGCGCGCCCAGGGCGTCGAGACCTGGTACGTGCAGTTCAAGGACGAGGGCCACGGCTTCCTGAAGAAGGCCAACAACGACCGCCGCCGCGAGGTCGAGACCCAGTTTTTACAGAAGGTGCTGGGGTTGCCGGCGGGGAAGTAGTCAATCCGCCGACGTCAGGTCCTTCGACATGTGGATGGCGATCCCGCCGTTCAGCGCTTCCTCGCGGTCGACGCGATAGCCGAGGGCGGCGTAGAGACGGATGTTCTTCTCGAAGCGCCGGTTTGTATAGAGACGGACGCCAACGAGGCCGGCTTCGACGGCCAAGCCTTCGGCATGTTTCAGCAGTCGCACGCCCAGGCCCTTGCCCTGATGGGCTGGCGAGACGGCGACATTCACGATCAACAATCGGTTCCCACTGGGCGTCGTCTCGATCAAGGCGACCACCTCGCCATTGATCTCCAGCAGGTCGAAGCGGTGGTTCTTCAGAGCCTCGCCGTAGTCGACCGTCATGGGCAACGGCGGGCGGCCGATCAGCGCCGCCCACGGCGCATAGGCCGCCTGGACGAGGTTCGCGATTGGGATCGCATCCTCTGACAGCGCGGCCCGTAAGTCAGCCAGTCGGTTCATCTTGCCCTTTCCCAAAGCCGCAGCCTGAAGCCATGAAATAGACCGTCAAGCGCTGCTGTTGCCTTGGTCCGACCGGTTCATCATACTTAGCCATATGGCTGACAACGCCGTTTCCCTCGACGACACCTTCTTGGCGCTGGCCGATCCGACCCGGCGGGCCATTCTGAGCCGCTTGGGCCAGGGGCCGGCCAGCGTCGGCGAGCTGGCCGCGCCGTTCGACATGGCCCTGACCTCGTTCATGAAGCACTTGAAGGTTCTGGAGCGGGCCGGCTGGATCACCAGCGCGAAGTCCGGGCGGGTGCGGACCTGCGCGATCGTCACCGACCGCTTCGCCGATGTCGGCGCTTGGGTTTACAGCCATCGGGCTCTGTTCGAGCCCTGATGCGGCCGACGCAGGGGTCCTATTGCCAACACTCATAAGGCCGCTAAGGTCCGTTTCGTATAAAAACGGGAGGTGGCCCATGGCCAAGCTGAACTATCTGACGGTCGGTTCCAACGACCTGGAGAAGGCCAAGGCCTTCTATGACGGCCTCTTGGGCTCGATCGGCATGAAGCCGCTGTTCGAGCATCCGTCCGGCGGCCGCCTCTATCGCGGCAATGGCTCCATGTTCGGGGTGCTTGGCCCGCACGATGGCAATCCGGCCTGCATCGGCAACGGCATGATGGGCGGCTTCGCGTTCGACACCGTCGAGGAGGTCGACGCCTTCCACGCCAAGGCGCTGGAGCTGGGCGCGAAGTGCGAGGGCCCGCCCGGCGAGCGGATGCCCAAGGCCTATTTCGCCTATTTCCGCGATCTCGATGGCAACAAGCTGTGTGGCTATAAGGTCGGCTGATACGGCCATGGCGTCGGCCGGCGACACCGCTTAAGAAGCCTCAATGGCGTCGGCCGCACTGCTTTCCCTGACCCTGACGGACTTTCGCTCCTACGAGCGGGCGCGCCTCGAGACCGAGGGGCGCAGCGTCTATCTGTTCGGCGCCAACGGGGCGGGCAAGACCAACCTTCTCGAGGCGATCAGCCTGCTGACGCCCGGCAAGGGCCTGCGTGGAGCCAGCATGGCCGAGGTCGGCCGCCGGCTGCCCGGCGAGGCCGTGGGGCGGGCCTGGGCGGTCGCCGCCGAGGTCGAGGCCGGCGAGGACGCGCCCGTTCGTCTGGGCACCGGCGTCGAGCAGGGCGGGGCGGCCCGTCGCGCGGTCCGTATCGAGGGTGAGACCGCGCCGCCGGGGCGGCTCGCCGACCACGTTCGTCCGATCTGGCTGACGCCGGCCCAGGATCGCCTGTTCCTGGAGGCGGCCTCCGAGCGCCGCAAGTTCTTCGACCGCCTGGTCTTCGCCGGGGAGCCCAGCCACGCGGCCCACGCCAACGCCTACGACAAGGCCCAGCGGGAGCGAATGCGGCTGCTGACCGACGCCTATGAGGCCGGAACAGCGCCGGACGCGACCTGGCTGGGCGCCCTGGAGGCCCGCCTCGCGGAAAGCGGCGCCTTGATGGCCCAGGCTCGGGCCCGCACGCTTCTGGCGTTGCAGGCCGAGATCGACGGGCGCGGCGATCGTCCCTTTCCCCAGGCGCGCCTCACCCTGACCGGCGACTGGGAACGGATGGCCCTGGACGGCGCGCCTTTCGCCGAGATCGAGGAAAGGTTAGCCGCCGCGCTCACTGTCGCGCGCGCCCGTGACGGCGCCGCCGGTCGGGCCTTGACCGGTCCTCATCGGGGCGATCTGGCCATCTTCCACGTCGAGAAGGACCGTCCGGCGGCGGAATGCTCGACCGGTGAGCAGAAAGCCCTGATCCTGAACCTGGTTTTGGCTCAGGCGGCGCGACTTTCGCGTGCGGAATCCGCGCCGAATCCTGTAATACTGCTCGACGAAGTCGCCGCGCATCTCGACCTGACCCGTCGGGCCGCTCTGGCCGACGAACTGACGGCGCTCAAGCTCCAGGCCTTCCTGACCGGCACGGACGAGTCGCTGTTCGACCATCTCAAGGGTCGGGCGCTAGGCGTTCGCGTGGGCGACGCTGGCCTGACTGTTCTGGAAGACGAATGACCGAGAACACCGAAGACCAGGTCCCGCCGGAAAACCCGAACGAAGAGGCCGTCGCCGCCGAATATGGCGCGGATTCGATCAAGGTGCTGAAAGGCCTCGACGCCGTCCGCAAGCGTCCGGGCATGTATATCGGCGACACCGACGACGGCTCGGGCCTGCACCACATGGTCTACGAGGTGGTCGACAACGCCATCGACGAGGCCTTGGCGGGCCACGCCACCAAGGTCCAGGTGATCCTCAACGCCGATGGCTCGGTGACCGTCACCGATGACGGACGCGGTATTCCGACCGACATCCACGAAGGCGAGGGCGTGTCGGCGGCCGAGGTCATCATGACCCAGCTGCACGCTGGCGGTAAGTTCGACCAGAACAGCTACAAGGTCTCGGGCGGCCTGCACGGCGTGGGCGTCTCGGTCGTCAACGCCCTGTCGGACTGGCTGGAGCTGCTGATCCACCGCAACGGCAAGATCCATCAGATGCGCTTCGAGCGCGGCGACGCGGTGACCTCGCTGGCGGTGACCGGGGAGTCGCCGGTTCGCGAGGACGGTCCGAAGGCCGGCGAGGTCCTGACGGGCACCGAGGTGACCTTCTACCCGTCGAAGGACACCTTCGCCTTCATCGAATTCGACCGGAAGACGCTGGAGCATCGCCTGCGCGAGCTGGCCTTCCTGAATTCGGGCGTGACGATCTGGTTCAAGGATCACCGCGACGCCGAGCCCTGGGAAGAAAAGCTGCATTACGAGGGCGGCATCGAGGCCTTCGTTCGCCACCTGGACAAGGCCAAGGCCCCGCTGCTGAAGGCGCCGATCACGGTGCGCGGCGTCAAGGACAAGGTCGAGGTCGATCTCGCCCTTTGGTGGAACGACAGCTACCACGAGCAGATGCTGTGCTTCACCAACAACATCCCGCAGCGGGATGGCGGCACGCACCTTTCGGCGTTCCGCGCGGCGCTGACGCGGATCATCACCAACTACGCCGAAAGCTCCGGCATCCTGAAGAAGGAAAAGGTCAGCCTCGGGGGCGAGGACGCGCGCGAGGGCCTGACCTGCGTGCTGTCGGTCAAGGTGCCGGATCCCAAGTTCAGTTCGCAGACCAAGGACAAGCTGGTCTCGTCGGAGGTGCGCCCGGCGGTGGAAGGCCTGGTCCAGGAGGGGCTCGCGACCTGGTTCGAGGAGCATCCGAACGAGGCCAAGGCCATCGTCAGCAAGATCGCCGAGGCCGCCGCCGCCCGCGAGGCCGCGCGCAAGGCCCGGGAGCTGACCCGGCGCAAGAGCGCGCTCGACATCACCTCGCTGCCCGGCAAGCTGGCCGACTGTTCGGAACGCGACCCGGCCAAGTCCGAACTGTTCATCGTCGAGGGCGACTCGGCGGGCGGGTCCGCCAAGCAGGCCCGCAATCGCGACAATCAGGCGGTCCTGCCCCTGCGCGGCAAGATCCTGAACGTCGAACGCGCCCGCTTCGACAAGATGCTGTCGTCCGATCAGATCGGCACGCTGATCACGGCGCTGGGCGCCGGCATCGGCCGTGACGACTTCAATCCCGACAAGGTGCGCTACCACAAGATCGTGCTGATGACCGACGCCGACGTCGACGGCGCCCACATCCGCACCTTGCTGCTGACCTTCTTCTACCGGCAGATGCCGGAACTGATCGAGCGCGGCTACATCTACATCGCCCAACCGCCGCTCTACAAAGCCGCCAAGGGCAAGTCCTCGCGCTATCTGAAGGATGACGCGGAGATGGACGCCTTCCTGGTGGACGAGGGCGTCGACGGGGCCGAACTGGACCTGGCGTCCGGCGAGCGGATGACCGGGCAGGACCTGCTGGCCCTGGTCCAGACCTGCCGCTCGGCCAAGGGCAATATCGACCGCCTGGCCGCTCGCGCGCCGGCCTCCGCCATCGAACAGGCCGCCCTGGCCGGTCTGCTGGGCGAGGCGCCGGACGCCGCGGCGGCGGCCAAGCGCCTGGACCTCTATGCCGAGGAGGGCGACGGTCCCTGGTCGGGCGAGCGCGGCGATACGGGCTTCGTGTTCAGCCGCGTGCGGCGCGGCGTGTCCGAGCGGATCGTGCTGGACGATGTCCTGCTGCACGCCGCCGACGCCCGTCGCCTGGCCGAACGCGCCGTCAAGCTGGCGGAGGTGTTCTCGGGCCGCGCCGTGTTCCGTCGCAAGGACAAGTCGACCACGATCCGCGGTCCGCTGGACCTGGTGAACGCGGTGCTGGACGCCGGCCGCAAGGGCCTGACCATCCAGCGCTACAAGGGGCTGGGCGAGATGAATCCCGACCAGCTCTGGGAGACGACCCTGGACGTGGAGGCTCGCACCCTGCTGCAGGTTCGCGTCAACCACGCCGACGACGCCGACGACATGTTCAGCCGCCTGATGGGCGACCTCGTCGAGCCGCGTCGCGAGTTCATCCAGGAAAACGCCTTGGACGCCGAGGTCGACGTCTGACGCTGAGCTTTATGGCTTAGTTTCTGAGCAAGTGTTTGTTTTCCAAGCGCCGGGCGCCCAATCGCAGGGCGCGCCGGCGCTTCCGTGCGTAAAGATCCCGGGAAGGCCGGATCTCCCCGCCGTTCGTATCGTCCGGCCTTAAGGCGGGCGCCATCTTCCTGGGGTTGGGCGATTCGCCCGGGCGTTCGCGTGGGGTGTGCGGAGTATGGAGTCAGACGTCAGTCTTCGTCCGGAAAGGATCCTGGACCTTTCCGACCGACTGTCGAGCGTGGCGGGGGCCAAGATCGGCGAGATCGCTCGGGTGAACCGGGCGGCCAAGATGCTGGCGATCAACGCCCTGATCGTGGCGGCGCGCGCGGGCGAGGCGGGCAAGGGTTTCGCCATCGTCGCCGAGGAGTTCAAGAAGATCTCGACCGAGATCGACTCGGTCGCCGCGGCGCTGGAAAGCCAGGTTCGCGCCGATCTGGACGAACTCTCGGCCGTCGGCGGGGCGATCCTGGGTCATCTGCGCGGTCAGCGCTTGGCGGATCTCGCCCTGAACGCCATCGAGATCGTCGACCGAAATCTCTACGAGCGCACCTGCGACGTGCGGTGGTGGGCCACGGACTCGGCCGTCGTGGCCTGCCTGGCCGACGATGGCGTCGCCGCGCGCCGCCACGCCAGCGAGCGACTGGGCGTGATCCTGGACGCCTACACGGTCTATCTCGACCTCTGGATCTGCGATGCGCGCGGACGCGTGATCGCCAATGGGCGCCCCCGCCGGTATCCGAACGTCGTCGGCCTGTCGGTGGCGGACGCGCCCTGGTTCCGGGAGGGCCTGCGCACGGCCAGCGGGGATGAGTTCGTGGCCTGCGATATCGAGCGGGTCCGCGCGCTGGACGACGCGCCGGTCGCCACCTACGCCACCGCCATCCGCGCGGGCGGCCAGAGCCGGGGCGAGGTGCTCGGCGTCCTAGGCGTGCATTTCGACTGGCGGCCCCAGGCCCAGGCCGTGGTCGACGGCGTGCGCCTGACGCCCGAGGAGCGCGAACGTTCGCGCGTTCTGCTTCTGGATCAGAAGGGGCGCGTGCTGGCGGCCTCCGACAATCGCGGCGTGCTGACCGAGATCTTTCCGCTGGACGTTTCCGGCGGGCCCATGGGCAGCTACGCCGACGGCGACAGCACCGTCGGATACGCCCTGACGCCCGGCTACGAGACCTATTCGGGCCTGGGATGGTACGGCTGTCTCGTCCAAGCGGGGCAGGCTTCGGACGTATCCACCGTCGCGGCCTAGCGGGGGGGCCCAATCTTAACCTTTAGATTTGCGGATATTTGGGGCTATTTGGTCGCCTGATACGCGAAAGCGACCAGATTCTTCGCATTCCCAATTGATTCTAGGTTGTGACCGTTGCCATTGGGCGCGGCCCGTGATCTTTTATGGGTTAAGCGGACAGCGATAATTCTGTGACGCCCTTTCAAGTGATGGCGATTGTCACAAGCCAGATCTAGGGGTGTTTGCGTCAGTTCTTTAAAATCGCCGCGTCCGGGTGTGGCCTCGAAGAGACGTTTTGGCGGCAAAAGCGACAAAACATCGTCATCCGGGCTGGAGCATTTTTTTACATTGTCCTAAAGGGACGCCGATCAATTGGAGGGAGCAGTCCTCATGGCTTTCAATCGCGTTCGCGCCATCGCGGTCAGTCTGGCCGTCGCGCTCGCGCCCGTGGGCGCTGGCCAGGTCTGGGCTCAAGCCACGCCGGCCCCCACGGCCGCCTCGCTGCAAAGCACCATTCAAACGGCCGCCGCCACCGCCGCGCAGCAGCCGGGCTTCGCCAGCCTGTCGCCGGCTGAAAAGCTGGCCGCCATCCAGGCCGCCGTGTCCAACGCGCTGGCCGCTTCGGGCGCTTCGCCCCAGGCGATCTCGCAGGCCCTGATCACCGCCGTGTCGAACGGCACGGTCAGCGCCGGCGTCGCCATCCAGGTCGCCGCCGCCGTCGCGCCGCAGATGGCTCAGACCGTCGCTCAGGCGCCGGCCGTGACCCAGCAGCTGGCCCAAACCGGTCAGTCGGCCACGGTGACCCAGACGGCCGCGACCACCCCGACGGGCGCGCCGAGCGTTCTGGTCAGCCTGCAAGGCGTCTCGTCGACCGCTCCGGCCAACACCAACACGGCCGGCAGCGCGAGCACCACGGGCTCGAACACCAACACGAATACGACCACGACGGCGCCTTACGATCCGTGCGCTGGCGTGACCGCCGCTTACTGCGGCGGCTAATACCGAGTTGCTTGGGCGGATCGGCGCGTCACGACGCGCGCCGGGCGTCTCCTACTGGTGGGGATAAGATATGCGAATTCTGACGTGCTCGGCCGTAGCGGCCTGTATCGCGTTGACCGCGCCGCAATTCGCGCAGGCGCAGGACCTTGGTTCCAACTTCAGCCGCGATCGGAACGTCAGCGTTCGTGACCGGCCGCGCCCGGACTACGAGGCGACGGGCCAGAAGGCCGGCGGCTTCACCGTCTATCCGCGCGTTACGGTGGATCTCGAGCATAACGACAACATCTACGCCGTCGCGACCGGCAAGATCGATGACAACATCTGGCGCGTGAAGCCTGAGCTGGCCGTCCGTTCGGACTGGTCGCGTAACGCCATCGGCTTCTTCGCGGGCGGCAACATCATCCGCTATGCCGACCACGACACGGAAAACACCGAAGAGTACACGGTGTCGGCCAATGGTCGCCTGGACATCGCGCGCGGCTCGAACATCTCCGGCACGGCTCAGTTCCAGCGCCTGACCGAACCGCGCACCGCGATCACCGCCGGTACGCCGGCCGGCGCCACGCCGAAGCCGGTTCAGTACAACCTGGTCACCACCAGCCTGGTCGGCGTCAAGGAGTTCAACCGTCTGCGCCTGACCGGGCGCCTGGACGATAAGGACTTCAATTACAAGGACCAGGGCGTCGCCTCGTTCAATCAGAACAGCCGCGACCGCAATGAGTTCTACTATGGCGGCAAGGCCGAGTACGCGGTGAGCCCGGATACGGCCATCTATGCGACGGTCACCGGCAACAAGAAGGACTACGACCTCAAGACTCCGGCGACCAACCGGACCTCGGACGGCTACGTGGTCGGCCTCGGCGCCAACTTCGATCTGTCGCAAGTGATGCGCGGCGACATCCAGGCCGGCTACATGAAGCAGTCCTATGATCTGGCGACGTTCAAGGACGTCAGCGGCTTCAGCGCCGCCGGCAATATCGAATGGTTCCCGAGCCAGCTGACCACGGTCGGCGTGAACGGTTCGCGGACGATCGAAGAATCGGTGGCGCCCGGCGCCGGCGGCTTCATCTCGAACACCATCGGGGCCTCGATCGACCACGAGCTGCTGCGCAACGTCCTGCTGTCGGCCGCCTACAACCACAGCAACGACGATTATCGTGGCATCGACCGGACCGACAAGCGCGACAACTTCTCGGCCACGGCGACCTACCTGCTGAACCGTCGCGTGGGCCTGTTCCTGACCTACAACTATCTGAAGCAAGACTCGACGGGCGCGGCCAAGGCCTCGTCGTTCAAGGACAACAAGCTGACCGCTTCGGTGGCCCTGCAGTTCTAAGACCGCTTCGCGGATCTGAAAAACGTCCACGAAACGGCAAGATTTGCCGATTACTGAGAGTGGTTATGGACGGCTCCGGTTTTGAAACTTCGAACGCTCCGGTGAATGACACCGGAGCGTTGTCTTTTGACCTGAACGTCGCGATCGCGACCTTCAGGCGACGCTTCCGCCTCTTCGCGGCGGTCGCGGTGGTGGTGTTCGCGGCGGTGGTGCTCTTCACTCTGCAGCAGACGCCGCTCTATACGGCGACCGCCCAGGTCATGCTGGACGTGCGCAAGGAACAGGTCACCGACATGAGCGCGGTGCTGTCGGGTCTGCCGGCGGACTCGTCCGTCGTCGACACCGAGGTCGAGGTGCTCAAGTCGCGGTCGCTGGCCGGTCGCGTGGTCAAGGAGCTGAAGCTCGACCAAGACCCCTATTTCAACCCCTATCTCCCGGGCGCTCAGGGGCCGACGGCTTGGCTGTCCGTCCTGAAGAAGGCGGCGTCTCCGACCGCCACCAACGATCCGGCCGAGCTGCAGCGTCGCCGCGAGCGCATCGTCGACAACCTGCTGGGCGGGCTGAAGGTGCGGCGCGCGGGCCTGACCTATCTGATCGCGATCGACTACACCCACGTCGACCCCAAGCGGGCGGCCGAGATCGCCAACGCCTTCGCCAATCTGTATCTGACCGAACAGCTGGAAGCGAAGTTCGACGCGACCCAGAAGGCCAATGAATGGCTGGATACGCGGGTCGGCGAACTGCGCGATCAGGTCCAGCAGGCCGACGCGGCCGTTCAGCAGTACAAGATCGAACACAACCTGATGAGCGCGGAGGGGCAGAACCTCACCGAGCAGGAAATCTCGGGCCTGAACCAGCAGCTGGCCCTGAGCCGCGCCGCCCAGGCCGAGACCGACGCCCGCCTGGCCATCGCGCGCCAGCAACTGGCCTCGGGCAGCAACGGCGAGGACGTAGGCGAGTCCCTGAATTCGCCGGTTGTCCAGCAGCTGCGTCAGCAGCGCGCCGCCAAGAGCGCCCAGGTCGCCGACCTTAGCGGCCGTTACGGCGATCGACACCCGGACCTGCTCAAGGCCAAGCGCGAGCTGGCCGATATCGACGGTCAGATCCAGGCCGAGATCAAGCGGATCATCTCGAGCCTCGAAGCCCAGGCCAAGGTGGCTCGCCAGCGGACCGGTTCCGTGGCGGCCAGCGTCTCGACCTCGAAGGGCGCCCTGGCCGGCAACAACCGGGCCAGCATCGGCCTGGCGGAGCTGCAGCGTAAGGCCGACTCGGTCAAGAATCTGTACGAGACCCTGCTGGCGCGCTTCAAGCAGACCTCGACCCAGCAGGGCATCGAGCAGGCTGACGCCCGCGTGGTGTCGCCGGCCAAGATCCCGACCGGACCCAGCTATCCCAAGCCGGCGTTGAACATGGCCCTGGGCCTGGTTCTGGCGATCGGCGCGGGCGCGGCCGCCGTCGTGCTGGCCGAGATCATGATGGCGGGCCTGTTCACCGAGGACGAGGTCGAGCGTCGTCTGGGCCTGCCCTATCTGGGCGCCGTCCCGACGCTAGGCACCACCGTCGACGACGCCAAGACCCTGAAGGGCCTGACGCCGCCCGATTACCTGCTGGCCAAGCCGCTCTCGAGCTTCGCCGAAAGCCTCCGCAAGCTGCGGGCCTCGGTGCTGTTCTCCAAGGTGGGCGAGAAGATCCAGGTCATCGCGGTCACGTCCTCCCTGCCGGGCGAGGGCAAGACCACGACCAGCTTCTCGCTGGCCCGCACCCTGGCGACCTCGGGCGCCAAGGTGGTGGTGGTCGACTGCGACCTGCGCCAGAGCGCGATCAGCCAGTTCCTGAAGGAGCCGGCGCCGGTCGGCCTGCTGGAGGTCCTGAACGGCGTCGCGACGCTGGATCAGGCCCTGGTCGACGACGAGAGCGGCGCCAAGATCCTGCCGCTGGCCAAGTCGGCCTATACGCCGCGCGACGTGCTCGGCTCGGCGGCGATGCATCGTCTGCTGCAGGATCTGCGCGGTCGGTTCGAGATCATCCTGCTGGACACCGCGCCGTTGCTGGCGATCGCCGACACCCGCATCCTGGCGCCGCACGCCGACGCCGTGGTCATGCTGGTCCGCTGGAAGAAGACGCCGGTCAAGGCCGTACAGTCCGCCCTCAGCCTGCTGCAAGGCACCCGCGCGTTCATCGCCGGCGTGGCCCTGACGCAGATGGACCTGAAGGCTCAGGCCCGTTACGGCTACGGCGACTCCTACTACTACTACGCGAACTATCGAAAGTACTATGCGGACTAAATCCCGGCGGGGCGGAGACTCGTCGCCGCCCCGCGCGGGCAAGGTCCGGACCCTGCGGGTGTCCGAGGGCGTCGCGATCGGCGCCCTCGTCGCGCTCGTGCTCGTGGAGTTGCTGGCCTTCGGCGCCAGCGACGTCGTGGTCGCGGCGGTCTTCGGCGTCGCGCACGCCGCCTTTCTCCTGATCCTGCTGGCGACCTGCGGCTGGGCGCGCAAGGTTCCCTTGCCGCTTTCGAAGCCATGGCCAGGGCTGCTGTTCGCGGTCGTGCTGGTCGCCGTGGCCTGGCCGCTGACTCCATTTGGTCCTGGCGGCGCCCATCCGGTCTGGCGTTATCTCGGCGACCACGGCGGCGCGATCACCGTGGATCGATCGACGCTGGTTCTCAACATCCTGCGCCTTCTCGGCCTGGCCTGCCTGTTCCTCGCCAGCCAGATCATCGGGGCGTCCGAGACGCGCCGAAGGGCGTTGTTCTGGTGGCTGCTGATGGGCTTGGCCGTCTTCGCCGTCGGCGCGATCATCGACCATGTGTCGTTGCGCGCCGGTACGCGCTTGAGAGCCACCCTGCTGAGCCCGAACAGCGCCGCCAGCCTGATGGGTGTCGGTCTCGTCTTCGCCGCCATGTTCCTGTCGCAAGCGATCCAGAAGACGGGCGGTTCGGTTCGCCTCGAGAAGCTGGGTCTCGACGCGAGCCTGAGCGTGGCGGCCGCCGCGATTTTCGCGGTGGCGCTCGCCATGACCGCCTCGCGCGGCGGGATCTTTTCGACCGTGGTCGGACTGGCGGTCCTGCTGACCTGGCAGGTGCTGGCTCAAGGACGCCGCGTCCGAGCCATCGCCATCGTCGGCGGGGCGGCCGCCCTGCTGGTGGCGATTGGCGTCGCCATGCGCAGCGCGGACCTGACGGCGCAGCGACTGCAGACCCTCGACGGCGACATCGCCGTGCGAAAGATGATCTTCGACGCGCACTGGCAGGCCTTCCAGTCCTCGCCGTGGTTCGGTTTCGGCCTGGGATCCTTCCCGGTCGTCAATCAGATGATCATGACCAGCGCGAACCTGCCCGTGCTGTTCGATGTTCGCGCGTCCCACAATCTCTATCTCCAGTGGCTGGAGGAAGGGGGCGTGGTCGGCGCGGCGCTGATGGGCGCGTGGCTGCTGATCGCTCTTGGCCGTATCGCCGTCCAAGGGGTAAAGCCCGGAACGAGCGCGGCCCTGGCGCGCGCCGGCGTCGCCGCCGCGATCCTCGTGCTGGCGCATGGGTTCTCGGATTTCGCCGTCCAGGTCCCGGCCTTGCAGACCCTTTTCGCCATCGGGCTGGGCGCGATGACGGCGGTTCCCGCCCTCCCAGGCCGCGGCAAGGCCGCGCCGCCCTGGCGAGGCGCGGTGACGTTCGGCGGACTGACCTTCGTCGCGTCGCTACTGGTCGCGGTACCGATGGTCGCCTCGCGCTTCGGAGGCGACCTCGCCGACATGCCGACCGCCTCCGCCGAGGTGCTGGCCAGCGCGATCGAGGCCAAGCTGGCGCGCGATCCTCGCGATCCGGCCACGCTGGCCCGACTGGATCGCTTGAGCCGACGGGAGCTGGCGATGCGTCCGGGAGCCGGCGCGGCCTGGTTGCGGCGCGCGGCGATCGACTTCCAGCGTAACGACGTCGCGGCCGCCAATATCGCCCTCGACCATTCCCTGGCCGTCGCGCCGCTGCAGACCAGTCTTTTCATGAGCCGCGCGCGCCTGGCCTATGAGCACTGGCCCGCGCTGACCCCCTCCAGCCGTCAGCAGGTCATGTATCAGGCGCGGATCGAATACGCGCGGGGAGGCGAGGATCGGCTCAAGACGCTGGCGAACGAAATCCGCGATCCGTCCGGCCGGATCGGTCTGGCGTTCCTGATCGTGGCCGAGCGCACCAAGGCTCAACTGGCCGCGTCGAAGCGATAGGCGCGGACGGGTTTCGGGAACGGCCTATAGCCGCGCCAGCACCCGCTCCGCGACATCGGCCGCGATCACCTCGGGCGTCCGCAGGTCTCCGCCGCTGTCGACCGCCACCACCTCCCATCGGCCGGCCAGCGGGTGCGCCGAGATCCGATCATAGGCGGCCGCCACCGACTCCTGGTAGCGAGCGTCGGTCTCGAACAGGTCCTGGTCCTTGTCGGTATAGTCCCGCTGACCCTTCTTCAAAACGAGGGCGCTGGCGGTCTTGGGATCGATCTTCAGAAGGATCTGCAGGTCGGGTCGAGGCAGGCCCAGGCGCGAGAACTCGTAGTCAAACAGCCAACCCAGGAAGCTGTCCAGCTCGACCGCCGGCAGGCGCGCGCCCTGGAACGCGGCGTTCGAGGCCGTGTAGCGGTCGCAAACGACGACGTCGCAATCCCATGGCGCCTTGCCGGCCAGGGTCTCGGCCCGATCCAAGGAGAAAAGCGTGGCGATGTGGTAGGCCGAGGTCGGCATGAACTGGCCGTTCAGCATGGCCTCGATCGAGCGGGCCGCCTGGGTGGCGCCGTAGTTCGGAAAGCTGAGCGTCGCGACGTTCAGCCCCCGCTGTTCGAGGAGGGCCTTGACGTTGCGGGTGGTCGTGCCCTTGCCCGCGCCGTCGATGCCTTCAATGGCCACGAAGAGCGGCTTCATTGGTCGCGGACCGCGCCATCGAAGAGACGGACAATCATCACGGCGTCGGCTCCCCCACGATAGGTTCGCGAACCGATGCCGCGAATCCGCGTCTTTCTAGAGCGTGAGGCTGAAAGTGGGAAACGGTTTCAGCTCATCTCAGGTTCTAAACATTTGATTTAGAGCCTTTTTGACGCCCAAAATCGATCCCGATTTCAGGCTAACGGCTAGAGCATAGCGCGGAAAAGTGGATGCCGGTTTTCCGCGAAAAGCGATGCGAAAGCAGAAATCCAAAGCACGCCCCGCGATTCCTGTGTCGCGCGGCTTGCTCCAGGACGCGGAGAAGGTCAGACGCTGCGCAGCCAGGCCCAGACGTCGTCGGGGCGCTCGAGCGCCGAGAGCCCTTCCAGGCGGGCGGCTTCGCCCAGGCGTCGAAGGCGGCCGGGCGCGACGCCGAAACGGGCTCGAAACGCCCGACTGAAATGGGCGTCGGACCTGAAGCCGTGACGATAGCCGATCTCGCCGAGGGTGTGCTGCTCCGCGCGATCCCGCAGGATGGCGTCGAAAGCCTGATCGAGGCGCCGCGCCTGGATGAAGGCGCTGACGCCCCCCACGGGCTCGAAGGCCCGGTAAAGCAGGCTGCGCGACACGCCCAACCGCTGGCGCACCAGCTCGGGCGAAAGGGCCACGTCGTCCAGCCGTTCCTCGATGAAGCGCCGTCCCTCGGACAGCAGCATCTTCTCGATCGGCCGCGGATCGCCGGGCGTCCGCTCGGCCCGCGCCTCCAGAGCCCCCGCCGCCAGCACGGCGATGGCCTTGGCGGCCGTCGCGGCGTCGGCGGTCGTCAACTGGTCCAGGGAGGCTTCCAGCGCGCGTAGATAGGCTACCAGCATACGACAACCGTCGTCGGCGCCGGAAACCACCAGGCCATGGAAATCCAAGGTCGAGGCCTCGCCCAGCGCCGCCCGGGGCAGGATCATATGCAGTGTGCGATAGTCGCTGGCGACCGTCATATCGAAGGGACGCGCCATGTCGATAAAGCGAACCTCGCCCCGCTGGCTGGAGGCTGGTCGGCCGTCATAGTCGCCCGCCCAGTCGCTCGAGACCAGGTCCATGACGATTAGGACCGTGTCGCCGCCATCCGCCAGGATGTGGCCGAGGTTGCGCTCGAAGCGCTGCGCCACGCCGACACAGCGCGCCAGCACGACGCTGTCCAGATTGTAGCCTTCGAGGCGATTGTAGAACCTCGCCTCCGGCGACATCAGGGTTATGTCGAAGAGATGCGCGCAGCCTTGGCGATAGAGTTCGAAGGCGTTGGCCTGGACCTTCGCGTCCAGCAGCCACAGATCCTGGCGTAAACGGGTGGCGGACAAGGAGAGCTCTTCACGCCCTTGACGACGATAGCGGAACCGGTGACCCCGGATCGCGCGTGAATGCCATATTCGCGGTTATCGCGCGAGGGTCTGCGATCCCGCGATGAAAGACCCGGCGAGGCCTCGCCGGGTCCAGGGGGGGGCGTCGCCCAGGATCAGAAGAAGCGTTCGCCGATCCGGATGGTGTCGCCGGGGGCGACCATGGTGGAGGGGCTCAACTCGCCCTTCACTTCCTTGGTTTCGCCGTTGTGCTTGATGTAGACGCTCTTCTTGTCGGCGCGATAGGTAAAGCCGCCGGCGGTGGCCACCGCGTTGAGCACCGTCAATCCCGAGGTGTAGGGATAGGTGCCCGGCTTGTCGACTTCGCCGAGAATGTAGAACGGACGGAAGGTCAGCACCTCGGCGCTGACCCGGGGTTCCTTCAGGTATCCGTCGCTGAGGGCCTTCTGAACGGCGGCCTGGAACTGGCCGACGGTCAGGCCGGCGACCTTGATCTCGCCGATCAACGGCAAGGACATCAGGCCGCTGCCGGTGACGTAGAACTCGCCCGACAGCGAGTCCTCGCCGAACACCGTGACCCGGACTTTATCGCCCGCGCCGAGCAGGTAGTCTTCCGACTGAGCAGGAGCGCTCACCGGCTTGTCGCCTATGGCCGCCTGCCGGGCGTCGGCGACGCCGCTCATCGCGACGGTCGTCATGCCGGCGATCAGGCCCAGCATTGCAAGAGTACGCGCGACTTTCGAGACACAGCTCATAACGAAGCTTCCCACCATAAGTCTTGTCGAGTTTGGATTTTGCAATGCCACATGGCACGTGACCACGAGATGAACAAGACTAGGTCTTACGCGGCCCGCGCTTTACCGAACTGAATGATGCTGGGTTCGCCGCCGTCCAGTCTGACAGCCGTCAGGACGCCGGTGGCATAGGCGCCGGTGTCGACATTAATCCGCTGGCGGCCGACATAGACGTCTTCGACTGGCGTGTGGCCATGGACCACCGTGGCCTTCAGTCCGTGCGGGTGGTCGAGGAAGTCGTTGCGGATCCAGAGCAGATCCGCGGCCGTCTGCCGCTCCAGTGGCAGGCCCGGGCGAACCCCGGCGTGAACGAAGACGTAGTCGCCATAGCTGACCACAAGCTCCAGTTGGCGCAGGAAGGCTTCATGCTCTGGCGGGAAGGCGGCGCGGAACGCCTGCCGCGTCTGCTCCCAGGCTTCGGGCTCCGCCCGCCCCACGGGCGGGCGAACGCCGTAGGAGTCCAGGGTCTGCCCGCCGCCGTATTCGACCCAGGACGGTCCCGCCTGCGGATCGTCCAGGAAGTGCAGCAGGGTTTCTTCGTGGTTGCCCATCAAGGCGCGCAGGATGAAGCGTCCCTCCCGCGCCTGGCCCTGGAGCGCGATCAGGCGGTCGATTACCTGCGCCGACTGAGCGCCGCGATCGATGTAGTCGCCCAGCATGATCAGCACCGGGGGCTCGGACCGCCCCAAGGCTTGGTAGTCCTCGGTCATCCGGGTGATCAAGCCGTCCAGCAGATCGAGCCGGCCATGAACGTCGCCGACCGCGTAGAGCACATGGCCCTCCGTCGATGGCGCCCGCCGGGGCTGCTGCTTGGGACGGAAAAGGGTCTTGAACATGAAGTGGGCCTGAGCGGCGGGAAAGCGCCGGAATTCAAGCCGCGATTTTGCCCTAGGCGGCGTTGCGGTTCAACGGGGTGGAGCGCTGTTAACCTACAATTCAGCACGGTCATTTGCTCGCAATTTACCAAGTAAATTTCCATTCCATTGTAGTTAATTTTGAAATTACCACAGTTAAACACGTAGATTATACCATCTAAATTCGCCCGATATTTAGCGATAATTTGAATACTGACCCCACGAACACAGCGGGGTTGGCATGTTCAAAGCGCGAAACATTATCGTGAGCTTGGTTGGCGCCGCGGCGATGATGGCCGGGGCTCAGGCTCAAGCCGGCTCGATGGCCTTCATGCCCCGTGGCGAGGGCATGGGCGCGCCCATGGGCTTTGCCGATCTATGCCGCCGCGATGCCCAGACCTGCGGCGTGCCGAACAGCCAGCTGGCGCTGCTCGGCATCGCGCCCGCTGGCAACGATATGCCGACCGCCTCGCTCGGCGTGACGGGCGCGCACCATTTCGAGGGGCCGGCCGCCGCGCCGCTCGACGCTTTCGAGGCGAGCCTGGTCACGATCCAGAAGATCGAGATGTTCAAGGTCGCCGCGGTGGACGACTTCGTCGCGGCCGGTCAGGTTCGCGAAGCCGCCGACGCGTCCGCCGCCGCCGTCTCGGCGCCGTCCTGGACCGCGCGCGCCGAGCGCGACCAGCTCAAGCTCGTCAATCAGATCAATCAGTCGGTCAATCGCGATGTCCATAGCGCCAGCGACATGGATCTCTATGGCCAGCCCGAATACTGGTCGCTGCCCAAGCTGGTGAATGGCAAGCTTTATGGGGATTGCGAGGACTACGCGCTGGAGAAGCGCCGTCAGTTGATCGCCGCCGGCGTGCCGGAAGGCGCTCTGTCGATGGCGGTCGCGGTCACCGCGCGCGGCGAGAGCCACGCCGTTCTGATGGTCTCGCTCAAGAGCGGCGACTGGGTGCTGGACAATCTGACGCCCTGGGCAACGCCCTGGCAGGACCTGAACTATCACTGGGTCGAGCGCCAAGTGCCCGGCACCGCCTTCTGGACCCGGGCGGTCTGATCCTCCGAGCCCTTTGGCTTGGCGAAGGTCGCGGAAGAATAAGCCCCGGCGCTCAAGGCGTCGGGGCTCTTTTCATGGGCGGCGGCGCCGGCGCTAAAACAACGAAAGCCGCGCGAACGATGTCGCGCGGCTTAAGCAAGCGGCGTCTGTTGGCCGGAGGCTTGAATCAGAGAAAGTGGGCGACCGTCGCGGCGAGGGCGCCCCAAAGCGCGGCGGAGATCAGAGCGGCTAGGCCAAGTCCCGCCATGCGCGGCAGGCGCGAGTCCCGCGACGGCGTCGTGACAGCCTCAACTCGGGCGAAGGACATCTTGGCGTCGATCATCTCTCAGCACTCCTAACGCCAACAGATGTAACATCGCGTCTCTAACGCCCGATGAAAGAGCAGAGTGTATTGCCGTTAAGGATAATGCCGAGCGCCGTGAATTTTTGTCGGCGACGCATCGATATATTTGCGCTAGCCTGAAGATCTCGGAACTGGAAACCGGTCTGGGACGTGGTGGGGAACATAAAAGGTGATCTGGTGGACGGGGAATCGTATATCGATGTTCTCTCGCCAAGATTGAGCGAAGCGCCCGCGAGAGTCGCCTTCGACATTCGTAAGCGCGCGCTGGACGTGATGGCCTCCACGGCCTTGCTGATCCTATTCGCGCCGACGCTGCTGATCGCGGCGCTGCTGGTCAAGCTGGAGTCGCCGGGACCGGCCCTCTTCCGCCAGACTCGAGGCGGCCTGAATGGCGCGCGCTTTCAGATCCTGAAGCTTCGCACCATGCGGTGCTTGGAGGACGGTCAGGACCTGACCCAGGCCCAGCGTAACGACCAGCGCGTCACGCGGGTGGGACGCTTCCTGCGGGCCACCAGCATCGACGAGCTGCCGCAGCTGCTGAACGTGTTGCGGGGCGACATGTCCCTGGTCGGCCCGAGGCCGCACGCCGCCGCGCATGACGAGTACTACGGCTCGCGGATCCCCGAATACTATGCTCGCTACCAAGCCCGCCCTGGCCTAACCGGCTTGGCCCAGGTGAAGGGCCTGCGCGGCGGCACCGAGACGGTCGAGGCCATGCGGCGGCGCGTCGAGGCCGATATCGACTACATCCAGACCTGGTCGATCCTGAAGGACGCCAAGATCGTCCTTCTGACCATTCCTTCGCTGCTGCTGACCGAGAACGCCTATTAAGCCGGGTTCTAGGTCGTAGGGACGATTTAGGATTCCCTTTCACTGGGAAGGCTGATTCAAAGCTGCTTTTTGGAGGCGGCGTTGGAAGGCGAGGTTCTGCGGGACGACCAGTGGGAGCGTATCCGGCCGTTCGT
>Ga0209426_1000385_pt1 | contig 50287 bp, 53 predicted proteins | sample Deesub1362B_J571_FD_187697 | JGI IMG/M metagenome (GOLD analysis project Ga0209426, IMG submission 187697) | Deep oceanic, basalt-hosted subsurface ecosystem from Juan de Fuca Ridge flank, Pacific Ocean, CORK Borehole 1362B_J2.571 (SPAdes)... ... | reverse complement strand
ACCCTTCCCCCATCAAGGGGGAAGGGGGCTTTTCGATCGGCGCCGTCGTCGAATCCTCGCCCGCCCAGGCGGCCCTCGCCTCCGACATCGCTCATCGCCTCGTCGCCGACGGTGGCGCGGCGCTGCTGATCGACTATGGCCGCGACGCCCCGGAAGCCGGCGACACCCTGCAGGCCGTGCGCGACCACCAGAAGGTCGATCCGCTGACGACGGCGGGCCTGGCCGACCTGACCGTCTGGGCCGACTTTCCCTCGGTCATCGCCGCCGCGCGGGAAACCGGGGCCAAGGCCGGACCGATCCTGAGCCAGGCCCAGTTCCTGCTGGCGCTGGGAATCCTCGACCGCGCCGAGGCCCTAGCGGCGCGACAGCCCGAGAAGACCGACCAGATCGGAAGACAGCTTGATCGCCTGCTCGGCGAGGCGCAGATGGGGAGCCTGTTCAAGGTCGCGTGCCTCGCCGCGCCCGGCCTTTCGCCCCCCCTCTTCGAGGACGCGACATGATCCACAAGTCCGACCTGCCGACCGTCCAGTCGCCGCTGCTGTCCAGCCTGCCCGGCGTCAAGCACGCCTTCTTCACGCGCCAGGGCGGCGTGTCGAAGGGCATCTATGACAGCCTGAACGTCGGGCGCGGCAGCAAGGACGACCCGGCCGACGTCGTCGAGAACCGCGCCCGCGCCGCGCGCTGGTTCGGCGGCGCGCCGGAAGACCTCAACACCTGCTACCAGATCCACTCGACCATCGCGATCACCGCCGATGGCTCGTGGGGCGATGTCCGTCCCGAGGGCGACGCCGTGGTCAGCAAGACGCCGGGCGTGATCTGCGGCGCCCTGGCCGCCGACTGCGCGCCGGTCCTGCTGGTCGATCCCGAGGCCCGGGTCGTGGCCGCCGCCCACGCTGGCTGGCGGGGCGCGCTGGACGGCGTGGTCCAGGCCGCCGTCGACCGCATGGTGACGCTGGGCGCGCGACCGGATCGCATCACCGGCGTCGTCGGTCCCTGCATCGGCCCGAAGTCCTACGAGGTGGGACTGGAGTTCCTGCAGAGGTTCGAAGCCGACTGCCCAGGCTCGGGCCGGTTCTTCAAACCCGGTGTTTCCGACGACAAGCGCTTCTTCGACCTGCCCGCCTTCGTGCTGGACCGCCTGGCGACCGCCGGCGTCGAGCGCCGCGAGTGGGTGGGCCGCGACACCCGCGCCGAGGAGGATTGGTTCTTCTCCAACCGCCGCGCCTTCCTGAATGGCGAGGGCGATTATGGCCGCCTGCTCTCGGCGATCATGCTGGAGGCGTGAGGCGCCCGAACCACGACGGCAAAGCTCCGCACACGGAAGCGGATGTTAACGCTTGCCCCGGGGACGATCGCTGCTAGAAGGCCCCGCATCGGCCGCCCCCACATTCCGAGCGATCCCCATGAAGCTGCTGTCCGGCAACTCGAACCGCCCTCTGTCCCAGGCGATCGCGGAATATCTCGACATGCCGCTGACCCGCGCCCAGGTGCGCCGGTTCGCCGACCTCGAGGTGTTCGTCACCATCGACGAGAACGTGCGGGGCGAGGACGTCTTCGTCATCCAGTCGACCAGCTATCCGGCCAACGACAACCTGATGGAGCTGCTGATCTGCATCGACGCCCTCAAGCGCGCGTCGGGCAAGCGGATCACCGCCGTGCTGCCCTATTTCGGCTATGCCCGCCAGGACCGTAAGACCGGCGGCCGCACGCCGATCTCGGCCAAGCTGGTCGCCAACCTGATCACCCGCTCGGGCGCCGACCGCGTCCTGACCATGGACCTGCACGCCGGCCAGATCCAAGGCTTCTTCGACATTCCGACCGACAACCTCCTGCCCTCGCGGCTGATGGCCGAAGACATCCGCAAGCACTATCCGATGGGCGACGACCTGATGGTCGTGTCGCCGGACGTCGGCGGCGTGGTTCGCGCGCGCGCCCTGGCCAAGCGGCTGGACGACGCCGATCTGGCCATCGTCGACAAGCGCCGCTCGGGTCCGGGCCAGTCTGAGGTCATGAACATCATCGGCGACGTCAAGGATCGTCGCTGCATCCTGTTCGACGACATCGCCGACTCGGCCGGCACCCTGTGCAACGCCGCCCAGGCCCTGATGAGCCACGGCGCCACCTCGGTCAGCGCCTACATCACCCACGGCGTGCTGTCGGGCGCGGCGGTCGACCGCGTGGCCAATTCGGTCCTGACCGAGCTGGTGGTCACCGACTCGATCGAGGCCTCGGATCCGGCCAAGGCCTGTCCGAAGATCCGCTACGTCTCGTGCGCCCCGCTGATCGGCGAGGCCATCCGCCGGATCGCCAACGAAGAATCGGTGTCGAAGCTATTCGACTAACCCGGAAGGGCGAGCCTCTCGCCCCTCCCACGGCCACGCTTGTAAAAGTTTGGTTAACGAGGCGACAGTCACATTGTCGTCCGCCCGGGCTGCTATGCGCGCCGCCGAAGTCTTGATGGGAAATTCACCACCATGCGTTCCTTCTCGCGTACACGGATCGTCCTGACGACGACCGCCGTGGCGCTCGCCGCGTTGGTCGCGGCCTGTAGCTCCCCGCCGCCGCCCGCGCCGCCGCCCGTCGTGCAGGCCCCGCCGCCCCCGCCGCCGATCACCCTGTCGACCAGCCTGGTCGAGCGCGCCAGCGCGTTCCGGGGCTATATGGCGCGCGCCGCCGCGGTGTCGTCGACCTTCCAGAACGGCGACCAGATCCAGGCGTCGCTGAAGGTCGGCGCGGCCTACGAGCCCAAGTCGTTCCTGAACGGCGCGGTGGCCTACGCCGCCGTCCTGGCCCTGCAGGACCCGACCTTCGTGTCGTCCGTGCGCGAGGTCGCGGCCAACGCGGCCCAGCGCCAGCAGATGATCGCCAACATCTTCTCCAACCCCTCCTACGCCACGGTGTTCAAGGGTTCTGACAGCGCCGCCGGCCTGATCATCGACACGATCGGCAATGACGGCCTGAAGGTCTACATGGCCGGCAAGGCCGTGAAGCAGTCGGCCTATGACGTCCAGAAGGCCAGCTGGTCCAAGAGCTTCGTCGTTGACCGCGACGGCCGCTTGGCCTCGGCCAAGACGCTGTCGAACACGCCGGCCCTGGCCGAGAGCGCCGACGTGGCGGTGCTGCAAAGCGCCTCGACCGGCGGCCAGTCACTGGGCCTGACCCCGCGCGCGGCGCCCGCCCCCTACCAGCCTGTGGTGATCCGCGGCCTAGCCGTCGCGGCCCTGGCGGCCCTCGGCGCGGCCGGCGACGACAACCTGACCTCGATCGACGCGCTCAGCAACGATCCGGGGACGTCCAACTGCCTGTCCATGGCCAAGCTGAACCTCTATCAGTGCCTGGCGGTGGCCAAGCCGCACTACGAGGACATCTTCTGCCTGGGCCAGCATATCCTGATGGATACCGGCGCCTGCATGGTCAAGGCCGCCGGCGCCAGCCTGCCGCCCGAGCCCCCGCCGCCGCCCAAGCCCGAGCCGGTCTCGACCAAGAAGAAGGTCGCGGCCAAGAAGGGTTCGGCCAAGAAGCCGGCCGCCAAGAAGAGCTGATTTTCCTCCCGATACGCGCCAAGGGGCCGGGCGATTGCGTCGCCCGGCCCTTTTGTGTATGTAGCGCGACCCCAAAACGACCGGGCGAGCGTGGCGATACGGCCATAGGCGTCAGGTCACAGACGAGAGCATCCGGCTCTCGAGAAAGACAGCCTCATGGCCGAGATCATTCTGAACGTTGAAGTCCGCGACGGCGCCGGCACCGGCAACGCCCGCGCCACCCGCCGCGAAGGCAAGGTCCCCGGCGTCCTGTACGGCGGCGGCAAGGCCCCGGTGAACATCGCCGTGCGCGCCAACGAATTCCGCAAGTCGCTGTACACCGGCAAGCTGCTGGGCCACCTGGTCACCCTGCAACACGGCGACGAGAAGCAGTCGGTCATCGCCAAGGCGATCCAGTTCCACCCGGTCACCGACGAGCCGATCCACTTCGACCTGTACCGCGTCGACGAGCACCAGCTGATCAAGATCGAAGTGCCGGTTCACTTCAAGAACCAGGACATCTCGGTCGGCATGAAGAAGGGCGGCTCGCTGGAAGTGATCCGTCACACCGTCGAACTGGCCTGCCCGGCCGACAAGATCCCCGAAGAGCTGGTCATCGACCTGGCCTCGCACGACATCGGCGACACCATCCGCATCTCGGAAGTGAAGCTGCCGGAAGGCGTGAAGCCGGCCGTGGACCGCGACTTCGTGATCGCGACCCTGAAGGCCTCGTCGGCCGCCCAGTCGGACGCCGGCGACACCACCGTCGAAGGCTAATCCGCTCGGTCTTCGGATCGACCTGTTTTGGAGACGGGCGGGCCTTCGGGTCCGCCCGTTTTCGTTTGTCCCCCTTGAGACCCTCGCGATGCTGATCCTCGCCGGCCTGGGCAATCCCGAGCCCAAGTACGAGAAGAACCGCCACAACGTCGGCTTCATGGCCGTCGACGCGCTGGCGCGAAAGTGGGGGACCGCCCCGTGGCGCGCCCGCTTCCAGGGCCTGGCCTGCGAGGGGCAGGTCACGACGCCCGACGGGCCGGTCAAGCTGCTGCTGCTCAAGCCCAAGACCTATTACAACGAAAGCGGCCGCGCCGTGGGCGAGGCCATGAAGTTCTTCAAGCTGACCCCCGCCGACGTCATCGTCTTCCATGACGAGATCGACATGGCGCCAGGCCGCTTCCGGATGAAGGCGGGCGGCGGGGCGGCCGGCAACAACGGCATCCGCTCGGTGACCAGCCAGGTCGGCGACGCCTTCCGCCGAGGCCGCATCGGCGTGGGCCACCCCGGCCACAAGGACGCGGTGATGCACTATGTGCTGGGCGACTTCCACAAGGTCGAGCACCAGTGGCTGGACCCGATGCTGGACGCCATCGCCGACGCCCTGCCCTTCGCCGCCGCCGGCGACGACGATCGCTACCAGGCCGAGGTCATGCGCCTGGCGCCCGCGCCGAAGGCCGATCCTCGCAAGCCCGGCAAGGCGGACGATTGACGCCGGACGGCGGGCAAGGGAAAGACCGGAGGCCACAGTCTAGGGTTCCGACATGTTCTCGCTTCCGCTGCCGCTTCTGGGCCTGTCGTTCCTGATCGCCATCGCCCTGTGCGTCCATGTGGTCCGCACGGGCCAGCAGATGTACTGGCTGTGGATCATCCTGGCCTTCCAGCCGATCGGCGGGATCGTCTATTTCGTCGCCGTGATCGGCCCGGAGATCTGGGGCGGCAAGACCGCGCGAAAGGTCGGCCAGGCCGCGCGCAAGGCGCTGGACCCGCAGCGTGAATACCGCGAGGCCGCCCAGGCCGTCGACGACGCCCCGACCGTGGCCAACCGCGTCCGCCTGGCGGTGGCGGCCACCGAGCTTGGCAAGCACGCCGAGGCCGAGCGCCTCTACGCCGACAGCCTGACGGGCATGTACGCCGACGACGCCCAGCTGCTGCTGGGCCGCGCCAACGCCCTGATCGAGCTCTCCCGCCCCGCCGAGGCCCTGCCCCTGCTGGAAAAGCTGGGCGAGCAGCCCAACGCCGGACGCACGCCCCACACCATGCTGGCCCTGGGCCGCGTTTATCACGCCCTGGGCCGCGAGGAGCAGGCCGACACCGCCCTGCGCTGGGCCGCCGACCACTATCCCGGCTTCGAGGGCATCGCCCGCTACGCGGTGTTCCTGGCTCAGACCGGCCGCAAGGACGAGGCCCGCGCGCAACTGGCCGAGATCGACAAGCGCCTGGCCAAGACCCACAGCCATTTCCGCAAGGAAGCCAAGAGCTGGCGCGACTTCGCCGCCCAGGCCGTGGGCTGAGCCCGCCCGATCCAGAGGGGACCGACATGACCGCTCTTCACCCGCTTCGCCGGCGCGAGCTCCTGGCCAGCCTGGGCGCCGGCGCCCTGGCCGCCGCCGTCCCCGCCTGGGCCAGGCCCGACGCGCCCCGGAAGATGACCGACGGCGTGGCCCTGATCGGGCCGGCCGAGCGCCAGGCCCGGCTGGAGCGCGCCCAGGCCCTGATGGTGAAGCTCGGCCTCTCGGCCATCGTCACCGAGGCCGGCTCGTCGATGGACTATTTCACCGGCGCGCAATGGAGCCGCAGCGAGCGGCCGGTGCTGGCGATCATCCCCCGCGAGGGCCAGGTCGGCATGGTGATGCCGAAATTCGAGGAGCCCTCGATCCGCCAGAGCCTGTCGGTCCCCGCCGAGGTCCGCCCCTGGGAAGAGGACGAGAACCCCTACGCCATCGCCGCCGGCCTGCTGGCCGACCGCAAGCTGGCCTCGGGAACGATCGGCGTCGAGGAGACGACCCGCGACTTCATCGTCGAGGGCCTGGCCCAGGCCCTGCCCTCGGCCAAGGTGGCGTCGGGCGCTGCGGTGTTCCGGGGCTGCCGGATGATCAAGACGCCGGCCGAGATCGCCCTGATGCAGGTCGCCGCCGACATCACGGTGGCGGCCCTGCGCCACACCCACGCCAACGTCCGGGCGGGCATGGGCCCCAAGGACATCGCCGCCCTGATGAGCGACTTCACCGTGGCCCAGGGCGCGCGCGTCAGCTTCAACCTGATCCTGATCGGCGAGGCCAGCGCCTATCCGCACGGCTCGCGCCAGCCCCAGATCGTGAGCGAGGGCCAGGTGGTGCTGATGGACTGCGGCTGCAATGTCGGCGGCTACGAGTCGGACATCTCGCGCACCTTCGTGTTCGGCGAGCCGACCGCCCGCCAGCGCAAGGTCTGGAACGACGTCGCGCGCGGCCAGCAGGTGGCGTTCGAGGCCGCCCAGATCGGCGCCGAGGCCGGCTCGGTCGACCGCGCCGTCCGCGCCTATTACGAGAGCCTGGGCTGGGGTCCGCGCTACAAGCTCCCCGGCCTGTCGCACCGCACCGGCCACGGCATCGGCATGGACGGCCACGAGCCGGTGAACTTCGTGATGTCCGAGACGACCCGGCTGGCGCCCGGCATGTGCTTCTCGGACGAGCCGGGCATCTACATCCCCGGCGAGTTCGGCGTGCGGCTGGAGGACTGCATCCACCTGACCCCGCAAGGCCCCAAGTGGTTCAGCGAGCCGCCGAAGTCGCTGGACAAGCCGATGGGGTGACGGGCCGGCGCGCGGCGTCTCGACCAGGGCGATATCGCGAGGTTAGGCCTCGTTCAGCCCCCTTCCCCCTTGATGGGGGAAGGGTTGGGGATGGGGGTGATCCGCTGCGCTCGGGGCCGAGCACGGCTTCCAACGCCGCGTCACCCCCACCCTGCCCTCCCCGAGCCCCCGCGCCAATCTCGGGAGAGGCCCCTGAACGACTCGCTCCCCGTCGGCATGGCGACATCCATCCCGATGGCGGCGAGTTCGTCCTCTGGTAGTCTGCGGCCATGAACGACAAACCCGCTCTCTGGCCCACGATGCGAGCTAACTCGGCGCGACTTTACGTGCTGATAGCGCGCAAAGCGGGTCGCGCCGTCGTGTTTCGACGAGGGCCGACGAAGCGCACTCTCGTTCTCACTTGGGACCTGAGAACCGACATGCTCGTCCCGGGGCAATGGCTTAAAGGCCGAATCTATGAACGCCGCGCCGACCTGTCGCCGGATGGAGAACTACTCGTGTACGCCGCTGCAAAGGGCGGAAGCGAACTTACGAGTTGGGTCGCCGTGTCGCGACCGCCGTACCTGACCGCGCTGGCCCTTTGGACCGAAGCCGGCATGTGGGGCGGCGGCCTCTTTGGAAAAGATTGGCGATCGCTCCAACTGAACCTGCTGTCCTGGGAAGTAACCGACAAGGACAGGAGCGCTGGCTCGGTGTCTTCGAAGCTGCGGGTTTCGAGACTTCATCCCTATCTCGACGAGCTGAGATTATCGCTCATGCGCCTGCAGCGAGAGGGATGGGATGTCACGTTAGGCGAGCGGAAAAAGCTGCCACGCACCGCGCGCTATGGCTACGTCTTTGATCCGCCCATAGTTCAAACCAAGGCTCTGCGCGCGGGATGGACACTCGTCGTCGAGATGCACGCCGCTAATGAGTCGAATGGCAGGCTGTACGTTGAAACCGCTTCCGTGCGAGGCGCGGACGGCGTGATCAAGGCCCAGCTGGGGCGGGTAGATTGGGCGGATATCGACCTCAAAGGGGATATCATACTCGCGCGTGAAGGATGCTTGAGCCGGCTCAAAATATCTCAACTGGCCAATGACGCGCCCAGCGAGCCAAGCCTGATCGCAGATCTAAACGATCTGAGCTTTCGGCCCCTTGAAACTCCGGCGAAGGCATTGCGATGGCCCTGATGGGCTGGTGCGAGGCATTGGGTGTGAACCTGTTCGAAACGGGAACGGTCGCGGGCCATGGGTCCGAAGCGCTATGCTCGCATAACGGCTTGAGGCGCACGTCCAACCTTGGGAAGCTGCGCCATGAATCACGAAATACCATCCCTAGCAGACCGTTGGTCACGTCTTCGGATCAGGACGAAGGCGTTCGTCGTCGGTACGGTTTACTTGCTGGCCATGGCGGTGCTTTCGGAGGTCACCGGCGAGGGCGTTGCAAGCTTATGGTTCGCCACCGCATTGCCGGTGGGTTGGTGCGGCGGCCTACTCTTGCATTGGGCTTCCATGCGCCCACGCCCTTCGCTTGAAGAGGTCCGCCGCGGGATCACGGTCCTGATGAGAACGAAACCGATTCTCTTTGCGGCCTATGCCATGGCGGCTTTGGTGATCGAGGCAGTAGCCGTTAGTGACGCGGTCAAATCAAACGGGTGACGGGAAAGGCCTGACAACCAAATGGCCCTGCCCGCCCATCAAGAGGGGGGAGTTTATAACCAATTTAGCTCCCGAACTGGCCTTGCCCCTGTTCCCAGCGTCGAACAACGCCAACGGTTTCGTTTTCGAGCGCTGCGTCAATTTCGGGAGGGTGTCCGTTGTGGACGACGTTCATTTTGCTCCCCCGCGATGCGGGGGAGCTGCCGCGAAGCGGCTGAGGGGGCGAGCTGGAAATAGGCCGCGTTAGCCCCCTCCGGCCCGCTGGGCCACCTCCCCCGCATCGCGGGGGAGGATCTGTGCGCGAACCAAACTTCTCCGGCATCGGGAAGGTCCGCTTCCAGGGGGATTGGGGGTCGGCTAACGTCGGGAAATGGAAAGGTCGAATGTCATCAAGACATCGTTGGAATGGAGCCTACGCCTCCTACTCATTCCAGCGGCGCTGGTAAGCTTCGAAATGCTTGTCGCAGGCGTCACCTCCGGGTTCAGCCTGTGGCTGCCAGATCGACTGTTCGCCATAATTCAGTGGTTTGCGGTAATCCTTTTCCCGGGCTTCGTCGGGTGGGCCTTGAGCAGAAGCCTAAAGGCCCGATCTCTCGCGACAACGATCCGGCTCGCTGGGGCCGCATGGACCCTTGTCGCGTTCTGGGCATGGGACGTCTTCGTCGCGAACTAGGGCTGGTGTCGAGAGGCGCTCCCCACCCGCCAGCCGCCTCCTAAAACCGCCCCCGCTGGAAGTCCTCGAACGCCTGGACGATCTCCTCGCGGGAGTTCATCACGAACGGGCCGTGCCAGAAGACCGGCTCATTGATCGGGCGGCCGGCCAGCAGCAGGACGCGGGCGTCGGTGACGGCCTCGACGCGGATGGCGTCGCCGGTTCCCAGGAACACGCCCGACAGCGCGTTCACCGTATCGTGGGCCACCCGGACCTGGCCTTCATAGACCGCCAGCATGGCGTTGCGGTCGTCGCCGACCGGCTCCTCGAACACGGTCCCGGCCGGTAGGACGACGTCGAAATAGAGCGCGTCGACCGCGCCGCCGCCGATCGGGCCGGCGGTTCCAGCATCGGTCGCGCCGGAGATCACCTTGACCGAGACGCCGCCGTCGCGGGCCTCGACCGGGATGCTGTCGGCCTCGAACTCCTGATAGCCGGGCGCGCTCATCTTCAGCTTGGCCGGCAGGTTCACCCACAGCTGGAAGCCGCGCATCCGGCCCTCGGCCTGCTCGGGCATTTCGGAGTGGACGATGCCCTTGCCGGCCCGCATCCACTGGATGCCGCCCGGACCGATCACGCCCTCGCGGCCGGTGTTGTCCTTGTGACGCATCCGGCCTTCCAGCATGTAGGTCACCGTCTCGAAGCCGCGATGCGGGTGGTCGGGGAAGCCGCCCATGTAGTCGCTGGCCTGGTCGTTGTCGAAACAGTCCAGCATCAGGAACGGGTCGAACATCTGGGCTTCCGGCGTGCCCAGCATCCGGGTCAGGCGCACGCCGTCGCCGTCCGAGGCGGGCAGGCCCTTGACGATCTTCAGGACGGGTCGAACGCGCATGGGAGAACTCCTTTGGGCCTTTGATATCAGGTCTGGTTGCAATTGATGCAAGGGGCCGGCGCGTTCGCCTTTCGCGGCCATCCGTGCTAAGCGCGCGCCCAACGAAATTCACGAGAGTTCCATGGCCCTGAAAGTCGCCATCGTCGGCCTGCCCAACGTCGGCAAGTCCACCCTGTTCAACGCCCTGACCCAGACGGCGTCGGCCCAGGCCGCCAACTATCCGTTCTGCACGATCGAGCCCAACACCGGCGACGTGGCGGTGCCCGAGCCGCGCCTGAACGCTCTGGCCAAGGTCGCCGGCTCCAAGGAAATCATCCCGGCCCGGATCAACTTCGTCGACGTCGCCGGCCTGGTGCGCGGCGCGTCCAAGGGCGAGGGCCTGGGCAACCAGTTCCTGGCCAATATCCGCGACTGCGACGCCGTGGCCTTCGTGGCCCGCTGCTTCGAGGACAGCGACATCACCCACGTCGAGGGCCGCATCGACCCGATCGCCGATCTCGAGATCATCGAGATGGAACTGATGCTGGCCGACCTGGAAAGCCTGGAAAAGCGCCTGCCCAACGTCGAGAAACGCGCCAAGAGCGGCGGCGACAAGGACATGGTCCAGACCCTGCGCCTGATCAACCTGGCGCTGGAGCAGCTGCGCGAGGGGCGTCCGGCCCGCGCCGCCAAGGTCGACAAGGAAGACGCCAAGGCCTGGGCCATGCTCCAACTCCTGACCTCGCTGCCGGCCCTCTATGTCTGCAATGTCGAGGAAGCCAGCGCCGACAAGGGCAACAAGTATTCGGACCTGGTCGCCGAGCGCGCCGCCCGCGACAACGCCAAGAGCGTGATCATCTCGGCCCAGATCGAGAGCGAGATCGCCCTGCTGGACGAGGCCGAGCGCGCCGAGTTCCTGGAAACCCTGGGCCTGGAAGAGCCCGGCCTGAACCGCCTGATCCGCGAGGCCTACAAGCTCCTGGGCCTGCAGACCTATTTCACGGTCGGGCCCAAGGAAGCGCGCGCCTGGACCATCCCCGTGGGCGCCACCGGCCCGCAGGCGGCCGGCGTGATCCACACCGACTTCGAGAAGGGCTTCATCCGGGCCGAGACGATCGCCTTCGACGACTACATCGCCCTGAACGGCGAAGTCGGCGCCAAGGAAGCCGGGAAGATGCGCTCGGAAGGCAAGGAATACATCGTCAAGGACGGCGATGTGATGCACTTCCGGTTCAACGTCTAAGCGTCCAGAACACAGCGGCCGGAGCGGAGACGCCCCGGCCGCTTCTCATTGGGGAGTCAGAGCTCGCATGACCGACATCGTCACCCTCGCCTCGGCCGTCGACGGCTTCGAGTTCACCGCCGTCCACGCCCAGGCCCAAGGCGCGCGCAAGGGCGGGGTCGTGGTGATCCAGGAGATCTTCGGCCTGGACCAATACGTGCTCGCCGATGTCGAGCGCTGGTCGGCGCGGGGCTTCGAGGTGTTGGCCCCGTCGATCTTCGACCGGGCCGAGCGCGGCTATGTCGCCGAGCACGAACCGGCCGCCTTTCCCGTCGGCATCGGTCACGTGCAGTCGATCGGCGTCGAGAAGATGCTATCCGACATCCAAGCCTGTATCGACGCCCTGGCCGAGCGCGGGCCGGTATTCGCGGTCGGCTACTGCCTGGGCGGCTCGCTGGTCTGGCTGGCGGCCAGCCGGCTGAAGGGCCTGGCCGCCGGCTCGGCCTATTACGGCAGCATGATCGCCGCCAACGCCGAGGCGACGCTGGCCGCGCCGGTCCTGGTCCACCTGGGCCGCAAGGACGCCCACATCCCCGCCGATGAGGTGAAGGCCAAGGTCGAGGCCGCCCACCCCGACGTCCCGGTCCACATCTACGAAAACAGCGGTCACGGCTTCAACAACGACGGCCGTCCGGACAGCGATCTCGCCGACGCCGAGCTGGCCCGCGCGCGCACCCTGGCCTTCTTCGAAGCCCACGGGGCCGCCTGAGCATGGGAGCGCGCATCGCCCTGGCCTGCCGCGACGGCGGGCCGTTCGCCGCCTACCACGCGCCGCCGCTAGAGGCCCGGCGCGGCGGGATCGTCATGCTGCACGCCATCTGGGGCGTCACGCCGCATATCCGCCAGCTCAGCGACAGCCTGGCCGAGCAGGGCTATGAGGTCATCGCCCCCAGCCTGATGGACGCCGCCGACGCCGAGTTTCCGGTCGAGGACCTGACGCCGGCGATCCTCGACGACCGCATGGCGCTGGGCAAGCTGACCGGCTGGGGCGCGACCACCCTGCCCCGCGTCCAGGCGGCGATCGACGCCCTGGACGGCCCGGTGTTCGTCATGGGCTTCTGCTATGGCGGCACGACGGCGTGGCTGGCGGCATGCCGCTGCGACGGCGTGGCGGCGGTCTCGGCCTTCTACGGCGGCGACATCGCGGCCTATCGCGACGAGACGCCCAAGACGGCGACGATCCTGCACTTCGGCAAGACCGACAGCCTGATCCCGATGGCCGACGTCGACGCCATCCGCGACGCCCATCCGGACCTGCCGATCTATCTGTACGACGCCGGCCACGCCTTCGTCGCGCCCAGCGGCCACCACCCCGACAGCGCGCGCCTGGCCCTGCTGCGGACGCTCCAGCTCTTCCAGCGCGCGGGGGGTGGGAAGGCGGAGAACTGACCCGCGGCGCTTGACTTTGTGACGCTTCGATTGAACCCTACTCTGGGTTTATGGATGGAGGGGTGACAATGTTTAGGCGTTCACTTCGGTCGGGCTTTGTCGCGGCGCTGATCGTCGTCGCTTCGGGGACCTCGGCTCTCGCGCAAGTGGGCGCCCCAGCGCCGTTTCCGAACCTTCCGCCGCAACCGCTGCCCAAGCGCTTCGCCACCTCGAGCTTCGACGTACAGAAGAAGGCGACATCGACGTTCCGTGAGGAGCGGCGCTCGGCGCTGCCGCTTCAGGTCAGCACCGCGCGTAAGCTGGCGGAACAATTGCAGATTCCCTGCGATGTCATTGACGCCGGCCTGCTATCGGACCGTCCGACCAAGGATCCCAGCTACGAGCTCGTCTGCAAGGACTCGATTGGTTGGATCATCCTGCATCGCGACGATGGCGGCACTCAGGTGGCCGACTGCCTGGCCTGGCAAGACTCGGCCGCCGCCGCCGGCCGCAAATGGCCGCGCGGGCTCGAATGCCTGATGCCCGCCAACAGCGACCCCATCGTCGGCCTGAAGCCTTTGGCCAAGCGCGTTGCCTCGGGCTGTGACCTGGCGGATGCGGCCTTCCTCGGATCGGGGGGGCAGCCCGCGATCACGCGCTATGAATTGGCCTGTCGGAACGGCCAAGGCTACGTTGTCGATCAACCCGCGCCGGGCTCAAAGGCCTCCTTCTCTTCGATCACCTGCGCCGACGCGGCTAAGCTCGGCGCGCCGTGCAAGCTGCCAGCCGGCGGCAAGAATAAAACCGGCTGAGCAAGGCGCGACGACACAAACAGATCTTTTCCTTTCCCGGCGCGGCGACCTAGGCTGCGGGTCATGCGTTCCTGCCTCGCCGCGCTGCTTCTCACGACCACGATCACCGCCGGCGCTGCCCGCGCTGGCGAGACGGCGTGCTGGTTCGAAAACGGGGCGGTCGTGGCGCCGGCGGTGATCGGGACCATGGCCGGCGACTATGTCATCGACCTGTCGGCCCCGCGCACCCTGCTGCATGACACCAAGGCGCAGATGGAGGGGATTCTCGCGCCCGAGCTCTCACTGTCGGTCGAGGTGGCCGGACTGAAGGCGCCGGCCGTGTCGGTCAAGGTCGCCGACCTGGACGCGCGAGGCGCGGGCTTCGTCACCCCCATCGCCGGGGTCATCGGCATGGATGTCCTTTCGGGTCACGCGATCGAGATCGACTTTCGCCATTGCCGCCTGCGCATCGACCGGCCCTGGCGGGCGCGGCGTCAGGCCGTCTTGCCGGTCACCCTGGTCCAAGGCCTGCCGACGATCGTCGCGGCCGTCAGCGACGGCCCCACGGCCCTGCGCGGAGCCTTCGCCATCGACACCGCCTCCCGGGCCATGGCCCGGCTCTCGACGCGCGAGGCCAAGGCGAGCGGCAAGCTGGATCTTTCGGCCCGCCATCGGGCGCCGGCGCGGCTGCGAGCCCTGTCGATCGGCGGCGTGCTGGCCCAGAACGTTCCCGCCAGCCTGGCCGACGACCTGCCGGAGGGCGTGACCGGCAGCCTGGGCGTCGGCCTCTGGGCCCGCCATCGGCTGCACCTCGACGCCGGCGCCACCACCTTGTCGGTCGCGCCGTGAGCAACGAGATCTTTAATTGGCTGAGCGCGCGCTTCGATCCCCGAGGACATGAAATCGGGGCTATCGCCCTTGAGGAAGACTTTCGGGCCTGGGCGACGGTGCTGGATGTGCCCGTCGCCATGCTTTGCGATCGCGTCGCGCTCCATCTGGCGCAGGGTTTCGCGGCGAAACGCTTGAGCTTCACCTTCTGCGACGCCGTGATCAACGGCCTATCGGGCGTGGCACTGGATACGGGGCCTACCGATCTTTTCTGGGCAATTTATCTGGCTTTTGACGCGGGCGAGTACAACCACTCAGGCGACGGGCCGGAGATCGATCCCAGCGAGGCCTATACCCGCCCCATGATCCAAGAAGTCCTGGCCGGCCAAGCGTCTGGATGATCGTCGAGAGCGGGGAGGACGACCCGATGACCCGCTGGACCTTTAGGCAAAAAAGAAAGGCCCGGCGTTTCCACCGGGCCTTTCGATATTCAGCGCTGAACCAGGGCTCAGTGCGACTCGTTGCGCCACACGGTCTTGTAGCTGGCGTACAGCAGGCCCGAGAGCAGGATGAGGTAGATCAGCACGGCGAAGCCGGTCTGCTTGCGCTCTTCCAGCTTGGGCTCGGCGGCCCACATCAGGAAGGCCGAGACGTCCTTGGCTTCCTGTTCCAGCGTCGACTTCGTGCCGTCGTCGAACGTCACCTGCCCGGCCTTCAGAGGCTGGGGCATGGCGATGAAGCCGCCCGGCGGGACGTGCTCCTTGTCGCCCGACCAGTACGACGACAGGTCGCCGGCCATGTACGGGTTGTAGTTCTGGCCAGGACCGACCTTCAGACCCTTCGGAGGCGCCTGATAACCGACCACGATCGAGTAGATGTGCGCCGGGCCGCCTTCGCGGGCCTTGGCCAGCAGCGACATGTCCGGCGGCAGGGCGCCGCCATTGGCCGCGCGCGCCGCCGCCTCGTTGGCGAAGGGCGACGGGAAGCGGTCGGCGGGCGTGGCCGGACGCTTGATGGCGTCGCCGGTCTCGCCGTCGATGTCGGCCACCTGGTAGTCCTTGGCGATCGCCTTGACGACCGGGTTCTCGTTCGAGTTCGGATACTTCGGATTATAGAAGGGCGCGCCCTTGTCGCCGAGGTTGCGGAAGGCCACCAGCTTCATCGAGTGGCAGGCCGAGCAGACCTCGCGATAGACCTTGTAGCCGCGCTGCAGCTGGGCCTGGTCGAACGTGCCGAACGGACCTTCGAACGACCAGTGGACGTCCTTGGGCTCCAGCGCGCCGCCGTTGGCGAAGGCGGGGGCCGAGGCCCCCACCGTCAGGAGACCCGCGACCGCCGCGATAACCGAGAGTTTGCGGAGCATCGGGATCAACCCTTCTTGGCGTCGGCCGACAGGGCCGGCGAGGCGATCGAGTCCGGCACCGGCAGGGTCTTTTCGACCAAGCCCAGGACCGGCAGCACGACCAGGAAGAAAGCGAAGTAGTAGAGGGCCGCGAAGCGCGACAGCCACACGAAGCTGTTCAGGTCCGAACCCATGACCGAGAAGGTGGTCAGGTGCGGGATGACCGGATCGTCGGGCAGCTTGGCGCCGCAGAGGCCCAGGATGCAGCAGACCACCACGAAGAAGAGGAAGTAGATCTTCGCGGTCGGGCGGTAGCGCATCGAGCGCACCTTCGAGGTGTCCAGCCACGGCAGGGCGAACAGGCAGGCGATGGCGCCGAACATGGCCAGCACGCCCATCAGCTTGTCCGGCACGGCGCGCAGGATCGCGTAGAACGGCAGGAAGTACCATTCCGGAACGATGTGCGACGGCGTCACCAGCGGGTTGGCCTCGATGTAGTTATCCGCGTGGCCCAGGGCGTTGGGCATGTAGAAGACGAAGAAGGCGAAGAGGATCAGGAAGACGCTCATCGCGAAACCGTCCTTCACCGTCGCGTAAGGCGTGAAGGGCACGGTGTCGGCCTTCGACTTCGGGTCGACGCCGGTCGGGTTGTTCTGGCCGACGACGTGCAGGGCCCAGATGTGCAGGATCACGACGCCCGCGATCATGAAGGGCAGCAGGTAGTGCAGCGAGAAGAAGCGGTTCAGGGTCGGGTTGTCGACCGCGAAGCCGCCCCACAGCCAGGTGGTGATGCTCTCGCCGACCAGCGGCAGGGCGCCGAACAGGTTGGTGATCACGACGGCGCCGTGGAACGACATCTGGCCCCAGGGCAGGACGTAGCCCATGAAGGCGGTGGCCATCATCAGCAGGTAGATCACGCAGCCCAGCAGCCACAGCACTTCGCGCGGCGCCTTATAGGAGCCGTAGTACAGGCCGCGCAGCATGTGGATGTAGACGGCGATGAAGAACATCGACGCGCCGTTGGCGTGCATGTAGCGGATCAGCCAGCCGTAGTTCACGTCGCGCATGATGTGCTCGACCGACGCGAACGCGCCTTGGGCGCTGGGCGTGTAGTGCATCACCAGGATGATGCCGGTGATCAGCTGGGAGGCCAGGCACAGCGACAGGATGCCGCCGAAGGTCCACCAGTAGTTCAGGTTCCGCGGCGTGGGGTAGTCGACGAACGAATCGTAGCCCAGGCGCACGATCGGCAGACGGGCGTCGAGCCAGCGCTCGAAACCGGTCTTGGGTTGATAGGTCGAATGTCCGCTCATCTCGATTAGCCGATCTTGACCTTGGTGTCGGAGAGGAAGGCGTAATCCGGAACCACCAGGTTCTTGGGCGCGGGGCCCTTACGGATACGACCCGAGGTGTCGTAGACCGAGCCGTGGCACGGGCAGAACCAGCCGCCGTACTCGCCGCCGCCGAAGGTCGGCACGCAGCCCAGGTGGGTGCAGTTGCCGCCGACGATCAGCCATTGGGCCTTGCCCGGCTTCACGCGCGAGGCGTCCGTCGCCGGATCCTTCATATCGGCGTGGTCGTCCTTGACCGCCTTGGCGATCTCGGCCTTGGTCCGGTTGCGGACGAACAGCGGCTTGCCGCGCCACTTGATCGTCACCTGCTGGCCCTCGGCGACCTTGGTCAGGTCGAACTCGGTCGAGGCCAGGGCCCGCGTGTCCGCGGACGGGTTCATCTGATCGATGAACGGCCACACCAGAGTCGCGGCGCCGCCGGCGGCGGCCGCGACGGCGGCGATGTGAATGAAGTCACGCCGGGAAGGATCGCTCCCGTGTTCCGGCTCGGTCGTTGCGCCCACGGCGGTGTCGGCCACCTTAAGTCACCCCTTTGATACAGGCGGTCGCGAGCGACCAACCTGGAGAAGCGCCTCCCAGCGCCATTCTTGCTCGACCCGCGAACGGATCTCCGCCACAAGGCAGCGGTCGGATCGTCCTATCGGACGCGCGGGCCAAGTCCGCAAGTCCTTTCGATTCGCGGCAAAGCCCCTGCTGCCCTTGTGGTTGGTTCGCTTATTATGCGTATCGCACTTTTTCAACCGGGTATTCCCCAGAACGTCGGCGCCGCCATCCGCCTCACCGCCTGTTTCGGTGTGGGGCTGGACGTCATCGAGCCTTGCAGTTTCCCCTTGAATGACAAGAGCTTGAAGCGCGCGGCGCTGGATTACGGCCCTCTGACGCACCTGACGCGGCACGACAGCTGGGAGACGTTCCTTAAGGCGCCGGCGCGCGCCGAAGGGCGCCTGCTGCTGTTCACGACCAAGGGCGCGACGCCGTTCCACCGGTTTTCGTTCGAGTCCGGAGACACCCTGTTGTTCGGCAACGAGAGCCGGGGCGCGCCCGAAGAGGTCCACGCCGCGGCCCAGGGGCGGCTGGTGATTCCAATCCGGCCCGAGACGCGCTCGATGAACCTGGCCACCACGGCGGCCATGGCGCTGGGCGAGGCCCTGCGCCAGACGGGCGGATTTCCGGGCTAGAAGCCCCTAATGGTCCCCGAACTCGATGTCCCGGCGCGCGGACACGATGGTGACGATGAAGCCCGCCAGCACGTCCAGCAGCACCATCAGGGTGACCAGGAAGAAGGTCGAGGTCGCGAAGGCCGGAAACAGCAGGAACTCGACCAGGCAGAAGATGAACAGCACCATCGACAGCGAGTGATTGATGATGGCGATCCGGCGGCTGGTCGTGGACTTCAGCAGCTCGACGAACAGCACCACCAGCGAGGCGGCCAACAGAAGGTCGCCCAGGCTGACGCCCCACTCGGCCCGCGAGGTCATGTGGATGGTGAACAGCTTGTCGGTCATGCGGACATTGGCGTCCACGGCCTTGAACGCGCCCGACAGGGTCAGGCAGATCAGGTTGTAGATCAGCACTGGCAGCGCCAGCAGCGGAACCGCCGCGAACATCGAGCTTCCCCCTTCGGCACGCCCCGAGACGTCATGCCATGGTTAAGGCGTAACGGCTTATTCGGCTTCGGTGAAGACGTCTCGCCCGAAACGCGTGACGTCGCCCCTTACGCCTCGTCGACGCCCAGCGGATCGCGGGCCCGCGACTGCAGCCACATCACCCCCAGGAGATCGGACACCGAGGCCTTCAGGCGGCCGAGGTTGGTGTATTTCGACACCCCCGTCTCGCGGTGGCGATGGTTCACCGGCTGGAACGCGACCTCGTAGCCCTCGCGCAGCATCAGGGCGGGAATGTAGCGATGGATGTGATCGAAGTACGGCAGGCGCAGGAAGGCCTCGCGCCGGAAGGCCTTCAGGCCGCAGCCGGTGTCGTTGGCGGTGTCTTTCAACAGCCGCTTGCGCACGCCATTGCCGAACTTGGAGGCCAGACGCTTGGCCTGGCTGTCCTGACGCTTGACCCGCTCGCCGCCCACCAGGGCGAGGCTGTCGGGGCCGGCGGCCAGGGCCTTGGCCAGGCGCGGCGCGTCGGCCGGATCGTTCTGCCCGTCGCCGTCCAGGGTGATGACGATCGGCGCGCGCGCGGCCAGCACGCCGCTGCGGACGGCGCGGCTCTGGCCCGAGTTCTTCCGATGACCCAGCACGCGCAGTTGCGGGATCTCGCTCTTCAGGGCGATCAGCCGCGCCTTGGTGTCGTCGCGGCTGGCGTCGTCGACGAAGATCATCTCGTAGGCCTCGCCGGCGAAGGCGGCCGCGATCTCGCGCGCCAGCTTCGGCGCGGCCTCGCCCTCGTCGAAAACGGGAACGACGACGGAAAAGTCGGTGGTCTGGGCGGCTTGCGGGCTCATCGCCCCCTCATACAACAAAAGTCGCTCGAAGCCCGTCCTTTTCAAATCTCCGATTTGAAAGGGAAAGACGGGCTTCGAAATCAGATAGTTAGAGCGCGATCGCCGCCGAAACCGGCTTCCACTTTCGGCTATCGCGCTCGAAGCCCGTCCTTTTCAAATCTCCGATTTGAAGGGGAAAGACGGGCTTCGAAATCAGATAGTTAGAGCGCGATCGCCGCCGAAACCGGCTTCCACTTTCGGCTATCGCGCTCGACCGGAAGGATCGTGCTAAAGCAGGGCGCATGACGCTTGAATCTCGCCTGGATGGCTGGAGCCGGGGGTGGCGCGGCCCCCTGTTCGCCGCGCTGATCGCCCTGGTCGCGGGCCTGCCCGGCTTGTTCGCCATGCCGCCGCTGGATCGCGACGAGTCCCGCTTCGCCCAGGCCACGTCGCAGATGCTGGAGACCGGCGACTATGTCGTCATCAAGTTCCAGGACCAGCCGCGCTTCAAGAAGCCGGTCGGCATCCACTGGCTGCAGGCGATCAGCGTCAAGGCGCTGTCCGACGCCGAGACGCGCCGAATCTGGGCCTATCGCATCCCTTCCCTGCTGGGCGCGATGCTGGCGGCGGCCGCCTGCGCCTGGGGCGCGAGCGCGCTGTTCGATCCTCGCACCGGTCTGATCGCCGGCGGGATCCTGGGGGCCACCTTCCTGCTGTCGTCCGAGGCCTTCATCGCCAAGACCGACGCGGCGCTGTGCGGCTTCACCACCCTGGCCATGGCGGCCCTTGCTCGAGCCTACGCGGCCCAGCTGAAGGGCGAGAACGCCGGCAAGCCGACCAAGCTGGCCTTCTGGCTGGGCCTGTCGCTGGCCGCCCTGATCAAGGGCCCGGTCGGCCTGCTGGTCGTGATCCTGGCCCTGATCATGCTGGGCCTGTGGGACCGCAAGGCCGCCTGGATGAAGAGCCTGGGCCTGACCTGGGGCCTGATCCTGTTCGCCGCCATCGTCCTGCCCTGGGCGATGATGATCACCGTGGCCACCGACGGCGCCTTCTGGGGCGCGGCCGTGGGCGGGGACCTGGCGCCGAAGATGGCCGGGGGCCAGGAGGGGCACGCCGCGCCGTTCGGCTACCACGCCCTGGCCGCGCCGCTGCTGACCTTCCCGGCCACCCTGCTGCTGCCGGCCGCGGTCGCCTTGGGCTGGACCGGCCGCAAGCAGCCGGGCGTGCGCTTCGCCGTCTGCTGGCTGGTCCCGACCTGGCTGATGTTCGAGCTTTTGCCGACCAAGCTGATCCACTACGAGCTGCCGGCCTATGGCGCGCTGGCCATGCTGATGGCGGCGGCGATCCGCGCGCCGCTGGGCGGTTGGAGCCGGCGGATCGGCGCGGTCCTGGCCCTGTTCGCGGGCGTCGTCTTCGCGGCCGTCGCGGTCTACGGCCAGAAGCGGTTCGGAGACGGCGCGACCCTGGCCTTCGCCGTCCTGGCCGGCGCGCTGGCGCTGGGCGCTGGGATCGCCGGCGCGCTCCTGCTGCTGCGCCGCCATTCGGTTCTCGCGCTGGTCAGCGCCGGCGCCCTGGGCGTCGCCGCCCACATCGCCCTGACCGCCGGCCTGTTGCCGAACCTCAAGCCGCTGTTCCTGTCCAAGGACGTCGCCGACGCCCTGGACAGCGCCCGCCTGTCGCCCCGCTCGGGCGCGCTCGGGCCGGTGGCCGTCACCGGCTACGCCGAGCCCAGCCTGGTCTTCCAGCTGGGCACGGCCACCCAGCTGACCAATGGCGAGGGCGCGGCCGACGCCATCGCCGAGGGCCGCCCCGCCGTGGTCGAGGCCCGCGAGGAGAAGGCCTTCCGCGCCGCCATGGTCGACGACAATCTCAGGCCGCGCCCCGTCGCCGTGATCGAGGGCGTCAACTATTCCGACGGCCACAAGAACCGCCTGACAATCTACCGGGGCGAGCCCCAGACGCCCGATCCCTCCGCCGAACCGGGCGGGGCGCAGGAAACCAACCCATGAGCCGCTTCATCCAGATCGTCGAGGTCGGGCCGCGCGACGGCCTGCAGAACGAGAAGACCATCCTGAGCGTCGAGGACAAGCTCGACCTGATCCGCGCGCTGGAGGCGGCCGGCGCCCGGCGCATGGAGGTGGTGTCGTTCGTCAACCCCAACCGCGTGCCGCAGATGGCGGGGGCCGAGGACATCATGGCCGCGCTTCCCGCCGACCGCGTCCAGTCGCGCATCGGCCTGGTGCTCAACATGCGCGGCTGGGAGCGTTGCGTCTCGACCGGCTGCGACGAGGCCAATGTCGTGGTCTGCGCCTCGGACGGCTTTGGCGTGAAGAACCAGGGCGCGACGGTCCGCCAGCAAATCGATACGTTGGCCGCCATCGCCGAACGCCAGGCCGTCGAGGGCGGCCCGCCGATCACCGCGACGATCTCGGTGGCCTTCGGCTGTCCGTTCGACGGCGAGATCAGCCAGGATCAGGTCGTGGCCATCGCCCGCGAGGCCGCCGCCTTGGGCGTGCGCGAGATCGCCATCGCCGACACGATCGGGGTGGCCGATCCCTGGACCGTCCGCCAGCGGATCGAGGCCGTCCGCGCCGCCACCCCGGACGCGCGCCTGCGGATGCACTTCCACGACACCCGCAACACCGGCCTGGCGAACGCCTTCGCCAGCGTCGAGGCCGGCGTCGACGTGCTGGACGCCTCGGTCGGCGGCCTGGGCGGCTGCCCGTTCGCGCCGAACGCCACCGGCAATATCGGCACCGAGGATCTGGTCTACATGCTGGAACGCGCCGGCTTCGAAACCGGTTACGACCTGGCGGCCCTGATCCGGATCGGCCGCGACATCAGCGCCAAGCTGGGCAAGGCCCCCGCCTCGTCCCTGGCCCGCGCCGGAGGCTTCCCCGCATGATCCGCCTGGCCGCCCTGCTCGCCCTGTCCTTGAGCGCCTGCGCGCCGGCCGCGCCGGAGGGCGCCTCGCCGGGCGGCCCGGCGTCGCGATGCGACGTGACGATCCGCTTCGGCAGCTATGGCGGCGGCATCGACCGGCCGCTGTCCGACACCGTGTCCGACATGGTCAGGACCGACCGCGACCTGGCCCATGTCGAACGCAAGCCCTGGGGCCGCGAGGGCGAATACGATCTCTGCCTGACGGCCAAGTCGAAGCTGAACGCCGGCGCCATCTACGAGCGCTACCGGGCGATGCTTCCCGCCAGGAACCTGCAGGCGCCCACGTCGATCGAGGGGCCGGACGGCAAGCGGTTCGAAACGATCGGGCCGATGTAGCGGCGTTTCCCGACGACAGATCTGGGTGGAAGGCGGGCGATAGATGCTCCCCCGCGTTGCGGGGGAGCTGTCACGAAGTGACTGAGGGGGCGAACACCGCCGTCTCAGCGCTCGCCCCCTCCGGCCCTCCGGGCCACCTCCCCCGCATCGCGGGGGAGGATCAATCGTCCGCTCAGGGCCGCGAACAGCCTCTCCCCTTCTCCCATAAACCCGACCTTCCCGGCGACTGCCGGGACCCAGATCGAACCCACGGGCGCGTCCCTTTAGTTCGGAGCGATGTCGCACCACCCCCAAGCGCTCTGGATGAATCTGGGCCCCGGCGTTCGCCGGGGAGGTCGGTTGAGGAGGGATATCTATTAGGGCCGAAAGCCGCCCCGACCGTCGCCCTAAATCGGCCGCCCGGTCAGCTTCCACAGCAGCGGACGGCAGACGCTCATCAGCATGATGGCCGGGGCCAGCAGCACCGCCGCCGCGAACAGTTGGAACGAGTCGGCGCGCTTGATGAAATAGCGGGTCAGGCCCACGCCCTTGTGGAACTCGACCTTGACCGGATGCTCCAGGCTGGTGTGGCCCAGATGCACGACCTGAGCCTTGGGCTGGAACAGCACCTGACCGCCGGCGCGGCGGGCGCGCCAGCACAGGTCGATGTCCTCGACGTGCAGGAAATAGCCTTCGTCGAAACCGCCCAGGGCGTCGAAATCCCGGCGGCGCATGGCGAAGCAGGCCCCCGAGATGGTCGGCATCGGCGCCGGTCCCGCCGGCACCGGCTCGTGTTCCCGGTGGATCTCGAAGGCCGCCAGCTTCGGATAGCGGCGGGTCAGTTGCCCGAAGCTGAGCACGGTGCTCATCGGCGTCACCTCGCCGCGACGACCGCCGCGCTGCTCGGAGCCATCGACGTTCAGCACCCGCGCCCCGACGATGGTCGGCGTCGGCTGGCCCTTGAAGGCTGTCACCAGGCTGGCCACGCAGCCGGGCTGCAGGTTGGCGTCCGGATTGAGGAAGACGATGTGCTCGCCGCCCGCCGTCGTGGCGCCCAGATTGGCCCCGCGCGCGAAACCGATATTGCCGTGGCCCTGTTTGAGCACGACGCGCGGCTCGGTCAGGGCCAGAGCGCGCAGCATGTCCTCGTCGCGAGCGCACGAGCCGTTGTCGACGATCACGAACTCGTCGACCAACGGCTCGGCCAGCACGTGCCTGATGCTCTCGATGAGCGCGTCTCCCGTCCGATAGACGACCATGACCACCGACACGTTCGGGCGAGCCGGACGGGCGCCGGCGGTAATGGTCGAGAGGGACGGGATCATGCTGTTCATCAGGCGGTCGCGGCCTCCAGTGACGCCTTGGCGGCGCGCGCGCGCGCCACGTCCGGCGGGGTGGCGTCAGCGGTCAGGACGGCCAGGGCTTCCTCGAGCGGCAGGACGCTCTGTCCCTCGCCGCCCAGGCGGCGCAAGGCCAGTTGCCTCGTCTCTGCTTCCTTGCGTCCCACAACCGCGATCACTGGCGTCTTGGCGAGGCTATGCTCGCGAATCTTATAGTTGATCTTCTCGTTCCGAAGGTCCAGTTCCGCGCGCATACCTAGATTCGTCAACGTCTCAACGACCTCGCGGGCATAGTCGTCGGCGTCGGAGGTAATGGTGGCCACCACGACTTGCGTCGGCGCCAGCCAGACGGGCAAGGCGCCCGCGTAGTTCTCCAACAGAATGCCGATAAATCGCTCGAAGGACCCCAGAATGGCGCGGTGAAGCATCACGGGACGCTTCTTCGAACCGTCCTCGGAAACGTATTCAGCGCCCAATCGTTCCGGCAGAACGAAATCTAATTGCAGGGTGCCGCACTGCCAGACGCGGCCGATCGCGTCCTTCAGCGAGAACTCCAGCTTGGGACCGTAGAAGGCACCCTCGCCCTCCTGGAGCACCAGGGTCTCGCCCGCCGCCTCGGCGGCCGCCGACAGAGCGGCTTCGGCCTTGTCCCAGATTTCGTCCGTACCCGCGCGCAGCTCGGGACGCGTCGAAAACTTGGTGTCGGCCAGCGTCATGCCCAAGTCGTTATAGACCGAGCGCAACAATTCGATGAATCGCGCGCTCTCCTCGGTGACCTGTTCCTCGCGGCAGAAGATGTGGGCGTCGTCCTGGGTGAAGGCCCGCACGCGCATGATGCCGTGCATCGAGCCCGACGGCTCGTAGCGGTGGCAGGCGCCGAACTCGGCCATGCGCAGCGGCAGTTCGCGATAGGACTTCTGGCCGACGTTGAAGATCTGGATGTGGCCCGGGCAGTTCATCGGCTTGACGGCCAGGACCTCGCCCTCGGCGCTCTCGCACATGAACATGGCGTGGCCGAACTTCTCGGCGTGGCCTGACTTCTCCCACAGGCTCCGGTCCAGGATCTGCGGCGTCTTGACCTCCTTGTAGCCGGCCGCGTCCAGGCGGCGGCGCATATAGTCTTCCAGCACGCGATAGAGCGCCCAGCCCTTCGGGTGCCAGAACACCATGCCCTTGCCCTCTTCCTGGATGTGGAAGAGGTCCATGGTCTTGCCCAGCTTGCGGTGATCGCGCTTCTCGGCTTCCTCGACGCGCTTCAGATAGGCGTCGAGATCGGCTTCAGTGGCCCAGCTGGTGCCGTAGATGCGCTGCAGCTGAGCGTTGTTCTGGTCGCCGCGCCAATAGGCGCCGGCCAGCTTGGTCAGCTTGAAGGCCTTGCCGACGTGCTTGGTCGACGGCAGGTGGGGACCGCGGCACAGGTCCTTCCAGTTCCCCTGGCGATAGACCGTGATCGTGTCGGTGTTCGGCAGATCGCGGATGATCTGAGCCTTGTACTGCTCGCCGATCTCGTCGAAGTGCTTGATGGCCTCGTCGCGGTCCCAGACCTCGCGCGTGATCTTCTCGTCGCGATCGACGATCTCCTTCATGCGCTTTTCGATCTTCTCCAGATCATCCAGGCTGAAAGGCTCGTCGCGGGCGAAGTCGTAGTAGAAGCCGTCCTCGACGTTCGGGCCGATCGTCACCTGGGTGCCGGGGAACAGCTCCTGCACCGCCTCGGCCAGCACGTGGGCCGTGTCGTGACGGATGGTGTCGAGGGCCTCGGGCGCCTCGCGCGTCAGGATCTCGAACTTGCGCTCGCCCGTCAGCAGGTCGGGCGTCAGGGCGCGGTCCAGGTCCAGCACCTGGCCGTCCAGCTTGATCAGCAGCGCCTTCTTTTCCAGCGACTTGGAGATGGCGGCGGCGACGTCGCGCCCCGTGGAGCCGTCCGGATATTGTCGCGAGGAGCCGTCGGGGAAAACCAGATCGATCATTCTTCACATTTCCACTTGCGTGGCTGGTGTCGCGGCGGCGGCGGGTCGTATCCCGATCCGCCAAACGGATTGCAGCGGCAAATCCGTCGCAACGTCAGCCAAGAACCCGTTATCGGGCCATGATCCTTCAGGGCGGCGGCCGCGTACTCCGAACAGGTCGGCGCGAAGCGGCACTGACGCCCGATAAAGGGCGAGAGCGTCAACTTGTAGGCCCGGAGGCCAAGGTCGACGGTGCGTTCATAGAGAGACATTGCCGGCGCGCGACTTTGTTGCAGTGCGGTTACACACTCCCCGGAGGGAAGGATCAAGCCGCGCCGGCGGTGCTAGTTCGCGTTTCGGAGCGGGCTGTGGCCTTCCGGACAGCCTCCACCGTCGCGTCGAACGCCAGCAGCGTCGAGGCGTGACGGGCGGGATAGTCCTTGACCGGCTCCAGCACGGCGAGCTCCGCAAACCGGCCCGCGGGAGGCGAACCGTTCGACTTGAGCATAGCGGCAAGCGAGTCCCGCGCCAACTCGATCTCGGAAAGTTCGGCGCCGATCACGTTGGCGCCGAGGATCGCGGCGGCCGCCTGGCCCAGGGCGCAGGCCGAGACGTCCTGGGCGTAGTCGACGACCTTGCCGTCTTGGACCGTCACATCGACGACGATTCGGCTGCCGCACAGCTTGGCGGTCTTCTCGCTGGTAGCGTCCGGCGCGGCCAGGCGGCCGGCGCGCGGCATGTTGGCCACGAGGTTGAGGATTTTCGCGCTGTAGAGGTCGTCGATCATCGCGCGTCTCAGATGGGGGCCCGTCGGCGCTCGGACCAGAGGACCTCGGACCGATCGCGCACCGCCTCGCCCATCGCCGCGAAGGCGGCCTTCAGCCGGCGGCGCTCCTCGCGCGACACGAAGCGCAGCAGAAGCCCCATGAACAGCTCGCCGTTCGAGAAGGTGGCGTTCTCCGGGCCCATGTTCTCGATCTCGAGATACCGGATGGCGGTGACGAAGCCGCCCATGCGGCTGGATCGCCAGTGCAGCTGCTCGTAGGGCACCCAGTCCTGGACGATCGGCGCGATCACCTGGGCCGGCTGGTCGGGCAGGTGCTGCTCCAGCGTCAGGGCCGTGCCGATCTTCATCTGCCCCTCGGCCTTGCGGTAGAGGGGGTTCCACTCGTGCCAGGTCGAAAAGTCGGACACGACCTCCCAGACGATCTCGGCGGGGGCCTGGACCCCGATGCGGTGCTCGACGGCGCGCTTCATGGCCCTCAGTCCTTCATCCGCCAGGTGGCGCCCGACGGGCCGTCCATGACCACGACGCCCAGGGCGTCCAGCTGGGCGCGGATGGCGTCGGCGGCGGGCCAGTCCTTGGCGGCGCGCGCGGCGACGCGCTGGGCCAGCAGCGCCTCGACCTGAGCCTTCAGCTCGTCGGAGGCGTCGCCTTCGAACCAGCTGTCAGGATCGGCCTGCAGGAAGCCCAGCAGGGCGCCGGCCTCCAGCAGACGCGCCTTGTTGGCGGCGATGGCGACGGTGTCGCCGGCCGTCACGGCCTTCTCGATCAGGCTCGACACCTCGAAGAAGGCCGAGGTCGCCAGCGGCGTGTTGAGGTCGTCCATCAGGGCGGCCATCACCTCGGCCGGGGCCTCCATGGCCTGGTCGGGCGCGACGTCCTTGGCGCGGCGCAGAGCGCCGTACAGGCGGTCCAGCGACTTCTTGCTCTGCTCTAGCAGTTCCGGGGTCCAGTCCAGCGGCTGGCGGTAGTGGGCCGACAGCAGCGCCCAGCGGATCACCTCGCCCGGCACCGTCTTCAAGAGCTCGTGCGGGATGATGACGTTGCCCAGGCTCTTGGACATCTTCTCCCCGCCCATATCGAGGAAGCCGTTGTGCATCCAGTAGTTGGCCAACACGGACGTCTTGTGGGCGCAGCGGCTCTGGGCGACCTCGTTCTCGTGGTGCGGGAAGGTCAGGTCGATGCCGCCGGCGTGGATGTCGATCGTCTTGCCCAGCGCCTTGTCGATCATGGCCGAGCATTCGATGTGCCAGCCCGGACGGCCCGCGCCCCAGGGGCTTTCCCACTCGGGCTCGTTTTCCTTGGAGGGCTTCCACAGCACGAAGTCGGCCGGGTGGCGCTTGTAGGGCGCGACCTCGACGCGGGCGCCGGCGATCATCTCGTCCAGCGGCCGGCCCGACAGCTGGCCGTAGTCGGCGAAGCTCTGGGTGTCGAACAGCACGTGGCCCTCGGCGGCGTAGGCGCTGCCGTTCTCGACCAGCTGGCCGATCATCTCGAGGATCGCGCCGATGTGTTCGGTGGCCTTGGGCTCGAGATTGGGCCGCAGCGCGCCGAGCGCATCCGCGTCCTGGTGATAGGCCGCCAGATAGCGCTCGGTGATCACGCTGATCGGCACGCCCTCGTCGGCGGCCTTCTTGTTGATCTTGTCGTCCACGTCGGTGACGTTGCGGGCGTAGACCACCGCGTCCTCGCCATAGAGATGGCGCAGCACGCGATACAGCACGTCGAACACCACCACCGGCCGGAAATTGCCGATGTGGGCGTGGTTGTAGACCGTCGGGCCACAGACATACATCGTCACCCGCGTGGGATCGGCGGGAACGAAGTCGCGCTTCTCGCGCGCCAGGGTGTCGTGGATCTTCAAGGTCATGATGTCGCGATGCTGTGACGTAACGGAGATGTTGCCCCCAGGCGGGGCCGGCTCCATATATCCTTCGGATACGGATTGGGCCACGCCCATCGATACGTCCATCGCGACGCTTCGACCGTAGCCGTGAAACGGGTGGCACGCGTCATTCCAGGACGACCGGCGTCCTGGCGCAACTCAGCCCGTGGAAAGAACCCTCTGACATGGACGCCCTCGCTCGCGAACGAACCCTGATCGGCGCAGACGATCTTGATCTTGAAGCCGCTGAACGCCCCTCGAAAGAGGAGGCCATGGCCGCCGTGCGGACCTTGCTGGCCTGGGCCGGCGACAATCCCGAACGCGAGGGGCTGATCGATACGCCCAAGCGCGTGGTCGAGGCCTTCGAGGAATGGTTCGCCGGCTATCATGGCGATCCGGCCAAGGAGCTGTCGCGCACCTTCGAGGACGTGCAGGGCTATGACGACATGGTCATGCTGCGCGGCATTGACGTGCAGAGCCACTGCGAGCACCACATGGCGCCGTTCCTGGGCAAGGCCTGGGTGGCGTACATGCCGACCGGCAAGGTCGTCGGCCTGTCGAAGCTGGCGCGCCTGGTCGAGATCTTCGCCAAGCGTCTCCAGACCCAGGAGACCATGACCATGCAGATCGCCGACGCCATCGAGGACCACCTCTCGGCCGCCGGCGTCGCCGTGCTGATCGACGCCGAGCACCAGTGCATGTCGACGCGCGGCGTCCACCACCACGACGTCTCGACGATCACCACCCAGTTCCGCGGCGTGTTCAAGACCGACAAGGTCCTGCAACAGCGGTTCATGGACCTGGTGCGGAAGTAGGAAATGTATCCTCCCCCGCGACGCGGGGGAGGATCAAGCCGCCCGCCAGATGCCCTCGCGCAGCCGCGCGACGCAGGCGTCGACGGGGCGATGCACCAGCGTCACCAGCACGAAGCTGATTAGCATCAAGAGATACCAGGCGCCCATCTTCTCGATCGGCACCAGGCGCCAGCCGTCCGCCTGGCTGGGATAGATCCACGCCCCGGCGAAGGTCCCGAGGTTCTCGGCGAACCAGATGAACAGCGACACCAGCACCGCGCCCATCAGCATCGGCATCCGCCGCGCGGTTTGATCGGGCGTGAACACGAACCAGGTCCGGCCGAACAGGAGCGCTGACAGGGCGAACAACCCGACCCGGAAATCGACGATGTAGTGGTGGGAAAAGAAGTTGGCGTAGATCAGCACCGCCAGGATGTGCGTGCTCCAGAACGGCGGATACCGCTCGAAGGTGATGTCGAACAGCCGCCAGATCCGCGCGATATAACTGCCGACGCAGGCGTACATGAAGCCGGTGAACAGCGGCACGCCGCCAATCCGCAACAGGCTGGGCTCGGGATAGATCCAAGAGCCATGGGCGGTCTTGAACAGCTCCATCACCGTGCCGACGACGTGGAACATGAAGATGACCAGCGCCTCGTCCCAACGCTCCAGCTTCAGCGCGAGCAACGCCGCCTGGATCGCCACCGCGGCGATGACGAGGAAGTCGTAGCGGGCCAGCGGCGCGTGGGCGGGCCAGAACAGATGGGTGCCCACCAGCAGGGCCAGCATCAGAGCGCCGAACAGGCAGGCCCAGGCCTGTTTCAGGCCGAACAGCAGGAATTCGTAGGCGTAGCCGTTCCAGCGCGAGCGCCGCGCCCAGGGCCGAGCCCACACGTCCAGCGCCGCGACGGCGGCCTTGATGCGGTCCTTCAGAGTCATCCCTGTCCCGTCCCTCGGGGAGACGCGGAACCTAGCGCAGGCTCAACGCCTGCGCCATATGTGGCGCCATGAGCACCAACCTGTTTCCGCAAGCGCACAGCAAGCACGATCTGGAACGCGGCGCGGCCCTGGCCCCGCGCTTCAACGCCGACGGTCTGGTCGTGGCGGTGGCTCAGCACGCCGACACCGGCGAGATCCTGATGCTGGCCTGGATGAACGACGAGGCCCTGAAGCTGACCGTCGAAACCGGCGTCGCCCACTATTTCAGCCGCTCGCGCAACGCGCTCTGGAAGAAGGGCGAGACCAGCGGCCAGCTGCAGGACGTGGTCGAGCTGCGGGTCGACTGCGACCAGGACGCGGTGCTGATCAAGGTCCGTCCGCGCGGCGACGGCGGCGCCTGCCACGTCGGCTTCCGCTCGTGCTTCTACCGCGTGCTGAAGGACGGCCAACTGGTCGAGACGGACGCGCCGCTCCATGACCACGACTGACGCCGTCGTCGCCTTTACGCTGGCCGCCGGCCTGCTGACCCTGACGCCGGGCCTGGACACGGCGCTGGTGATCCGCACGGCCGCCGCCGAGGGACCACGCCGGGCGGCGGGCGCGGCGATCGGCATCGGCCTGGGCTGCTTCCTCTGGGGCGCGGCGGCCGCCTTCGGCATCGGGGCCCTGCTGACCGCCTCGACCCTGGCCTATACGGTGCTGAAGTGGACCGGAGCCGCCTTCCTGGCTTGGACGGGCCTACGCATGATCCTCAAGCCCCGCGACCAGTTCGAGCCCGGCGAGATGAAGGCCGTCGACGCCGGGCCGATCGCGGCGATGCGCCGGGGCCTCCTGACCAACCTGCTCAATCCCAAGGTCGGGATCTTCTACGTGTCGTTCCTGCCGCAGTTCATCCCGGCCGGCGTCGATCCCGCCCGCTTCGGCCTGCTGCTGGCCGGCATCCACGTGGCCGAGGGCCTGCTGTGGTTCGCGGTCCTGATCGCCGCCACCGTGCCGATCGCCGGCCTGCTGCGCGTGTCGAGCGTGGTCCGCTGGCTGGACCGCGTGACCGGCGGCGTCTTCGTGGCGTTCGGCCTGCGGCTGGCGCTGGAGCGGCGATGACCCGCGCCGTCGATGACATGGACGACGACTTCGCGGACCTGGCCTTCGCGGACGGCGCGGAAGGCGAACGTATGACCGTCGACCTGCCCGCCGATCAGGCTGGCCAGCGGCTGGACAAGGCGCTGGCGCCGCTGTTTCCCGACCTTTCCCGCGCCAGGCTGCAAGCCCTGATCGGCGAGGGCCGTCTCAGCCTGGACGGCCAGCCGGTCGCCGACGCCTCGCGCAAGGCCCGGGCCGGGACCTATGTCCTTTCGGTCCCGCCGCCCGCCGCGGCCGAGCCCGAGCCCGAGGCTATTCCGCTGACCGTCCTCTACGAGGACCAGCACCTGATCGTGGTCGACAAGCCGGCCGGCATGGCGGCGCACCCCGCGCCGGGCTCGTGGACCGGCACCCTGGTCAACGCCCTGCTGCACCATTGCGGCGACAGCCTTTCGGGGGTCGGCGGGGTGGCGCGGCCGGGCATCGTCCACCGTCTGGACAAGGACACCTCCGGCGTCATGGTCGCGGCCAAGAGCGACGCGGCTCACCAGGGCCTGTCGCGGCTGTTCTCGACCCACGACATCGACCGCCTGTACATCGCCCTGACGCGCGGCGCGCCCTCGCCGGCCGCGGCCACGATCGAGACCCGCATCGGCCGCTCGCCCGGCGATCGCAAGAAGATGGCGGTGCTGCGCGCGGGCGGCCGCGAGGCGATCACCCACTACCGCGTCGAGGCCGCGTTCGGCCCCACCGACAAGCCCCTGGCCGCGCGCGTCGCCTGCCGGCTGGAAACGGGCCGCACCCACCAGATCCGCGTCCACATGGCCAGCAAGGGCTCGCCGTGCCTGGGCGATCCGGTCTACGGCGCGGGCCAACCGGCGACGGCGGTGCGCGAGATGATCCGGGAGGCCGGCCTATCGCGCCAGGCCCTGCACGCGGCGGTGCTGGGTTTCGTCCATCCGATCACCGGCGAAGCCCTGCGCTTCGAAACCCCTTTGCCGGCGGACATGGCGGCGCTGCAGGCCTGTCTGGAAACCCTCTGAACCCGGCCTAAATGTCGCGACGAGGCGAAACTTGCGCCCCGGCGACAAACTCGCCCTAATTAGGCTGACTTGGCGGCGCACTGTTGGGGTTCCGTCGTCGTGGAGCGTAGTCATGCGGCCTCATCTCGCGATCATCGTCGCCTCCCTGGCCCTGGGCGCCGCCGCCGCGCGGGCCGCGCCCGCCGACGACGAGGTGATCGCCACCGCCCAGGCCAAGCCCTCGGCCCAGGCCCTGACCGCGACCGCCGCCGCGCCGACGCCGGCTCCCGCGACGCCGGCCAAGCCGTTGACCACCCAGGAACAGATCGCCGCGTTCATCGCCGCCAATCCCGCGCCCCAGGTCGAGGACGGCCCGCGCGGCATCGTGCCGGCCGCGCGCGACCAGGACGACGACCGCGACGCCGACGGCAAGCGCAAGATCCACGGGTCGGCGGGCTTCTCGGTGGGTTCGGGCGGCTATCGCAGCGCCTACGCCTCGGCCCTGATGCCGGTCGGCGAGAACACCACGGTCGGCGTGGCCGTCTCGAAGACCGACTACGGCAAGCGCGGCGCCTATCTTGATCCCTATTATGGGTACGGCGGCGGATACGGCTATGGCGGACCGTGGCGGCGCGGCGGCGAAAGCCAGTCCCTGGCGCTGTCGGTGATGACCGGCTCCGGGCGGGGTCATGGCGACGTGCCGGCCGGCTGCGCGCCTGGATTCCGCGATGGAAGCCGCTATGTCGAGCCGCTCTGGGTGCAGGACATGCGCGCCGACGGTCGCGGCTGCCCGGCCAGCGAACCGTCGCGCTGATCCGCATACCCGCGATCGACGATCGCGCGGCGTTCGCGGATGTTTAACGGCTTAGCCCCCATGGTGCGCGCCTCGGGCGTCTAGGGCTATTCGATGCAGCCGGAACTCACCGCATATCGCCACCCCGCGACCGGGACCATGACCTATGTCATCGTCGACACCGCGACCTTTCTTTGCGCCATCGTCGACCCGGTTCTGGACTTCGACCCCAAGACCGAAGCCGTCGACACGGGTTTCGTCGACCAGATCATCGCCGACATCCGCGCCAAGGATCTGGGTCCCACCTGGATCCTGGAAACGGGCCTGCACACCGGCCATCTCTCCGCCGCCGGCCATCTGAAATACGAAACCGGCGCCTCGGTCTGCATCGGCGCTCGGGTCGTCGAGAGCCTGAAGCGCCTGGCCCCAATCTTCGGGGAAACCATGGTCGACCTGGACGGCTGGGATTTCGACAAGCTGGCCCAGGACGGCGACACCTTCCCAATGGGCGGGCTGGAGATCACCCCGATCGCCCTGACCGGCCGTCTGCCCGGCGCGGTGGCCTACAAGATGGCCGACATGCTCTTCACCGGCGACCTGATCCTCTGCCCCGAGGACGGCGCGGGCCGTTGCGACGTGCCGGGCGCCGACGCCGGCAAGGCCTGGGACGACGCGCGCAAGCTTCTGGGCCTGCCGCCGGAAACCCGGATCCTGCCGGGCGTCTGCGCCGTCGAGGCCCGCGAATCGACCGTGGCCGAGGAAAGGGCCGGCAATATCCAGTTGAACGACAAGATCGACCGGCTGGACTTCATCGCCCTGCGCACCGCCGCCGACGCCATCCTGCCCGACCCGGATCTGGTCTCGCCCGCCCTCCGCGTGGCGATCCGATCCGGCAAGCCGCCCTCCCCGCCCGAGCAGGGACCGCGCTTCCCGGTCGTGGATCTTTCGAAGCTCTGAGGCGACGGGCGTCGGGACCCTGGACGCGCCGCCGGGAACCCTGGCGAAGTCCCCGCTTTTCCGCTGCATCCTGACAATCGCGCGCGCCCTGGGCTCGCTCGATAAAAAGCTTGGTCCAGGGGCTTGCGTCCCGCCGACGACGCCGCTAGGTATCGCGCCCTCGACCTCGGGGGCCTTTCCGGCTCTCCCGAACGGCGCCTGGAGAGGTGGCAGAGTGGTCGAATGCGCCGCACTCGAAATGCGGTTTACGTGAAAGCGTAACGTGGGTTCGAATCCCACCCTCTCCGCCATAGCCCCTCGCCGCGACCGTGGTCTTCTGGCCATGAGTCCTGAGCCTAGATCCCGCACCGACGAACCTGTCCGCGAACAGTCAGCCGGTTGATTCAAACGAGCGGGCGTCGAGCTTGCGCAACTCCGCCTCAAATGCGGTGTCGCTGATTGTCGTTTGCGCGACCAGCAGGCTGCAGTCGACATTGTCGACGATGTATCCGCCGCTTGCCCCCGACCACCAGCGCTCAAGGAAGTTTCGCCGGCGATGCCCGACCACGACCAGATCAGCGCCCACCGCTCGGGCGAATTTGGCGATCTCCTGGGTTGGTTCGCCTCGAACCAGTTCACCTTCCGCCGTGAAGCCCAACCGACGAAGATTGGACAAGCCTTCTTCAAGGACCGAAGCATAGGTGTCCCTCAGCCGTTCGGCCGCGCCGACCTGAGCCGCCTCGGCCATCGACACGCCCGAGGACGCCGGCAGAACCGACAGCAGAAACACGCGCGCGCCACAACGTTTGGCGACAAGCGCGCCCTCGCGTAACGCCGCGCGTCCTTCCAATGTGCTATCGTAGGCCAGTACGATCCTGCGGTACATTTCCACCCCACGCAGCCGGTCCGATGGCCGGAGTCCTTATTGTCGCCAATCGCGGCGACCTAAAATAAAAGGTATACTGGTTAAAATGGCCGAGTCCACCAGCACAGACGGCTATGAGGTTCACGGGACAGCGTCGATCAATGGGCTGGACAGCGCGCTCGACCGGTTAGCGCGCGGGCGATCGCCGCGCCTCCGCCGTCATCGGTGAGACGGCGATCCGCGGGAGCGCCCGATCGCCGAGACGCCAAAGCCCAATCGATTCCCTCAGGATCGCTCGGCCGAACTGGCGCGCCTTCCGACGCCCGCGTCACCTACCCGCCGCCAAGCTCTCCTTCTTCCTCAGCGGACAGACGCTCGATTTTCTTCTCGGAATTTACCGCCCATGGTCTCCGCGCACGAAGACATCTTCAGTATACCTATTCGAACGCCTTACGCAGTTGGACGAGATGACAAAGCGGCCTAGGCGTGTCAAATTGTTTGACCCAGTAGTCTGAAGTCAAATCCGAACCCAACGAGGCGAATAGCTCGGCGGGACAAACGTGCTCGGTGTTCGCAGGAAACCCATAGAGATTATGCCGTCGTCCAACGTGGATTTCGTTCAGCCCCGAAAAAAGAAACTTGGTGAGCAGATCGCTCAACAGATCATCCGGCACATCATCGACAGCGGCTGGCCCCAGAATGAGAACCTTGGCACGGAGCGGGAGCTTCTTGAGCGCTACAATATTTCGCGCGCGACGTTCCGCGAGGCCGTAAGGCAGGTCGAGCGTCACGGCGCGGCCAAGATGCGACGCGGCGCCGGCGGCGGCTTGGTGGTAACCTCCCCGCCGCGTTTCGCCGCCCTGCGGGCGATGATCACCTATCTCGAATTCACTCGCGTTAGTTTCGCCGAACAGCATGAGGTGCGCGAACAGCTCGAACGCACCGCCGCGCGCTTGGCCGCGACCCGCGTCCAACCAGAGCAGGCCCAGCGACTCGTCGCCCTGGCCAAAACACTGGACGGGCTAACCGACCCCGCCGAAAACGTCTCGGGCAACATGGCCATCCGGGTCGCGATCGCCGAGACGACGGGCAATCCGTCGCTGGCCTTGTTCATCGAGACCTTGAACGGGGTGTTACGCGACATCCTGGTCGTGCTGGGCCTAGACGCTCGCTCCTTCCAAGAAGACCGCGACCAGTCGGTGCGCTTCAAGCATGAATTGATCGCGGCGATCATCAGTCACGACAGCGAGGAGGCCCAACGCCTAGTGGACCGCGACGTCGCTCGCCGACTGCTCGCGATGTCCTCCGTAAGCGCGTTGGGGCCCGCGCCGGCGGAAGCCCAGCACAGGATTCGCACGGTTCCCGACTGGTGGGAGGCCGCCGGCGCCGAGCGAAAGCTTAGCGAGCGGGTCGCCTTCGACATCGTCAGGGACTTGGCCGCCGAGCGGTGGCAGGAGGGCCGCAACCTCGGCAATGAGGCCATTCTGCAGAAGCGTTACAAGGTCAGCCGCGCCGTGCTGCGCGAGGCCATTCGCCAGCTTGAGCTGCACGGCATCGTGCGTATGAAGAGCGGCGTCCAAGGCGGGCTTATCATCGGTCGGTTCGATCCGGCCTACACCGTCGAACTGGTCGAGACGTATCTGACCTCGACGAAGATCGCGATGATGCATCTCTGGGAGACCCAGTCGGTCCTTGAGATCTTCGCGGCCGAACGTCTGGCGCGGATCTGCACGCCTCGGGACGCCGCCGCCCTCAGGACCGCCGTCGACCGGCTAGATCATGCCTCCCCGGAGGCGTTCCTGGCCGTATCGACGCAGTTACATCGGGAGATCGCCGATCGCGCCGGCAATCGCGCGTTATCCCTGTTCGTGCACATCCTGCTGCACCATGGACTTCTGGCCTTGCCCCCCATCGACGCCCTGCGCATACCGTGGTTGATCAAGATGCACCGCCGGCTTGTCGACGCGATCTGCGCGCATGATCAGACGGTCGCCCGTCGCGAGATGGCGACCCTATTCGAGCAGTCGCGGATCTGGGTCAGCGAAGTAGATCGTTAAGGGACCGGCTTCGGGGCTACGCCTGAAGATGGCCACGGCACGCCAGGAACCAGACAGGCCTTTGAATCGGGCGCGCCGGGCCACTCGCTCAATCCTCTTCCGGCGCGATCACGACCCGCAGGCCATCGAGAGCCGCGGTCATCTCGATTTGGCAGCCCAGGCGCGAGGTCTCGCGTCGGTGGTTCGAGCTGTCGAGAAGCTCGCTTTCGAATTGGCCGGGCGCGCCCACGCGATCGATGAAGGCCGCATCGACGAAGACGTGACATGTCGCGCATGAGCAGCTTCCGCCGCACAGAGCCAGCAATTCATTCAAGCCGCCGTCACGAATGATTTCCATGACGGTGAATCCCGGCTTGGCCGGCAGACGATGCTGCCGGCCCCCTCGGTCCGTGACGACGAGCTCCGCCATGTTTTCTCCCCGCGGCGCGTTCGCCCGCGATCTATTTGGTTGAATGGCGCGGAAGGACGCAGGGCGCCTCCGCCGACGCGAGTGACGCGAGAGCGCGAGTGGGTCGGCCGCTCGCGCTGTTGCGTCAGGCCCTTTCGAAGGTGTTGGATTGCGGGAACAGACGCATGATGTCGCGCGCGCGCACCGTGCCTTGATGCTCGGCCGGCGGCTTCCCGCCGCCTTTCAGCGGCGTCAAGTCGACATGGCCTGCCTGAGCGCGCATGGCCCCGACGTTCCAGTTCTCACGCCCGAGGCGTTCCACCGCGTCCCACCTATAGGTGCGGGCTGCGTTCTGGAACGTGATCTTATCGATGTCGGCCTGCCCGATCGCGCCATTTTCGAACTCGCCGCTCCACAACTGTTCGGGCGTGTTCGGCCAAGTGATATCGGCGTGCGGATAGTCATTTTCGAACGTGATGGTGTCCACGCCGATACGGTCGCGCATCGAAACCCCAACCTCATCCTGGATGAAGCACGAGATGAAGTGCTCGCGATAGATATCGGTCGGACGCTTACCCCGCCAGTTGTGGCGCATCCAAGGACCATGGTTCTTGCACACCAGCTCGGCCCGTTCCAGGCAGTAGGGCAACCAACCGATCCCGCCTTCCGACAGAATGATCTTGAGGTTCGGGTAGTCATGGATGAAATCGGACCATAGGTATTCCGCGAAGACCGCCATCGAGGCCAGGCCGACCTTGGTCAGGAACGAGCCCAAGGGCGAGTCCATCGAAAGGTGCTCCGATCCCGTGGAGTCGCCGGCGCTGATGTGGATCGAGATCGGCATCCGCTCTTCGTCCAGCACCTTCCATAACGGACGCCAGTAGTCATCATGGATGGTCGGCATACCCAGTTGATGCGGCATTTGCGGGATCGTCACCGTCCGCGCCCCCTTGCGCGCCGTGCGCTTGACCTCGGCGACGGCGGCGTCGATGTCGTAGAGGGGCAGGCTCACCATCGGGATCAGCCGATCCGGGGCGACTCCGCAGAATTCGTCGATGTGCCAGTCGTTGTAGGCGCGGATGATGGCCGTCGACAGATCCCGATCGGCGCCGGTCTGGAACATCTCCAAGGCAAAGCCCGGAAACGTCGGGAAGTTGACGCCGGCGAAGACGCCATTGACGCTCATGTCGTCGACCCGGCTCTTGGGATCGTAGCACCCCTTGCGGATCTGCTCGAAGCGATTGGGTTCGAAACCAAGCTCCTCGCGCGGTCGTCCGGCCACGGCGTTTAGCGCGAAATTGACGCTAGGCTTGCCCTCGTAGACCCACTCGAACCCATCCTCCCGCTCGATGCACTTGGGCGCGCGGTCTTTCCATTTGGCCCCGATGTGCTGGTCGAAGATGTTCGGCCCTTCGACGATATGATCGTCGACGCTGAAAATCACCATGTCCTCTTTGCGCATCACCCAGATTCCTCGCCTAATTTCTAATTAGTATACTCTTCAGGCCTGCGCATTCAAGCACTCGCGATGCGGGGCTCTCCTGTCGCCCCGGCGGGAATCTCGACCTTCACGCCATCGACGCGAACCGCGTAGCCGCTCTCGGGGAACACCTGGGTGGGCCTGATGCCGCCGTGCTGACGGAGCCAACGCCCAACCCGCCAGGCGACGAAGGCGCTCGATCCGTGGGTAAACTCGACCGTAGCGTCTTCCTCGGCGTCATAACCTTGCTGGGCGAAGAGGGTCAGATCTATCATCGCGTCTCTCCTGAGGTCACTGGCCCGTGAATTCGGGTGCTTGCTTCGTGCCGAACAGCCGCATGGCCGCGAGGTTGTCCTTGGTGCGACCGGTGCGCGCGACGGCCCTGGCCTCGGCTTCGAAGGCGCTGTCGAGTTCGCCGCTTAAACCGTCGGCGAGCAGCCGCTTGATCTCCATCAAGGCGATGGTCGGCCCCGCCGCGAAGGCGGCCGCCCGCGCCAAGGCCGCTTCCTCGAAACCTTCCTCGGGCGCCACCTCGGCGATCAATCCAAGATGCAGCGCCTCGCGCGACGAAATGCGCTCGGCGCCCAGCAAAAGGCGTCGCGCGGCCTGCAGCCCCACCAGCCTGGGCAGGAGCCAGGTCAAACCGGAGTCCGAGGCCGAAGCCAGGTTCCGAAAAGGGGCCTGAAAATAGGCGGCTTCGGAAGCGATGATGTGATCCGCCGCCAGAGCCAGGCCTAGACCGATGCCAAGGCAGGGGCCGTTGACGGCGGCGATCACTGGCACCGGTAAGGCGTGGAGCCGGCGCAGCATAGGGTGGAAAGCCGTCTCCACCGCGTTGATCGCCGGCGCCTTGCCTTGCCCCCGCGTGACCGCTCGGGCTTCCGCCGCGAGGTTCGCGCCGGCGCAGAAGCCCCGCCCCTCGCCGCGGATCAGCAGCGCGCGAACCCCGCGTCGCGGCTTCGAAAGCTCCGTTAAGGCCTCGATGACGCCCAAGGCCATGGCGGCGCTGAGCGCGTTCAACCGATCCGGATCATTCAGGGTCAGCGTGGCGAGGGCGGCGTCGAAACGCAGCGTCATGCCCTCGTAAATGATGGTTTCTTCGACACGCTCCGTCGCGTCCGTCATGGCCAAACCCCTTTCATCGACATCCGCCGCCTACCTGGTGGGATCGCCGCCGACGGGCGGCATCCAGCGATTTCATCCTTCGCCTCTCGCTTGACGTGAGGATTTCCATATCCAGTATACGGTTATAGGCTAACGAGCGCTCTTACCAGGGACTTCCTTGGCGACGATGGCGCTCCGCCCGCACGCGTTGCAAAAAATACGGCGCTTGCCTCCGCAAACTAGTATACTCATATAGGCCGCATTGGCTCGGGCCGCCTGGAGCGACCGAGCGCGCCAAAGAGAGTTCGTCATGCGCCTCATCTCCATCGCCGCCACGCTTCTCGTCCTGACCTCGCCCGCGATGGCGCAGACCGCTTCGCCCCAAGCGCGGACCGCGACACCCCAGGCGCCGATCCGCGCCGGGCAGATCCTGCGCGACGTCAACAAGGTCCGCTTGGGCCCCATCAACACGGTCAAGGCCGACGGGTCGGTCGTCATCATCTTCGACTCCCACTTCAAGACGATACCGGCCGACAAGGTCAGCGTGATCAATGGGCAGCCGACGACGTCGCTGACTCGCGGCGAAGTCTTCAAACTCGACTGACCGAAGCGGGATCTCCCTGGGCGTTGTCGGAATGCCCGCTCGAGGAATTCCTCGAGCGCGCGACGCGGATATGCGCGGCGATGGAATGACGCTTTCGCGACTTGCGCTTCAGAAGCCCATCAGGGCCAGCACCTCGCGCCGTGAACGCTCGTCTTCCCGAAAGACGCCCATCATGCGGCTGGTCTTCATCGCCACGCCGGGGGTGCGTACGCCACGGCCGCTCATGCAGGCGTGACTCGCCTCTATCACCACGGCGACGCCAAGAGGCTTGAGATTTTCCCAGAGGCAATCGGCGATCTCGGCCGTCAGACGCTCCTGGACCTGCAGGCGCCTAGCGTAGCCATGCAATACGCGCGCCAATTTGGAAATGCCAACGACATGGTTACGCGGCAGATAGGCGATATGCGCCTTGCCGATGATCGGCGCCATGTGATGCTCGCAGTGCGACTGGAACGGGATGTCCTTGAGCAGGACGATGTCATCGTAGCCACCGACCTCCTCGAAAACGCGCGAAAGATGTTCGCCCGGATCCTCGTCATAACCTTCGCAATACTCCTTCCAGGCCCGCGCCACACGTAATGGAGTGTCGATGAGACCTTCGCGCTCGGGGTCGTCTCCGGTCCAGCGGATGATCGTCCGAATGGCCTCCTGCACGTCTTCCGGAACATCGGGCTTCTTGGCTTTATTGCTCATCGAGTTCTCCCATCTCGGGCGTCCGCCGCTCGTCAACACGACCGACGCGAATAGCGCTCGCCAGCCGATGACGCTCCCGCGCTCGAAATCGGCCGTGATCTCGTCTCGCCGAACGGGCGATCTCAAAGATCAATCGCGGCGCGGCCGCGCTTGCTGACCTATCGCTTCGCGTCCCCGAGACATTCGCTCTTTCGGTGTCAGTCCGTCAGGTATCTTGCGGTCGTCGCCGCCCGAACCCGCGCCGCGCTCACGCCGGGAGCTGTTTCGAGCAGGCGAAAGGGCGCGCTTCGGTCCGGGCGCTGGAATACCGCCAGGTCCGTGATGATCATGTCGACGACGTTGACGCCGGTGAGCGGCAGCGTGCAGGCGGGAATGAACTTGGCTCCGCCATCCTTCGCCAAGTGGTCCATCACCACGATGATCCGCCGGGCGCCGGCGACCAGGTCCATGGCGCCTCCCATGCCCTTGACCATTTTCCCCGGGATCATCCAGTTGGCGATGTCGCCGGTCTCGGAGACCTCCATCGCGCCGAGGATCGACAGGTCCATATGGCCGCCCCGGATCATCGCGAAACTGTCGGCGGAAGAGACGTAGGCCGTATGGTCAAGCTCGGTGATGGTTTGTTTGCCGGCGTTGATCACGTCGGCGTCGACCTCATCTTCCCGGGGATAGGGCCCAAGGCCCAGCATGCCGTTCTCGGACTGCAAGACCACCGCGACGCCGGACGGAATGCAATTGGCCACCAGCGTGGGAATGCCGATGCCGAGATTGACGTAAAACCCGTCACGCAGCTCCCGAGCCGCGCGAGCGGCCATGCCTTCGCGGGTCCAGCCCTCCGTCGTCGCCGACATGCCTGCCTCCAAGCTCATGCGGCGCTCCGACGAACCGTGCGCTGCTCGATGCGCTTTTCGAACGTGCCTTCCAGGATACGATCCACATATACGCCCGGCGTGTGAACCGAGTCGGGATCGATCTCGCTCGCTGGCACGATCGCCTCGACCTCCGCGACGCACACCTTGCCGCAGGTGGCGACCATCGGATTGAAATTCCGGGCCGACTTTCGGTAGACCAGATTGCCCCAGGAGTCGCCCCGCCAAGCCTTGACGATCGCCAAATCGGCGGTGATGCCGGTCTCCAGAATGTGGGTCTCGCCATTGAAGACCTTATGGTCCTTGCCCTCGGCTACCTGGGTGCCGACCCCGGTTTTGGTGTAGAAGCCGGCGATGCCCGCGCCTCCGGCCCGGATACGCTCGGCCAGGGTGCCTTGCGGATTAAATTCCAGCTCGAGCTCGCCGGCCAGATACTGACGCTCGAACTCCTTGTTCTCGCCGACATAGGACGAGATCATCTTGCGGACCTGACGCGACCGCAGCAGCAGGCCCAGACCGAAGTCGTCGACGCCGGCGTTGTTCGAGACGATGGTCAGATCCTTGACGCCCGACGCGCGGATGGCGGCGATCAAGTTCTCGGGGATGCCGCACAACCCGAAGCCGCCCGCGGCGATGGTCATCCCGTCGAACAGGAGGTCTTGGAGCGCGATCTCGGGATTCTGAAAAATCTTGTTCATCACACTTCCGGCGATGCTGAGTGAAGGTCGTGAAGGCGCCGCGGGGACAATTGCTTATTCCCATTTCCCGCAAAGAGTCTACTAGAATGGGGTGGTGATCGCGCCCTAGCGACATACTGACGGAGGAACCCCTGGACCGCCACGCCACGCCGGTCAGCCATGTCCGAGACGCGGATGAAGCCAGCCGGCGCCACCATGAAGCGGTGCTGCTTCGCCTTGGCGTGCGGCACTGGGCCAGCTTCGATCGGGAGGTCGTGGCCGGCGCGCACGAGGCGCATCTCCAGCTCCAGCTGACTGACGCCACCTATTCAGTCGATGGCGTCGAAACGCACTGCCCGCCGGGCGTCTATCATGCCACGTCGGCCTCCAGCTCGACCTTTCTGCTGCGCCACCTCAACGGCGTGAACTTCGGCGATCATCCCTCCATCCTGGAGGTCGGCGTGGGCAGCGGCGCGGTGCTCCTGTCATTGGCTAAACGCCTGGGCGACGGTGTTTTCGTGGGCGTGGACATCTCGGACCTGGCGGTGAAGACCGCTAGGTCCAACGCCGTTCGAAACGGCCTGAACGTGGACATCCGCAAATCGGACCTTTTCGACGCGGTCGCGGGCGAGCGCTTCGACGCGATCTTCTTCAACGCGCCGCTTTACGATCGCGAGCCGCGCTCGGCGGTCGAGGAGCACATGCTGTGCGATCCGGGCGGACGCATCCTCGAGCGCTTCGTCCGCGAGGCGCCGCGACATCTGAAACCCGGGGGCGCGGCCTTCGTCACCGCGTCGAATATCGGCCTAGTCGCGCCGCTCGACGATCCGACCGTCTCGATCGCGCTGAAGGGCGCCGAACTTTTCGACACCGGCGTGATCCGCGCGCTCGTGCGCATTACGCCCGCTAGGACCCGGAAGGACACGCCACCATGAACGCTCCCGTGATCGTCGTAACAGGGGCCGCCGGCGCCCTGGGCTCGGTGGTGGCCGCGCGTCTGGCCGCCGCTGGCGCGCGCGTCGTTGGCGTCGATCTCGCGGGCGAAGGGCTCTCGCCCGCCTTGGCCCTAGCGCTCGGGGGGGTCGACCTTGGAGAGCCCGCGCAAGTGCGAGCGGCGTTCGCGGCGGTGGCGGAGCGCTTTGGCCGCCTGGATGGCCTGGTCAATATCGCCGGCGGCTTTGCCTGGGAAACCATCGAAAGCGGCGCCGTGGAAACCTGGGACCGGCTGTACGCCATGAATGTCCGTTCCGCGCTATTGGCCTGCCAGGCGGCGACGGAAGCGCTGGCGCGCGACGGCGGGGCGATCGTCAATGTCGGAGCCGCCGCCGCCCAACGGGCGTCCTTGGGAATGGGCGCCTATGCCGCATCCAAATCCGGCGTCGCTCGCTTGACCGAGGCGCTGGCCGCAGAGTTGCTGGACCGAGGGGTGCGCGTGAACGCCGTGGCGCCGAGCATCATCGACACCCCGCTCAATCGCAGGGACATGCCCGACGCCGACTTCGAGCGCTGGGTCGCGCCCGAAGCACTCGCCGAGGTCGTCGCGTTTCTCCTGTCGCCGGCCGCCCGCGCCATGACCGGCGCCTTGCTTCCCGTCACCGGCCGCACGCCGCTCTAGCTTGGCTTTCGGATCTTCCTTCGTCTCGTAGGGTGGACACTCGACGCCGAATTTTAAATCGTATACTAGATTGCCTAAGAACATCGACGTAGGGAGAGAGGCGTGGCGATTGAGGATTTTGGCGATCTGACGCGTGAAATGTGGGACGAGGCCGCCGAGACCGAGCCGATGGAGTCGCGACGTCAGCGTTCGCTTGCCGCACTAAAGACCGAATGGCTCCGGGTCTGGGATGAGCCTATCCCCTTCTATCGCGACAAGTTCGAGGCCGCCGGTCTGACACGCGACGCCATGCCCGCCCTGGACGAGATTCCAGTGACGCGGAAGGGCGAACTCCGCGCGAACGAAGCCGAACACCCGGTTTTCGGCACCCACCGCTCGACCCGGCTGTACAAGGATGGCCAGATCAACGCCCTGCGGATCGCCCAATCGACCGGAACGACCGGCAAGGCCTGGTACATCTTCTACTCGAAGGATGACCTGCTGCGCTGGCGAGCGCTCAACAAAGAGCAGCTTTGGCGCAACGGCGTGCGCCCAGGAAATCACTTCACCCACGCCTGGCCGGGGGGCATGTATCCGACCGGTATACTGGGCGGCGCGCAGTATAGCGACCTCGACGTGATCGAACTGCCCGTGGGCCCGCCCTTTTCGGCGGCCGACGCCCTACGTCACATCCAGATCTGGCAGGATTGCGGGATCGACGCGCTGATGTGCACGATTTCTCAGTTGCAAATCTATGACGCCGCCGCCCAAGGCGCCGGGATCGACCTAGCTTCGATTCTGAAGGGCAAGCCACTGATTACCTCGGGCGAGGCCATATGGCAGTTTGAAGCCGGACGTAAGCGCATCGAGGACGCCTATGGCGTCTCGCTGTTCAACATCGGCGGCGCTTCCGAAGCCCCTGGCTTTGTCACGGCCGACAGCCGCTACCACGACGGTCTGATCTGTCCGACCGATCACTACTGGATTCAAGTCTGCGATCCGGAAACCGGTAAGGAAGTGCCACCCGGAACGCCCGGCCACCTGGTCATCAACGCGTTCGGCATGGATCACTTCATGCTGCGCTACGACCTCGAAGACCTGGTCGTCCTGCATGAGGGCCCCGACAAATCTGGCCGCACGGCCCAACGCTATACGATCTTGGGTCGCCTGGCTGATCGCGCCATCGTCGGCGGGAAGGCGCTTCTGCCCATCGATGTGCAGCTGGCCCTCGAAACCTTCGGCGCGCCGGAATACACCATGGCCGCCGGTGTCGCCGACGCGCTGATGCTCAATATCGAGGGCGAGGGCTCCGCCGCCCGGTTGACCGACGGTCTGTCCGCCGCGCTCGGCGTCCCGGTGGTGATCACCGAGGTCCCCGTCGGCTCGATCCCGCGCTCGACCTTCAAGCAGCGTCGACTGGCGGAGTGATGGCCGGGGACGCGCTCAACAGTGGCGAGGCGTCGGATCCCGAGGCCCGCTACCGCTGGTATGTGCTCGCCATTCTGATGCTGGCCTATACCGTCCACTACCTGGATCGCAGCGTCGTCAACGCGGTGCTGGAGCCCATTCGCGTCGAGTTCCATGTCTCGGACGCGGCGTTGGGTCTGTTGGCGGGGCCGGTCTATGCGGTGGCGTTCGCTTGCGCCGGAGTGCCGCTTGGCCTGCTGATCGATCGGGTCAACCGCAAGCGCCTGCTGGCGACCCTGTTGGCCGGCTGGAGCGCGTTGACCTTCGTCAGCGGCTTCGCGGGCGGCTTTTCCATGCTCGTGGCGGCGCGGGCGGCGGTCGGCGCGGCCGAAGCCGGCGGCTCGCCCACAGCCATGTCGCTCTTGTCCGACTACTTTCCGGCGTCCAAGCGCGCGACGGCGACAGGCGTCTTCTTCCTGAGCGTCACGCTCGGCATCTTCCTGGGCTACCTCGTCAGCGGCGTCGTCGCGGCCCATCACGGTTGGCGCGCGGCCTTCCTGGTGGCCGGCGCCCCCGGCCTCCTGATCGCGCTGCTCTTGATGGCAACGGTGCGCGAGCCGCCGCGCGGCCGGTTCGATGCGCGAGCCGTTCAGGCCCGTCCGTCTCTGCTGGAGACCTTCTCGGCCCTGCTCGGGCGTCGGGCCCTAGCGCTCACGCTCGTCGCGCTGGTCATCGCCGCGACCGTCACGGGCGGCTTCAACGCCTTCGTCATCTCGCTCCTGGTCCGCCGCTATGAGCTCGGCCTGGCCGAAGCGGCGATCATCGTCTCGGTCTCTCTGGGCGTCTTCGGCGGCCTGGGATCGGTTTTTTGGGGCGCGCTCAGCGATCGGGTCGCCGAGCGCGGCGCCTTCGCCCCGCCCCTGCTCATCGCGATCACTTCGCTGATCGCGACAGGATTTGGCGTCTTTGGCGTTCTCGAAGGCTCGTTGAAGAGCAGCATCCTGGGTATCGCCGGGTTTTCGCTGTTCATCACCAGCTTCATGGGCGGCGGCTATGGCCTGCTGTTGAACCTATCGCCGCCATCCATCCGAGGGGCCTGCACCGCGATGACGCAAGTGTTGGTCAATCTGATCGGCGTGGGCTTTGGACCGCTCGTCGTAGGCGGGCTCAGCAGCGCCCTTGGGGCGAGCGGCAAGGTCGACGGCCTTGCCTGGGCCCTGGTGCTCGTTCTGCTCCTGTCGCTGGTCAGCGCCGCTTGCCAAGTCGGCGTGGCCAACGCCCTGAGGCGCTCAGCCGCCGCTGGCCAATCCCCCTTGCCGAACCCACTCCCCGCGCCTAATTAGTATACTAGTTTTGGAGACAGCCCATGCGCTTATCCTTTTCAAGCGATCATCAGGGCCTGCGGGAGGAATTCGAACATGTCTTCGCCGCCGAGGCGACGAGCGCCCGCGCGCGCGCGGGCGCGTCGAGTCCGGAAGGCTGGGATCGCGCGCTTTGGCGGCAGTTGGCCGAGTTGGGCTGGCTCGGCGTGACGGCCAGTGAGGCCCATGGCGGCTTGGGTCAGGATCCCCTGGCGCTCTGCCTTATCGCCGAGGCCTTCGGTCAACGCCTGGCGGCGATTCCGTTCCTCGGCGCCGCGCTCGGTTTCGCCGACGCGTTGCTCACGATCGGCGACCGGTCTCTGTCGGACGCGCTGGCGCCGGGTGTCGTAGCTGGTGAGGTGATCGGCGCTCTGGCGATCCCCGAGCATTTCACGGCGCTGGATATCGACGACGGACACGCCAGCGGCGCCTGCCCAGCCTTGATGGACGCGGCCGCGACGACTCACATCCTGACCTTGGCGGGAGCAGGATCGGACGCGCAGCTGATCTTGCTGGATGTAACCGCCGCCCACCGCGAACGGATCGACTCCCTGGACAGGGTCAACCTGGCTTGGGCGGTCACGTTTGACCGCGCGCCGAGCCGAACCTTGGCGCGCGGCGAAACGGCGTCGGACCTGTGGCGAACGCTACGAGCTCGCTACGCGACCTTCATGTCCTTCGTCCAGATCGGCGCGGCCAGCGCCGCACTGGACATGGCGCGTGATCATGTCATCCAGCGTTACGCCTTCGGTCGCCCCCTCGGGTCGTTCCAGGCGGTCAAGCATGAGCTGGCCGACGTGCTGGCGGCCATCGAGATCGCCCGATCGAACGCCTGGTTCGCCGCCGCCGCGCTGAACGAGGGCGGATCGGCTCTGGCTCAGGCCGGCGCCGCCGCGCGCGTATCCGCCACAGACGCCCACCGCTTGGCCGCCCGCGCCAATGTTCACCTTCACGGTGGCCTTGGGGTCACGGCCGAGAGCGACGCCCACCTTCATTATCGACGCGCTCAGGCTCTTGGCCTGGTCATCGGCCCCTCGTCGGTCTGGCGCGAGCGCCTGATCGCCGAGTTGGTCGCCGCGCGCGCCGTCGCGCCCGCCGCGCCGCAGCTACCGAGGACCGGCTCATGAACCTCAACGACACGCCCGAGGAGGCCGCGTTCCGCGCCGAAGCGCGCGCCTGGATCGCCGCCAACCGATACGACGAGAGGACGATGGAGACGCTGAAGGGCCTGGCGGGCAACGGCGCGCCCCTCCCCTCGGCGGAACTCTGGGCCCTGGCCAAGGACTGGAACGCCCGCAAGTACGACGCCGGCTATGCGGTCCTGACCTGGCCCAAGGCGTTCGGCGGCCGAGACGCGCCCAACCTCGCCGCCATCTTCGCCGAGGAGGAAGGCCCGCTGGCGCGCTTCCAGGGCTATCTGGTGATCACCCAATTCATGTGCGCGGCGACCTTGATGGCGTTCGCTTCGTCGGAACAGAAGGCCGCCCTGCTGCCGCGTATCGCCCGGGCCGATGACATCTGGTGCCAGATGTTCTCCGAGCCGGCCGCGGGCTCCGATCTGGCGGCGGTCCGCACCCGCGCCGAACGTGTCGAGGGCGGCTGGCGGGTAAACGGCCAGAAGGTTTGGACCAGCGGCGCGCACATGGCCGGCTGGGGAACCTTGCTGGCCCGGACCGATCCGACGACGCCCAAGCACAAGGGCTTGACCATGTTCTTCCTCCGCATGGACAGTCCAGGCGTGCGCGTTCGGCCGATCGAACTGATGTCCGGCGAAGCCGAATTCAACGAAATCTTCTTCGACGACGTCTTCATTCCCGACGCCCAGCGTCTTGGCGAGGTCGGCGCGGGCTGGAAAGCCGCTGTCGTGACGCTGAACAGCGAGCGCATGGCCATCGGGGCGATGCTGGACGTCGATTCCGCCGCCCTGCTGGACCTCGCCTGCGAGACAGGCGCGATCACGCGGGCGGATGTGCGCCAAACGCTCGCGGACTGGATCATCAAGGAGCGCGGGCTTCGCGCCTGTGTCGCGCGGCAGCTGACGGCGATTTCCGAGGGCCGCGCGCCGGGTCCGGAGGCGGCGACCATCAAGCTCGTCGGTGGCGTGATGATCGAAGACATGGCCGCCTACGCCCTGGACCTTATCGACGGTGAGGGCCTGGCGTTGCGGCCTGGCCGCGACCCGCGCCGCGTCTATCGCGACATGTTCTACTTTGGTCCCGCGCAGCGCGCCGCCGGCGGCTCGGACGAAGTGCTCAAGAATGTTCTGGCTGAAAGGGTTCTGGGCCTTCCGATGGAGGATCGTCCGGACAACCGGCTGCCCTTCAACGAGGTGCCGACGGCGCCCCGCGGCTAGAACCATATAGGGAGGAAGAAAGATCATGGACGCCCAAGGCCAAGACTTCACCCGCAACGCACCGCTGATCGGCGGTCGCTGGCTGAGCGCCACTTCGCTGGGCAAGGCGGATCATCTCAATCCAGCCAACAATCGCCCCCAGGCCGAACTGCACATCGGCGGCGCGGCGGAGATCGACCAGGCCGTGGCCGCCGCGCGCCAGTCGCACCGGGCCTGGGCCGGACTCGGCGGCGACGCCCGCCGTGATATCCTCCTGCGCTGGGCCCAACTGATCGAGGACAATCGCGAGCAGTTCACGCGTCTGGCCGCGCTGGAAAGCGGCACCCCGGTGATGATCGGCGGCGGGGTCGGCTTGGCGCTCCATTGGCTGCGCTATTTCGCCGGCTGGGCCGACAAGATCGCCGGAGAC
>Ga0209426_1000384_pt1 | contig 50425 bp, 39 predicted proteins | sample Deesub1362B_J571_FD_187697 | JGI IMG/M metagenome (GOLD analysis project Ga0209426, IMG submission 187697) | Deep oceanic, basalt-hosted subsurface ecosystem from Juan de Fuca Ridge flank, Pacific Ocean, CORK Borehole 1362B_J2.571 (SPAdes)... ... | reverse complement strand
TCAATGATCCATCATCATGTGTTATTATATCCTGTGGTGTTGATGGAAGATGTAATGAGAAAAGTCGGTATTATTACAGAGATTCTTAGAGTTAATCAAGGTGGTAAATATGTCTTTACCAAGTGCCGTTAGCATTATAGAGTGGTATTTAAGTTGACCTTATTTTTGAGCTATATTATACTAAATCCTTGTTTCTAAAAAATTTTTATTTCTTTTTTGAAAGGAGGTTTAGATGAAAAAGGCGCTCATTATGGGAGCAGCTGGAAGAGATTTCCACAATTTCAATGTATATTTTCGGAATAATAAAAATTATCAGGTTGTGGCGTTCACTGCAACCCAGATTCCAGACATTGAAGGGAGGAAATATCCTCCTGAGCTTGCGGGTGATTTATACCCAAATGGAATACCTATTTATCCTGAGGAGGAATTACCAGAATTAATCAGAAAATATGAAATTGACGAAGTCTTCTTCTCTTATAGTGATGTTTCACATCAATATGTAATGAATAAAGCATCTCTTTGTATGGCAGAAGGAGCATCTTTTGTATTATTAGGGCCAGAGGCAACAATGCTCGAAAGTAAAGTTCCTGTTGTATCTGTTTGTGCAGTTCGAACAGGTTGTGGCAAGAGTCAGACAAGCAGAAAGGTGAGTTTAATATTAAAGAATAAAGGTAGAAAGGTTGTAATAATCCGTCATCCCATGCCCTATGGTGATTTAAGAAAACAGAAGGTTCAGAGATTTGCTGATTTTTCTGACCTTGATAAACATGAATGCACTATTGAAGAAAGAGAAGAATATGAACCCCATCTCAGAAATGGAATGATTGTTTATGCAGGAGTGGATTATGAAGCGATTCTCAGGGAAGCTGAGAAAGAGGCAGATGTAATAGTATGGGATGGGGGAAATAATGATTTTCCATTTTATCATTCTGATTTGGAAATTGTTGTTACTGATCCGCATAGGCCTGGTCATGAAATTTCCTATTATCCAGGTGAAGTGAATTTCAGAAGAGCAGATGTAATAGTTATAAATAAAATTGATACAGCTGATAAGAAAAATATTGATCAAATAAAATTAAATATTAAAAAATATAATCCAAAGGCTAAAATAATAGAGGCAGCATCTCCAATATTTATTCAGGATGGAAACGAAATAAAAGGAAAAAGAGTTCTGGTAATAGAGGATGGTCCAACATTGACTCATGGTGAAATGAGTTACGGAGCAGGAGCTGTTGCAGCAAAAAAATATGAAGCAAAGGAGTTAATTGATCCAAGGCCATATGCAGTTGGAAGTATAAAGGAAACCTTTGAAAAATATTCACATCTGACAAATATTCTTCCTGCAATGGGATATGGAGAAAAGCAGATAAAAGAATTGGAGGAGACAATTAATCGGGCTGATTGTGATTTGGTAATAGTTGCTACCCCTATAGATTTAACCCGTCTCATAAAAACAGATAAGCCAGCTCTAAGGGTAACCTATGAACTTCAAGAATTAGGTTCACCAAATCTTGAAGAGGTATTAAAGGATTTCTGATGAGCCAAAAAATTGCTTTGATTGCATTTGGTGGCAATGCACTTTTACCAGAAGACCAGAGAGGCCTGCAATGGGAGCAGATGCGGAATGCTCAGAAAGCTGCAAAATTAATGGTTCATGTGGTTAAGAAGGGATATGAATTGATTATTGTTCATGGAAACGGTCCTCAAGTAGGAAATTTATTAATTCAGATGGAAGAAGCAGTAACAAAGGTTCCTCCCTTTACCCTTGAAGTATGTGATGCAATGACTGAGGGGAGTATAGGATATATGCTTGAAAAGGCTATTATAAATGAATTGAGAAAAAATTCCATTGATAAAGAGGTCGCTACAATTTTAACCCAGGTAGTTGTGGATCGGGATGACCCTGCTTTTGAAAATCCAACAAAACCTGTTGGTCCTTTTTATTCGAAATATAGAGCTAAAGAATTAATGAGAGAGAAAAAATGGAGAATGATAGAAGACGCAGGAAGGGGGTATAGAAAGGTTGTTCCTTCTCCAAAACCAATTGATGTTGTTCCAAAAAGAATAATAAATGATTTAGTCAGAAGCGGAAGAATAGTTATTGCAGCAGGAGGAGGTGGAATACCAGTAATTATTAATGGGAGAGGACTTTTTCAGGGAGTTGAGGCTGTAATAGATAAGGATTTTGCATCAAGTCTTTTAGCAAGAGAGGTAAAGGTTGATTTATTCATAATATTAACTGCAATTGATAGGGTTTATCTTAATTTTGGGAAACCAAATCAGAAAGAGATAAAGGTTATGACAGTTGCTCAAGCAAAAAAATATTTGAAGGAGGGACAATTTCCTCCTGGTTCAATGGGTCCAAAAATTAAAGCAGCAATTGAGTTTATTGAAGGAGGAGGAAAAGAAGTTCTTATTACTTCAGCAAATAAACTTAAAGCTGCTCTTATAAAAAGGGCTGGAACAAGAATTATTCCTTAGAATTTGCGGAGGATGAGAGATGAAAGATTTTATTTCAGTAAATGATATAACAAAAAATGAATTTGAAGAGATTCTCAATCTTGCACAGGATATAAAAGAAAATCCAGAAAAATATAAAAATAAATTAAAGGATAAAATTCTGGCAATGATATTTGAAAAGCCTTCTCTGAGAACAAGGGTGACTTTTGAAATTGGTATGCTCCAGCTCGGGGGAGAGGCAATTTATCTGAGCCCAAATGATATTCAGATGGGGAAGAGAGAGCCTGTAAAGGATATAGCAAGAAATCTGGAGAGATGGGTGGATGGAATTATGATTAGAACTTTTGGACATGAAATTGTTCTGGAGCTTGCAGAATATGCAAATATTCCTGTAATAAATGGTTTAAGTGATTTACTGCATCCATGCCAGGCAATGGCTGACTTCATGACCCTTAAAGAGAAAAAAGGAAAGTTAAAGGGACTTAAATTAGCATATCTTGGCGATGGAAATAATGTTGCTCATTCACTGATTTTTGCTGCTTCAAAATGTGGAGTGAATATTTCTATTGCAACTCCTCCTGGTTATGAGCCTAAAAAGGAGATAATTGAAAAGGCAAGAGAAAATGCAAAAGATTTTGGTAACCTTATTGAAATAACAAATGATCCTGAAAGTGCGGTTAAGGATGCTGATGCAGTTTATACTGATGTATGGGCATCTATGGGACAGGAACAGGAAAGAGAGAAGAGGCTCAAAATTTTTCCTCCCTATCAGGTGAACAGAAAACTCATGTCCTTAGCAAAGGAAGATGCTGTATTCATGCATTGTCTTCCTGCTCATAGAGGAGAAGAAGTTACTGATGATGTGATTGAATCTCATCAATCTGTTGTTTTTGACCAAGCAGAAAATAGACTTCATGTTCAGAAAGCAATTATGATATTATTAATGGGAAGAGAGTAACCATGGAGAATAAAAATAAATTAGAAATTACTCAGGATGATTTAATATTTCTTGAAAATTTGCTTAAAAAGGAAAGGATTCCTTTAACCCTGAATGAATTAACTTTAAAGCTGGCATTTCATAAGACTGCAGAGGATAGGACTAAGCCAATTAAGGTCTATAATCCCTATTCAGATTATGAGGTTGGTGATTTGATTTATAAGTATTATGATGAGCCTTTAAAAACCAGTAGCAGGGGAACAGAACATTTTAAGGGTGGTGTTGTTCTTGAGGTTGTAAGGAAGATTCCATTTCCAAAATTAAGCTGTCAGATGCTTGAAGTAGATTATAGGGGTGGTGGACTTTTTCGTAAATATACGGATTATATGAAAAAGACTAAGACTCAGATTCTTCTTCCATGTAATCTAGATGGTAGAAGCGATCCTGTTGAGTTTTTACCAAAAGAAAAGGATCCACGCCAGGAAGAATTGCCCTTAAAGGAAAACGAGTTAAAATTGCTTGAATCCAGATTAAAAAGCGCACTATCCAAATCAGATAAATTCTATAGTTGGAATGGTTATTGGTATTTAACAGAGGCAAAGGGTGAGATTGAAGAGCAAAAGATTTCAGAGGTTGAGCAGTTTTTGAAAGAGAATAAAAACTCAGTTACAACTCAGGAGTTGATTAAGAAGTATTTTTCAAAACCTCAAATTAGCCCTGAAATTCTTTATCTGGAACTCAATCACATACTTGAAAGCAAATACAGAAAAAAATTTGTTCTTGTTTCTCCTGATAATTGGGGAAAGTGGAATCTAAAGGAAAACTTAGAAGCTTTAAAAAGTAAAATTCCATTATCTGCTCCACGTGCAGAAATGCCTGAAGGAGAAATCAGTAAGAGAGAAATCCAGGAAAAGAGGAAGGAACTTGGACTTGAAAGGGAGAAATCTTTTCCTTGTAAGTTGTATTTAACATGGAGAGAAATTCTCTCGGGTGGAATAAGAATACCTCATGAACTTCAGCGATATTTCAATAATTATAGAGAATATTTATTTAAGAATAAAGAAGATGGTAAAGAGCATCTTGTATATTACTATCCTGAGCATGGTTTTCTCCTTGGTTTTAAGGAAGTTTTTGAAAATCACGCTGTTATTCAAGGCTCAACCTTGACCATAGAGCATGAAAAGGATAATAGATTTAATTTTGTTATTAAAAAGTCAAAGAAAAAAATTATGTATTATAGGAAAGCATACAACTGGGATAATGATAGAATTTTCACTGTAAGAGAGGAGAAAACGAGTTTCTGTGCTGTGAATAGGATGATATATCTTGGAGAGGAGATATTTGAAAATTTGAGTAGACTATATGATGAGAGAAAAGATTTAAATTTACAGGGATTATTACACCTTGTTTTTCAGACATTTGGTGCAGATAGGGAAAATTTTGGAATTCATTATCTTCGACTCTATCATATTGTTGACCTTTTAAAGAATACAGATTTAGAACAAGTAGAGGCAATACTTCTTACATTTCCTGAGTTTTATCCTTCTGAAAAAGAAGAAGGAATTTTTCATTTAGATTTGAAAAAGATAATTCCAGAAGAAAAACCAGAGGAGAAAAAAGAAGAAGTTGTAGTGGAAGAGAAAGTTGAAAAAGAGGTTAGAGTTGTTGAAAAGGTTCCTGAACTTGAGAGAAAAGAGGAGATATATAAGGTTATTGAATCAATGCCAATTCCCTCAAGAGAAGAGGCGGAGAAAGAGGAAAGAGTAGAAAGAGAGAAGCCAAAACCTGAGAAGAAGAAAATCAAAAAGGTGAAGAAAGCGAGACCTGGAAGAGAGATTTCAGCTAAGGAAGCAAAGATAGCAAAGAAATTAATCGAAGAAAAGATAGAGTGGGAAGAATCGAGAAAGGAACTTGTTTCAATTTATCAAGAAGAATCTCAGGCCCAATCATCTGAAAAGCATGAAGAGGAGAAGCCAAAAGTAACTCAATATAGGGAAAAAGCAAAGTTTGGTCTTTTTGCCCAGAAGCTTCAACAGGCACTTCAAAAAGAGACAGAGAAAAAAAAGGATAAAGACAAAAAATAAAGAGTTATTTTATTAAGATTATTCTATGGTCACCGACCCTCTGAGTTATTCCCATTTCATCCAGTAATTCCAGTAATGGAATTGCATATTTTCTGCTTAAATTGGTTATTTTCTTGAAATCAGCAACTGTTAATTTATCTTTTTTCTCGTTCTTTAATTTTAATATTAATTCATCAATCCAGTGAGAATGAATAAAATATCCATCTTTTACTTTTATAATTTTATTTCTTTCTGTTAATAAATGAAGAAAAGCATCAAGTTTCCTTTGAGAGAGATTGAATTCCTTCTTAATTTCCTTAAGGGAAAGGGATGCTAATTTCCCCTCAAAATATAATTTCTCAATTTTTCTGAGAATTTTTTCTTCTTCTGGGCTTGGCCTGATTTTAAAATCTGGCAATGAAATTAAATCCTCAGTTATTTTAATTTTATTTTCTCTTTCAAGCCTCTTTAAAATAATTTGAAAAACCTCTCTTTTTTTAATCTGTAGTTTCTCTTGGAGTTTTTCGCTTGTAATACCTGGTCGGAGGGGGTGTTTTCTATGAAATTTATTAATGATTTTAATAGCTCTTGAGCAATAGAAATCTATTGTTCTTTCTGAAACTATGAAGAGCGGGAAGAATGATAGAATTTTGATTCTCCCTTTTTCTTCCAATTCCTTACATATTTTTTCAATTTTCCCTTTGCTCAGATTAACAAATCCCTTGATATCAGATTCTGTTAAGCCATTTGCTCCTTTTAATTCAGTCAATGCAAGTAACATGGTTTCAGTATCCTTATTCAGTTTTTCAAGAAATTCTATTTTTCTCCTTTTGGGCTGGAATTTTAAAGGCATGGGATTTAAAACAGTACCTTCACAGATTTTAGATTCATTTTGAATATCAAGAATAATAAAATTGTCTTTCCATTTCAGGCTCAAAGGTTGATAGAGTATAATTCGGGCAAAATCAGAATTTTTTGGATTTATCTGTTTTTTTGTATAAAGTGATAAAGTCCCCCTCACTTTGTTTTTTCCAGATTTTATTTTTATTTCCTGCTGATTTTTTATGGTTTGCTCGCAGGAGAATAGTAGAGCATCAAGATGATGTGTTAGAGATTCACTGCTCATGGCTGGTTCATATCCTGTAATGTTTTATTTCGAGTAAATCAGGTTTTTTATAACCCTTCCTATTTAGAAGAGAAAATGTGTATTTTTTACCAAGTTCAACCCCTGGCTGGTCAAAAGGATTTATATTTAACATTTCTCCTGCAAGTGCAGTTTGCATTTCCAGCATTAAAATAAATTGTCCAATGTAATAAGGATTTAATTCAGGTAGTATAAAAGTTACACTAGGTCTGTTATTTTCAGCCAATGCAATTTCAGTTGCTTTTTTTTCTGCTTTGAAAACCTGACTCAACATTCTGTTTTCTAAATATTCTATTGAAGAAAATTTAATTGGAAGTTGAGGAATTTTGATATCATCACTGTAGGAATCAATTTCCCAGAAAGTTATAATTTTATCACGGGGACCTTCCATGTAAAGCTGTATCTGTGAATGTTGATCCTTTGTTCCAAGAACTCTTACTGGAGTCTGTCCCCAGTTAATCTCTTGCCCATCAATTGTATATTTCTTGCCAAGGCTTTCAGCCCATAGCTGGCAATACCATTCTCCAAGTTTTTCTAGCTTACTTGAATACGGCATTATTATTTGTATTTTTTTACCTTTTTTATAAAATAAGAGATATATAAGCGCTGAGAAAAGAGAAGGATTTTCTTCAGGATCGGGAGAAGTTATCTTATCCTTAATTGATTTTGCTCCTTTTATAATTTCCTGAGGATTTATTTTTAGGAAACAAAGGGGTAAAAGAGCAACAATAGAAAGAGCTGAATATCTTCCACCCAGATGTTCTGGAAATGGAAAAACTTTGTATTTCTCCTGAATGGAGAGCTTTAAAAGTTCATTATCAGATTTATTTTCAGTTATAACTATTATATGGTCCTTTACTCCCTCATTTCCGAGTTCATTCTGAATTTTCTCTCTTAAAATCAGAAATGTTGCAAGAGTTTCTGTTGTTTTACCAGACTTACTTATCACAAAAAACAAGGTTTTTGAGAAATCTATAAGATCAGTTAATGGATTTATTTGATATGGGTCAATATTATCAAGGAAAAATACTCTTGGTTTTCCATTTCTTTCCTTGGAATCGAATAAGTTATGATAATAGGATAAAAGGGCCTGAGAAATTGCCTGAAAACCAAGGCTTGACCCACCGATTCCTATTAAGACTATATTTTCATAAAGTTTTTCTTTGGCTATAGCAAAATTATACATTTCATTTAGTTCATTTATTGAAGGTAAATTCAAAAATCCGGGATTTTTCCTTAGTAAATTCTTTAATGAAGAGATTGCCTCATTATATCTGGATTTAATGTTTTCAAGCTGAAGTCCGTTTTCTATGTCAAGAGGGGGTGAAAGGGAAAATGTATAGTCAAATATTATTTTTTCCATTTTTATCGAGAGGGAACAAAAAATACTTTTCTTCTGTAAATATCAACCATAGCAAGAGTTACTTTTAATCTATCTCCGAGTTTATATATTTTCCCCTTTCTTTTTCCTTTTATTGCATAAGGTGAGATTTTATAATAATAATCGTCTCTCAAGTCACTGTAATGAATCATTCCTTCTATAAAATATTCATCAAGTTCTATTATCAAACCTTCTTTTGCAATATCCATAATAGTTCCTGTAAAAACCTCTCCAAGTTTTGATCTGAGAAATCTGATAATTCTCCATTCAATTAAATCTCTTTCTGCATCTTCAGCATTCCTTTCTGTTTCAGAGCAATGTTCAGCGATTTTATCCAATGGAAGATTGTTTATTTTTTCTCCCTTTAAAGCCTTCTTTAAGATTCTGTGAACAACCAAATCAGGGTATCTTCTTATAGGAGATGTAAAATGAGTATAAAATTCCTTTGCTAATCCAAAGTGTCCTGCATTTTGAACAGAATAATGAGCTAAAGGAAGGGATTTCAATATTTTTAATGAAACAAATTTCTCTTCTGGTTTTCCTTGGACTTTATAAATAATTTTTTGAAGGTCAAAAGAGGTGAGGGGTTTTTTCCCATTTTGCAATAGGCCTAAATTTTGCAGAAGTTTCTTTAATTTATCAAGCTTAAGTTTTTCCGGGCTTTCATGAACACGGAATAGCAGAGGATAATCGTTCCCTGCAAGAAAGGATGCTACTGTTTCATTAGCAGCGAGCATAAATTCTTCTATAATCTGGTGAGCCTCATTCTGTTCAAAGCGTCCAATAGCGTGCAATGTTCCATTTCTATATATGAGTTCAGGTTCAACCAAGTCAAAATCTAAACTCCCCTCTTCTATCCTTTTTTCCCTCAAAATCTGAGCAAGTTCTCTCATTAAAAATAGAAGACTTACGAGATTTTTGTATTTTTTCTGCTCCTCCTTGTCGTTCTGTAAAATTTTGAAAACAGAATTGTAGGTCATCCGAGCATAACTTCTAATTATTGAGGGGGTAAATCTATAATTTAATATTTCACCTTGCTCATTGATTTCCATTAATACAGAAAATGTCAATCTGTCTTTACCTGGTTTCAAACTGCAGACCTGATTTGAAAGTCTCTCAGGAAGCATTGGAAGAACCTTATCAGGAAAATAGACACTATTTCCTCTTCTATAAGCTTCTTTGTCTAAATTAGACCCCTGTTTTACAAAATGTGATACATCTGCTATATGAACTCCCAGTAAATAATTGCCATTTGAAAGCTTTTCTAAACTCACAGCATCATCGAAGTCTCTTGCATCTTCTCCATCAATTGTAATTACAATTTTATTTCTAAAGTCCTCCCTTCCTCTAATATCCTCTCTTTTTAATTTTAAAGGAATTTTATTTGCTTCCTGAATTACCTCTTGTGGAAAGTTTTCAGAAAGAGAATACTGAGAGGTAATTACCTTTAAGTCAACTCCAGCTTCATCTGGATACCCAAGTACATCAGTAACTTTACCCCTTAATCCCTCGGTTAATTCAACTTCAACTATCATACCCGGCATTGGATTAAAAGGTGAGATTTTATCAAGGATTATTTCCTTTGAATTCTTGAAGTCAATTGGAATTAAGAAGTTTCTATTTAATTTCCTCTCAAAATATCCATATATTTTTTCATTTTTCCTTTTTATTACTTTAATTATCTTACCTTCGTTTTTTCCACCTTTTCTTTTTCTTGTGTAAATTACCTCAACCAAATCTCCGTTTAGAGCATCCTTTGTTTTGGTAGGAGGTATAAATATATCATCTAAAAGTTTATTTTCTGGAACAACGAATCCATAACCATTTGGATTGGATACATATTTTCCTGTTAAGAGACCTCTATTTTCTGGAAGATAAAATCTATTGCGGGTCGCCTTCAATATACCTTCTTTAACCATTTCCTTAAGTGTCCTTTTAAGTTTCGATTTTTCTCTGGGTGAGAGATTAAGTTTCTTCTCAAGCTGTTTTTTAGACGCACTTTTCCCATAAGATTCAAAAAATTCAATAATTTTTCGTTTTATACTATTCATCAATCTAATGATATCGTATGAATCGGGTTAAAGTCAAACTATTGATTTTTCATATTATAGGATGTAATATATACTGTTTGTATTTCATAGCTTGAGGAGGGCAAAATGAAGAAAAAGTATGTATATTTCTTTGGACCTGGTGGAGCTGAAGGGAATAAGGATATGAAGGATATTCTTGGGGGAAAGGGATCTGGTTTAGCAGAAATGACAAATGCTGGACTTCCTGTGCCTCCTGGTTTTACTATTTCAACAGAAGTTTGCAATATTTTCTATCAGAATGATGAAAAAGTTCCAGAGGAAGTAATGAAGGAGATTCTTGAAAATCTAAAGAAACTTGAGGAAGTGAATAACAAAAAATTTGGTGACAGAGAAAATCCCCTTCTTCTTTCAGTTCGTTCAGGTGCTAAATTTTCAATGCCTGGAATGATGGATACGATTTTAAATTTGGGTTTAAATGATGAAACTGTGGAAGGGCTTGCAAAGAAGACAGGTAATCGAAGATTTGCTCTTGATTGTTACAGAAGATTCATACACATGTTCGGGGATGTTGTTCTTGGTATACCAAAGCAAAAATTTGAAGAGATTCTTTCGAAAATCAGGAAAGAGGCTGGAGTTAAGTATGACTACGAATTAGATGAGAAACATCTTGAGAAATTGATTTCTGAATATAAGAAACTGGTGAAGAAAGAAAGCGGGAAAGACTTTCCCCAAGATGTTTTCGTTCAATTAAAAATGGCAATTGAAGCAGTCTTTAAATCATGGAATAATCCAAGAGCAATAGTATATAGGAAATTAAATAATATACCTCATAATTTAGGAACAGCAGTAAATATTCAAACAATGGTATTTGGAAATTATGGTCCCACTTCTGGGACAGGGGTTGGTTTCACAAGAAATCCAGCAACCGGAGAGAAGGAATTTTATGGAGAATTCCTTTTAAATGCACAAGGTGAGGATGTAGTTGCTGGAGTCAGAACCCCAATGCCTTTAACTAAGCTTAAGGAAGTTCTTCCAGAGGTATATGACCAATTAAAAGAAATTACAGATAGACTGGAGCGTCATTATAGAGATGTTCAGGACTTTGAGTTTACAATTCAAGAAGGAAAATTATATATGTTACAGACAAGAAGCGGAAAGAGAACAGGTATAGCAGCTGTTAAAATTGCAGTGGACATGGTTGAAGAAGGAATAATAACAGAGGAGGAAGCACTTGAACTCGTTGAGCCCCAGGCTTTAGATCAGTTGCTTCACCCTGTTTTTGACCCAAAGGAAAAGGAAAAATATCCTGCTGTTGCTAAAGGACTTGCAGCCTCACCAGGTGCAGCTACAGGTCAGGTTGTCTTCACAGCAGAAGATGCTGTTAAATGGGTAAATGATAAGAAAAGAGTTATTCTTGTTAGATCAGAAACCTCGCCTGATGATATTCATGGAATGAGTGTTTCGCAGGGAATTTTAACTGCAGTTGGAGGTATGACTTCCCATGCTGCAATTGTAGGTCGTCAAATGGGTAAGCCATCTGTTGTTGGATGTGGTGCTTTAAGAATTAATGAGGAACAAAAGTATTTTGAGGTAAATGGGAAGATGGTAAAAGAAGGAGACTGGATTTCAATTGATGGAACTACAGGAGAAGTAATATTAGCCCATGTGCCAACAAAGCCTTCAGAAATAATACAGGTAATAGAGGGAACAATTCCTCCAGAGAAATCTCAATTATATCAATATTTCACTAAATTGCTTTCCTGGGCTGATAAGGTGAGAAGACTTAGAGTAAGAGCTAATGCAGATACTCCTCGTGATGCAAGAATTGCTTATTCACTTGGGGCAGAAGGAATTGGATTGTGCAGAACAGAGCACATGTTTTTTGCAGAAGACAGGCTTCCTTACATGAAAGAGATGATATTGAGTACATCTGAGGAAGAAAGGAGGAAAGCTCTTGAAAAACTGCTTCCTTTGCAGAGGGAGGATTTTTATCAGTTATTTAAAGAAATGAAGGGTTATCCTGTGACAATTCGAACACTTGACCCACCCCTTCACGAATTCTTGCCCTCAAAAGAAGATTTAAGGGTGGAGATCACAACTTTAAAACTCCAGGATCCAGAAAAGAATAAAAAGAAAATTGAAGAGCTTGAAAAATTACTTCATAGAGTTGAAGCACTTTTTGAGTTCAATCCAATGCTCGGTCATAGAGGTTGCAGATTAGGAATAACCTATCCTGAAATTACAGAACTTCAGGCTCGAGCGATTTTTGAGGCAGCGTGTAGACTTGCAAAAGAAGGTGGAAAGGTAATTCCAGAAATAATGATTCCTTTGGTTGGACACGTCAATGAGTTGGCTCACCAAAAGGAGATAGTGGAAAGAGTTGGTGAAGAGGTAATGAAGAAATATGGAGTAAAGGTGGATTATACTGTTGGTACAATGATTGAGATTCCACGAGCTGCAATTACAGCAGATAAAGTAGCTGAAGAAGCTCAATTCTTCTCATTTGGAACAAATGATTTAACTCAAACAGTTTTCGGTATTTCTCGTGATGATGCAGGAAAATTCTTAGTTGCATATCTTGAAAAAGGTATATGGGAAAAGGATCCATTTGAAACAATAGACCAGGATGGTGTTGGTGAGGTAATGAAAATAGCAGTTGAAAAGGGAAGGAAAACAAGACCTGATTTGAAAATTGGAATTTGTGGAGAGCATGGTGGAGAACCCCTATCTGTTGAATTCTGTCATAAAATCGGTTTAGATTATGTAAGCTGTTCACCTTTCAGAATTCCAATTGCCCGTTTGGCTGCAGCACAAGCAGCTCTAAAAGAAAAGAAAAAATAGAGATAAATATACAAAAATAGAAATAAATGTTCATTCCTATTTATATAAAAACTTATGAAGAAGGTCTTTTATCCGAGAAGATAGAGCAAGCGTGGAGCATTTTAGAAGAATGCAGTCTTTGCCCAAGAAATTGTAGGGTTAATCGTTTAAAAGGGGAGAAAGGAGTTTGCAAGGGTGGTTTTTTACCTATGGTGTCCTCATATAACCCCCACTTTGGAGAGGAAAGTCCGCTTGTTGGAGAGCATGGTTCCGGAACAATTTTCTTAACGCACTGCAATTTGAGATGCATTTTCTGTCAGAATTATTCAATAAGCCATGAAGGAGAAGGCAGAGAAATTACATTTGAGAGATTGGCGGAAATGATGATTGAACTTCAGGAGCTCGGTTGTCACAATATAAATTTTGTGACTCCAACCCATTATGTTCCTCAGATTTTAAAGGCGCTTGAGATTGCAATAAAGAAAGGGTTAAGAGTCCCGCTTGTTTATAATACAGGCGCTTATGATTCATTGGAGACAATAAAAATTTTAAATGGAATAATTGATATATACATGCCGGATTTTAAATATGCAGATTCAGAAGTAGCAAAGAAATATTCACATGCTCCAGATTATCCAGAAGTGGCGAAAAAGGCTATCAAGGAAATGCATAATCAAGTTGGAGATCTTGTGATTAATGAGAAAGGAATAGCAGAAAGAGGGCTTCTCATAAGACATCTTGTTTTACCAAATGGTTTAGCAGGAACAGAGAAAATAATGAAATTCATTGCTGAGGAGATTTCTAAAAATACATATGTGAATATTATGGATCAGTATTATCCCTGTGGAGAAGTGTATTCTGACTTGTATCTTAATAGGAGAATTACACCTGAAGAATATAATGAAGCAATAGAATATGCTAAAAAAGAGGGAATTCATAGACTTGATAAGAGGGAGAAAAGAATCATATGGTGGATTTAATCTTCTTTTACGATTTTAATGGGAACTGAAGATTTTTTCTTTATTTCGTTTACTGCTGAACCAAAAAGAAAGCGAGAAATATTGGATCTCTTAGCTCTTGTTAACACAACTAAAATTGGTTTTTGTTCATTAATAAATTTCAGGCATTCCTCTGCGAAGTTCCCTGTTCTCATAATTGTTTTACATTCAATACATTTTTCATCTGCTAAGTCCTTAATTTCTTTTAACTTCTCTTCTGCCCTTAAACGGTACTCTTTTAAAAGAGCTTTTACAACTTCTTCTCCTGGTTTTTCCCCTAAGAAGCCAATATCTGTTAATTTACCGAAAATAAGTTCTGGCAAGTCAGGATCCACAACAAATAGGGCAATAAGAGATGCGGATTCCTTTTCAGCAAAGCTTAATGCGTATTCAATTGTTTTTCGGGACTGGCGAGTAGTTGAAAGGGCTAAAAGAATTTTTTTATCCTTCTCCACAAGGAGGCTTATAACATAAAGATTAGAAGAAATCAAATTGCCTTTAATTAAAAAATAAGGAGATTTAAAATGAAAATAAATCATATGGCTTTAATCAATAATTCAGAGGAAAAGGCTGATAAATTCTACAAGGAATTTCTGGGCTTAAATAAACTTAGATGTTTTGAAGTTTCTGCTGAGATGGCTCAAAAAATTTTTAATCTAAAAGTGAATTATAAAGTGATTGTTTATTCAAATGATCAATTCAGGGTAGAGATTTTTATTGACGAGAAGTATAAGGGTGATAAAAATTCTATTCCCCATGTCTGTATTGAGGTAAAGGATAGGGAAAAGCTTATTTTAAAAGCAGAAAAAATGGGTATTGATTATACAAAAATTCCAAAACAAAATTCTTACTATCTATTTATTCGCGATTATAATGGGAATCTTTTTGAAGTAAAGGATATAACTTAAAATCAAAATAAAATAATTCAAGACTTGACAGAGGAAAGAAATGCCTTTAAATAAGTAAAGACATGAGATTAATTAGAATTTTGTTTTTTATTGCCCTTTTTCTTTTAACTAATAGTTTTATCTTGAGTGAAATAAAATATGGAGGATATTTTTCCTTTGATTACATAAAGTCTCAAAAGGAAGGTATTAATCCAAATGGAGATATTTTAAATAGTTATTTTTCATTGAATTTTAGTGGAAAATTTGATTCTAAATTCTATTTTTATTCAGAAGTTAGGACAGAAAATGCATTATCTGATTTTTTTCTTGAGCAGGCCTGGGTAGGATTTCGAGGAGGAGCTTTTTTTAATTTAAAATTAGGTGCATTTTTAGTTCCCTTTGGAATGCTCAATCAGATTCATAGACCAAATCAAATGAGATTAATAAATCTTCCTCTTTCTCATGAAAATATTATTCCTGTGCCGTGGACTGATATTGGAGTATCTATTGATGGAAAATATGGTATTGTTTCATACTCAGTTTATCTAACAAATGGTCTTGGAGAAGGAAAAGACATAAGTGGGGGTAGGCAATTCAGGGATAATAATAAGGATAAAGCCAAAGGTGGCAGGCTTAGTGTCTCTCTTGGAAAAGGTCTAAAAATTGGATTTTCTCAATATAAGGGTAAATATAATTCAGAAAATAATTTAAATCTGAATTTGAAAGGAATTGATTTGATATGGTCGAATGCAAAAACAATATTACTTGCTGAATACTCAAAAGCAGATATTGAAAATAGGATTCCCTATGAAAAGGGTAAGGCAGAAGGCTATTTTATAATTTTTTCATTTTCAATTGGAAATTTCAGTCCTGTGTTCAGTTATCAGTTCTTAAATTATAAGGATCCCTTTCATGGAGAAGGATTTATTCCTGGTTTGAAGGAAGGTGCTGGGATAGATAAAAAAAGAGAGAGATGGACTATTGGTTTAAATTATTATCCAGTTAGCAATATTGCATTTAAAGTGGAGTATCAGTTTAATAAGGAAAAGGATTTACAGCTGAAAGATAATACACTAAGAATTCAAGTAGCAGTCTCATTTTAATATTGACATCAATTCCGTCAGATAATATATTATTTTCAAAAGCTAATGAGAATAATTAAAAGATTCTATTATGTTATCGCTCTTTTCTCACTAAGTTGTATGTTTGTCTTTGGAAATGGTTTTAATTTAAACAGCCTCGGTTCAAAGGCATCAAGTATGGGAGGGGCATTTGTGGGATTGGCAGATGATTTCAGTGCAATATTCTGGAATCCAGCTGGATTAACCCAAATTGATACCATAAAAATGGGATTTTTTTTGAATGATAATATTTCTTTTGGTTCTTATAAATACAAATTTCCATTTTTAGGGATAGATATAAGTGCAAATACTATTAATAATCATTACTTTTCTGGAATGGTTTTCTATTGTAGACCTATAACAGAAAAACTTTATACAGGATTCGCAATTTATATGCCTTCTCATACCGGAGCTGGATGGGATGGAAATGATTTAAAAGAATTAACAGGTGGTCAGGCCCTAAAATGGTATGGGAGAATTGGTGTGTTAGCATTTTCTCCTGTTATTTCTTTTAAGTTAAATGAGTATCTTTCACTTGGTGCAACAATAAATGTATATTATGGAATGCTGGCATTAAAAATGCCTGCTTTTGAGGAATTAGGACAATATGAGGAAGATTCAGGTGGATATGGATATGGAGCAACATTTGGGATTTTAATTAAACCTTCTAAGATTTTAAGTTTAGGATTTTCTTTAAAAACTCCTGTTAAAATAGACTTCGATGGGAGGGCTAAGATTCCTTTATTATCTTTTCTTGATTTTAACCCAGAATCAAATTTCAGGAGAGATATTACATGGCCAATGTGGATTGGTGGAGGAATAGCTTTGAAACCATCTGAGAATCTAATAATCACTGGAGATATTCATTGGACAAGATGGAGTGTAGTGAAGGAAATCTATACATATTATGATGATTTTGGCTGGAAAGAACTTTTTGAATCAGAAGAAATGAATAAAATGAAGTTTGATTGGAAGGATAAAATTCAATATCGTATCGGATTTGAATATTCTCTTTCGAAAAAAATAGCATTAAGAGGTGGTTATTACTTTGACCCAGCTCCAGGCCCGAATAAAACATTGAATATTCTGCTTCCAACTTATACCTTTAATGTATTAACCCTCGGGCTGGGCTTCAAAACCGAAGATTTGATAATTGATCTTGGAGTTGAGTATATGGCTGGTAAAAAAAGGAGAATTTCAATGAATGAAATTATTGGGAGGGGGATGCCAGGAATTCATAGCATGAAAATTATTGCTCCGAATATTAGTTTTACATATATTTTTTAAAAGGGGAAAACAATGAGAAAAAATAGTTTTTTTGAAAATCTTATAAATTTATCTGATCTTTTCATAATAGTTCTTGATGAGAAGGGATACATAACATATACAAATGAAAGCTTTCAGAATTCCTTCGGTTTACTTCTTGAGAAAATTCTAGATATCCACATTACTGAATTTATACCAGAGGATTATCAAAAGAAGTTCTTAAAATATTTTGAAAGGATTTTAAAGGAAGGCGGGTTAAAAGAAATTGAGATTCCTTTTTTAAAAAAGGACGGGAAGGTGGTATGGCTCGAGGGAGATTCAAAAGTAATTCATTTTGAGGGAAAGGTTAATGTGGTAAATATATTCAGGGAAAAGGAAGAGAAACCTCATCTCACAGATGCGGTCTTTGAAAATAGCGTTTTTCCGATTGCAATTGTGGATAAAAAATTATTTTTTCTTAAAGTTAATAGAGAATTTGAAAATTTGACATCCTATAAGAAAGAAGAACTTGAAGGTAAGATAAACCTAATAGATCTTGTTACTGAAACCAGGAAAGCACAGGTTTATTCATTCTGCCTTGAGCAGATGCAGGGTAATTATGAAAATGACAGGCTTCAATTTAGAATCTTTGATAAGAAGAGAGAAATTAAAGAAGTTGAGATGAGTCTTAATTATATTCCAGAGGAAAAAAAAGCAATTGTTTTTTTCAAGGATTTGACTGAAACAAGGAGACTGGAAGAACAAATTATACGCTCTGAGAAGCTATCAACTCTTGGTGAAATGATAGCAAGTATAGCTCATGAGTTAAATAATCCTCTTTCTGCAGTGATTGGATTTTCCGGTCTTCTATTGAGTGAAGAAGTGGAAGGCACAAAAAAGGAAATGATTGAGAGAATTTATAATGATGCCCAAAGATGCCATAAGATAGTTGGAAACCTTTTAAGCCTTGTAAGAGGTAAAACCACAGAGAAAAAGCTGGTTAATTTAAATCAGATAATTGAGAAGACAATAGAAATAAAGGAATATGATTTAAAACTGGATAACATTATAATTGAAAAAAAACTTGAACCCTCTCTTCCAAGCATTGAAGCTGATTGGCATCAGATTCAACAGGTTATATTAAATTTAATAAATAATGCTCATTTTGCGATTGTTAATCAGGGAAAAGGGAAAAAAATAACTATTGAAACAAAATTAAAAAACTCAAAGGTGATTTTAAAGGTTGCTGATGATGGTCCAGGTATTCCTGAAAAAATACTTCCTAAAATTTTTGAGCCCTTTTTCACCACTAAGGAAGATACTAAAGGTGCAGGTCTTGGACTTGCTATAGTAAAAAGAATAGTCGAGGATCATGAAGGGGAAATTAATGTAGAATCAAAAGTAGGGGAGGGGACAGTTTTTTACATAGAATTGCCAATAAAAGAAGTAGAGAAAAAGGAGAAAAAAGAGATTACACCTCCTGCAGGAGAATTGAGAGTAAAGAAGAGAGTTCTCGTTGTAGAAGATGAGCCATCTGTAGCTCAATTATTTAAATATATCCTTAAAAAGCACGGTTGCGAAGTGGAAATTGCCAAGGATGGAAGAGAAGCTTTTGAGATTTTGAAGGAAAAAAGTTTTGATTTTTTAATTTCTGATGTTCGAATGCCAGGAATGGATGGGAAAATGTTATATAAGACTATAAGAGATACAAGAATATTCAGTCCTGATTCAATTATTTTGACTTCTGGTGATATGCTTAGTGATAGAACTCAGGAATTTATTAGAGCTTCAAAAATTAAGTTTTTGCCAAAGCCTTTTAAGGAAGAAGATTTATTAAAATTAATAGGAGAATTACTAAAAAAGGAGGGAAAATGATAAAAAAAGCAGTTATTCCAGCAGCTGGTTTTGGAACGAGATTCCTTCCTGTTACAAAAGCAATACCTAAAGAAATGTTGCCCGTTGTAGATAAGCCTCTTATTCAATATGGAATTGAAGAGATTATCTCTTCGGGTATGGATCAGATTTTGATCATTACAAGTCGAAATAAAAGTTCGATAGAGGATTATTTTGACAAAAATCCCGAGCTTGAAAAGGTTTTGGAGGAAAAGGATAAAAGGGATTTACTTGAGGAAGTTAAGAAGGTTTCTGATTTAGCTAAAATTGTTTACATTAGACAGAAAGAAATGATGGGGCTTGGTCATGCTGTGCTCTTAGCCAAGGATTTTGTAAATAATGAGCCCTTTGCAGTTTTACTCCCTGATGATATAATAGACTCTGAAATCCCGTGCCTAAAACAGCTTGTAGAAGTTTATTCTGAATATTCATGTTCAGTTGTGGCACTGGAAAGAGTGGATGAGGAAGGAACATGGAGATATGGCATTATAAAACCAAGACAGATATCTGATAGAGTATTTAAGATTGAAGATGTTATTGAGAAGCCTGGTCCTGAACGAGCTTATTCAGATTTAGCTGTAATTGGAAGGTATGTTTTTGAACCTGATATTTTCTCAGAACTTGAAAGAACAAAACCAGATAGCAGAGGTGAAATCCAATTGACGGATGCATTTGGGCTTTTATCTAAAAAGAGACCAGTTTATGGTCTATTATTTGAGGGAAGACGTTATGATGTGGGAAACAAATTTGGATTCATTGAAGCTAATATTAGATTAGCCTTAAAAAGAAAGGAATTCGAGGCAAAAATAAAGGAAATATTATCTTCTTTGAAATATTAAAAATGAAACATTATAAATATTTTTCAACAACAGCAGATATGGGTATGGTAGTAAGTGGAAAAGATATTTCCGAAATTTTTATTAATTCAGCAATGGGAATGTTCAATTTATTTTCTGCATCGGAGAACTTTAAGCCAAAAGAGGAATTTATGGTCAGACTTAAGGGAGAGAACTGGGAAGAACTTTTATTTAAATGGTTAAATGAATTGCTTTTTTATTATGATGCCTATAAAATATATTTTGTGGACTTTCAGATCTTGAGAATTGAACCTTATAGGATAGAGGCTTTAATAAGAGGAGATAAGATAGAGAATCAGAAAATTGAAAGAGAAATTAAAGCTGTAACTTATCATAATTTGGAAATAGTGAAAAAGAATAATAAATGGGAAGCAAAAGTACTATTTGATTTATAGAGGAGTTTAAAATGAAAGAAAAATTAAAAAGAATAAGCGAATATAAATGGCTACTCCCTCAAAATGTAGATTCAAGAATGAAAGTTCCGGGCATAATATTTGTTTCGAGAGATCTTCTGACCCAGACAGTGGAAGACGAAGCTCTTGTGCAAGTTAGAAACGCGGCAATGCTTCCTGGTATTGTAAAAGCTTCCCTTGCCATGCCAGATATTCATTATGGATACGGTCTTCCTATAGGTGGTGTAATTGCAACTGATTGGGAGAGCGGGGTTGTATCACCAGGGGGAGTAGGATTTGATATCAATTGTGGTGTAAGATTATTGGTTACAAATTTATATTTGAAGGATATAGAAGATAAAAAAAGAATACTTGTGGAGGCTCTTTATCGTCACATTCCAACAGGAGTGGGATCCAGAGGAAAATTGCGTTTAACTCATTCTGAAGAAAAGGAGGTATTGGCAAGAGGAGCTAAGTGGGCTGTTGAAAAGGGTTATGGGCTTAAAAAAGATTTAGAGGCAACAGAATCTTACGGATGTCTTGAAGGTGCAAATCCTGAGAAAGTGAGTTATAAAGCCCTTGAAAGAGGTGCTCAGCAATTGGGCACACTTGGTTCAGGTAATCATTTCTTAGAAATTCAATATGTAGATGAGATTTATGATTATGGATTAGCCAAAAAATTTAATCTCGAAAAAAATAAAATTACAATAATGATTCATACTGGATCTCGAGGGCTTGGGCACCAAATTGCAACTGATTATTTAGAGGTTATGGGGAGGGCTCTAAGAAAATATAATATTGTCCTACCGGATAGACAGCTTGCCTGTGCTCCAATTAATTCTCCTGAGGGTCAGGATTATATATCTGCTATGAAGTGTGCAGCAAATTATGCATGGGCGAATCGACAAATATTAATGCACTGGACAAGGGAGGCAATATGTAAGGCTCTGAATGCCTCTCCAGAAGAACTGGGACTCGAGTTGATTTATGACCATGCCCATAATATAGTAAAAAAAGAAGAGCATATTGTTGATGGTAAAAAAAGAATTTTAGCTGTTCACAGAAAGGGAGCTACAAGAGCTTTTCCTCCGGGTCATCCAGAATTACCTGCAAAATATCGCTCAATGGGTCAGCCTGTTATAATTCCTGGAGATATGGGTAGATATTCCTATCTTTTGGTAGGAACAAGAGAAGCAATGTCTGAAACCTTTGGTTCAAGCTGTCATGGCGCAGGAAGAGTTTTAAGCAGGCATAAAGCTATTAATAGGGCTCGTGGAAGATCAATAACTAATGAATTAGAAAAAGAGGGAATTCTGGTTAAAGCAGCTGATAGCAGAACTGTTAAAGAGGAGATGCCAGAGGCATATAAAGATGTTTCAATGGTTGTGGAGGCAATAGCAGGAGCAAAGATATCTAAAAAAGTTGCTCGGATGAAGCCTATTGTTGTAATTAAAGGATGACCAGGAATTTAAGATAGATGTTCTAACAATATTTTTATTCCTATACCTATAAGAATTAAACCTCCAAAAATTTCCATTTTTCTTTCGAGAAATTTCCCGATCTTATATCCAATTAGAGTGCTTCCAAAAGACAAAGTGAATGTTGTTATACCTATAATTAAGACTGGCAGGAGGATTGAAGTCTTGAGAAAGGAAAGCGTTAATCCAACAGCAAAAGCATCAATACTTGTCGCAATTGCTAAGAATAATAATATTTTAAAACTGAAGTGATCATAATCCTTTTCTATATCTGGATGTTTTTTAGTTGATTGATATATCATTTTAAGACCTATGAAACTTAAAATACCAAAAGCTATCCAATGATCAAAGCCTGTAATCAAATGTATTAGATTTAGTCCTATTAACCACCCAATCACTGGCATAAAACCCTGAAAAAAGCCAAAAAGCAGGGAAATTTTTAAGGCATTATTTAAATTGAGAGATTTCATGGTGAAGCCTTTTGACATGGATACAGCAGATGCATCCATGGCAAGTCCAATTCCCATTAAGAAATATGTTAATATTTCCATTCCTGTATTTTTATAACCTTAAATTCTACTAAATTTTTTTTGTTTGACAAATATATTTTCTTTTTTGTTATATTTTAATTATGACATCTAATATTTTTTAGGGAAATAGAAGTGATTAAATTTTTTAGAATTTTAATAGTTTTAATACTCTCATCTATTTATTGTTTTGGAATTATAATTAAGGGCAGAGTTATTACAATTGATGGAAAACCATTAAAAGGAGCTTATGTTTTTTATAAATCAAGGAAAGCTATAACTGATAATAATGGTTATTTCAGTCTTGAGATTGACAGAAAAAGAAAAATTCGCCTGACTGTTACTCATGAGGAATACATGGGGAAGGAAATTGTTTTAACTTATAAAGATTACTCAAGGGAAATTATTATTATGCTTGTGCCATATATCAGACAGAGTGAGGAAATTGTTGTTACAGCAATGCGCTATCCTGAACCCTTGACTCATGTTCCAGCAGCAGAGACTGTTATTACAAGAGAAAGTATCAATGAGAAAATGCCAACAAACATTGCGGATACAATTTTTGATAATCCAGGCGTTTCCAATATAGGAATAGGAGGTTTTAATAAGGTCCCGAGCATCAGAGGTCTGGCTCGTAGAAGGGTTTTGATTTTGATTGATAATTCAAGAATTTGGAGCGATAGAAGAACAGGTCCTGATGCTTCTTTTCTTAATCCTTATGATATAGAGAAGATTGAGGTATTAAGGAGTCCTTCCTCGGTTTTTTATGGTTCTGACGCTATAGGAGGTGTTATTCATATATTAACAAAAGAAAATTTTCTAAGGGATTTTGAAGGAAGAATCTATCTCAATTTTAATACTAATAATAAAGAGAAAAAAGCTGGAATTTCCTTTGGTAAAAGAATGAAGAATTTTAATTTTTATTTTTCTCTTCAGGGAAGGGATGGAGAAAACTATCATGCTCCATCTGGTGAGATTTTAATGTCTCATTTTTCAAGTTTTAATCTTACATTTAAAACAATTTATAAGTCAGAGAATAGAAATATAAGTTTAAGCTATATAGGAGAAATTGGTCGTGATATTGGAAAACCTAAAATAAATAGCTCAACCAAACCCACATGGTATCCGGAAGAGAGACAGAATCTGATAATTTTCCACTGGAATGAGAAAAAATTTATTCTGGGAGGGGATTTTTCCTTTAGGGCATATTTTAATCCAAATTCTCTGGAAACAAGAAAGGAAAAAATTTCGTCCTTCAAGGAAAAAGAATCCTATGCATTAAATAAGAGCAAAAATTATGGGTTCCAATTTACATATAGTAAAAAAATAATGGAAGATTTAAGACTCACAGGAGGAATTGATATCTTTGGGAGAGCTAAAGTTGAAGCAAAAAATGAGGACACCTATTTCAATTCATTAGGCGAAATTATAAGAAAAAGGCTTATATATCCAATTAGAAATGGGTGGAGAAATGATGTGGGACTATTTATTTCAGCTGATTATTCGTGGAGTAGTAATCTGGATCTTGCAGGAGGTTTAAGGATTGATTTTCTTAAAACAAAAGTTTCTAAGACTTCATCATTAACAAAATTTGAAACTTCAAAGAGTACATGGACAGGCTTTATTGGAGCATCATGGAGTTTACCATATGGATTTACTTTTTTTGGGAATCTTTCACGAGCCTATCGTTTTCCAAGTTTAAATGAATTATTTTATACTGGGATTACAGGTAGAGGATATATAATAGGGAATCCTGACTTAAGGCCAGAGGTTAGTTTAAATATTGATACTGGTATGAAGTTCATAGGGAAAAGGATTTTTGGAGGTTTATATCTTTTTAAATATACAATTAACAATATGATAGAATATTACGAAAAGGAAAAGGGGATTTATACGTACAATAATATAGAGAAAGGAGAAATAAAAGGGATTGAGTTAGAATTGGAATATTATCCAGTGACTGGATGGAAAATTTTTGGGAATTTTCATTCTTATAAAGGGAAAAGTTTAAAAACTGGTAACTGGCTTAATGATATTCCACCTACTCGGTTAATTCTCGGGACTAAATTGTGGAAGGGAAAATTTTGGGGAGAGATTTATGGAATATTCCAGAAAGAAAAAAATAATCCTGGTCCTGCTGAAATCAGAATTCCTGAATTCAGTGTTTTTAATTTTAAGACTGGGATTTATTTTAGTCCATCAATGCAATTTTATTTTAATATTGCAAATATTTTTAATAGGGAATACAAAGCAAGGCCAGATCCCTATTCACCCTTTGAGCCAGGGAGAAGTTTTATTTTAGGGATAAATTATGGTTTCTAAATTAAATTCAGGAGGAAAATAATGAAGAAAATCTTATTGATTGAATATTTTCTTTTCCTTTTCAACTGCCTTTTAATTTCGCAGACTGTTGTTAATTTTGATGATTTCTTTATCAACAGAACAATGAGAATTGATTATTATCATATTGGTAATGCTAAAAAGGAATTTATTACGCTTGATAAGGTTTATGAGCAGGGTGTCTGGGCTGGAAGTACTCGTAATTTACTCGATCATTTTAATAATGGTCGCTACTTTGTGAAAATTTATGATTACTCAACAAATCAGATGATTTTTTCAAAGGGTTTTGACAGTTATTTTGGAGAATATAAAACAACTACCCCTGCTCTAAAAGGAATTAAAAGAACTTATCACGAATCCATTCTTATTCCTTATCCTAAAAATAAAATTATATTTACAATTGAGAAAAGGGACAAAAATAACCTCCTGCATCAGATTTTCGCACAAGTTATTGATCCAAATGGAATAGATATTATTAGAGAATCACCTGCAAGAAGAGTGAAAATATTTGAATTTTTAAAGAACGGTGATCCTCATAATAAAGTTGATATTGTATTTGTAGCAGAAGGATATACGAAAAAAGAGGAGAAGAAGTTTTCCTCAGATGTGAAAAGACTGATTAAAGTCTTTTTTCAACAGGAGCCGTATAAATCGCATAAAGACAGGTTTAATATATGGGGAGCCTTCAGTGCTTCAGAGGAAAGCGGATGCGATGAGCCCACTTATGGAAGTTATAAGAATACGATTCTAAATGCGACATTTAACTCCCTTGGTTCTCAGAGATATCTTTTAACTGAAGATAATAAAACACTTAGAGATATTATAAGCAATGTTCCTTATGACGCAGTGATAATTTTAGTTAATACTAAGCGTTATGGAGGCGGAGGGATTTACAATTTATATTGTACAGTTATATCTGATAATTACTGGACTAATTACATCCTGTTGCATGAATTCGGACATTCCTTCGCTGGTCTTGCTGATGAATATTATACATCCTCAGTAGCTTATAGTGAGTTTTATCCAAGAGGAATTGAACCTGTTGAACCAAATATAACAGCTCTGCTTGATCCAAAAAATTTAAAGTGGAAATCCCTGTGTTCTTCTGGAGTTAAAATCCCAACTCCATGGGAAAAAGAAGATTTTGAGAAAATGGATAATGAATATCAGAAAATTCGTAGAGAATTAAATAAAAAGATTGCAGAAATGAAAAGGAAGAAGGCGCCACGAGAGGAAATAGAAAAGCTCGAGGAAAAATCCGATAAACTTTCGAGAGAACATGCAAAAAAGATTGATGAGTTTTTGAAAAGAAGTAAAAATTATGGTATAGTCGGAGCTTTTGAAGGCGCTGGATATTCTGCTAAAGGTCTTTATCGCTCCATGGTTGATTGTATAATGTTTTCAAAAGGAGTGAAACCCTATTGTAAAGTATGTGAGAAAGCTATAATTAGAATGATTGAATATTATTCTGAATAGGAGTTTTCATGGATTCTGTGCTTCTTTTAAATCCTCCAGGGGATAGACTTTATATTAGAGATTATTACTGCAGTTTTTCATCTAAGGCGGATTATTACTGGCCTCCCCAGGATTTGATAGTTTTAAGCGGGATATTAAGTGATAAATACAGAGTTAATGTAATAGATGCAATTATTAACAAAATAAATTCAGATGAATGTTTAAAAAGAGTCTTGGATTCAGATTATAAAGCAATAATTTTTACCACAGGAACAGCTACTCTTATTTCAGATTTAGAATTGATGAAAAAAATAAAAGATGAAAAAAAACATATAAAAATAATTGTAAGTGCTGGAATAATGAAATTTATTTACAAGGAATTTATGGATACATATGATTTCATTGATGGTGTTCTGATTGATTTTACTGAAAAGGATTTTATTCATTTTATAGAAGATAGTTGTTCAAGCCCATTGAAAGGATTTGTTTATAGAAAGGATGGGAAGTTAATTGAGCATAAGGAAAGATTACCCATGAAATTTTCGGTTCCTATTCCAAGACATGAACTTTTTGATTTTAAAAAATATAAAATTCCTATTGCAAAAAAATTTCCATTTACTGTTGTAATTACATCACTTGGTTGCCCTTACAATTGTGCTTTTTGCACAGCAGGTGCATATGGATATAGGGTGAGAGAGGTAGATAATGTTATTAAAGAATTAATTTATTTAAAAAAACTGGGAGTAAAAGAAATATTATTTCAGGATCCCACTTTTACAATAAATAAGAAGAGGGTGATTGAATTATGCAGAAAAATGTTAGACAATGGGTTAGAATTTACATGGAGCTGTAATGCTGATATTAAGTCCATGGATGAAGAGAAAATATATTGGATGAAGAGAGCAGGATGTCATACAGTTTCAATTGGCATAGAAAGTGGAGATGATTCAATTTTGAGAAAATATTCAAAAATGATTACTGTTGAACAAATTAAAAAAGTGGTTGATTTGTTGAATAAATACAAAATAAGAATTCTGGGTTATTTCATAATAGGACTTCCTGGAGAGACAAGGGAGTCTATTCTGAAAACTATTGAGCTGGCTAAGAGTCTTAAATTAGATATTGCTTCATTTGCAATTGCAACTCCTGATGTGGGAACAAAGCTCAGGCAGGAGGCAATAGCAAAGGGATGGATCTCGCCTGATGCATTAAATTTTGATAGCACTGAATTTCCGATTATAGAAACAGAGGAGTTGAAGAGAGAGGAAATCTGGAGGTTAAGGAGAAGAGCAGTGAGAGAATTCTATTTACGACCCTCCTATATTTTCAGAAGATTATTTCAGATTCGTTCATTCAGGGATTTAAAACTAACCATTTCCAATGCCATGTCTCTTTTAAGTAAATAAATTCATGAAAAGATTAATTATAAATGCGGATGATTTTGGATTAACGAATGGTATAAATGAAGGAATTATACTTGCCCACAAAAGGGGGATTTTAACAAGCACCACATTGATTCCGAACATGCCTGGTTTTGAAAATGCTGTTAAATTGGCAAAAGAGAATAAGACCCTGGGAGTGGGAATTCATTTGAATATAATTAGAGGAAAACCTGTGAGGAGACCCGAGGAAGTTTCAAGTTTATTGAATAAAAACGGCAATTTTCTAACAATATATCCTTTTATTAAAAAATTCATTCTTGGAAAAATTGAAGCAGAACAAGTTGAAAAAGAGTTCCGAGCCCAAATTGAGAAGGTATTGGATGAAGGAATTGAAATTACACATTTCGATAGTGAAAAACACATTCATTCAATTCCAAAAATTATGGGAATTGTTATTAAATTGGCAAAGGAATACAAAATTCCAAAGATAAGATTTATTAATGAATTTTGTCTCTCCTTTGATATTGTCCGTTCTTTAAAGAGCATGGTTGTGTCCTGTTTAAATAGAAAAATGAAAAGGAATATTTTAAAAGCAGGTATATTGATTCCTGACAGATTTTATGGTATTTGTGGGAGTGGTAGAATGAATAGTAAAAATCTCATAAAAATCCTTACTTCAATTCCAGACGGAGTTACAGAAATAATGGTGCATCCGGGAATAATTGATAATGATTATATAAAAATAGAACAGGAATACGGATCTTATTATCTAAAAGAGGAAAGGGAAAGGGAGCTGGAAGCCTTAATTGATTTAAAAGTAAAGGAAATAATTGAGGAAGAAAATATTCAATTAATAAATTACAGAGATTTAAATTAAAATGAAAAATATACAAGAACCAGAAATTTCAATAGTGGTTCCCTTTTACAATGAGGAAGAGAATATAGAGGAGTTGTATAAGCGTTTGACCGAAACTTTAAAAAAATTGAAAAAAAGTTATGAGTTGATATTTGTTGATGATGGAAGCAGTGATAAAACCTATCAGATTCTCTGTGAATTACACAAAAAAGATAAGCATGTAAATATTGTCAAATTGAAGAAAAATTTTGGTCAAACAGCTGCCTTAGCAGCAGGATTCGATCATGCAGAAGGAAAAATTATCATATCAATGGATGGAGATCTACAGCATGATCCTGCAGATATTCCAAAATTATTGGATAAGATGGAGGAAGGATATGATATAGTTAGTGGGTGGAGAAAGAAAAGAGTTGACAACCTGATTTTCAGAAGGATTCCTTCCCTTGTTGCAAACAGAATTATGAGATTTCTTTCAGGAGTAAAAATTCATGATTTTGGGACAACTTTTAAAGCGTATAAAAAAGAAGTAATAAAAAATATTCATCTATATGGTGAACTGCATAGATTTATTCCTGCTCTTGCTAGCAGAATGGGGGTCAGGATAACCGAGGTCCCGATAAAGAATATTGTGCGTCAAAGGGGAAAATCAAAATATGGATTGTCAAGGGTTAGAAGAGTCTTGTTTGACTTACTAACTGTCAAATTCATAATCAGTTTTATTGATAGACCACTTCAGTTTTTTGGATTGATTGGTTTAGGTTTTGGGTCAGTGGGATTTATAATTGCATTGATTCTTACAATAGGCTTTTATTTCTTTAATTTATCTATTCGGGAAAATTTAGGGAATTTATTATTTAGTATATTTTTAATGATTCTTGGAATTCAGTTTATAATGACCGGTTTATTAGCTGAAATCATATCAAGAGTTTATTTTGCCACTCATAAAACTAAAATTTACTTTGTTGAAGAGACAAAATTTCACAGGAATAAGGAAAAATTTTCTTGATTTTGAATTTTCTCATCTAAAAACCAATGTGTGGAATATGTGGAATTTATAATTTTCAGGAGACCAATCCCTCTATAAAGGAACAAATTAAAAAAATGTGTCAGACCATGATTCACAGAGGGCCAGATGACGAAGGTTATTATTTGGACAATGGAATAGCTCTTGGAATGAGAAGACTCGCTATAATTGATCTTATAACTGGGCATCAGCCGATTCACAATGAAGACAAAAGTATATGGGTGATATTTAATGGAGAAATTTATAATTTCAAAGAATTGAGGGAAGAGCTTATCAAGAAGGGACATAAATTTTATACAAATTCTGATACTGAGACAATTGTTCATTTGTATGAGGAGGAGGGAGAAAATGTTGTTAATAGATTAAATGGTATGTTTGCATTTGCTATATGGGATAAGAAAAGTAGACTTCTACTTGTGGTAAGGGATAGACTTGGAATCAAGCCCTTACATTATTTTCACAAAAACAATTTGTTTATATTTGCCTCAGAGATAAAGTCAATACTTACAACAGATTATTATAAAAGAGAGATAGATTTTGATGCATTGGCAAAATATTTTGCCTTTGAATATATTCCAGCACCTCAGACAATTTTTAAAGGAATAAAGAAACTTCTCCCAGGTCATCTAATTGTAATGAAGAATGGTGAGGTAAAAATAAAAAAATACTGGGATATCAAGTATGAATATCAAAATAGGAGTGAGGATTATTATAAAGAACAGATATACGAAAGATTAAAGGAAGCGGTCAAAAAGAGACTAATTAGTGATGTTCCTTTAGGAGTTTTTCTCAGCGGAGGAATTGATTCAAGCACAGTTACCTATTTAATGAGTAAAGTAAGCAACTCAAAAATTAAAACTTTTTCAATAGGTTTTGAGGAGCAGTCTTTCAATGAATTGGAATACGCGAGAGTAGTGGCAGAACACATTAAATCTGAACACACAGAATTTGTTGTGAAATCAAAAATGGTAAAGGAGCTTGTTCCAGTACTTATGGAATATCTTGATGAGCCCCTGGCTGATGCTTCAATTATTCCAACATACATTATTTCAAAATTGGCAAGAGAATTTGTAACTGTTGCTTTGGCTGGAGATGGAGGAGATGAGTTATTTGCTGGCTATGATACTTATAAAGCCTACCAGATTGCTCGGCTTTACAGAAAAGTTCCAAAGTTCTTAAGAGATTCCATTATTAAGAGAATAGTTTATTTTCTTCCTGCTTCTTCAAAAAGATTGAGTTTCGAATTTAAGGCGAAGAAATTCATATCAGGGATAGATTATCCTCCTGAAATTTCCAATTATATATGGTGGGGAGCTTATAATCCCTCTGAGAGGGATAGGTTATTCTCTGAGGAGTTAAAATCATTATTTAAAGATGATCCGTATTCTCCTGTTTTCTATCATTTAAAAAATTATAAACCTGAAAATATGCTTGATAGACTCGCATATCTGGATATAAAACTCTATTTGCAGGATGATTTACTGGTTAAAGTTGATAGGATGAGCATGGCAAATTCATTAGAAATAAGAGTGCCTTTTCTCGATCACACTTTTGTAGAATTTGCAACTTCAATCCCTTCAAATCTTAAGTTAAACGGATTAAAAACAAAATACATCTTAAAAAAAGCTATGGAGCCTCATCTGCCAAAGAAGGTATTGTATCGGAAGAAAATCGGCTTTGATATTCCCTTAGGAGTATGGATAAGGAAGGAATTGAAGGATTTTGTACTTGAGGTTTTGTCCAGAGAAAATTTGAATCGTCATGGATTTTTCAATTATTCGTACATTGAGAAAATTTTAAAAGAACATTTTTCAGGTAAGCATAATCATCGTCAATTATTATGGCCCTTGATAATTTTTCAGTTCTGGTATAATCGTTACATTAATGTTAAATAAAAAAGAATTATTTAAATTATATGAAAACACTGATTTACTGACTAAAATTTTTATTCGAATAAAATTGAAAATCTGTCCATTCCTTAAAATGGAAAAGTATTTTCCCAGGAGAGGGGAGATAATTGATTTAGGGTGTGGAAATGGTCTTTTTACAAACTTATTAAAATTAGGCTCAAAAGAGAGAAAAATTACAGGTTATGATTTGGATGAGAAAAAAATCCAGATTGCAAGAAAAACTCAAGAAATTAGTAATTCAGGTATAAATTTTTATCATGCTGATATCCTGAAAATAGATTATCCTGAGAGCGATGTTTTTTGTTTGAGTGATGTTTTATATTTAATTCCTTATAAACAGCAGTATTTAATACTAAAAAAATGTTATTCGTCATTGAGAAAAAATGGCTTGCTGGTTATAAAAGAAATTGATACAAAACCAAAATGGAAATACCTATGGAATTTCTTTCAAGAAACCTTTGCAGTTAAAATTCTGAATTTTACTCTCGGAAGAAATTTCTATTTCAGAGGAGAAAATGAATTTAAAAAAATTCTTTCAGAGATTGGATTTAAGGTGAAAGTTATAAGACTGGATAAAGGATATTGGTATCCACATATTCTGTACCTGTGCTACAAAAATAATCTTGACACAGAAAGGTAAATCTTCTAAGCTTAGAAGGAAGGTTTATTTTTATAAAATTAAACCTTCCTTGAAAGGAGAAAAAGCCATTCTCATTTTATTCAATTTGAAATTGGATAAAATGGGGTGAGTAATAAAATGGAGGTAATTATGAAAGTAGGACCAGGAACAATTGTTCTAATGGATTACTCACTTTATCTAAAATCTGGAGAGCTTATTGCAACAACTGAAGGAAAATCTCCAATTGAGTTCGAATTTGGTAAAGGAGAGATATTATCCGCTCTTGAAGAGAGAATTGAAGGTATGGAAGTTGGTGAAAAGAGGGAAATAGTTCTTACTCCTGAAGAAGGATTTGGAAATATTGACTATGATGCAATAATTGATGTTCCGAGAAACAATTTTCCAGAAGATATAGAACTTAAAGAAGGCATGACATTCAGTTTGAAAAGAGAGGATGGAAAAGTAGTCCCTTTTACAATTAGAGGTTTTAAAGAGGATAAAGTGACAATAGATTTTAATCATCCATTAGCTGGCAAAACACTTCGCTTTGTTGTGTCAATAGTAGATGTTAAATCAATTACCTAAAATCCTAAATTTATAGGAGGGGGAAATGAGGAAACTGAACAATTTTTTACTTATTGTAGTAATTTTGCTTCTTTTTCCTCTTTTCTCTTTCTCAAAAGTTGGAGAAGTTTTAAAAGTTATCAAAACCCCAGGACCTTGTCCTACTGGATTGGCTTATGATGGAAAAAATCTCTGGCTTGCGGATTCATTTACTGATAAAATTTATAAAATTTCTCCTAATACAGGTAAGGTTTTAAAAATAATAGATACGCCTGGTTATCATCCTGAAGGTTTAGCATGGGATGGAAAGTATCTTTGGCATATTGACAGAGGAGAGAAGTATATGTACATGATAGATCCTGAAACAGGAGAAGCATTGAGAATTTTAGAGTCGAATAGCAATAATCCCCGTGACCTTGCATGGGATGGAAAATGCATATGGATAGCCGACTATAAGAAAGACATTCTTCTCAAGGTTTCGCCTATTGATGGAATGATGGAGTTAAATTTTCCCTCTCCTGCTCGTGAGCCAGCAGGTCTGACTTTTGATGGAAAATATCTATGGGTTACTGATAGGATGGATGACAGGATATATCTGGTAAATCCTGAAGATGGAATTGTTCTTTCTTCTTTTCGTGCTCCAGGACCTTTCTCCTATGGACTTGCATTTGATGGGAAGACTTTATGGAATGTTGATTTTGAGAATAAAGAAATTTACCAGATAGATGTTTTCAGTGATGATATAGTCTCAAAATGGGATGAATGGGAAGCTGAATTGAAATTTGTGAAGGAGTTTAGAAATTACGGGCCAGGCATAGTTACTTCTCTTGATATTTATCTTCCAATTCCAGAAAATCGGGATAATCAATTTTTGCTTGAGCCAATAAAATTTGAGCCAAAGCCAGATGAAATAATCACAGATGAATGGGGCCAGAAAATTGCTCATTTCCATTATGAAAATTTAAAACCTGGAACAATAGTGAGACCTGGATGGAAGGTTAAGGCTAAAATTTATGCTGTTGAGTATTTTATCTATCCGGATAAGATTGGTTCAATTGATGACATTCCCAAGGAGATAAGGGAAAAATACACAAGAGACGGAGATAAATATAGATTGTATGATCCTTTTATAAAAAATTTAGCACAAAAGATTGCCGGAAATGAGAAGAATCCTTACTGGATTGCCAGAAAAGTTTTTGAGTACCTTGTGGAGCATCTTAGCTATAATTTAAAACCTCTCGGAGGATGGAATCCAGCACCAACTGTTTTAAAAAGAGGAACTGCTTCATGTTCTGAATATTCGTATTCAATGATTGCTCTTTGCAGAGCCTTAGGTGTTCCAATCAGATATGTGGGTGCTATTAGTAGAAGGGGAGATGATGCAAGTATTGATGAAGTTTTTCATAGATGGACAGAGGTTTATTTACCTCCATATGGGTGGATTCCATTTGACGCAAATAAAGGAGATACAGAGCTTCCAGGGCATAGAGCTCTTGGAATTGGAAATGTGAGTTCCCGTTATATAATTACAACCGAAAATGGAGGTGGGGATAAGTATCTCTGGTTTGGATATAATTATGGATTTAAATGGACATCTAAAGGAAAATGTAGAATTTATGAGGAAAGTTATGGTATCTGGTCTCCTTTAAAAAAGAAAAAAATTAGAATACCAATTGACTAAATAGAATCTTTTTGAATATATTGATAATCTATGAGGTCTAAGAACTTAATACTCATTTACATATTTGTATTTTCTCTATTAATCAATAACAATTTATTCTGTCTAAATAAAAATAATCAAAAAGTAAAAGAGTCCATTAAAAGAAATTTTTTCATTGGAGTTCTATTGGGAAATTATAAAATTAAAGATGAAAGATTTGAAAGAATTTATAATAAAAAAAGAACTATAATAGGATTAGAATTCATATATGAATTATATAAAAATCAAAAATATAGAATAGAGACCGGTTTCGGTCTTAAATTTTATTCAACGAACGGATATTCCACGGTAACAAATGATTATACTGAATTCAAACTTCGACCTTATATTCTGAATTTCAGAGTGAATTATTATATTTCTGAATTTTTTGAACCTTTTGCTGGATTTGGTTTTGATTATTACTCTTATAAGGAAGACTGTCCAGCTTTGATAAGCACAGAAGGTGGTAAGTTCGGCTATCATGTTGAAATAGGAGGATGTGTGGGATTCCCTAAATTAAAATGGCTTGGGTTAAGGGGATATTTAAGATACTCAGTGATAAATACGGAAGAGAATAATATAAAGGTTGAACTTGGAGGGCTTGAATTCGGGGTTGGCATGTTTTATAGATTTTCCCTTTAGATAATGAAAACAAAAATATTAATTTTTTTTATAATATTCACTGTTCTAATTTTTTCAATCTTCTACATAATAAAATTTAAATCCAAAAGTAATACTGATTTAAATTCTCCCAAAATTGTTATAATTGGCTTGGATGGGGCAAGCTGGAACTTTATAAGACCACTTCTTGAGGAAGGAAAATTACCAAATATAAAAAAAATAGTAAATGAGGGAAGTTATGGTACTCTTCAAACAATAAGGCCAACAAGATCTATTGTAATATGGACATCTATAGCTACAGGTAAAATACCTCAAAAACATGGAATTTTAAATTGGGTTTTCTTAAAAAATAAGGAATTAATTCCGTATAGAAGTAATCAAAAGAAAGTAAAAGCGTTCTGGAACATTCTAAGTGAAATAGGATTCAAAGTTGGTATTGTTAACTGGCTTGCTACTTTTCCTTCTGAGAGAGTGAGGGGATTTATAGTTTCAGATGAATTCAAAAGAGGAAGACGCTTGGACCCTCTTAAAATAGAACTAACTTATCCAGTGACATTATATAAAAAAATTGAATTTGCATATAAAGGAAAAAAGGATTTTATCAATATATTAGAGAAAGAAAAATTACCCAATTACTATAAGTTATTCTCCGGGAAAAAAGAACAAGGGAAGCTCATAACCCTTTATCCTAATTTTGTTGTAAATGAAAAGACAATTGAATTAGCAGGACTTTATTTATATAAAAGATTTCCAGTTCATGTTTTTGCCATTTATTTCCGCTTAATTGATGTTGTTTCACACTTTGCCTCTGGGTTCCTCAGCTCTGAACTTAGGGAAAGAGCTCTCAAAGAAGAAAAAGAAGGAGGAATTTCTGAGAAGACCTTAAGTCAGATAAATAAAGAATTTAGCAGAATTATTGAGCCAGTTTATGCTTATTCAGATCGAATTATTGGACGTTTTTTAAAATTCACTGGGTCTGACACTACTTTTTTCGTTATTTCTGATCATGGATTCAGTTATCATAGAGGAGGATATGGTCACTCTGATACTCCAGAGGTCCCACATGGAATAATTTTAGTGAAGGGACCAAATATCAAAAAAAATTATGAAATAAAGAATGCCTGTATTTATGATATTGTTCCCACTATTCTTTTCATTTTAAATCTTCCAATTGGAAAAGATATGGACGGAAAAGTTCTAAAGGAAATTTTTAATGAGGATTTTTTAAAGAAAAGAGCTGTTAGGTATATTAATAGTTATGAAGGGAAAATAAGACTTGATGATTTGAAGAGAAATAAAGTTTTAGATGAGGAGCTCATTAAAGAACTTAAAGCATTGGGTTACATTGATAAATAAAGTTGACAAATTTATGGAAATATGTAGAATAAGAAGTCCAAATAACAACAAGGTAGGAGGAGATATTAATGAAGAAAATTTTATTAATTTTTATAAGTATTATTTTGATTAATGGTTTTATTCTGTCCCAGACAATGTCTGAGCCCATTAATGTTTCCAATACTCAAGGAGCATCTAAATGGGGTCAGGTGGCATTTGGTCCAGATGGAATAGTTCATATAGTATGGGAGGAGGATTATCATGATAAGCCAGGCTCAGATATATTTTACGTTTCATATGATGGGGAGAAATTTTCAGAACCCTATAACTTAACGAATTCTCCAAGTGTGGAGTGTGAGAGACCTTCTATCTGCACAAGCCCAAAGGGGCAGATAATTGTGGTGTGGACACAAGGGGATGGAGAAAAAATAGGTTTAAGAGAATATGATCCCCAACAAAAGAAATGGTTACCAATTGAATATATAAGTAAGAACTTAGGAGGGGAAGAAGCTGCTGTTGCTGCAGATAACGATGGAAATATTTATGTAATATGGTTTTCTGAAGGAAGGACATATAGCAGAGCAAAGATTAATGGGAAATGGGAAGATGTCTTTAGAATGTCAACTGTGAGAAGGTCAACGATGGTTTGGATTGCTGCTGGTAAAGATGGAAAAATTTGGGCTATATGGAGAGAAAAACAGGCAAATGGAGAATACAAAATATATTACAGAAGAAGGACAAAAAATACCGAATGGACCAAATCAAAGGAAATGAATTTTCAAGGAGCAAGCCAAGCTCGACCTCATATGGATGTTGGTCCAGACAACATACCAGTAGTTGTTTACTGTGATGTGGATGTAGGGCATCAAAGAGAAATATGGATTTGTACAATTGATGAAAAAGAAAATCCAAGGGAATTAGTTGTTGGATTAGCATTACAACACTACCCAAGGATTGCAATTGATAACGAGGGAAATAAACACATAGTATGGCAAATTGGACCTGGAGACTATGGAAGAGGAATTAAATATATAAATAATATCGGTGGTTCATGGAATGAACCGCAACTGATGCCCTATTCAGGGGGTTCTCCACGGGTACCAGGAATTGCAGCTGATGATTTTGGAAATGTAGCAATCGTCTGGGAATCCTCTATTCCTGGGAAGGATAAGGAAATATGGTTTAGTTCTCTTTACCCCGTGACTCCAAAAAAATACCTCCCTCCAGTTAATTTAAATGTTTCAATTTCAATAAACAATTTAAAAACCAGTATTGAAATAACATATAATTTGAGCTGGGAACCAAATCCAGAAAATAATGAAGAATATATTAAAGGATATAGAATTTACAAAAAGGAAAATGATGGAAAGTTCAATCTTTTAGTTGAAGTATCAAAGACTACCCACTCTGCATCTTTTACTTTTACAAATCCTCAAAGTAAAATTCAATTTGGAATTTCAACTGTTTCACTATCCGGTGCTGAGAGTGAAATAGTAGTTTTTGGCTCAGAATAATGAAAGCCATTAGACTAATCTTACTTATATTTTTCTCTTTTACATTTCTATTCCCCCAGAATGAAGTTATAAATATTTCAAAATCGCCTCAGTGGGAATCTTTTTATCCTCGAATAGCTGTTGGAGAAAATGAAAATATTCATGTTGTGTGGCTTGAAATATATTCGAGTGAGAGGGGAGATATTTTCTATGCCTCTTGGGATGCAAATAATCAAAAGTGGAGTGATCCCATTAATTTGAGTAATAGTGGTAAAGCCTATTCTGAAACATATATGTCATGTGATATAGATATTGATGATTTCAACAGAGTTTATGTGGTATGGGTTGAAAAAGATGTAATTAAATTAAGAATATTTTCAGATGGAAAATGGGGAGGAATTTCTCAGATTGCAAGCAATAGCTTGGGAATTGACTGTCCAAGGATTGCTGTGAGCAAGGAAGGAGATATTTTTGTTGTGTGGTATTCGCTAAATGGTGTTGTGTATTCAAAAGCGCGAGTGGATGGAGTGTGGGAAGAAAGCAGAAGGTTGAGCACTTCTGGAAAAAGGTCAAAATTTCCGGATATTGCAGTGGGAAATGAGAGTGTATATGCTTGCTGGGTGGAAAAAACAGGTGATATGTATCAGGCTGTATATTCAAATAGAAAAAGAAATCTTAATTCTGGATGGAGTTCAGTAAAAAAAGTATATTCAAATAATTTATCTCACCAGCATCCAATCGTTGAAATAGACTCAGTTGATCATCCTCATGTGATCTGGACTTCTTACATGGGAGGACCAAGGGTTGTTCATTATTCTCGCTGGGATGGTTCTAAATTTACAACACCAGAGGAAATTTCATCGGTTAAACTTTTACATTATCCCTCTTTATATGAAAAAAATGATAATTTGTATGCCTGCTGGCAGGTCGGACCATATGGAAGTGGAATAGCAATCTATTATAACACTCGTCAGAAAGGGGAGTGGGGTGATGAAAAGGTAGTTCCAGGCTCAGGAGGATCTACATTTTCGGATGTTTCCACAAGTCCGGATGAGAAATATATATATTTTACTTGGGACTCAGGAGGTGAAATTTACTATCGGTCTTTAAAGAATGAATATCAGCCAAATATCCCCCCTGTTGCTAAATTCACCTTTTCTCCTAAGACAGGCATTTTTCCTTTAAAAGTGAAATTTGATGCTTCTGCTTCATATGATCCAGATGGGAAGATAGTCGAGTATAACTGGGATTTTGGTGACAATTCAACAGGTTCGGGAAAAGTTATTTATCACACCTATGAAACATGGGGTGTTTTTTATATAACACTAACAGTAAAGGATAACGATGGAGACATTGCAAGCAAAACAAAACAAATCAAAGTTCTGCGTTTATTTCAGCCATTAAATATTAGATGGGAAACATTTAAAGATGAGAGTTTATTTTTAAGAAGATATGTTACTGATATTTACTGGGAGAAGAATCCCGAGAATGATGAGATAGCAAATATAGTGCTTTATAGGATATATAGGAAAAAGGCTGAAGAGAGCAAAGAATTTTATACATTGATAGGAGAGGTTGATTCCAATACATTCACTTATCGAGATTATGATGCTGCAGAAGAGGGAGTATATGTTTACACTGTGACATCAGTTGATGATCAAGGTCATGAAAGCCCAATTGATGAAGGACAAAATACAGGTGAAATAAAAAGAAATAAGGAGAAATTTTTAAAGAGAAGATTGAATGAGATTAAGTAGAATAATTTTTATTGTATTAATTTTATTAATTTTAGAGATAAATGTTTTTTGTCTTATTTTCGAAGGGCAAATTCCATCAGCATTTTTCAATTATAAAGGGGAGCTGAATTATATTTACAAGAGCAGTAATGGTAAAATCCTTTTGGAAAATGCAGTTACCAAGGAAATTTTCGTTTTACCATTAAATGAAAATGTTTTTTCTCCATTAGTGAAAAAAGATAGAAATGGAAATCTTTGGTTGGTCTGGGAAGAGTGGAGTAAAAATCATAGTAAGATCTTCATAGGCAGGTTAAAGGAGGATGGGACTATTTCCATTTGTAATACAATTAATGAAAAGGGATTTAATTATTCTCCTGATTTATTTTTTGATGAAAATAATATTCCATGGCTTACATGGGTGAATTGGAGCAACTCACATTTCAGATCATTCATTAGTAATACATCTTCTGGTAAAAAATGGATAGTGAATTCTATTCCTTTTATTTCAATTTCTTCTTCTAAAATAATAGTCAGTAACAATCAGATTTTAGTTTTTTGGAGTGGAAGCTATTCTGGGCCGGAAAATATATATTTTAAGAAATTAGGTTTTAACGATTACCATTATTTTAATTATTTTAATACCATTGATGATATTAATCTCTATCCAAATCTGAATCCTCAGGTTGCAATTGACAAGGATGGGTTAATATGGATGGTCTGGTCAGGCTATGATGGGCATGATTATGAAATATATTGTTCAATACAATATGGTGATAGAGTTTTAAGGAAAATCAAGATTACTGATAATTCTGAGAATGATGTTTCACCTTCACTTCTTATATTAGAAAACAGAACTCCTGTAATAAGTTGGTGTAAAACGAGTAAATGGGGAAGTGACATTTATGTCAAGTTTTTTGAAGGCGACAATTGGAGTGAGGAAATACGAATTTCATTTGGAGGCAATAATTATTTTCCTCAAATAATTTGTCATGCAGGGAAAATAGCACTGATTTGGAACTCATTAAATGAAATAAAGACAAAAGTTTTTTATTTGGATAATCTAAAAATTTTTAATAATTTATCAACCCATTATAGAACACAGTTTATTTATAATCCTCTCCTTCAGGAAAATATATATATTGGTTTTGGGAATAGCATAACTTATGGATATATTAATCATGAACCCTTTCCTGAGAAGGGGTACATACCTCGATTAAAGAATATGCTTAATATAAGCTTTGGAGAAACAGAGGTTCTAAACGAGGGTTACCCGGGAGAATTGACCGAAAATGGTTTGAGTAGAATCGATGGCGTTATAGAAAATGATTCTGCTAGATATTTATTATTAATGGAAGGAACAAATGATGTAATTTTCAATCAAATTTCAATGGACACAAGTGCTTTTAATTTAAGAGAGATGGTAAAAAAGTGTATAGAATATGGTGTATTTCCATCTATTGCAACCATTTTACCTCGGAACGACTGGGCTTGGTATTTCGATTTTTTCCGTAAAAGAATTTTTTATTTAAATGATAAAATAAGAGAAATTGCAAATGAATTTTCCATTCCATTAACAGATCAATTTAATGCATTCTTTAATTACCCAAAAGAAAAAGGAGGTTGGAAGTCTCTATTAAGTGAGGATGGGAAACATCCGAATGAAAAAGGATATCAGGTTATGGCTGAAGAATGGTTTAAAGAGATAAAGAAATTTCCTTTCCCTCCTATAAATTTCAATGTAAAAAGAGTTATAAATGAAATACTCTTTTACAAAGAAGAGATAAATCGTCTTGAGTGGAATGATAGTCCAAAGATTAATATGGATTACTTAGAAGGCTATAAAATATACAGAAAAAGGAAAGGAGAAGAAAACTACAATTTAATAGCCATTGTTCGTAAGAGAAATGAATACTTAGACAAGGATATAAATCCAAATGAAAAATATAGCTATTTGATATCAACTCTAAGGAATGATGGAGTTGAGGGACCATGTGTAGGTCCCGTAAAAGATTATTAGAAGGAGGTAGCCTTGAGAAATTTAGTTAAAACATCAAGATTCTTGATTGTTTTCATTTTTTTATTTGGATGTATTTTCCTCTATGGAGAGGAACCGCTTAATACTTTGAAAAACATAAGTTGCCAAATAGTAAATGGGAAAATTGAAGTTATTGTAGAACTGGAAGGGAAATTTGAGTATGATGTATTTGAACTGTATGTTCCTCCTCGCTTAGTAATAGACATCTGGAAAATTCAGAATATTGCGGTCAAGCCTGAAATTAAAGTAGCTGAGACTGGTGTTTTAAAAATAAGGGTAGGAGAGTATCAGCCAGAAGTTGCTCGTGTGGTTTTTGATTTACAAGAGCCTATCCCTTCATATAATGTTGAAAGAATAAAGAATGGAATTAAAGTCACATTTTTACTCAGAAAAATCCCAAAAAAGGTAAAAGAAATAAAGCCTGTTGAAGTTAAGAAAGTAGAATTACCTCCAAAAAAAATCGAGAAGAAAAAAGTTGTAAGAGAAATCCCGAAGAGAAAGATTGAAAGAAATTATTTTATTCAAATAAGAGGTGGTTTAAGTTTATTTTTAAAACCTGAGTTAACCAGCAGAAAAGATTTCGTGATTTACGGAGAAGATGGATTTATAAATGAAAATTATAAATTTAAAACAAGTTTAATATTGTTTGATGTGAGTGGAGGCACATATTTTAATCTATTCCAGAAAACAATTAAAACAGGACTTGGATTTACATTATGGTCAATTGGAAACGATGCAAGTTTTATTCTCTCAATTCCCCATCCTTTTATTTCAGATTCTCCTAGAGAAGTAAATTTTGACGATAAATTTAAAAATAATTTCTATAATTTTTATGTTTATGGATTATATCCGATTTTTGAGAGAGATAATTTTAAAATTTGGACAGGATTAATTTTAGGATATGCAAATGGCAAAATGACCACGCTCGAGGATCTATCTTTTGAGGAAAAAGCTCCATTTACAAGTTCAGATATAACTATTACTTCAAAATCTTATGTTGAGGATAAAATATCAAATCTATGGGGCGGGTTTAAGGTAAATTTTGAATATCTTATTAATAAGAATTTCTCATTAATAATGGATACAAGATTAATTTACATGAATCCAAAAGTCACCAATTTGGGGAAGAGAGCTAATTACCTTCAGTGGCAGACGCATATTGGAATTCAATATAGTTTCTAAGATTTTTTAAAGGGAAGATAAAAGAATATTCCTCTGGCCCTCCACTCTGGTGGGGGAAATTTTTATCAAAATAATAATCATATCCGAGAGAGAGAATAAATTCTTCAGGAAGGAATGAAATTCTAAAAGACTTATTAATTGGGGCCTTTCGCTTAGATTCATAGGAGCCTATTTTCCCTTTAAAAACAATGAATTTTGAAATTTCTTTACCATCCAGAGTTTTTAGTTTAATCCATGGATTTAATACATAATCATTGCCAAGGGTTAGTTCCCCTCCATATATTCTGGTGATTAATTTAACTTTATTTCCAATTCGGATAATCTTTACAAATTGAAAATAGTCTTCTCCTCTTTTATTTGGAAATTTAAAATATAAATAAATTATTTTGAATTTCTTACTGGTATGAATTGATTTATCTATTTTTTCAATCAAAAGATACTCTTTTTCCAATTTTCCTTCTGGTTTGATAAGTAATGAAGGAGGAGAAAAATAATACTCATATCCAATTTTTATTTTTCCATTCATAAAAAGATTTCTGGTATTGAATGAGTGAGAGAATAATAGATTTGATTTTATTTTATCTTTATATATTATGATTTTCTCTATTTCTTCTCCGTTTTCATCTAAAATCTTTATATAGAAATTTCTAACTTTTTCGTCCCTATTTATTAACTCTCCTATAAAACTTTCTGTTTTAATTTTCCATTCATTAGGAGAGGTTTTTCTAAAAATAATGGATTGAGAATATAGTTTGAAATTACCTGGGAAATGAAAATCAGGATATTTACTAAGTCTGTAAATTTTTATGGTTGGATTATGCAAATCTAATAAATAATCATCCCACTTTGGCTTAAAAGTTTTTATCAATAATGCATTTTTCTCTAAGGATTTATAAAACTTTGCATGGCGAGGAAATTCATCTGGTGCTTCTAGAAACCTTTTATACATTATGTCACTTACAATTATATATTCCACCTTTCTTCTGTGTAGCCATTCAAGGCTTACCTGAGAGAGACTGTGTCTATAAATTACTTTGTAATCTTCTCGAGATATGGGGGGACAGTACATTTCCAAAGCAATTTTCTTTCCTTTTGGAATGAATTTTTCTATCCATTCTTTAGCAACAGTTCGAGTATCTTTTTTAATTAGGCCGTAATTAAATTTATAAATTTTAACAATATCTGGAGAAATTAAAATCAGAAAAACAATTCCTAAGAAGAATGTTTCTTTTTTTCTCAAAAATTTTAATTTAGTCTTCAATTTTTTAAATATAAAATCAAAAGCAAAAGCTGTAATAATAGCAAAAAAGGGTGCTGCTGGCAGGAAATATCTTACAGCGTAGGTTTTCCAATTACCAATTGTAAAAAATAAAAATAAAGGAAGTGAAAATAAAATAATTTCTTTTCTTTTTAAACGAATGATACCAAGTAAAATCCCTAAAAAGGCAAAATACTGTGATAAAATTCCTATGTTTCTTTTAAAACCATATTTTAGATAGAATATTAATGCTGATTGAGATGTAGATGTCCCATAATGACCAGCTTCATAGAGGTGTCTTGCCTGCCAATTAAAATCTCTCCAAAAGGTTGAAAAATCAAAAAATGCATAAGGAGTTCCTATAAAAAAACCGATCAGGAAAAAAAGAACAAAAAGAATTAATTTAAAATTAATAAATATTTTTATCAAGGATTCTCTTCTTTCTAAACTTGAAAACAGGTGAGCAAAAAATAAAGGGATAAATAAAAGATGCCCACCATATTTTGTTGCCATTGCCAAACCAGCAAATAATCCCGCAAGCAAATAATATTTCAAATTTCCTTTTGAGTATATAAGCCAAATAAAATAAAAAGAAAGAACTAAAAAGAAAATCATTGGGACCACAGGCACCATACTATGGGATAATCTGTTATGTGTTAATGAGAAGATTAAAAATATGGAAGCAAATAAGCCAACTCTTTGATTGAATATTTTTTTGCCGATTAAATAAATTAATATTATTGTCCCAATACTAAATAAAGCGACTAAGAATCTTCCAGCAAGCATGGGAATTGTGGGATTCATTTCAAACCAGTCTTTAAATTTAATTCCTTGAGGAATTCTTCCAATAATTTTTCCAAAAAAGAAAAGAATTTTCCAGGAGATGAAAATTAAATATGTATGAAGTGAGGGGACATGAAAAAAATGAGGGTTAAGATCTCCACTAAAATATCCAATTGCAATTTTGGCAAATCTATTTTCGTCAACATGGTATAAATGTGGTAATCCCCATTTCAATCCACTAATTCTTACAATTACTGTGAGCAGAACCAGAAAAGGCAAAATTATTTTTTCTGAAAGATGATTATTGAAATTTTTTACCATGATTTTAATATATACATTTGTTAGGATAAAGTGTCAATTTTCATTGAATTTCTGTTAAAATAACTACGTGGTGAAGCCATTAAGAATATGGGATATAGGACATTCAAATAGAAATCTGGATGAATTCTTAAATTTATTGAAAAAAAATAATATTGAACTTCTAATAGATATTAGAAGATTTCCTTCATCTCAGAAATTTCCTCATTTTAATAAGGACAATTTAAAAATTAAACTCGAGAAATTCAAAATTCGTTATTTATGGCTTGGAGAACAGCTTGGAGGATTTAGAAAGGGAGGATATGAGAAGTGGTTAGAATCGAATGAGTTTAAAGAAGGTCTTAATACCTTGAAAGAGAACGCCCGAAAGGTAAGAACAGCAATAATGTGTGCAGAAGGATACTTTATGCGATGTCACAGGCGATATATTATATTTCTACTTGAAAAAGAAGGGTGGGAAATAATTCATATTTGAATTATTATTTTTTGCTTATTTGTCTTATCTTCAGAAGAAGTGCGATTGCAAGAATAAAGATAAATATAAGGGTTATTATTAATCCTTTCCTTCTGAATTTGACTTCCTTTAAAGCAGAATTTCCAGCCTCAATGATTTCATCAAGCAACTTATTTCCATTTTTAAGTTTTTCTTCAATTTCTTTTATATTAAGTCCATGAATAAGGTCTCTTACTTGTATCAATATTGTATTAACCTCTCTCAACTTGAATCTTGGCTCACTAACTTCCACTCCTGATTTTTGTGCTTTATCCAGTAAAGTTTCTGCTAAATCAATTCTATTGAGGTAATTATTAAGTTTTTGTTTCAATAGTTTTGCAATATTATATGGCTTAGAATCCACCTCATGGCATTTAATACAAACTGCCTTTTCCCCTATTCCTAACATCTCATCAGTAGGAGGAAGGATCTTGTGATTTCCGTGGCAGGCTTCACACTCAGATAGTCCTAATTCATCAAAAGCAGTTTTATGAGGGCTAGAGGAAAAAAGCTCACTTGAGCTTAAATGACACTGTCTGCATACATATGCAATTGAGGTAAGTTCAGGAGGTAATGCACCGTGATTTCCATGACAGTCATTGCAAACAGGTGCGGATAGATCCTTTTTTTCATATAATGCTTTGGCATGTACACTTTCTCTGTAATCTTTTTCTTGATTTGCTGGGATTCCATATTCTTTCATGAGTTCTTTATTGGAGTGACAATTTCCACATGTTGAAGGTATGTTCCATGGGAAGGTTTTTGACTTGGGATTTATAGCTTTGCGAATGCCGTGGACACCGTGGCAATCAGAACAGACAGCAACTTTTGTATCTCCTTTTCTTAAAAGTTTACCATGCTGACTCGTCCAGTATAATGATAGCTGATCCACCCTTAAAGATGGATTGTATTTTCTCATATAATTTGGGTTAGAATGGCAAGAACCACAAAATTCAGGAATTTGATTTCTTGGAGGAGCTCCTTTAAAAGTCTTATCCTTTGCTAAATCTATGTCTTCTACAGATGGATTTCCTCCATGGCAGTCGTTACACTTCAAACCATATTCTCGATGAATATCATTTTCAAATAATATTGCAGGCGCCTTAAGCTCATCCTCTAATTCCATGTGACATTTTATACAATTATTCTCTTCCCCACTTAAATTACCGCCTATCAATAATACAAAAAATATAAAAATTAATTTTCTTTTCATTTTCTCCTATAGTTTAGGGAAAAAATAAGTAACTAAAGTCATTACAATAATGTAAATTAAAATTAGCAGTCCAATTATAAAGAATAATTTACTCTTTTCCTCTTTCTGAGCTTTTTTGTCCAAAAATGGAATTAATAACCAGAAGAGGCCACCTATGAAGAACCCAAAAAGAGCTAATTTTTCCCCCTCTATGAATAATATTTTAGAAGGAATTATCTTTAATGTTGTAAACATAAAAGTAAAATACCATTCGGGTTTAATCCCAGGAGGAGCTGAGGCAAATGGATCTGCCTTTTCACCAATTTCCCATGGGAAAAACACGCAAAGAATTCCTATTAAACCGAGAATTAATATCCAAGCTAAGAAATCCTTTAAAACAAAGTTGGGAAAAAATGGAATTTCTTTTACTTCACGATCTGATAAGCCAATGGGCGTACTCATGCCAAGAGTCTGAACTAAAAGTAGATGAACTCCAAGAATTAAAACAGTAATAAAAGGGAGAACAGCCACATGTATCCAGAAAAAGCGGGGGAGAGTAGCATTTGAAATGACTTTTCCTCCAAGAAGGAAAGTTTTTAATTTTTCACCTATAATTGGAACAATCCCAACAATGTCTGTTCCGACTCGAGTTGCAAAGAAAGCAAGCTTATTCCATGGTAGGAGATATCCAGTAAAGCCGAAGGCTAAGAAAATCAAGAGCAGGAAAAAGCCAGTTACCCATGTAAGCTCTCTTGGAGGTCGATAGGCTCTTAGAAAAAATGTACTAAACATATGAATGAAAATTGCACCAATTAATAAATTTGCTGACCAGCTGTGTACAGAACGGATAAGCCAGCCAAATTTTACCTGGCTCATTATATATTGTATACTCTCAAAAGCTGAGTCTGCTGAAGGAGTATAATATAATAGAAGAAGAATTCCTGTTATTACCTGAATTATAAACAGGAATAAACAGATTCCACCAAAATAATACCAGAAAGAATACTTGTGTTCTGGAACCTTTTTCTTTTTTGTAAGTTGAGCTAAATCTGAAATTTTAAAACGGTAATCAAAATATAGCCATATCTTTTCCCAAAACGTTTTCATTTCAAGTTCTCTTTGAAACTAATATTTTCTCCCCTACAATTTCAACATTATAAGCTTCAAGTGGTCGTGGAGGTGGTCCAGATATCACATTTCCTTTTAAATCAAATCTTCCATTGTGACATGGACAGAAAATCGTTTCTGTATCTCCATCATAAGTAACAGTGCAAGAGAGATGTGTGCAAACTGCAGTAAATGCTTTTAATTCCCCTTCTTTTGTGTTAATCAATATTCCTGGAGAGGATCCAAATTTAAAGATTTTATATGTATTTGGAGCCAATTCATTGATTTTGCCAGCTACAACACTTTTTACAATAACTTCTGATTGTTTTGGGGGCCATATATATTTTAAGACAGGATATAGAAAAGTTATTATTGTTCCAGCTATTCCACCTCCTAAGAGAAAATCAATAAACCTTCTCCTCTTCATTTTTACTTATGGAGAATAGCATAAAGAATTAAAAGAAGTCAAGAAAGAAACAGTAAATTCTTTTATCCTCATTTTCTATCAAAAAATCAATTAGCCTTTGGTTTTAAAATAAGATTTTCTAATTTCTTTAATTTTTCAGATAAATATTCATCCAGCATTAAGTAATTATGTATTCCGTAGCTACCTTCTATTTCAATAGTTTGAAGTTCTCTTTTAGTTTTATTAATAAGCTTGCGGTTTTCTATATATATTGAAGATTTTTTCAACTTGTTAATCAAGTTTTTAATTTTGGATATTTTTTCCTTTATTGTCTTTTGCCATTCCACCATCATTTCATCATAACCTTCTTCATGACATTCAAGACATTTATCTTTTGATGGTTTTATCACCTGATTTTGTCCATTTAAATGGCAATCCTTGCATTCAACACCAGCATCAAACATAACATCTGGTGTAGCATTTTTATAATCAACAATTTTTCCAGTATATAATTTTTTCTGGAGATTATGGCAGTTTGCACATTCTTTTTTAGTATTTAAATGATGGCATTTTGCACATTCTTTTTTTGAAAGAATAAATTCTCCATGCTGGCGAACATTTGAATGACATTTAGAGCATTTTAAATCTCTTTCAAGAATATGTCTTCCATGAGAGAATGTAGAACCATAGACATTAACAGAGATTTCCTCTATGCCAGTATGACATGTAGCACATTCAGAAGGAATCTTTTCTTCTTTTACTATAAATTTTTCGGGTTCATAAGAAATTCCAGCTTCTTTTAATGCAGTAATAAGATTATTGTATGCTGCTGATAATAATTGTTCTGCATACTGAACATTATGGACTCCTTTACCCTGTTCGACAATATCAATGTTAAATGTAGCGTCTTCCAGTAATTTCTTTATTTTTTCTTTATCTCCATTTTTAGATTGTTTGATTTTTTGACTTATATTTTTGTAAATTAATTTAATTTTATTTAATTTTTTTTCTGTTGCTTTCTCCCATTCCCATAAAATTCTTGAAAATCCCTCTCCATGACAGGTCTCACAGGCTTCCGGAGAGGAGATATAGGTTCGTCCCTTTATTAACTTCCCCCCTTTATCCTCATGAAATATATGACAACCCTTACAGCTTAGTCCTTTTTCAAACATAATATTTGGTATTCGCTCCAAGTGTCCTTTTCCTCCTTCTCCTGAAAATAAAATTCTTTGAGCCTGGTGATGTTTTGGGTGGCATGTTTGACAATCTACAAGTGCTTCAATTTTCCTAACTATTTTATGTTGAATTGAAAGATGGCACTGCAAGCATTCTATTTTATGTTCACTTATATGCGTTTTATGCATTAAATCAGTATCATCATATTTGTTTAACCTGTCGACTTCCCAGTGGCATTTAAAGCAATTTTCCCTTGGAACTGTTCCATCCCCCATGACCACATAACTATGGCATTTATTACATGAAAATCCATTTTTGAAAACCGAAGTGTGATTGAATCTAGCTTCCTTTGATACAAGGAATTTTTTCTCATGACAATGGGAACAATCTGAGATTCGAGGGTAATGCTCGCTTTTCTTAAAATGGCAAATAAAACAAGTACTTTCAGTTACTGTGATATGTTCTCCTTGCACAATCTGTGAATGGCAGCTTGTGCATCTGAGTTTTTTCCCTCTTTTTAAATCAGTCAAATGAATTTTATGGTCGAAAATTACTTTTTTAAATTTAACCCTTCCTTGCAAGAGTCTCTTTTCATGACATCCCTCTCTAAGGCAGCTTTCATCTGGAATTTCAGCCCATGGTTTTGATTTTAAATATAATTTTGTCCAGTATTTGCCAATCTGTAATAAGCCTAAAATTTTACTGTTTAATTTTGATTTAAAACCAGGGGGATAATGACAGGTGGCACATTCAACGTTGTTGTGCTTTGAAGTTTGCCAACTTCTGTAAAAAGGTTTCATATAGTGACATGTGGAACAGAATTTAGAATGAGAGGTATATTCTGCTGCTCCTCCAAGTAATAATAAAATTAAAAATACGAACGAAAGCAAAAAAATTATTCTTTTTTTCTTCTTTTTATTCATTTTCCATGAATTCCTATAAGTTAGATAAAATTATAGGAGATGTAGAATTACTCGTCAAGTTAATATTTTTTTCGAAACCAAAATAGATATAGACATATTTACCAGTTAGAGAGGAAAAAGTTAATAAAGAGAGTTGAGGCTGCCCATCACATCCTGGTTATAATAAAGAGTTTGAGAGTTCCCTGGTGGAGGGAGCCGCATCCTCTACCAGGATGGAGGACAGCCCCATGAGTGAAAAACCATTAATAACATATCATGAATTGAGAAAAATTTCACCTTCTAAGG
>Ga0209426_1000382_pt1 | contig 50733 bp, 39 predicted proteins | sample Deesub1362B_J571_FD_187697 | JGI IMG/M metagenome (GOLD analysis project Ga0209426, IMG submission 187697) | Deep oceanic, basalt-hosted subsurface ecosystem from Juan de Fuca Ridge flank, Pacific Ocean, CORK Borehole 1362B_J2.571 (SPAdes)... ... | reverse complement strand
TGGTCACGCCCAGGCTGGCGTCGCTCTCGTTGACGGCCGGGACGCCCAGGCGCGGAACGCCCGGAATATAGCCTGCCGACCCGATCGCGCCCTCCGGCTTCTTGATCCCGAAGATCGGCATCGACATCGGCCCGTGCAGCAGGCCGATCCGCTCGTCCAGCGTCAGCGCCTTGTCCAGCAGCGCCGCCCGCTCGTCCGGCGAAAGCTTGGCGTCCATCCAGGGCCTCGACGGCGTCTGACCAAACGAAGCGGTGGCGAAGGCCAGAACGGCCAGGCTCGAGGCGACTTTCAGCGTCCGGTGCACGGCGAACATCCTCAGTAGGTCAGGCCAAAATGGATAGGATAGAGCGGGTCCTTGCTGTCGTGCGGCGCGTCCTCGGCCTGGGTCTCTACGGCGGCCATGGACGACGGCAGCTCGAACGGCAGCTTGCCGCGTGGCGGGGCGACGCCGGTCAGCGCGTCGAGGAAGGCGTCGTCGCCGGCCCCGAAGTCGCCAATCAGCGCCGAGGCCTTGTCGCGCACATTGGTCAGGATCGCCGGTCGATCCAGATAGACCGAGACAATGGTCGGAACCTTGGCGGAGGCGGCCTTGATCGCTTCGTAGTCGGCCGCGCCGTCGTGGAACGACAGGTCGCCCTCGTGTTGCAGCGTGCCGAAGATGAAGTTCGGGTGCAGGGTCTGGAACGGCGTCGACGTCCGGATGATCGCCAGGTCCGCCTGGGCCAGATCCTCGACCGGAACCAGTCCGTGGGCGCGCGCGACCGCCGGCGAGACGCCCTTCAGCCAGACCCTGCGCCCCGCCGGTTTCAGCGGCAGCAGGCCGTTGCGGTTCTCCAGCAGGGTCAGGGCCGCGCTCTGGGCCGCACGGCCCTCGGCCACGAATGCCTTGGCGCCGACGACCTCCGACGCGGCCTTGGGGTCGACGTAGGGATTCTCGAACAGGCCCTGCTGGAACTTTATCGCCAGGATGCGGCGGGCGGCGTCATCGATGCGGGCCGGCGCGATCTTGCCAGCCTTGACGGCCGCCACCAACTCGGCCGTGTCCTCGACGCCCCCAAACTGGTCGAGCCCGGCGTTGACGCCCTTGGCGTAGCGGTCGACCTTGGCCAGATCCTCGACGCCCCAGGCGGTCGAAAGGCCCTCGAAGTTGGGCTTGACGCCCGGCGGGAACCCATTGCGGCAGATAGCCGAACAGTCGTTGGTGATCGCCCAGTCCGAGATGACGATCCCCTTGAAGCCGTGCTTGACGCGCAGTTGGTCGGTCAGCAACCGCCGGGAAAAGCCCGAGCCGACCTGCTCCAACGGCTGGCCGTCCAGGCTGAGGTCCTTGAGGATCGCATAGGTCGGCATCACGCCCACGACGCCGGCGGCGAAGGCCTGGTCGAACGGCTTGACGTGGAGATCAAACTGGCCAGCGGGAAACACGGCGTAGCGGCCATAGCTGTTGTGGCCGTCGAAGCCCTTGGCCGAAGCGCCATAGCCGACCCAGTGCTTGACCACGGCCGAGACCCCGTTGGAGGCGAGACCGGTCGCTCCGCCTTGAAAACCCTGGATATAGGCCTTGACCAACACGCCGACCTGTTCGGGATCCTCGCCGAACGTGCCGCTGATCCGCGACCAGCGTGGCTCCGTGGCGAGATCGGCCATCGGCGACAGGGCCTGATGGATGCCGACGGCGCGGTACTCCTGGCGGGCGATGTCGCCAAATCGGCGGACCAGGGCCGGGTCTCCTATGGCCGCCAAGCCCGTGGCCTCGGGCCACTGGGAGAAGCCGCCTCCGGCGACGCTGGCGCCCGCCACGAATTGGAAGTGATGGCGCGGGTCGGTGCTGATCGTGGCCGGCACGCCCAGCCGCCCCTGCTCCGCGACCGCCTGAACCGCATTGTTCTGCTCGGCCAGCCAGGCCGGGTCGCCGGCCAGGCGGGTGATGAAGGTGGTGACGTGACGCTCCAGGATCAGCGGCTTCAGCTTTTCGAGGTCGTAGCCCTGTCCGCGCCCAGGGACCATGCCGCCGACGGCCGGCAAGGTCCCGTGCATCATCTCGCCGGCCTTCTCTTCCAGCGTCATGCGGGCCGCCAGATCGGCGGCTCGGCGATCGGGCGACAGCCGCCAATCCTCGTAGGGGCTCAGCTTTCCGTCGCGGTCCAGGTCGCGGAATTTCAAGCCGTCGACGGTGATGATCTTGACGGTCCGGGCGCCCAGCGTCGGCTGAACGGCGGCCTGGGCCGCCGTCCCCACGACGGCGAAGGCCGCGGTCGAGATCAGAACCCTCTTCAGAAGACCCACGCGGAACTCTCCAACCTTGAACAAGAAGCGCCCCCGGCGGGCAGGACCGCCGGGGGCCAAGCGGCGCCTTGGAAGCGCTAGAAGGTCACGCCCAACCGCAGACCGTAGGTCCGCGGCGGCGCGTAGAACTCGCCGTTGCCATTGGTCGCCAAGCCCGTGGTCGAGTTTGGCGACGAGGCCGTGCGAACATCGTCGTTCTCGAGATTACGGACATAGCCCTGCAGCGACCAGCGATCGTCGGCATTGGTGTAGGTCAGGCTCAGGTCGGTCTTGGTGAAGCCGTCCTGCCTGTTCTGGGCGAAGCCGTGGTACTCGAGGTTCTTGCCGCTCTCGTAGTGGGTCTGCGCTCGGCCCACCAGCTTGCCCCCTGACGCGATCTCCCAGGTGTGCTGATAGCCGACATTGAGCGTCCACTCGGGCGTGCGCGCCATGCGGCAGCCCGAGAAGTCCGCCGCGCGCGGCGCGGCCGACGCCCAGTTGGCCTTGAAGCAGGCGGGCACGGTCGCGTTGGCGTTATTGTTGGAGAAGGAGTCCCCCAACGGCAGCAGGAAATCCTTGTACCGCGCGTGCAGCCAGCCAAGCGTCGCGTCCACGCGGTCGCTGTCGGTGATCACCAGGTTGCTTTCGAACTCGAGGCCGTAGACTTGGGCCTTCTTGGCGTTGAGCGTGACCGTGGCGTTCTGGCCGGCGATCACGCCGATCGCCGAGACCTGGAAGTCCTTGTAGTCGTAAAGGAAGCCCGAGGCGTTCAGTTGCAGGCGGTTGTCGAGGAAGCGGTTCTTCACGCCCGCCTCATAAGAGGTGATCTTCTCGGGCTTATAGGTGTTGGCGCCGACGCCATCGAAATAGCCGCCCGCCTTATAGCCCGTGGCGACGTTCGCGTAGACCATCGAGGCGCTGGTCAGGTCGAAGTCAGCGCCCAGCTTCCAGTTCGTCGCGCTCCACTTGGCGTCGGCCAGGTTCTTGACCACGGTCGCGGTGATCGCCCCCGCCCCGTTGGTCAGGAAGGTGCCGCCGTCGCGGGCCTTGTGATCCTCGGTGTAGCGCAGGCCCGCCGTGACGCGGAAGCGGTCGGTGACCGAATAGGTGCCCTGGCCGAAGGCGGCGGTCGACTTGGCCGTGACCTCCGGCTGGATGAATGACAGGTACGAGTTCGTGGCCAGGAAAACGCGGAAGTCGACATTGTTGTTTTCGCTGAAGCGATAGGCGCCGACCACCCACTTCAGCTTGCCCGTCTCGCCGCCCAGGCGCAGCTCATGCGACCAGGTATAGTCCTTGCCCTTGAAGTAGTTGGGCGCTCCCGTGCTGGCGTTCTCGCCCGACCGGTCCAGGCGCGAGAAGTTGTAGCCGGTCAGATAGGTCAGCGTCGCGAAGCCCAGGTTCCAGTCGACCTGACCATGCGAACCGAAGAATTTGTTGTTGCGATAAAGGTTGGTCGCGCAGTTGCAGGTCCAGGGATCGCCGGTGACCAGGCTGGTCCCGTAGGTCTGGTCGCCGCCGCCGGCGCCGCCCTGGTGCAGGTAGTCCGCGCCCAGATGGACCTGGAAGTTGTCGCTGGGCTTCCAAAGCAGCTGGATTCGGGCGGACTTGTCGTCCTGATCGTAGCGATCGTTGCCGCCGGTGCCGGGCCCCTTGTTGATCGCCTTCACATAGCCGTCGTGGCGCGACTGCTGGAACGCGGCGCGCACGGCCAAGGTGTCGCTGATCGGCGCGTTGAACATGCCCGAGGTCGTCAGGGCACCATAGTTGCCGACGTCGACCGAGCCGGAGCCCTCGTAGTCGAACTTCGGCTGCTTGGTGATGACGTTGATGGCGCCCGCCGTGGCGTTGCGTCCGTACAGCGTGCCTTGCGGCCCCCGCAGCACTTCCACTCGGTCGATGTCGTAGAACAGCGCGCCCACCGAGGTGGAGCGGGCGATGTAAATGCCGTCGATGTGATAGGCCACGGCCGGATCGCCGACCTCGGTGGTGTTGGTGCTGCCGATGCCGCGCAGGAACACGACGGCCGCGCCGGAACCGCTGGAGCTGATCTGCAGGGCCGGCACCTGGGCCGACAGATCGACCACGGTCTTGATGCCTTGAGATTCCAGCTTGTCGCCGGTGACGGCCGACACCGTCAGCGGCGTCTTCTGCAGATTTTCGGAGCGGCGCTGGGCCGTGACGACGACTTCATCGAGCTTCACGCCGGCGGCCTCCTGGGCCATGGCGACGGGCGCGTGAAGGCTCACGGCCGCCGTGGCGGCCGACGCTAACAACAGATTCCGCATGATCTTTCCCCTTATCCTGCCTGGACACCCGCCACGTCGGCGCTTGGCCGGAACGTCGTGGCGTCCAGTCCCCGCGCCACTTTCGCGACGCTGTTGCGTTTCCTCCGACCCCTGTTCCGGGGCCTTGTAACTCCGCCGCCGTATACGCTCAGGGGTCTCCCGAGCGACTTACGACAACGTTGTCTTATCTAGTCATCACGGTACGACAACGTTGTCTATGGAGAAATTCATGACAACGCTGTCCACCCCTTCCGACGCGAGGAGCCTAAATGCTCGACAAGCCGTCGCCAGACGTAAATCGAACCCTGGGACTAAGCGCGGCAGCAATATTCAGGCGCGTTCCCCACCCTTCCGCGCCAAATCAGCGCCTGGGCGGCGCCGCCGAGTCTCTGATCATCGGCGTGTAGTCCAACTGCCGAATGGCGGTCCGGCCGCGGAATCGTTCGTCGCCGAAACCGTCGATCAGGATATCGACGGCGGCCTCGGCCATCTCGGCGGTGGGCTGGTGGATCGTGGTCAGGCGCGGCCAGGCCGCCTCGGCGGCCGGGGTGTCGTCGAAGCCGACCACGGACAGGTCTCCGGGCAGCGACAGACCGTGCTTGGCGGCGGCGGCCAGAACGCCCATGGCCATCTCGTCGTTGGCGGCGAAGATCGCGGTCGGTGGTTCGGGCAGTCCCAGCAGGCCTTCGGCGGCTTCGAAGCCCGAGAGACTCCGGAACGCGCCTTGTACGATCCATTCCGGCCGGGGTTCGGCACCTCGCTCGCGCAGGGCCTCGACATAACCCTGCCGACGCCGCGCGGCCGAGCCGTGGTCGGCGGGACCGTCGATGAAGGCGATGCGCCGATGACCCATGTCCCATAGTCTCAGGGTCTGTTCGCGCGCGGCCGCTCGATCGTCCATGAAGACATAGGGGGAGCGATCGAAATCCCTATCGGGCGCGATGCGAACGTAAGGCAGCCCCGCCGTCTCGATCGCGGCGAGGACCTCCGGGTCGTCGCAGGTGGGCGGCGTCAGCACCACGCCATCAAATCGCGCCTCCCGCAGGCTCTGGGCAAAGGCCTGAACGCCGCCCATCGCGCCGGGCGTTCGAACCTGTTCGACAACGAGGTGGTAGCCGGCCCGCCGACAGGCCCGCATGGCGCCGACCTGAACCTGGCCGACATAGTAGTAGGCGCCCACCTCCAGGAAGATGACCCCGATCAGATAGCTACGCCGGCTGGACAGCGACCGGGCCGAGGCGTTGGGCCGGTAACGCAGTCGGTCAATGATAGCCTGAACCCGCGCCCGCGTTTCCGCCCCGACCCCCTCCTCGCGGTTGATGACGCGCGAGACCGTCTTGATCGAGACGCCGGCCTGTCTGGCGATATCGACAATCGTGACCGAGGTGCTGACGGGAGGGTCTTCGTTCCGCATGGCCCGGGGCGCTTGATCGAAGCCGCGCGGGCGCGGCGCGCGGCGGGACGCCTCGCTGGGTCGGTGTAGCGGTTTTCGGACAAACTGTTGAGGGCCGATGCGCCCGAAGGCGAACGGGCGGACACACGGTCCGCCCGCCCCTTTCTCTAGAAGCGCTTGCGAACCGAGAAGCCGGCCGTGCGCGGGTTGATGCTGACGGCCTGCTTGGGGTTGTTCAGCGCCGAGGTCACGCTCATCAGGCCGACCTCGTTGGTGATGTTGTTGACGAACAGATACGCGCCCCAGTCAGGCCCTTCGACGCCCGCGCGGAGATTGGCGTAACCGTAGTCGCCCTGCTTCTCGTAGTAGACGTAGGTCGGCCGGAATTGCGACGCGGACTCGCCGACATAGGCGTAGTCGGCGCGGACCAGACCGTTCAGCTCGCCCTTCAACGGCCAGGTGTATTCGGCCGAGGCCGAACCGCTGAAGTCGGCGACGTTGGGGAACTTGTCGCCGCTCAGACCAGTCGAGCCGGTGATCAGGATGGTGGAGTTGGCTTGATCCTGGGTCAGCTTGGCGTCGACGAAGGCCGCGGTGGCGTTCAGCGTCAGGCCGGTGACCGGACGGGCCGTGGCCTCGATCTCCAGCCCCTTGATCTTGGCGGTGCCGGCGTTGGTCAGGTAGCTGAAGGCGCCGTTCGCGCTGGTCGCCGAGATCTGCATGTTCGACCAGTCGATCTGGTAGGCCGCCGCGTTCAGGGTCAGGCGGCGGTCGAACCACTGGCTTTTGACGCCGGCTTCGTAGTTCCACAGGCTGTCGGGTCCATAGGCCAACAGGGCGCTGGCCAGGCCCGGCACGTTGTTCGCGCCGCCGGGCCGGAAGCCCTTGGCCGCCAGGGCGTAGACCATCACGTCCGACGTCACCTGGTAGGAGACGTTGAACTTGCTGACCCAGCCGCTGGCGCTGGCGTCGACCTGCGCGGGCGGGCCGACATAGGACTGGGTGATGAAGTTGCTGATCAGGACCTGACCCGAAACGGTCTTGTCGTAGTTGAACCGCCGCACGCCGGCCGTCAGGGTCAGCTTCTCGATCGGCTTATAGGCGACTTCGCCGAAGAAGGCCGTCTGCTTGGTGTCGGTGCCGACGTGCCGCCAGGCCGTCAGGTCGTTGGGATTGATCACCCCGGTGGCGGCGTCGGCCTTGGCCACCCGGCTCTCGATATAGTCGGAGCGGTCCTCGTAATAGACCCCCCCGGTCCAGTCGACCTTGCTGTCGAACAGCGACCCGTTCAACCGCAGTTCGTGGTTCCACGAGGTCAGGCCCATCGGCTGGTAGAGCGCCCCCGGAATGCGGCTGTCGGCATAGGCCGTGTACTGGGCCATCTGGGCGCTGGTGCAAGCCGGGTTGGTCGTGCCGGCCGCGGGCGCGCCGCCGGCGATATAGTTTCGACACGAGGTGGCGTTGGCGCGACTGGCGGTGAGCGTCGGGCTGTAGTCCGAGTTCCGCAGCAGCGTCCACTTGTAGTACGACGAGGTGCCGGTCAGGGTCGCGAAGCCCAGGTCCCACTTGCCCGTGACATTGTACATCCGCAGGTTATCGCTGGTCGGGGCGATGACGCGGGCGTTGGTCGAATAGGATTTGGCCCCCAAGGCCGGATACCAGCTGTTCTGGCCATCCAGGGTGGTCTTCTGGAACAGGCCCGTCGCGGTGAAGGTCAGCTTGTCCGTGGGCGTGAAACCCAGCATCAGGCGGCCGCCGTTCGAGTGTTGGCCGTTGATGTCCTTCTTGTTCAGCGTGATGTCGTCGATGTAGCCGCCCTGTTCGGCCTTATAGAGCACCAGGCGGGCGGCCAGCTTGTCCTGGATCAGCGGAACGTTGACCATGCCCTTGACCGAATAGCCGGGCGCGCCGTCCTTCTGAATCGTCCCCTGCGCCTCGACGGCGCCGGCATAGCGGCTGGAGTCGGGCTTGTTCAGGATCACCCGCAGGGTGCCGCCCATCGAGCCCGAGCCGTACAGCGTGCCTTGCGGCCCGCGCAGCACCTCGACGCGCGCGGCGTCGAACAGGTTGACGTCGGCGCTGGTCGAGCTGGCGTCGGCGGTCGTGCCGGCCGGACCGGTTAACGGGGTTTCATCGTAATAGAGGCCCACCGTGGCCTCGCCTGCGCTGCGCACGCCGCGCAGGGTCAGGCGGCGGCTGGTCGGCGAATTGCCGTCGACCTGCAGGTTCGGCACCGTGCGGAAATAGTCCTGAATGCCCGAGGCGCCGATGGCCTGCAGCGACTTCTCGGTCACCGCGCTGATGCTGATCGGGGTGGTCTGGACGGTGGTCGAGCGCTTCAGCGCGGTGACGACCACTTCCTCGATCGTACCGTTGTCGGCCGGCGTGCTGGCCGCCTGCTGGGCGAACGCGTGGCCCGCGACCAGGCTGGTCAAGGCGCTGGCGCCCATGGCCGCGGCCCGAAGCCCTCGAAGCTGCACTTTCATTTTTCTTGATCCCCTCTTGTCGGTCCGCTCGACGGCGGCCTGAAGGATCAGACGCAAGCGCGGGCGGGTCCCTCACCGCCCGACGCGAAAAAGGCGGCGTCCGGATCAGAAGCGGCGCTGGAACGTCAGGCGCAGCGTGCGGGGAGCGACCCCGAAATATTCGATGGGCCCGGAGGTGTTGCGCGCGGCCGACGCTCGGCCCGCGCGATCCAGCAGGTTCTCGACCCCAGCGTCGACCGACCAGGCGCCGCCCGCCAGCCCCGCGCTGGCGCCGAAGACCGCGAAGCCGCCCATCTTGATGTAGTCGGCGTTGCCCGGATTGAACGATGAGCGCGCCAAGCCGCTATAGGCGCCGTCCAGACGCACGCGTCCATCGAGTCCTGTCGCGAGCCTCCAGCGTCGCTCCATCGAGGCGGTGGCGGCCAGCTGGGGCACGACCGGCAGGCGGTCGCCCGCCAATCCAAGGCCGATGGCCGTGTTGGTGATCTGGTCGGCGGTCAGGCGCGCGTCGGTCAGGGTCAGGCTGGCGGCGAAGTCCCAGCCCGCGACACGCTGCGCGCTCGCCTCGAACTCCAGACCGCGAATGCGCGCCGCGCCGATATTGGTGACGTAGTTGAAGGCGCGGTTCTGCGTCTGGGCCGCATACTGCATGTCGCGCCAGTCGATCTGGTAGAGAGCGAGATTGGCGGTCAGGCGGCGATCGGCCGACTGGGCCTTCAGCCCCAGTTCGTAGTTGTTCAAGCGATCGGACCGATAGACCGCCAGCCCATCCGGCAAGCCCGGCACCACATTGACCCCGCCCGGCCGAAAGCCCTGCGAAACCTGGACATAGCTGAAAAGACCCGGCGAAAGCTGATGGCTGGCCAGCGCCTTCAAGCTCCACCCACGCTCCTGGCCGCGCGCGTCGATCGCATAACCCGCCCAGGTGCCGGAAACCACATTGGGCGTCTGCACCCCGCCCCGGTCGCGCTTGACGTAGTCAAAGCGGCGCGCGCCCAGGGTCACGTCGGTGTCGGCGGCGACCGCGTAGGAGACCTCGCCGAAGACCGCGCTCTGGGACAGGTGGTTTTCGATGTCGCGCCGCCCGATCAGGACCGGCGGCTCGATCAAAGCGCCGGTCAGCGGATCGACGTGGCGGACCTGACTGTCGATGCGGTCGAAACGCACTTCGCGGTAGACGCCCAGCGTCCAGCTCAGGGGCCCCGCGCCGGTCGACGAGGCCCGCGCCTCGTGGATCTGGGCGGTCAGCTCGGCCGGCTGGTTCAGGATCGCCGGATAGACGCTGTCGACATAGGCCGCGTAGCGCCGCATCTGGTCGTCATCGCACGCATTGGCCACCGCGAACAGGCGGGCGCAGCCGGCGGGATTGGTCCGCTCGCCCAGCAACACGCCGCTGTAGTCGGAGCGTCGCGTCAAACGCCAACGGTACCAGGACGAGACGGCCGTGACATCGACGGTGGAACCTCGCCACTTCAGCGTGGCCGAGGCGAGGTCGATATCGCCGTCGAAAGGCGCGCGGCCCGCATGGACGGTGCGCCAGGGTCCAGCGGTATCGTTCCAGCCGGAGATGTCGGCGCGATGATTGGACTGATGGGTCGCCGAAACCAGCAGTGAAACCGCCTCGGTCGGCGCCCAGAAGGCCGCCAGGCGCGCGCCGCCGACCCGCGCGACATCGACGTCCTTTATGCCAAGCCGCGTGTTGTCGATCGCCCCCGGGCGGCGCTCGTCATAGGCCGTCAGGCGCACGGCGAGCCTGTCGGGAATGATCGCGGCGTTGAAGATCGCCGCGCCGCCAGCCCCCTGCCCGCCGTGCGCCTCGGTGGAGGCCGAGACGTCGATGGCGCTCGCGGTCTGGGTCGGATCGGGGTGCTTGAACAGGATCCGCAGCGCCCCGCCCATCGCGCCAGAGCCATATAAGGTTCCCTGCGGGCCGCGCAGCAGTTCGATGCGATCGACATCGACCAAGGCCAGCTCAGGCGACATCACCCCAGGGTCGGCCGTGGTGCCGACCGGTCCGGTCATCGGCGTCTCGTCATAATAGAGGCCTGTCGTCGCCTCCCCGGCCCCATAGACGCCCCGCAGCACCAGGCGCGCGCCGAACGAGGTCGAGACCAGCTTCAACCCCGGCAGCAGCGGCGCGGCCTGCTCGATCTGGGTCGCGCCCAGGCGCGAGAGTTGCTCGCCGCCGACCACGACCATGCTGACCGGCGTCCGCTGGGCCAGGCTGGAGCGCTTCAAGGCCGTGACGACGACAAGATCCAGATCGACCGGCGGCGGAGGCGGGGGTGGCGACGCGGGCTCCGTTGTCGGCGCCGCCTTCGTCTCCGGTACGATCAGGAATCCGCGTCCTTGCAGTCGAACCGTGAGCCCTGAGCCGTCCAAGAGCCGCGCCAAGGCCGCCTCGGCCGTGAACACGCCGCTGAGCGCCGGGCTTCGCCGCCCTTGAGTGAGCGCGGGACTGAAAAGGATTTCGCGATCGCTGCGCAACGCCAGCTGGTTCAGCGCCTGTCCCAGCGGCTGGGCGGGAATGTCGAACCGGAGGACGGCCTCCCCCCGCCGCGCCTCCGCCCGCGCGATCGAAGGCGCGAGCGCGCCGACGGCGGCGGCGCAGAACAGGGCCGAGACGACGCGGCGCCTCACGGGCGCTCCCGAGCCTCTGGACCTGACCACACGCGAATCCAACCTCCCCGATGGCCTGAAACAACGCCGTCGAAGGCGATGACCATGCCTTATTTCGCCGTTCGCCCCTTCGTGGGTTCGCCGTTCCGGCACCTCAAGATCGCTTGTTGCATAGGGACTAGGCAACCGTTGCTTCTTCGATCGCGGTGAGTTCTTGCGCGAACACGCGGCTTGACACGAGGGAAAGGGCGATTTCACCTCGCTGTCATGATGTTGGGGCGTGAACGATGATTGGGGGCGGCCGGAAGGTCGAGCCGTCGGGCGACGAGGCGCTCGCCGACAGCGGCGCGCGCTTCACGCCCGCCCTGCGCGCCTTCTTCTCCCGCCGCGCCCCGGCCGGCGACGTCGAGGATCTGGTGCAGGAGGTCCTCCTGCGCATCCAGAAGCGCAAGCCCGCGCCGATCGTGAACAATGTCGAAGGCTATCTCTTCGAGGTCGCCGCCAATGTGCTGATCGATCGGAGCCGCCGTGATCGGACCCGCAGAAGGTCCGACCATTGCGAGCTACAAGATTTTCATCACCCCGTTGATGAAATGTCTCCGGAGCGCGTCTTACAGGGACGCGAACAGATAGCGCGGGTTCTGGCGACGCTGGAGGCGCTGCCGGAACGCACGCGGCGGGTTTTCATTCTCGTGCGCTTCGAGGAGATGAGCTACAAGCTCGTCGCCCAGCGCCTGGGGATTTCCGTCAGCGCTGTCGAGAAACATGTGATGAAGGCGCTGCGTCAACTGCACGCGCGTCTGCGGGACGAGGATGAGGTCGACCACGTCGGGCACAGAGACACACGGCGACCCGGATAGCGCCGCGGCGACTTGGTTCGCGCGCCTGCACGGCGACGACGTCTCCTCAAGAGACCGGCTGGACTTCCAGCGATGGCTCGAAGCCGATCCGCGCCACGCCGACGCCTGGGACGGCGTTCGCGGCTCGTGGAACAGCCTCGCGAGCCTTGAGCGCGATCCCCGCCTCGCCGCCCTGCGCGCTGACGCCCTTTCCGCCGCCGACCATCGCCCGCGACGGCTCGACCGCCGCGCCCTGGGCCTGGCGGCCGCCAGCATCGTCGCCCTGGCGGGCGGCGCGGTTCTGGGCCGGCGCTGGCTGGGCGGCGAAAAGACGAGCGCGCCAGATGAACCTGTCTTCTCGACGGGGATCGGCGAGCGCTCGACCTTCCGCCTGGCCGACAATTCGGTCGTCACCCTGGGCACCGACTCCACCCTGCGCGTCAACCATTGGGGCCAGGAGCGCCGGCTCACCCTGCTGCGCGGCCAGGCCTTCTTCCAGGTGGCCAAGGACCCGTCGCGTCCGTTCATTGTCGCTGTCGCCGACAAGAGCGTGACGGCGGTCGGCACGGCCTTCGATGTGCGCATGGATCCCGGCAAGCTGTCGGTCACCCTGGTCGAAGGCCGCGTGCGGATCGCCGGCGCCTCGCCCAGCGGCCAGCGGCGGGTCGAGATGAGCGCCGGCTCGCGCTTCGTGGCCGCCGATCGCGCCGACTGGTCGATCCTGCCCGTCGACACCGCCAAGGAGTCGGCCTGGCTGGGTGGGCGCCTGGTCTTCGACGGCGAGCCGCTGTCGGCGGTTGTGGCGGAGATGAACCGGTTTTCCGAGCGCAAGCTGTCGGTGGCCGATCCCGCGCTGGCGGCGACCCCGGTCAGCGGGGTCTTCAAGACCGGTCAGATCGACGCCTTCGTCGCCGCGCTGAGGACCTACGGTTTGGCCGAGGTAGGCCACGCCGACGCCAATCGAGTCGAACTGGTGCGTCCCCGCGCCTGATCGCGGCGGCGATCGGAAAAAATTCCCGCCGACAGGGTGAGGTTGGAGCGACCGCTTGCGTCGATAGGATAGCCGCCCGCGATCACGAGGTTCGGAGCGGCGCCCATTCGATACCTCGGGGAACCGTTCGATGAAGCCTTCCACCCTGAAGCTCGCTCTGCTGTCCGCCAGCATGGTGGCGGGCATGTTCGCGCCCCAGGCCTTCGCCAAGCCGATCACCGAGGCCGATCGCGTCCAGATCTTGAAGACCGTCGACGCCGACGCGCCGCAAATCCAGGACGCGGCCCTGAAGATCTGGGGCTTCGCCGAGGTGGGCTATCAGGAGACCAAGAGCTCGGCCCTGCTGCAGGGTCAGCTGAAGGACGCGGGCTTCGACGTGAAGGCCGGCGTGGCGGGCGAGCCGACGGCCTTCGTCGCCAGCTTCAAGAATGGCGCTGGCCCCGTCATCGCCATCCTGGCGGAATTCGACGCCCTGCCCGGCCTGGCCCAGACCGCCGATCCGGTGAAAACCCCCATTCCAGGCCAGGCCGCCGGCCATGGCTGCGGCCACAACCTGTTCGGCGCCGCCTCGGTGGGCGCGGCCGTCTCGCTGAAGGCCTGGATGGTCAAGAACAACATCAAGGGCGAACTGCGCGTCTACGGCACGCCCGCCGAGGAAGGCGGCTCGGGCAAGGTCTATCTGGTGCGCGCGGGCCTGTTCAACGACGTCGACGCCACGCTGCACTGGCACCCCAACAGCGAGAACACCGCCGTCCAGAGCGTGTCCCTGGCGAATATCAGCGGCAAGTTCCGCTTCCACGGCGTCTCGGCTCACGCCGCCGCCGCGCCCGAAAAGGGCCGCTCGGCGCTGGACGGCGTCGAGATCATGGACGTCGCGACCAACTTCCTGCGAGAGCATATCCCCGAGCAGACCCGCATCCACTACGTGATCACGTCCGGCGGCTCGGCCCCGAACGTCGTCCCCGACTTCGCGGAGGTCTATTACTACGTCCGCCACCCGGATCCGGCCGTGGTCAAGGAAGTGTGGGGCCGCGTCGAGAACGCCGCCAAGGGCGCCGCCCTGGCCACCGGCACGACGGTCGACACCGAGATCACCGGGGGCGTCTACGCCCTGCTGCCCAACGACACCCTGGGCCGGGTGATGGACGCCAATCTGCGCAAGGTCGGCGGCATCACCTGGACGCCGGAAGAGATCGCCTTCGCCAAGAAGATCCAGACCACCCTGGTCAATCCGCCGTCCGTCGACACCGTCAAGACGATCGCGCCCTACAAGATCGAGATGGAAGGCGGCGGCGGCTCGACCGATGTGTCGGACATCAGCTGGGTGACCCCCACGGTCGGTCTGGGCACGGCGACCTTCGTGCCGGGATCGGCGGGCCATAGCTGGCAGAACGTCGCCGCCGCCGGCATGTCGATCGGCGTCAAGGGCGCGGTCAACGCCGCCAAGACCCTGGCCCTGACCGGCGCGGACCTGTTCTCCAATCCCGACGTCGTCAAGAAGGCCAAGGCCGAGCTGGAGCAGCGTCGCGGCCCGAACTTCACCTACAAGGCCATGCTGGGTGATCGCCCGCCGGCCCTCGACTACCGCAAGCCCGCGGCGGGTCGCGAATAAGGATCGCTCCCTTCCCCGGCGATCCTCAGCGGCCGGCGCATGCCCTCCACGGCGCCGGCCGCGCCCTCTTTCATCCCTCGGAGTTTGGCGTGACCCAGACCGTCACCATCAGCCGCGAGCGCTTCGAGACGCTCAAGGACGCCCTGCCAGCCGTCACCCGCGAGCACCTGACGCGCGTCTACGGCATCAGCGAGACCACCTGGACCAAGCTGCGCCGAGGCGAGCCGATCAAGCTGAACACCTGGGAACGGATGCTGGCCCGACTGGCGCGGGCCTAGCCTCTAAGGAGCAGAAGGCCCTAAAGCGCGTGGGTTTAAGCGTGAGCGGGCAAACCGCTAGAACGCGCTATAAATATCTGATTTTAAAACCTCTTTATCCGCTTCAAATGATTCCATTTGAAGCGGACAGGGCCTAGCCCCACTGCTCCACTTCGCCCCGCCGTCTGGCGAGAAGCGGCCCCGAAGAGGCAGCGCTGGCGGATGTCCACTCCGGCGTCGCGGTCGGCTTGCCGAAGTGCCAACCCTGCCCGTAATCGACCCCTAGGGCGCGCGCGGCCTCGGCGACTTCCTTGGTCTCCACGCCCTCCGCGATCGTCTTGACGCCGAGGTCGGCGCACAGCGCCACCACGTGGCGCAACACCGCCGCGTCTCGACGCTCGCCGAGCTGGGAGATGAAGCGGCCATCGATCTTGACGAAATCGACCTCGAAGTGACGCAGATAGTCCAAGGAGGCCGATCCGGCGCCGAAATCGTCGATACAGACGGCGAAGCCCATGTCCCTGAGCGCGCCGATCGCGCGGCTAGCCAGGGCCAGGTCGGAGAAGGCCTTGGTCTCGGTGATCTCGAGCAGCAGGCCTCGACGGATCTTCTGTCCCATATGCGCCGCGCGTTGAAGATGCGCCCTCACCGCCGGCTGCAGCAGCGAGATCGCGCTGATATTGGCCGCGATCATCACCGGCTTGGCGGCGCGCGCCAGGACATCGCACACGGTGTCGATGACGGCCATGTCGAACTCGATGATCAGATCCAGCTCTTCGGCCAGACGTATGCTATCGGCTGGGCTGCTCTCGCCGTCGAACCGGGCCAGGGCTTCGAAATGGTGGAGCCGGTCCGAACCGATCGCCACGATCGGCTGATAGACCAGCTTGAACGACCGCTCGTCGAGCGTGCGGCGGAACTCGGTCACCTGGCGGACCGTATCCGACATCACCGCCGCGAAGCCTTGGGCCACGACCGTGGGCCCCGCCGTCAAGAACCGGTCCAGGGCGAAACGCATGGCCTTCAAGGCCGTCTGCGGCTCGCCGGTCGAGAAGTCCAGACGCGCGTGTTCCGACGAAACGCCGGGTCCCGCCGCCGCGGCGAGCCGATCGCCCAGTTCCTCAAGCGAGACGGCGGATTGGCCGAGCATGGCGAACTTCTCGTCGGCCACCTCGACGGCGCCGACGCCATCCCGAGACGCCAGCCTGAGGAGGCTCGACAGGCGTTGCTGCAGATCGCCCGCCGCCGACGGGTCAAGTTGCGACAGCACCCGCGCCAGTCCCTTGAGTTCGATCAGGTCCAACGGCCCCAGCTCCCCCTGGTTGATAGACGCCTCGGCCACGGCGTTGAAATCGTTAGCCGGAACAAGCCCGCGCGCGTCGCGCGCGGGACGCCCATGTCCCGCCCCGCCGATGGAGAGGGAGCAGGAAACCCGTGGGGGATTCTGTGGCAGCCGAAACAACGAAAGATCCGCGAAGCGCTGAAGCCGCCGCCCTTCGCCGGAGGCCAGCGCCATGCGAACAGGTCCGTTGCGCTTGCCCGGCCGCAAGGCTTCCAGCGCCGCCCGCAAGGTCGGCTCCTCGCTGGACGCGAACAGCTTGCCCCACCCCTGACCGACGAGGTCGGCATCGCTCTTGCCGGTAATCTGCTCGACCGCCCCAAGCACGAAAGTGATCACGCCCGCGTCGTCTATCTCGAAGACAAGGTCCGCGCCCGCGAAGGCCAGCCCAAGCAATCGCATTTTTTCGCGTTTGTCAGTCATAAGCGGTGAGGCCCTGTCGCCCTTCGAGCTTTTACGATCTCATTCGACAGTCCTAATACTAAGGTTGAAACTCTGAATATTCCGGAAGAGGAACGTAAAATTCCGAGCTGAATTGTAAAATCTTGCAAACAAGGACCCGCGCATTCCCTCGCGAATACCCGGCCAACGAGAACCTATCGCCACCAACACGCGCGTAGGCACCCGTGACTGATCCGTATACCTGGCGCGTGAAGGCTTCCAAGCGCACGGATTCGCCCGCCAAGGACCTTATCCTCGTCGGCTGGAGCATTTCCGGCGAAGCACGCGCCGGTTGGTCATGGCGCTTTCCGGCGAAAGCAAACGCCGGGTCGCGGAAAGCGCCCCAAATTGTGGCTTCTGAAATACCCTATGCGCTTGGACGAGCGGCCAAGCTGGACAGGCTCAAATCATTCCCACTCGATCGTGCCGGGCGGCTTGCTTGTCACGTCGTAGACGACCCGATTGACCCCTCGGACCTCGTTGATGATGCGAGTGGCGGTCTTGCCGAGCACGGGCCAGGGAAACTCGAAGAAGTCGGCGGTCATGCCGTCGGTCGAGGTCACCGCGCGCAGCGCCAGGACGTTCTCGTAGGTCCGGGCGTCGCCCATGACGCCCACGGTCTTGACCGGCAGCAGCACGGCGAAGGCCTGCCAGATCTTGTCGTAGAGCCCGGCGTTGCGGATTTCCTCGAGATAGATGGCGTCGGCGTCCTGCAGCACCTTGACCTTCTCGGGCGTGATCTCGCCGGGAATGCGGATAGCCAGGCCCGGGCCGGGGAACGGGTGACGGCCCACGAAGGCCGGCGCCAGGCCCAGCTCGACGCCCAAGGCGCGGACCTCGTCCTTGAACAGCTCGCGCAGCGGCTCGACCAGCTTCAGCTTCATGTAGTCCGGCAGGCCGCCAACATTGTGGTGGCTCTTGATCACCGCCGAGGGACCGCCGCGCGCCGAGACGCTCTCGACGACGTCCGGATAGAGCGTGCCCTGGGCCAGGAACTCGGCCCCGTCGATCTTGGCCGCCTCCTTGTCGAAGACGTCGATAAAGAGCTTGCCGATGGTCTTGCGCTTGGTCTCCGGGTCGCTGACGCCCGCCAGTTCGCCGAGGAACAGCTCGCCGGCGTCCACGTGGACCAGCGGGATGTTGTAGTGGTCGCGGAACAGGGTGACGACCTGGTCGGCCTCGTTCTTGCGGAGCAGACCCGTGTCGACGAACACGCAGGTCAGCTGGTCGCCGATCGCCTCGTGGATCAGGACCGCGGCCACCGAGCTGTCGACGCCGCCCGAAAGGCCGCAGATCACCTTGCCCGAGCCGACCTGGTCGCGGATCTTCTGGACCATCTCCTGGCGGAAGGCCGCCATCGTCCAGTCGCCTTTCAGGCCGGCGATGTTGAACAGGAAGTTCCGGTACATCCTGGCCCCGTTGACGGTGTGGTACACTTCGGGGTGGAACTGCAGGGCGTAGATCTTCTTCTCGTCATTGGCGATCGCCGCGAACGGCGCGCCGGTCGAGGTGGCGACGACCTCGAAGCCATCCGGGATGGCGGTGACGCGGTCGCCGTGGCTCATCCAGACGGTTTCCAGCTCGCCGACGCCGGCCAAGCCTTCGAACAGCGGACTGACCTTGCCGATCGTCAGCTCGGCGCGGCCGAACTCGCCGGCGTGACCGCCCTCGACCTTGCCGCCCAGCACGTCGCACAGCAGTTGCTGGCCATAGCAGATGGCCAGCATCGGCAGGCCGAGATCAAAGAGCTTGCGACCGATGCGGGGGCTGTCGGCCTCTAGCACGCTGGACGGCCCGCCCGACAGGATGATGGCGCTGGGCTTGTACGCGTCGACGATGGCCTCGGCCTTGTCGAACGGGTGGATCTCGCAATAGACGCCGGCCTCGCGCACCCGCCGGGCGATCAGCTGGGTCACCTGGCTGCCGAAATCGACGATCAGGACGCGCTGGTGGTTCGGTTCGTTGGTCATCGGCGGGTCTCCAGCGGTCTCTGTTTCGGTCGGGCGGTTGCGGTCAGGGCGTATAGGACGATCGCTCCAGCACGGCGGCGAAGAAGCCGTCCGTCCCAGCGCGGTAAGGGGTCAGGCGCAGATAGCCTTCGGGCGTGACATGCGTGACGCCGTTCAGGGCGATCGGCTTGACCGTGAATTCGGGATGGCGCTCGAGGAAGCCGGCGACGCGGTCCTCGTTCTCCTCGGCCAGCAGCGAGCAGGTCACATAGACCATCCGGCCGCCCGCCTTCACGAAGGTTGACGCATCCTCTAGAACGCTATCCTGCTCGATCTGGCGCTTGGCCAGCTGATCGGGCGATAGGCGCCACTTGGCGTCGGGGTGGCGGCGCCAGGTGCCCGCGCCCGTGCAGGGGGCGTCGACGAAGACGACGTCGATCTTGCCCTCCAGCCCCTTCAGCGGCGTGGCTTCGATCGGCGAGCGGATCTGCAGGTTGCGGACCCCCGCCCTCTGCCCCCGCCGGATCGTGTCGGCCAGGCGACGCGCGTCGGCGTCGTGGGCGAAGATCTGGCCGCTGTTGCCCATGGCGGCGGCCAGGGCCAGCGTCTTGCCGCCGCCCCCGGCGCAAAAGTCCAGCACCTGCTTGCCCTTGACCTCCCCCGCGACGGCGGCGGCGATCTGCGAGCCCAGGTCCTGGACCTCGAACCAGCCCTTGGAAAAGGCCGGCACCGCCTCGACCGATGGCGTTCGGTCGGCGGCGGCCGGGGCCGGTATACGGAAAGCGTTGGGCAGAATGCCGGCCGGGACGGCGTGGATCGGCGCCAGGGCCTTGGCGGCGCGCTCGGCGTCCGTCTTCAGCGTGTTGACCCGCAGGTCCACGGGGGCGCGCTCGGACAAGGCGCGCATCTCGGCGGCCTGGTCGGCGCCGAGGGCGCGCGCCAGATGCTTCTCCAGCCAGTCTGGATAGTCGCCCGCCACGGGCGCCGGCGCGCCGACCAGCGAAACGGGATTGGAGAGACGTTCGCGCTCGGCGTCGGTCAGCGGACCAAAGCCGTGTTCCTCGGCCGCCGCCTCGGCTATGCGCTCGGGGCTCCAGGACCATACGAAGGCCAGCACGCCCAGCATGACGCCGCGCGGGCCGGCGTCGCCCATCATCCAACCCAGGGACCGCTTTCGACGCAGGGCGTCCAGCAGCAGGCCCGACACGAAGGCGCGGTCCTTGGAACCCGCGTAGCGGGCGGCCTCCCCCCAGCGCTTCAGCGCCATCTTGGCCGGAAAATGCCGCGTCTCGATCTCGGTCAGAACCTCGATCGCCGCCGAAACCCGTCCTCCATCCCGCATCAGACCACCAGGGCCGAGAGGAGCGCCAGGATCCCGACCATGGAGGCGACCCAGACCAGGCTGCGCAGGTAGGGAACGCCAAAGGCGTACAGCGGAATATAAAGAGCGCGCGCAGCGACATAGAGCGCCGCGCCATAGGCGGTCAGATCGCCGAGGCGCCCGCCCAGATAGTCGACCACAACCAGGGCCGCGAAGAACGGGAAGGTCTCGCGGAAATTGGCGAAGGCCCGTTCGAGACGCCCCGCGACACCCGTCAGCACGATAGGCTCGTCGCGGGGACCGGCGTTCCACTTCAGACCGCGCTGCGGCTGGGCGGCCGCAGCCGCCCAGACCAGGTGGACCAGCCCGATCAGGACCGCCGCCGCCACCATCTGCAGCTCGAACGCCATGCGCATCGGCTAGACCGCGCTCGGATAGTTCGGGGCTTCCCGCGTGATCATCACGTCGTGGACGTGGCTCTCGCGCAGGCCCGCGCCGGTGATCCGGACGAACTTGGCCCGTTTCTGGAGCTCGGGGATGTTCGGCGCGCCGACATAGCCCATGGCCGCGCGCAGGCCGCCGACCAGTTGGTGCAGCACCGGCGAGATCGGCCCCTTGAACGGGGTCTGCCCCTCGATGCCTTCCGGCACGAGCTTGAAGTTGTCCGTCACTTCCTTCTGGAAGTAGCGGTCGGCCGAACCGCGCGCCATGGCGCCTACCGAGCCCATGCCGCGATAGCTCTTGTACGAGCGGCCCTGATACAGGAACACCTCGCCGGGCGCCTCCTCGGTGCCGGCGAACATCGAGCCCATCATGGCGGTAGAGGCTCCGGCGGCGATCGCCTTGGCCAGGTCGCCCGAGTACTTGATGCCGCCGTCGGCGATGATCGGGGTGTTGCTCTCGCGACCGGCGCGCACGGCTTCCATGATCGCGGTCAGCTGCGGCACGCCCACGCCCGCGACGATGCGGGTGGTGCAGATCGAGCCCGGACCGATGCCGACCTTCACCGCGTCGGCGCCGGCGTCGATCAGGGCGCGGGCGGCGTCGTAGGTAGCGATATTGCCGGCCACGATCTGAACGCGGTTGGCTTCGCGCTTCAGACGCGAGACCGCTTGAGCGACCTGGCTGGAGTGGCCGTGGGCGGTGTCGATGACCACAACGTCGACGCCGGCGTCCACCAGCCCCATCGAGCGCTCGAAACCGGCGTCGCCGACGGTCGAGGCCGCGCCGACCAGCAGGCGGCCCTTGTCGTCCTTGGCGGCCAGCGGGTGGGCCTGGGCCTTCTCGATGTCCTTGACGGTGATCAGACCGACGGCGCGATAGGCCTCGTCGACGACGATCAGACGTTCGATCTTGTGCCGGCGCAGCAGCTCGCGCGCCTCGGCCTGATCGACGCCTTCGGGGACGGTGATCAGGTTCTCGCGGGTCATGATCGCCGAGGCGGGGACGCTGGCGTCGCCCTCGAAGCGCATGTCGCGATTGGTGACGATGCCCACCAACTTGCCCGAGCCGCGCTCGACCACCGGGAAGCCCGAGATCTTGCGGCGGGCCGTGATCTCGCGGATCTCGGCCAAGGTTGTGTCGGGGTGGATGGTCAGCGGATTGATGACCATGCCGCTTTCGTAACGCTTGACCTCGCGCACCTGGTCCGCCTGCTCCTCGTTGGTGAGGTTGCGGTGCAGGATGCCCAGGCCGCCGGCCTGCGCCATGGCGATGGCGAGGCGGCTTTCGGTCACCGTGTCCATCGCGGCGGACACGAGCGGAATGTTCAGACTGATTTCACGCGTGAACCGGGTCTCGGTCGTCACCTGGGTAGGCATGACGTCGGACGGGCCGGGTTCGAGCAAAACGTCGTCGAAGGTCAGGCCTTCGCGAATCTCCATCGGAGTCTCCATTTTGCGGCGCGGATATAGCCGCGAGGCCGGCGGTTGTCGACCCGGCGGATCGCTAAAATGGAGATGAATTTTCGCCCGATCGAGGATCGCGGCGCCGGCTTCCTCCGCCGACGCCGCGTCTCGAACACGATTTAGGCCGGCTTGGCGCCCGGCGTGCCGCACTTCACGAACTTGCCCTTGCCGTCCTTGCAGCTGGCGGGCTTGGCGGTCGCCGCCGCGGCCGGCGCCGGGCACTTGATGAACTTGCCCTTGGCGTCCTTGCACTGGGCGGGCTTGGCCGCCGGAGCGGCCGTGGCGGCCGGCGCCTTGCTCATCGGCGCGGCGGGCGGAGTCGTCGCGACGGCCGGCGTCGCCGCCGTTTCAGCCGAGGTCGGGCACTTGGTGAACTTGCCCTTGGCGTCCTTGCACTGCGCCGTCTTGGCGGGCGCGGCGGCCGCGGTCGGGCACTTGGCGAAGCGGCCCTTGGCGTCTCGGCAGGTTTCGGCGAAGGCGCCGCTGGCGGCCGTGAGACCAAAGGCCAGCGCGATGGCGATACTTAGGGTTTTGGACATGGGAAGCCTCTGATGGCGACGCGTGGAAGCACGCACACCGGATGCTCACGCTCATTCGGCGTCCATCGCAAGAGTTCTAATTGTTAAATGGCCGGCGAATTCTAAAGACCAAAAGTAGCATTTTATCGAGTTAATCAATTTTAGATTGATATCGCCAACTCCAATAACTTTCGCGCAAGGCGAGATTCCATGAATACTCAATTTGAAGAATGCATACATCAAGGCAGCACCCGCAAAGATTGCGAAGCGACCACGACACACATCTTCTGATGAAAGGCCGCGCGTGGCCTCAAAGGCAGTTCGATAGAGCCGCGTCCGCCGGGCCCTAATCCCCGCGTCCCTTGAAGCCCGTCGCGACCAGGAACACCTCGGAGCTGTCCTGCCGGCTGGCCTTGGGCTTGAAGTGCTGGACCTTGTCGAAATGGCGCTTGAGCCGGGCGATCACATCGGCCGTCTCGCCCCCCTGGAAAGCCTTGGCGACGAAGCCGCCGCCTGGCTTGAGCACGTCGATGGCGAACTCGGCGGCGATCTCGATCAGGCCGACGATGCGCAGGTGGTCGGTCTCGCGATGCCCGACGGTATTGGGCGCCATGTCCGACATCACGAGATCTGGCTCGCCGCCCAAGAGCGCCAGCAGCTTGGCCGGCGCGTCGGGGGCGGTGAAGTCCATTTCCAGCAGATGAGCTGGGGCCACCGGATCGACGGGCAGCAGGTCGATGCCCACCAGGCTGGTCACGCCCCGCTCGACGGCGATCTGCAGCCAGCCGCCCGGCGCGCACCCCAGGTCGATGACCTTCGCGCCCTTGCGGAAGAAGTGGAACTTCTCGTCGATCTCGCTGATCTTGAAGGCCGCGCGGCTGCGGTAGCCGAGGGCCCGCGCCTTGGCGGAGAACGGATCGTTGATCTGGCGCTCCAGCCAGGCCTGCTGGCTGGGCGTGCGACCGTAGGCGGTCTTCAGCCGCGCGGGCTTGCCGCGACCACCTTCGGTTCCGCCAACTGGCGGTTTGACCATGCGTTTGCGGGGCGGCTCTTCGTCGCTCATGCGGCTTCCGGCTTCTTGGATGCGCCGCCGCGACGGCGCCGGCGCGGGCGCTTCTGCTGGTCGGACATCAGGGACATCAGGAGGCCCTCTCTAAGCCCTCGATCGGCGACACGCACGCGCGAACAGGGCCAAAGCTCTTGAACGGCCTGCAGGATCGCGGCCCCCGCAAGGACCAAATCCGCCCGATCGGAACCGATACAGGGCTCGGCGGCGCGCTCGGCCGAGGTCAAGGCCAGCAGGCGATGGGCGGCGGCGTCGCAATCGGTCCGATCCATCCAGAGCCCGTCGACGATGTTGCGGTCGTAACGCGGCAGGCCCAGGTGCAGCCCCGCCAGGCTGGTGATGGCGCCCGAGGTGCCGACCAGATGCGCCCTGCCCCGCGCGAAGATCTCGCGCATCGGCTCGGCGTGCGGAAAGGCCTCGATTCGAGTCTTCACGTCGTCGACCATCGCCCGGAACCAGTCCGGATTGGCGCGCTCGCCCTCGGGAAAGCGTTCGGCCAGGGTGACGACCCCGACGGGAATCGACAGCCAGGCCTTGATCGGCAGCTTCCAGGCCGCGAATTGGCGCGGCTTGGCGTCGAGACCGTCGCCCTTCAGATCGACCCAGGACAGCTCGGTCGATCCGCCGCCGACGTCGACCACGAGGGCCGCGTCCTGCTCGCGGTCGAACAGGCTCATGCAGCCGGCCACCGACAGCTGGGCTTCCTCGCGCGGGCTGATGATCTGCAGCTTGAGACCGGTCTCCTCGTGCACTCGGCGCACGAAGGCGGGACCATTGGTCGCACCCCGGCAGGCCTGGGTGGCCACGGCCTTCACCCGCACCACCTTGCGACGGCGAATCTTCTCGGCGCAGACCTTCAGGGCCGCCAGCGAGCGGTCCATGGCCACGTCGGAGAGCTGACCGCTCTGCGACAGCCCCTCACCCAGACGCACGATGCGGGAATAGGCCTCGACCACGCGAAAGCCGCGCGGCGTGGGCGTGGCCACCAAAAGGCGGCAGTTATTGGTCCCGAGATCGAGCGCCGCGTAGCACGGCGTCTCGACCGGCGACCGCCGGCGCCGCCCATTCGGGGCGCCGGGCGCGCGCGGCGCCTCCGACATGGTTCAAACCACCTGTCTCGCAGGCGTCGCCAACAACGCGACGCCTCACTTCGAGTCGACCATAGCACGCCGCTCGCCTGCCGGAAGGCGCCCGCTTGTATTCCGGGTTCGGAAGTCTCACCGTTCAGGTTTCAGTCAGGTCCCGCGCACTATCGTTTCCGCATGAACTCGAGACTCGCCAAATTCGCGATTGGACAGGTCGTCAGGCACCGGATCTTCCCGTTCCGAGGCGTGGTGTTCGACGTCGATCCGGTTTTCGCCAATACCGAGGAATGGTGGCAATCGATCCCGGAAGACATCCGGCCGACCAAGGATCAGCCCTTTTACCACCTGCTGGCCGAAAACGAGGACAACAGCTACGTCGCCTACGTGTCCGAACAGAACCTTTTGCCCGACGATACGGGGGAGCCGGTCGGACACCCGCAGACCTCGGTGATCTTCGAGTCGTTCGACCACGGGCAGTACAAGCTTCGTCCCCGGATCTCGCACTAGCCCGCAAAGTCTATCCGCCGATCCGCGCATTCAGCGCAAACTCCGAACAGCTTTTGCGAAATTCGGGGCGTAGCGTCGTTCCATGAGCGGAGATGGCTTTAGCAACGGGCCGCCCCCGGGCGCCCGCCCCGACTGGACGATCGATCAAGGCTGGGAGACCTATTCCCAGGCCGAGCACGACGTCTGGATCACGCTGTACGAGCGTCAGGCCGCCATGCTGCACGGCCGGGCCTGCGACGAGTTCATGCGCGGCCTCGACGCGCTGGACCTGCACCGCGCCGGCATCCCCGACTTCGCCCGTATCAACGAGGAACTTCAGCGCCTGACGGGCTGGAGCGTCGTCGCCGTGCCGGGCCTGGTTCCCGACGACGTCTTCTTCGATCATCTGGCCAACCGCCGCTTCCCCGCCGGCCAGTTCATCCGCAAGCCGCACGAGCTGGACTACCTGCAGGAACCCGACATCTTCCATGATGTCTTCGGGCACGTGCCGATGCTGACCGACCCGGTCTTCGCCGACTACATGCAGGCCTATGGCCAGGGCGGCCAGCGCGCGCTCGGCCTCGGCCGCCTGGCCAACCTCGCCCGCCTTTACTGGTACACGGTGGAGTTCGGCCTGATGAACACCCCGGCGGGCCTTCGCATCTACGGCGCCGGCATCGTCTCCTCGCGCGCCGAGTCGATCTTCGCCCTGGACGATCCCTCGCCGAACCGCATCGGCTTCGACCTGGAGCGGGTGATGCGGACGAACTACCGGATCGACGACTTCCAGCAGGTCTATTTCGTGATCGACTCGATCCAGACCCTTCAGGAGGTCACGCTGCGCGACTTCGGCGCGCTGTACCAGGGCCTGGCCGGCGCTACCGACATCGGCGTCGCCGAGCTCGTGCCCGGCGACACCATTCTCACGCGGGGCACCCAGGCCTATGCGAAGGCCGGCGGTCGGCTGGCCGTCGCCGGCTGACCTTTCAAGCCGAACAAAATCCGCGCGCCCGGAAGCCGCCGCGCGACCTCGTAGGTGACAAAGCAGCCGGCGAAGGTGGCGGCCACCAGGATCGTCGCCTCCAATCCCAGCGGCAACCTCAGCTTGGCCAGATGATGGGCGAGGACGACGATGATCGTCTGATGGACCAAGTAGAATGGGAAAACGCCGACCGTCAGATAGCGCAACACGGGACCGCCTCGGGTCAGATGCTTGGCCCCAAAGCCCAGAATGGCCACGATCGCGCACCAGGTGTCGGTCGCGTAGACGAAGCGCATCGCCTCGACCAGATGAGGCGTCGGAATGGGCGCGTCATGGCGATAGGTCCAGACATAGCTGGCCCAACCCGCCCACGCCGCGGCCGCCATGATCAGCGCCGGCCAGCGGGCGGCGATCATTCGCTGCTTCAAAACCTCCGACTTGGCCAGGCCAAAGCCGAGTAGGAAGGCGCTGAACGACACCGCGTGGACATAGTGGTCGCCGATCAGGGCGTGGGTCTCTCCAAAACGGATCAGCAACGCGCGGGCCAAACCCAGGAAGGCGATCGGCCAAATGAATAGCCCCCAGCGCTTCAGCACGCGCTCGGCGCCGCCTTGAACGTGTTCGCCCGCTCGCCTCCAGACCAGAAGCATCAAGGCCAGCACGAGGGTGTAGAACAACAGATAGGCCACGAACCACATGTGGTTCCAGGTCGGCGTGATCAGGCAGTGGCCGTCTACCCCGCACCAGTGACCTTGGGCGGTTATGTAGCGACCCCAGAAATTGTCGACGCTCAGAGACGTCCCAGGATGGGCGGCGATGTACTCGACAACCTGATAGTAGGACTGTGGCGGCACGACCACGATCATGGCGAACAGCAGCGGCGGCAATAGCCGAGCGACCCGCGCGGCGGCCAGCTTCCCGATCGTGGTCCTGTCGGCCATGAACCGCGTCGCCGCGCCCGAGACCAGAAACAGCAGAGTCAGCCGCCAGGGGTTGGTCATCAGCATGAAGGGGATCAGCCCCTCCACGATGCGCGGCGACTTCACATGCCAATCCCACGGCACATAGAACATGCCCGTGTGGTAGAGGATCAGCAGAAAGAACGCGCAGACCCGAATCCAGTCGAGGTCATGGCGCCGATCGAGAGGCGGGGCGGTTTGGGTCATGAGGGGGCGTCCGGCTTGAAAAACGACGCCAAGGACCTGCGTCGCGGCGTCGCCGACCGCCAAGCGCCTCGGGATCAACGGACCCTGGGCGGGACGACCGGAAAGCTATCCGGGACAATCGGCGCGCTTTTCGGGATGACCGGCGAGGACCGTCTGTGGATGGGCCGCGCTTGGCTTCTAGGCGCCGCGCTCGTCTGGGCGATCGCGCTGGTGAACGTGCTGACGATCCAGCATGACGCGCCGCGTCTTGGTCTTGTCCGCCCTGCGATCTGGGAGATAAGCAGCACGGTCGTCACGATCTTCGTTTTCCTGATCCCCGGCGCCATGGCGCTGTGGATGGTGAAACGCCGCCCACGATGGTGGCGGGCCGCGCCGGCCCACCTCATCGCCGTCCTGCTTTATTCGGCGCTTCACGTCGCCAGCTTCGTCGCCATTCGCAAGCTATGCCATTCAGCGCTGCTCCACGAACGCTACGTGTTCGGCCCCCTGTCGACGGAATTCCCCTACGAATTCCGCAAGGACATGATGTCCTACGCGCTGGCCATGATCATCTTCTGGCTGGCGCTGCAGCGCAGCGCCCATAAGCCGCGGGAGCTCCCTCTCCCGGCCGCGCCGCCCACGTTCGACATTCAGGATGGCGCGCGGCGGCTCCGCGTTCCGGTCGCCGAGATTCTCGCGGTTCGCTCGGCCGGGAACTATGTCGAGTTCGTGCTGGCGGACGGCCGCCGTCCGCTGATGCGCGCGTCCCTGACGGCGGTGCTGGGGGACCTCGCCCCCCACGGCTTCGTCCGCTGCCACAAGTCGTGGGGGGTCAATAAGACCAGGATGACCGCGCTTAGATCGGAAGGCTCGGGCGACTATGCCGTCGAACTTGGCTCGGTGACGGCGCCGCTGTCGCGCCGCTTTCCCGAGGCCCTGGCCGCGCTGCGCAAGGATGGCGCGTCGGCCACAAGCTCCACCGCGGGGGCGATCTAAGTCCCGTTCCGCTGGAAGGGATAGAAATCGGCGCCCAGGCCCAGGATGCCGACAAGCTCGTCCAGCGCCTCGCGGCTCTCGGTCAGCAGGTTGGGATCGGCCAGGTCGGCGGGGGCCAGGCGGTCGCGATAGCGCCGCTCGACCCAGTCGGCCAGGGTCGCGTGCAAGCCCGGAGTGAACCGCTGGGCCGGGTTGGCCGCCGCGAGCTCTTGGTCGGTCAACACCACCCGCAGTCGAAGGCAGGCCGGACCGCCCCCGTTACGCATGCTCTGACGCACGTCGATATAGTCGACCCTTCCGATCGGTCCATTGGACGACGCCAGGCTCTCGGCCACGGCGTGGGCGCGCGGATTGTCCCGCGTCTCGGCCGGCGCCAACAACACCAGACGATCCTCGCCAGGAACCACCAGCAGCTGCGAATTGAACAGATAGCTGGCCACCAGATCGGCCATCGGCAGGTCGGCCTCGGACACCTCGACGAAGATCGGTTCGAACAGTCCTTCGGCGGCCGCGCGAACCTGACGCTCCATCCCGGCGCGATCCTCGAAGGCGCGCTCGTGGAAGAACAGGCACTCGCGCGTGCCGACGCAGACCACGTCGTTGTGAAACGCCCCGCCCGCGATCGCCGCCCTGCCCTGCCGGGGAAAGACCGCCCGCGCCGCGCCATGGCGCCGCTGAACCGCCTCGAACGCCTCGCGGGTCTGACGCGCCGGAAACGCGCCGTCCCATCGCTCCCAGGCCTCGCGCCCCCAGACGAACAGGTTCACGCCCGGCGCGCCGTGCTCGGCGCAAAGACGAACGTGGTTGGCCGCGCCCTCGTCGGCGAAATGCGGCTGAGCCGGCAGAGGCTGGTGGACGGCGAAACGCGTCTCGTCCGCGAACAGGCGACGCAGGGACCGATGGGTCTGCGGCCCCTCCAGGCTGCGGTGCAGGTTGGTCAACAGGTTGGCCGGCGTGAAGTGAACGCGACCGTCGGCGGCGTCGGCGCTGGGGGTCACGGTCGCGGCGTTGGCCGCCCACATCGGCGAGGCCGAGCAGGACGCCGCCGCCAGGGCCGGCGCGACCTTCCAGGCGCTCTCGATAACGGCGCCGTCGTTCCCGGAAAAACCCAGCGTTCTCAAAAGGCTTACGGCGGGACGCTCATGCGGCGGCAGCACGAACTGGGGTACGCCCAGGTCGTGAAGGCGGCGCATCTTCCCGAGCCCCTCCAGCGCGGCCCCGCGCGGGTTGGACACCTCGCCGGCGTTCTTCTGGCTGGCGAGGTTCCCGGGCGACAGGCCGACGAAGGAGTGGGTGGGCCCGACCAGGCCGTCACAATTGGCCTCGACGGCGAAGCTCATGCTCGCAGCCCCTTGATATCCTTGAACGTATCGACCACCGCCTCGGCCTCGAAACTGGCCACCGGATAGGCGCAGTAATCCGCGGCGTAGTAGGCGCTGGGCCGATGGTTGCCCGAAGCGCCCAGCCCGCCGAACGGCATCGAGCCCGCCGCGCCGGTGGTCGGCCTGTTCCAGTTCACCACGCCCGCCCGGATGTGCTTGAGGAACTGGTCCCACCGCCCGGCTTCGTTGGAGATCAATCCGGCCGACAACCCGTAGCGCGTGGCGTTGGCGGCCTTCAGCGCCGCGTCGAAGTCCCTCACGCGGCGCACTTGCAGCCACGGGGCGAACAGCTCCTCATCCGGGATGTCGACGCCGGTGACGTCAATCAGACCGGGCGTCACGAAGGCCTCGCTCAGCCCCTCCACAGCGCCCAGGGGCCGAATGGCCTTGCCGCCCATCGCGCTGGCCGTCGCGCGGGCCGCGTTGGCGGCCCGCGCGGAGATCAGCGGCCCCATGAAGACTTCGTCCTGGCCGTTCCACGCACCGATCGACAGGCGGTCGGCCAGGGCGGCCGTGGCGTCGATTACGGCCTGGCCAAAGGCGTCGTCCGGAACGATCAGCCGCCGCGCGCACGAGCAGCGCTGGCCGGTGGTGATGAAGGCCGACTGCGCGACCAGGGCCGCCACGGCGTCCGCGTCTTCGGCGTCCCAGACCACGAGCGGATTGTTGCCCCCCAGCTCCAGGGCCAGGATCACGTCGGGCCGGTCGGCGAAGTGGCGGCGGAAGAAGGCCCCGGCCGCGGCCGAGCCGGTGAACAGCAGGCCGTCGATCTCCTGATTGATCAACGCCTGGCCCGTCTCGCGACCGCCCTGAACCAGATTGACGACGCCCGCCGGAACACCGGCGGCCTCCAGCGCCTCGACCATCAGTTGGCCGGCCAGGGGCGTTTCCTCGGACGGCTTGAAGACGACGGTGTCGCCCGCCAGCAGGGCCGGCACGATGTGGCCATTAGGCAGGTGACCGGGGAAATTGTACGGCCCCAGCACGGCCATCACCCCATGGGCGCGGTGGCGCAGCACGGCGCGGCCGAACGGCATGGCGTTTTCGGTGACCCCCGTGCGCTCATCATACGCGCGGATCGAGAGATCGACTTTGCCGGTCATCGAGCCCAGCTCGGCCTTGGTCTCCCACAGCGCCTTGCCGGTCTCGCGGCTCAAGGCCTCGGCGAGGGCGGGCGCCCGCTCGGTCAGGATCTCCTTGTAGCGGCGCAGGATCGCGATCCGTTCCTCGCGGGACCGGTCCGCCCAGCCGGGGAAGGCGCGGCGCGCGGCGGCCACGGCCTCCGCGACGTCGGCTTGGCTGGCGGTCGCGCCGCGCCAGACGGCCTCCTCGGTCGCCGGATCGATGGAGACCAGCTCCGCGCCCTGGCCCGAACGCCACTTGCCGTCGATGAACAGTCCGCCGCTCATGTCTTCACCCGCACCATTTCGCCTTCGGAAATTCCCAGCGCCTCCAGCGCCTCGCGGCCCAGGATCGCCGCCTCGCCGTCGATCAGCACCGGGGTCCGCACGGCGCGAAACCGCGCGACCTCGCCAGTCGAGACCAGCGCCTCCTCGCCGAAGGCGTCTTCGCCCAGCCTGACCCGCAACCGCCGGGAATCGCGAACCGTCCGGATGTCGTCGCGCGGACAGGCCACGGTCGGACCCGCGTCGAACAGGTCCACCAGGCCCTGGTAGCGGAAGCCCTCGCGCTCCAGCATGGCGCGGGCGGCCTCGCCATCGCGGTGGACGCGGCCAATAACGTCGCGCGCCTCGACAGGCATCAGCTCGGTATAGATCGGGTGTCGCGGCGCCAGGTCGAGAATGAACTGCCCATCGGTCGAGGCGCTCATTCGGTCGGCCTGATCGAAGTCGAGACGGAAGAACTTGTGCGAGACGTGCTCCCAGAACGGACAGCGACCGTCTTCGTCGAACCAGCCGCGCAGCTCGGCCAGCACCATCTCCGCGAAGCGCTGCGGCTCGATGCCGATCAGCATGTAGCGCGACTGGGCCAGCAGACGCCCCGCGCCGCCCTTGCGCTTCTCGGGGCGCAGGAACAGCGAGCCGACCTCCGACCAACCGGCGCATTCGTTCACCAGCACCAGGGCCTTGTGGTCGAACCGCATGTCCAGCACCGGCGACGACTGAGCCAGGGTCACGACCCGGAACGAGAAGTGGGGGCGCTTCAGGCCGACGCCCGCCTTCACCCCGGCCACGCCCTCGATCGAGCCCGTCTCCAGATCTTCCAGCATCAAGGTGTACCAGGCCTCGGGCGGCGCCACGCCGGCCTGAAAGCTGGCTTCCGAGAGATCAAGGCGCGCGCGCAGCGTCGGCTCGTCCTCGGGCAGGCTGGTGAAGCCGCGCCCCGACAGCACGGCTAGCTCCATCAGAGCGTCGAAGTCGCCGGGACCGGCGGGACGGACGACGAGCATTCAGTGGGTCTCCATCGCGCTATGGATGGCCCGGGCGTCGATCTCGCCGCTGGCCAGCTTCATCAGGATCAGGGCCGAAAGCTGCGCGCGCTCGACGAAGCTCTCCGGCCAGGCGTGCTCGGCCTCGCTGTGGATGTCGCCGCCGCGCACCCCCAGGGTGTCGACGTTCGGCAGGCCAGAGGCGAACAGGTTGTTGCCCTCGCATACGCCGCCGGACGGCTTCCAGGCAATGTCCTGACCCAGCAGGGCGCCGACGTCCTTCACCGCCCCGAACAGGCGCTGCTGAGCCGCGTTGAACGGCTTGGCGCCTCGGGTGATCATGCCGTGCAGATGCGCGTGCAGGTCCTCGCCGGCCTCTGCGACGATGCGGGCGACCTCGGCCTCGAACCAAGTGGCGGTCTCCGCCTCCGGGAAGCGGACATTGAAGCGAACCACGGCGACGTCCGGCACCATGTTCAGCGGCGCCCCGCCGTCGATCCGCGCGACATTGACGGTGACTCCGTCGCGCTGGCCATTGAGGGCGTGCAGCTTCTCTGCCATCCGCGCCGCGCCGATCACGGCGTTGCGGCCGGCGGCGAAATCGCGGCCGGCGTGGGCCGCGCGGCCTCGAACCACGATGTGGAAATTGCCCGATCCCTTCCGCGCCGAGGCCAGGGCCCCGTCCGCCAAGGCCGGCTCGTAGGTCAGGCCCACATGCCCTTCCCGCGCGAACCGGGCCAGCACCGGCCCGGAGGCGATCGAGCCGATCTCCTCGTCGGGCGACAGCAACAGGCGATAGCCGACATTCGCCGCGTCCGGGCAGCCTTCGAAGGCTTCCAGCGCCGCCAGCATGACCGAGATACCGCCCTTCATGTCGGCGATGCCCGGGCCATGCAGCGCGCCGTCGGGGCGCGTGCGGACGACCTGGAAGGGGCTCGTCTGCGGATAGACGGTGTCGTAGTGGCCGGTCAGCACGACCTGCACCGGCGCCTCGGGTCGGACGATCACGGCGAGCGACGGCGGATGGTGGAATTCGCTCTCGCGTCCCTCGGCGGTGATTTCGCGAGACGCCGATAGCGGGATATCGATCGGCGCGGCGGGCAGAACCGCGGCGGCGTCCAGCAAGATCCGCCTCTGGCGCTCCAACCCTTCGAAGTGCCGACTGCCCGAGTTGACGGCGCACCACGCCACGGCGCGGTCGATAATCCGCCCGCCGTCGCGCGCGATGCGGTCCAGCACCGCGCGATCTTCCGAATTGAGTCGCATGAAACGCCGATCCTCCCTCAGTCACGATAACCAAGGGCCGCGGGCAAATCGTTGTCGCCTCCCAAGAGGAAACCGATCGCCCGCGCAACAGCCTTGCTGGATTAGTAGTCCTTTCGCCAGCGAACGGAAAGCTTGGCGTCGTTCTGGCTGCCGATCCGCGAGACCAGCGACAGCGTGCGGCGAACCCGCCACTCGACCTGCGCCGCCGGTCCCTCGCGGCCCCCGCCGATGATTTCGATATAGACGTCGTCGGTCACGTACTTTCCGCCGGCCACCGTCATGCCCGTGGCGCTCTCCGCGAACGCCAGGCGATCCAGCCGGGCGAAGCTGCGCAGATTGCCGATCACGTCGAAGCCGCCGCCGCCGGCCAGCGCGGCCAAAGCCGAAGCCAGTTGAGCGGCCTCGATCGGCGTCAGCTGAGCGGCCGAGGCGCCAAAGAGCACCTGGCTTAGCACCTCGTCGCTGGGCAGCTCGGGCTTGGAGGTCAGGGTGATCTCGGGCTTGGCCGCGGTGCCCTGGATCTTGACCACCGCCGTCAGCGCCGTGTCCTGACGCGTGGCCGACAGGTTCAGGCGAATATGATCCAGCTGGGTGGACAGATAGACCACCCCGTCGTCGTCGAACTCGAACCGCTTGCCGGCGAAGTCGTATTCGCCGCGCACCATCCGCGACACGCCGGTCAGGGCGGGCGCGAGAGAGGTGCCGCCGACATGGGCGTCGAGCGACAACTCCACGTCGAGACCGCGCCCGCGCACGAACACCCGGCGCGGCGCCTTCAAGTCGAGGTCGAGGATCATGCCGCCCGTCGTCGGGCGACGCTGCAGGCCCTGGTCCAGGTCCAGCGGGCGGTTGCGTTCGACGACATCCATGGCCACGACGCCGGCCGGCGTCCTGGTCTGGGCCGAGACGTCGGCGCGGTCCAGCGTCACCGCCCCGGTCAGCTTGATCTTGCCGTCGGCGGAGCGATTGACGCTGGCCTGGCCCGTGGCGACCGCCGAGGCCAGATCGTTGTCGATCAAACGGAAGCTCTTCATGTCCAGCTTGAAGCTGCCGACGCCGTCGCGGGCCAGGCTGATCCGTCCCGCGCCCGAGACCGTACCGCCCTGCCCGTCCTCGCCGATGGCCTGACTGACATCGATGGCGTTGTCGGCGAGGGCCGCGCGCAAGGTGACATTGCGCAGGCGAAGACCCGACTGGCCGTCCTCGAAGCCGCCGCTGTCCAGCGTCGCCGAGCCGATCAGGCGGGGGTCGGCCAGGGTGCCGCCCAGGCTGGCCTGCAGATTGATCCGCCCCGACAGCGACCGTTCGGGTCCCATCAAGAGGTCCCAGAGCGGCTTGATCTCGCCCTGGGCCATGAAACGCCCCTGCACCCCGCGCTTCTTGTCGATCATCAGGGCCAGCGGCTTGGCCGACGCCTCGACCGGCAGCACCAGGTTGGCCTCGGCCTTCAAGCCCTGGCGATTGTCGCCGTCGAAGCCGATGGTCAGCCGGCGGTCGGCCAGTTCGCCGTGGACCTTGGCGTTCAGGGACTGGTCAATCCTGGCGCCCCGCTCGCGAGCGTTGGACAGACGCATGGTGAAGTCACCGCCGAGCACGTCTCCCTGACCATGCAGGTTGAACGAACCGTCGATATCGCCATCCAGGTCGGGATCGAAGGCCGTCAGGGTCACGCCGCTCAGTTCGGCTTTCAGCATGGCCACCGCGCCGCCCAGGTCGGCGTCGATGTCCGCCCGGCCCTTGTCGATGGCCAGGCGCAGACGGGCCTGGGTCGGGCCGTCGCCGAACCGGATCTTGGCGGCCTCGCGGGTCTTGACCTCGGTTCGCCCCATCTTGCCGGAGGCGTTGAGGGTCAGGTCATAGATCTTGCCGCCCGGGTTCTGCGCCAGCTCGCCCGCGCCGCCCAGCTTCCAGAAGCCGCCGGGCGCCTCGCCCCGCGCGTCGATCGACAGCGGCAGACGCGCCAGCGGCCCATCGGCGCGGATGCGCGCCTGGCGCAGCTTCCATTCGCCCGCCGCGACATCCTGAGCGGTGAGATCCAGGGTCGCGACCGGGCCGCCGCCTCCAGGCGCGTCGACCAGCTTGGCCGAGCCCTTGACCTGACCTTGCGGGATGAACGCGCCCGGCCCGATGGCTACCGTCAGATCGGCCGTCGCCGGCATGGCGTTGCGAAGCGAGACCGCGCCCTTGGCCTTGGCCCCGCCGGCGTCGACATCCACATCGCTGAGCTCGATGCCGCCTGGCGAAAAGCGGAAGGACGCGCGTCCTCGGGCCGGACCATAGTCGCTGGTCGCCTGCAGCGCGGCCGCGCCGTCCGTGGCGTTGGGGCCGTGCGCGAAGGTCAGGGTCAGATGCGCCTTCTTCAGCGGCAGGCGCGGCAGGTCGATGGAGTCGAAATCGGCGTTCAGATCGACCTTGGGCGTCGACAAGGCGCCGCCGACCTTGCCGTCGCCCGCCGCCTTACCGGCGATCTCGACCGGACCAGCGACAAACGGCCCCGCCGCGGTCCAGTCCAGCTTGAAGTCCAGACCCAAGCCCTGGGCCGTCAGCTTGCCGGACGACTTCACCGAGGCGTTGGTCCCGTCCAGCCTCGCGTCCGAGACCGTCAGCACGCCGTCGTTCCAGCTCGCCTTGCCATTGAAGCGCGGCGCGGCGCCCAGCAACCGATCGATCTCGGCATAGCCGGTGGCGAAGCCCGCGGCCTGGCTGTCCACCGTGAAGCCCCACGGCCGCCCGGCGAAGCTGGACGCGGTCCACTTGGCGAGCAGCGAGCCCTTCGCGCCGGGCCGGACCGGCCCCATGCTGGCCACGCGCATCTCGCCGTCGAAGGTCAGGCCGCCCAGGATGGCGCGCTCGCCCTTGCCGGTGACGATCAGATTCGGCGCATCGATCCGGGCGGCCTTGATCAGGAAACGGCCGCCCTTGATCCGCGCGCCCTCGAACGTGGCCTTTGGACTGGGTCCCAGCAGGGCCAAAAGGCCCGTGCCGCCGCCGCCCGAGGTCGCGGCCTCGGCCTTGATCTCCAGCTCGCCCTTGGCCCAGCGGACCCTGGCCGGCCCCTTGGCGCGCTTGAGGTGATAGCCCAACAGTTCCAGGTCGGCGACATCGGCGGTCCCCTCCACCGAGAAGCCGCCGTCCTCCAACCGGAAGACGCCGTCGGCCAGCCCCTGGCCCATTTGCGGAATGGAGACGATGCGCTTCAGCGCGCCGATGCGGGCATTGAAGGCCAGCCCCTGCGGTCCCGTGCGACGCTTGGCCAGATCGGCCAGGCCATGGGCGTCCAGCGTCAGGTTCTCGGCCCGAATCCGCAAGACCAGGGCCGAGAGGCCGTCCGCCGTCGCCTTCTGGCCGTCGATCGTGAAGTTCGCCTCGGGGCCGAACATGCGCTGCAGACGCTGTGTCAGGCTGGAAGCGCTCAGGTCCACGCGACCGCGCGCGGACCCGCCTTGCGGCGTCCAGGCGCCTTGAGCCTCGAGCGGCGTCGCGCCGCCGGACCGCGCGACGACATCGAAGGTCGCGCGATTGGTCTTTCCGTCCGCCTTGGCCTTCAGATCGAATGGACGATTGGCGGGCAAGCCCAGGGCGCCGGCGATCGCTCCGCCGTTGGCCTCCTGAGCGTCCGCCTTCAGATGCAGCGTCTCGCCGCGGCCCAAATCGAAGTCGAGATTCAGATGATCGCCGGCGTGGAGACGCGACGACACCGCCAACTGCCCCTTCTGCCCACCCAGCCTAGCCATGTCATAGGCGCCGGAGACATCGAAATCGCCCGCTTGGCCGCTGAACTCCGGTCGCGTGAGCAGGCGGAAGGCGAAGGCGTCGAGGTCGATCGAGAGCGGCGCGGCGCTGGACTTGCCCGCCGGGCCCATGACGGGGCGCCGCAGGATCGAGACGTCGCGCGCGGCGATTTGTTCGGCGTGGAACCGACGGCCGAACAGCTCGGTCGGTCGCCAGGCCACGCGCAGATCGTGCGCCTCCAACCAGACGCCTCTGGGATCGGAGATAGTCAGGCGCCGGACGCCGAAGTCCTTCCAGATATCCCCCGACAGGCCTTCGATGCGCAGGACGCCGATACGCCCCAGTTTCAAACCCGAGACGCGGGCCTCCAGGAACATCCGGCCCTGCGGCGTGATCGGGGCGTAGCGAAGACCGCCGGCCATGATGATCAGAACGCCCGCGAAGATGGCGGAAACAATGAGGGCGATCCCGCCCCAGCCCAGCTTCTTCACCGCGGCTTGAGCGACCTCGGCCGCGGCCTCGCCCGCCGCCTCGGCGGCGTGAACGACCGTGTCCGTCAGATCGGGCTTGTCGTGTTCCCGGCTCAAAAGCTTTGCCCGATGCTGAGGTAGATCTGGAAGGTCGGGTCGCCCTTGCGGCGGCCCAGCGGGGCGGCGATGTCGGCGCGGATCGGGCCGAAGCCCAGGTCATAGCGCACGCCGAAGCCGGCGCCGGCCTTGAAATCCTCTCTTTGAGGCGTCGTGTGGGTGCCGATGGCCCCGGCGTCGACGAACACCACGCCGCTCCAGCGCTGCGTGACCTTCTGGCGCAACTCGACCGAGGTCTCGACCAGCGAGATGCCGCCTTGCGGGGTGTTGTCGGCCAGACGCGGACCAATGGCCTGATAGGCATAGCCGCGCACCGATCCGCCGCCGCCGGCGTAGAAGCGCCGCGCGGCCGGCACGTCGGGAATGCCGCCGCCCAGAATGGCGCCCAGCTTCACCCGCGAGGCCAGCACCGTGCTGGCCTGGGATCCGAACGGGATATAGGCCGTCCCCTGCGTGGTCAGCTTCAGGAATGGCAGGTTCGTGTCGCCGACCACATAGATGGGCTCGGCCCGGGCTTCGAGGCGCCAGCCGCGCTTGGGGTCGAGGATGCTGTCGGAGAAATCCAGGGCATAAGCCGCCAGACCCGCGAAGGTGGCCAGGTTCAGGCTGCGTCCAGCCACGGTCCCGGCGGCGTTAACCTTCTCCTTAGTCTGCGAGAGATCCAGCGAAACGCCAAAGGTTCGATAGGAGGTGATCTGCTGACGCTTGGTCACGTCGACCCCGATCGTGGCGCCGGTTTCGTTATAGGCGGAGGTGTCGGTGCGGAAGACGGCGCTGGTCAGCTTCAGCGTCTGTTGCGGCCGCCGCCAGTGCGGCAGCGACAGATCGGCCTCCAGCCGCTGCTCCAACTTGGCCAATCGGGCGATATAGGTCGTGGTGTCGGCGCGGCGAAAGCGGTTGTAGCGGATCCAGCGAGCGTCGACGCCCGAGCCCTCGCTGGTCGAATAGCCGGCGCCCAGTTCGACGGTCCGCGACTTGCGATCGGCCAGGGTCACGACTACAGGGCGGAAGCCGTCCGCCGTGGCCTTGTCCTCGCCGGCGACGGAGACCGCGATCGAGTCGTAGACGCCGGTGTCGCGAAGGCGTCGCTCCAGCTCGGCCACGTCCTCGGGATCATAGATATCGCCCGCGCGCCAGGTGGCCAGATGGCTGACCCAGGCCGGATTTGTGCGCCCCTTGGTCACGACGTCGATACCGTCCAGATGGACCAGCGGACCGGCGTCGATCTTGAAGGCTGGACGAACCGTGTGATCCGCGTGGTCGACGATGACCTCGCGCGGTTGGGCGACCGCGTCCGCATAGCCCAGCTTCTGGATCTGGGCGACCACCCGCCCCTCGGCGCCGACCACGTCGGCGGAACGTCCCGGCTCGCCATCGCCCAGGTGCATGGCCAGAACGGCGCGCTGGGCGCTGCCCTCGTCGGGCGCCTTGCCCGCCCAATCGATGCGGGGGGCGGCGATGACGAACAGCGGTCCGGGCGTGATACGGACCACGCCGCGCGGCGGATCGCCATCCAGCACGTCGGGCTCGACGGTATAGCCGTAATAGCCCTCCGCGCGGAGCACTGCGATGGCGTCCTCGCCGGCCTGGCGAGCGCGACGCCGAGCCTCGGCGCGGCTTTGAGCGGGATGCTTGGATTGCGTCAGGGCGCGCTGGATCGCCTCGCGCAGGCTCTTGTCCTCGACGCCCTGGATCTGGGCCATCGGCTCGTCGGCGAAGGCGCTGGTCGCCAGAAGCCAAGTCACAGCCGTCAAAGCCAGGGAGTACCGCCCAAGCACCAAATCACGTTCCCCGCGCTAAGCGCCCCCGTTCCTGCTGTAGTCCGGGGTCGGCGCTGTGTCACGACCGGAAATGTAACGAGCGCACGGACGCCGACGCTTCTCAAACGGGGCGATTGGCGCCCAAATGATAGGCAGTCGTGCGCATCCGCGCGGCGGAGGTCGAATCCCGCCGCGCCCGAAACATGCGACGTTTAGTGTCGAATCGGCTCGATCCTCCCGGAACGAGCCCAAGGCGAAGACAACACGGAAAGAAACGTGGCGGCGAAGACCCAGACCCTAGAGGGCGCACCGACCCTGCCGATGACCGAAGCGGCCTACCTGCCGGGGGTGGCCTATGACGAAATGTTCACGCCCCAAGGGGACGTCCGGCGACACTACGATCCGCTGCACGCGCGCATGTCGACGCTGGGCGCCGAGGAACTGGCGGGCCGCCAGCGGACGCTGGAGCGCTCGTTCCTGCTGCAAGGCATAACCTTCACGGTCTATGGGGCGGAAAACACCACCGAGCGGATCATTCCGACGGATCTCTTTCCCCGCATCATTCCGGCTGCGGAATGGTCGAAGATCGAGGCGGGCCTGACCCAGCGACTGCAGGCGCTGAACCTGTTCCTGGCCGACATCTATGGCGACCAACAGATCCTGATGGACGGCGTCGTGCCGCGCGAGCTTGTCCTGGGCGCGCCATCGTACCGGCGCGAAATGCAGCACCTCTACGTGCCGCACAAGGCCTACGCCAATGTCTGCGGCAGCGATCTTATCCGCCAGCAGAACGGCGAGTTCGCGGTGCTGGAGGACAATCTGCGGGTCCCGTCCGGCGTTTCCTACATGCTGGCCAATCGCGACGCGGCCAAGCGCACCTTCCCGGGCACCTATCGCGCCGCCGGGGTGCGGCCGGTCGAACGCTATCCGGACCTTCTGCTGTCGACGCTGAAGAGCATGGCCGCCGGCTGGCGCGCCGAGCCTCAGGTCGTGGTGCTGACCCCTGGCGTCTATAACAGCGCCTATTACGAGCACGCCTATCTCGCCCGCTTGATGGGCGTACCGCTGGTCGAGGGCCGCGATCTGGTGGTGCACGAGAACATGGTCCACATGCGCACGACCACGGGCCTGCGCCGGGTGGACGTGATCTATCGCCGGGTGGACGACGATTTCATCGATCCCCTCACCTTCCGGCGTGACAGCTCCCTGGGCGCCGCGGGCCTGTTCAACGCCTATCGGGCCGGCAACGTGGTCATCTGCAACGCGCCGGGCACGGGCGTCGCCGACGACAAGGCCGTCTACGCCTATGTCCCCGACATCATCCGCTACTATCTCGACCAGGATCCGATCCTGCCCAACATCGAGACCTTCCTCTGCCGCGAGCCGAGGCAGCTGCAGCACGTGCTCGGCAACCTGGACAAGTACGTGGTCAAGGCCGTCGGCGCCTCGGGCGGCTATGGGATGCTGGTGGGGCCACACGCCAGCCAGAAGGAGCGCGACGACTTCGCTAAGGCGATCAAGGCCGATCCGGAGAACTACATCGCCCAGCCGACCATCCAGCTGTCGACAGCCCCATGCCTGATCGACGGCCGGATCGAACCACGCCACGTCGACCTGCGTCCCTTCATCCTGTCCGGCGAAAAGACCATCGTCACCCCCGGCGCCCTCACCCGAGTCGCGCTGAAGCGCGGCTCGCTGGTCGTCAATTCCAGCCAAGGCGGCGGCAGTAAGGACACCTGGGTGCTGGCCGAGGAAAATGGTCACGCCCACGGAAATGGCGTCGGTCAGGGGAGCGCGCGCTCATGATGTTGGCTCGAGTCGCCGACAGCCTTTACTGGCTGGGCCGGTACATCGAACGCGCCGAGCACCTCTCGCGCCTGTCCTCGGTGATGTTGAACGCCACCCTGGACCAGACCGAGTCCGGCGCGCAGGCCGTGCTGATCGCCTTGGCCGCGGTGGGCGAGCCGGGCGATGGCGCGGGCGTGGCCTCCTACGAGGCCGCCCGGGCTCTGGTGCTGAACCGCCAGGACCCGAATTCCGTCGTCTCGTCCCTGGCCCGCGCGCGCGAGAACGCCCGACAGGTCCGCGACCAGATCACGACGGAGGCCTGGGAGCGGCTGAACCTGCTCTACCTCAAGGTCACCGATCCCCAGGCGGGCAAGGAGTTCAAGGACGCGTCCAGCACCTTCCTGCACGACGTGATCGCCGACCTGCATCTGTTCAAGGGCGCGGCCGACACCACCATGAGCCACGGCGAAAGCTGGCGGTTCATGATGCTGGGCATCCATATGGAACGCGCGCAGCTGGTCTCGCGCCTGCTGGAGGTCTGCTTCGCCAAGACCCCCGCCGACCGCCAGGTCGACGACCACGTGGCCCTGGTCAGCGTGCTGCGGATGGCCTGCGCCCTGGAACCGTATCTGCGGGTCTACACCGCCGAGATCGAGCCCCGGCACATCCTGGAATTCCTGGTCTTCGACGAGGACTTCCCTCGCTCGATCCGCTTCGCCACCGCGCAGATCGAACAGCACCTGGCGGCGCTGGCCCGCCGGGTCTCCGCCGGCGAGCGCGCCGGGCCCGAACGCCTGGCCGGCCGCCTGAAGGCCCGCCTGGAATATGCGGATGTCGACGAGCTGGAAGCCGTCGGCGCCGGTCCGCTGCTGACCACCGTCGTCAACGAATGCGCGCGTATCCACGAAGCGATCTACGAGACCTTCGTGGCCTATCCGCTCGAAATGCGCCTGCCCGCCTAAGGTATAAGCCCGTGCTCTTGGAAATCCGCCACGTCACCCAGTATCACTATGAGCGTCCCGTTCGGGAAAGCTTGATGGAGCTGTGGATGCAGCCCCAGAAAACCGCGCGCCAGCGCCTGGTGAGCTTCGAGCTGGACATCGAGCCGGCCGCTCAGCTGTTCTCTTACGCCGACAGCTTCGGCAACGCCGTCTATCATTTCGACGTCCCGCAACCGCATGACAAGCTGACCATCATCGCCCGCTCGGCGGTCGAGACCGAGGCGCCGCCCGAACGGCCCGCGCATCTGGACATGGGCGAATGGGACCGCCTGCGCAGCGAGTTCGTGCGGGGCGAGTGCTTCGACTTCCTGCGGCCGCACGGCTTTGTCGAGACGACCGACGCCCTGCGCGCCTTCGTCGCCAACCACGACCTCGACGCTTTAAAGCGGAAGGACCCGCTGACCGCCGTCCGCGTCCTTTCGGAAACCATCTACGGCGCGTTCGAGTACCAGCCGGGCGTCACCGACGCCGACAGCCCGATCGACCTGGCGTTGGGCGTGGGACGCGGCGTCTGTCAGGACTTCGCCCACATCATGCTGGCCATCTGCCGCGACTGGGGCGTGCCGGCCCGATACGTCTCGGGCTATCTGTTCACGGACCGCGACCAGGGCGACCGCTCCGATCCCGACGCGACCCACGCCTGGGTCGAGGTGTTCCTGCCCAGCCTGCGTTGGGTCGGTTTCGACCCGACCAACAACATGATGGCCGGCGAGCGCCACGTGGCCGTGGCCGTGGGACGCGACTATGCCGACGTCACGCCGTCACGCGGTGTCTACAAGGGCGACTCCGAAAGCCAGCTGGCGGTCGGCGTTTCGGTGCGGCGCGCCAGGGCCGCCGTGGCCGAGCCGGAATTCATGCGCATGGCTCGCCCCAACTTCGCCGGCGGCCGGCGTCGCCCCGACGCGGCGCTACGCGAAGACCTGCATCAGCAGCAACAACAGCAACAACAGTAGTTCCTAACGAGGGCCGTCCGACGCCGGGCTGGCGGCGAACTTGCGCGCGATCTCGAGCGCTCCCGCCGCGCCGCCGGCTCGAGGGCCAATACGCTCGGTTCGCAGAAACTGCACGCCGACCTCGGCGCCGGACCGCCACACCACTTGAGCCAGGTGCACGCGACGTCCGCCCGCGTCGACGAAAACGAACTGATCCGGCGGCGAGGCGCTTCCGGCGGTCGACAGGCGCGCGCCCTTCTCGGCCACGTCCAGCAACGAGCACTTCCAGGAGCGCGGATCATCGACGACGTAGATCTTGCGCGCCGCCGGCATACGGGGATGCGCGCGGCGTTCCGCGCCCGAAGGCTCGACCATCACCATGCGACCTTTAGAGCTCCCGCCGACCGAAGACCGCGCCGCGACCGCGCCCCGTGCTGGGGTCGAACCGCGATAGCCTTCGCGGGAAGCTTAACGGCAGAAGTTCCTTAAGCGGCGTAAACGTGCGCCTTACGCGCGCTGATCCTGACCGTGCCCGCGAAACGGGCGGCCTCGGCGCGCGAAGCGCTGATCTCCAGCGGTCTGCCGTCCAAGGTCGTGGCGTTGACCGTGGTCAAGGCGCCCTGCACGTGAGCGCGATCGACCCGCACCTCGAAGCCCGCGTCGTCCAGCACGAAGTCATGCGGACGCACATAGGCCGTCGCGGAACCGTCGCGCAGACCCGAAGCCGGCAATTGCAAGGCCCCGGCGCTGAAACGGCCACCGCCGACCCGCCCGTCGAAGCAGTTGGCCTCCCCCACGAAGCCGCAGACGAAGGCCGTCTCGGGCTCTTCGTGCACCTGGTCGGGCGTGCCGATCTGCTCGATCTGGCCCTTGTTGAGGATGGCCACCCGATCGGCCAGCTCCAGGGCCTCCTCCTGATCATGGGTGACAAAGATCGTGGTGACGCCCGTGGCGTCGTGCACGCGCCGCAACTCCTTGCGCAGCGACTTGCGAACCGTGGCGTCCAAGGCGCCGAACGGCTCGTCGAGCAGCAGCACGCTGGGCTGAACGGCCAAGGCGCGCGACAGGGCCACGCGCTGGCGCTGACCGCCCGACAGCTGCGAGGGATAGCGCTTGCCCAAGCCCTCAAGCTCGACAAGCTTCAGCAGCGCCTCGACCCGGCGGCCGATCTCGGCCTTGTCGGGCTTGTCCTTGCCCTTGCGCACATCCAGGCCGAACGCGATGTTCTTGGCCACGGTCATGTGCTTGAACAGCGCGTACTGCTGAAACACGAAGCCCACGCGCCGCGCGGCGGCCGAGGCGAAGGTGACATCCTCGCCGTCGAACAGGACCTGCCCCGCGTCCGGGAACTCCAGGCCAGCGATCGTGCGCAGTAGGGTCGTCTTGCCCGAGCCCGACGGCCCCAGCAGCGCCAGAAGCTCGCCGTCGGCGATCTCGAGGTCCACCTTGTTCAGGGCCGGATAGCGGCCGAACTTCTTTTCGATCGAGCGGATGGAGATGGTCATGGTCTTCGGTCCGTTCAGTGTCCGCCGCGGCCGCGCACGCCGGGCTGGGCGACTTCCAGCGCCGTCTTCAGAACCAGCGTCACCACGGCCAGGAGGCAAAGCAGGGCCGCGACGGCGAAGGCGCCGACGAAATCGTACTCGTTGTAGAGGATCTCGACGTGCAGCGGCATGGTGTTGGTCAGGCCGCGAATATGGCCGCTGACCACCGACACCGCGCCGAACTCGCCCATGGCCCGGGCGTTGCACAGCAGAACGCCATACAGCAGGCCCCAGCGCACGTTCGGCGCGGTCACGCGCCAGAAGGTCGTCAGGCCGCCAGCCCCCATCGAAACCGCCGCCTCCTCCTCGCTCGTTCCCTGCTCCTGCATCAGCGGGATCAGTTCACGGGCGACGAACGGGAAGGTCACGAAGATCGTGGCCAGCACGATCCCCGGCACGGCGAAGATGATCTTCAGGTCATGATCAAGCAGCCATTCCCCGAACCAGCCCTGCAGGCCGAACACCAGCACGTAGATCAGGCCGGCCACCACGGGCGAGACCGAGAACGGCAGGTCGATCAGGGTGATCAGGAACGCCTTGCCGGGGAAGTCGTGCTTGGCGATCGCCCAGGCGGCGCAAAGGCCGAACACGGCGTTGAACGGAACGGCGATGACGGCGGTCAGCAGGGTGAGCTTCACCGCCGCCAGCGCGTCGGGATTGGTGATCGCCGCCAAGGCCGCGCCCGCGCCCTTGCGCAGCGCCTCGACGAAGACCGCGACCAGGGGCAGCACCAGCACCAGGGCCAGGAACAGCATCACCACGCCTATGATCACCGCCTTGGTCCAGGCCGGATCATCCGTGGCGCGGCGATGGGAACGCGCGACGCTCATCAGTCGAACCTCCGCGACCAGACCTGGATGGCGTTGATGACCAGCAGCATCGTGAAGGACACCGCCAGCATGACCACCGCGATCGTCGCCGCCCGCTCATACTCGAACTGTTCCAGCTGGATGATGATCAGCAGCGGCGCGATCTCGGACTTGTAGGGCATGTTGCCGGCGATGAAGATCACCGAGCCGTACTCGCCCACCCCGCGGGCGAAGGCCATGGCGAAGCCGGTCAGCCAAGCCGGCGCCAGGGCGGGCAACACCACGCGGGCGATGGTCTGCAAACGGTCCGCGCCCAAACTGGCGGCGGCCTCCTCCACATCCTCGGCGGCGTCGCGCAGCACCGGCTCGATGGTGCGGACGACGAACGGAAGGCCGATGAAGGTCAGGGCGATGACCACGCCGATCGGATTATAGGCCGCCTTTATCCCAAGCGGCGTCAGAAATTGACCCACCCAGCCCTTCGGCGCGTAAAGGGTGGCCAGGGCTATACCCGCCACCGCGGTCGGGAGGGCGAACGGCAGGTCGACCAGGGCGTTGACGATCGTCTTGCCCGGAAACTCGTAGCGGACCAGCGCCCAGGCGGTCAGAACGCCAAACACGCCATTGACCGCCGCCGCCACGAAAGCGGCGCCGAAGGTCAGGCGATAGGCCGCCAGGCTGCGATCATTGAAGGCGGCGGCCCAGAAGGCCTCCGGCGACTGGTGCGCGGCCTTCAGGGCCACTGCGGTCAAAGGGATCAACACGATCAGCGACAGGATCGTCAGGGTGACGCCCATACTGAGACCGAAGCCCGGTATGGCCGAGAGGCGACGGAAGAAGGGCCGCCTGCCCGGTGGTCGAGGCGGCGGTGGCGACGGCCGGCTGGCGGCGGTGTCGGCGGTCATCGGCTGATCGTCGTCCTAGGTCCGGGCTCGCCACATGGCTCTAGTGAAACTTGAACGTGCGGAACCGAGACCGGCTCCCGCGACGCTATGAAACCTGAGCCGCTTAAATCCCTACTCCAATTATGGGGCAAATGAGAAAACCGGAGTCGGCCTGGGAGAAAAACTGGCGAAGCCCGCCGCCTTGCCTAGGCCGACTGCACCCCGCACGAGATCGCGGCCGTAACAGGCCACGCTCGCTCAAGAAAGTTGAGCGCCACACGCGATCGGCCGCACAAGCCAACGGGTACGGCGGTCGCGAGATTGGACGCAAAGTGGACGAGGACTGTCAAACCTCGCTGTCAAACCTTTCGCAAGGCTTTGAGAACATGCGCGTTTTGCATGTGAATGGTAGGCCGGCTGGGACTCGAACCCAGGACCATTCGATTAAAAGTCGAATGCTCTACCACTGAGCTACCGGCCCGCTCTCGATCCGGCGGGGGCCGGTGGAAGCGGCGCGGACCATAGTCGGGGGGCGCCCTGGTCGCAAGCACGGTTTCGCCGTTTTTGCGTAGGATAAAGGTAAAGCTGTGGGCGAGTCTGAGTGAGTCATGCGTAGAACCTTGCTTCTATGGGCCTCTTGCGGCGTCGCGCTGGCCGGCGCGGCGGCCGCGCGTCAGCAGGACGTTCCGCCTCCCGACGAAAAGATCCAGTCGACCGACCAGGCCAATCGGGAGGGAATCGCCGGCGCGATGACCGCGCCGCTGCGGGATGTGAACGTGGTGCGCACCAAGATCCCGCGCGTGCTGCTCGAAGCCATGGAGGATCCGTACCAGCGACCGGCCAAGGCCGACTGCAAATCGCTGATCGCCCTGGTCACGCCGCTGGACGCCGCCCTGGGCGAGGACATCGACCGCCACCCGCCCGCGCCGAACGAAGACCTCATGGACCGGGGGCGCAAGGCCGCTGGCGAAGCCGCGCTCGGCGCGGTCGCCAGCACGGCGCAGGATCTGATCCCGATGCGCAGCTGGGTTCGCAAGCTCACCGGCGCGGAACGCCACGATCGTCTGGTGCAGAGCGCCGTGGCCTCGGGCAACGTCCGCCGCGCCTATCTGAAGGGCCTCGGCGAGGCGCGAGGCTGCAATCCCCCCGCCACGCCCCAGCATAAGCCGCCGGCCGAGCCGCCGGTCGTCGATCCGGGCATGCCGCCGCCGCCCGATCCCTATGGTCCGCGCCGACCGCGCTTTCCGATCCACAAGGAGGAGGCGCCGACCCTGCCCCAGGGGCCGTCCTACTGAGACAGGTGGCGAGCGCGGAACTCGCGGCGGAACCGCTCGAAGCGGCCCTCGGCGATCGCCGCGCGCATCGCCGCCGTCAGCGCCTGGAAGAAGGCGATGTTGTGCCAGGACAACAGCACCTGGCCCAGGATCTCCTCGGCCTTGAACAGGTGGCGCAGATAGGCCTTCGAATAGTCGCGACTGGCCGGGCAATCGCTGTCGGGATCCAGCGGCGATTCGTCCTCGGCGTACTTGGCGTTCTTCAGGTTTATGGGTCCATCCCACGTCCAGGCCTGGCCGTGACGACCCGAGCGGGTGGGTAGGACGCAGTCGAACATGTCGACGCCGCGCGCCACGGCCTCGACCAGATCGATCGGCTTGCCGACGCCCATCAGATAGCGCGGACGGTCCTCGGGCAGCAGGCCCGGCGCGTAGTCTAGAACCTCGCACATCGCCTCGTGCCCCTCGCCCACCGCCAGACCGCCGATGGCGTAGCCGTCGAAACCGATCTCGCGCAGGCGGTCGGACGACTCGCGACGCAGGGCCTCGAAGGTCGAGCCCTGCTGGATGCCGAACAGGGCCTGGGTGTCGCGCGTCCCAAAGGCGTCCTTTGAGCGCCGCGCCCAGCGGGCCGAAAGTTCCATACCCTTCCGCGCCCTCGCCTCCTCGGCCGGCCAGGCGACGCATTCGTCCAGCTGCATGACAATGTCGCTGCCCAGCAGGTCGGCCTGGATCTCGATCGACCGCTCGGGGGTCAGCACGTGCTTGGAGCCGTCCACGTGGCTGGAGAAGGTCACGGCCTCCTCGGTCAGCTTGCTGATCCCCGACAGGCTCATCACCTGGAACCCGCCGCTGTCGGTGAGGATCGGCTTATCCCAGCGCATGAACTTGTGCAGTCCGCCCAGGCGCGCCACCCGCTCGGCCGACGGTCGCAGCATCAGGTGATAGGTGTTGCCCAGGATGATGTCGGCGCCGGTGGCCTTGACCTGATCGACGGTCATGGCCTTGACGGTCGCGGCCGTCCCGACCGGCATGAAGGCCGGCGTGCGGATGTCGCCGCGCGGCGTCTTCAGCACGCCCGTGCGCGCCTTGCCCTCGACGGCTTTGATCTCGAAGGGGAACGCGGCCATCAGGAGGTCTCGTCTTTGAACAGCAGGCTGCCGTCGCCGTAGGAGTAGAAGCGATAGCCGGTGGCGATCGCGTGCTGATAGGCCGCCCGCATGGTCGCCGAGCCGGCGAAGGCGCTGACCAGCATGAACAGCGTCGACTTGGGCAGATGGAAGTTGGTCATCAGCACATCGGCGGCGCGGAAGCGGTAACCGGGCGTGATGAAGATCGCCGTCTCGTCCGCGAACGGCCGCACGACGCCGTCCTCGCCGGTCGCGCTTTCCAGCAGGCGCAGCGAGGTCGTGCCGACGCAGACGATGCGCCCGCCCGCGGCGCGGACGGCGTTCAGCGCGTCGGCGACCTCCGCCGTCACCTGGCCGAACTCGGCGTGCATCCGGTGCTCGGAGACATCGTCGGTCTTGACTGGCAGGAAGGTGCCCGCCCCCACGTGCAAGGTCACGAAATGCAGGGAGACGCCCTTTTGCTTCAGCGCCTCGAGCAAGTCGGGCGTGAAGTGCAGACCAGCCGTCGGAGCGGCCACGGAGCCGTCCTCCCGCGCATAGACGGTCTGATAGTCGGATCTGTCGCGCTCGTCCTCGCCCCGCTTGGCGGCGATATAGGGCGGCAGCGGCATGTCGCCGTGGCGGGCGACGCCGATATCGAGGTCGGGGCCCGACAGGTCGAAGGCCAGCACGACCTCGCCCCCCTCGTGCTTTTCGGCGATCGTGGCGTCCAGGCTGTCGAGCGCGCGGACGCGATCCTCGCGCGACCCGAAGCTCACGCGGTCACCGATCTTCAGCCGCTTGCCCGGGCGCATGAAGGCGCTCCAGCGGTCCGGGGCGAGGCGGCGGTGCAGGGTCGCTTCCACCGCCACCGGCGCGCCATCGCCCCCGCCGGTCGCGCGCCCCTCGCGCAGACCTGAAAGGCGCGCGGGAATGACGCGGGTGTCATTGAAGACCAGGGCGTCGCCGGGCCTTAGGAAGTCCGGCAACTGGCGGACCACCTGGTCGGCCAGGGGGTGTCCCGGACGCACGACGAGCAGGCGCGCGGCGTCGCGCGGCTCGGCGGGCCGAAGGGCGATGCGGTCCTCGGGGAGGTCGAAATCGAAATCGGAAAGGCGCATGGGCGGGCTTCAAGCGCACGACGGGCCGCTCAGGTCAAGACACGCCTGCCCTATCCGTATGCTGATGGCGCCCCGGGCCCCGCCGTTTCCATGCGGTCAGCCCCGGTTTCGCCGGGCGGGAGAGACAACGACGCATCCTTTAAGGACCTGTGCTAAGGGCCGACCATGCGGTTGATCGTCCAGCTTCTGAGCCTTCTTGTTCGTGGCGCCGGCTTGATGCTGGGGCTAACGGGTCTTGGCCTGGCGCTGGCCAGCCTGGGCGGCGCCTGGAGCGATCGACTCGACGCCCTGACCCATGCGGCGCCGCTGTGGCTGTTGATGGGCGTGGGCGCGGTCGCGCTGGGCGCGATCTTCGCGCGCGGCGGCGAGCGCTGGGCGATCGTCGGTCTGGGCGGCGCGACCATCCTCGCCTGCGCCGTGATGATGCTGCCGGAATACTGGGCGACCTGGCGCTTCAAGCCAGCCATGCCGGTCGAGAGCGACCTGAAGCTCGTCCAATTCAACGCCTGGCACGACAACCGCTCTCCGGAAACGGGGTTGGCCTGGGTCGAGGCGCAGAACGCCGACGTCGTGCTGATCGAGGAAGGCGCCGGCGGCGCCGCGCCGATCGTGAAGGCCCTGAAGGCCCAGTACCCGTACTCATCCTGCGACCGGGTCGCCGAGTGCGAAACCTGGATCTTTTCGCGCAAGACGATGCTGGCGCGCGGCGGCGTCCCCACCGACAAGCCGTTTCTCGCCGGGGCCTGGGCGACTCTCGCCGACGCCAAGGGCCCCTTCACCGTGATGGCCGTTCACTATACCTGGCCGATACCCGCCGGCCCGCAGCAGGCGCAGAGCCGCAAGCTCGTTCGGTTTCTGAGCGGGTTCGACAAGCGCGACACGATCCTGACCGGCGACTTCAACTCGACGCCGTGGTCGTTCTCGCTGAAGCGGCAGGACAAGGCCTTGGGCCTGCGCCGCTGGACCCGCGCCCTGGCCTCCTGGCCGGCCGGCCAGTTCTCGCGCTTGGCGGCCGCTCCCGCTCCGTTCCTGCCGATCGACCATGTCTATGCCGGAAGCCAGTGGCGGGCCGTGAAGATCGAACGCGGCCCCGCCGTGGGCTCGGATCACCGCCCCGTGGTGGTGACCCTCAGGCGGCTCCCGTAAGAAAACGGCCTCGGACCATGGTCC